>Ga0182741_1001416_pt1 | contig 31176 bp, 32 predicted proteins | sample eDN5th37CBELigOP_FD_128874 | JGI IMG/M metagenome (GOLD analysis project Ga0182741, IMG submission 128874) | Enriched Organic Plus compost microbial communities from Emeryville, California, USA - eDNA 5th pass 37_C BE-Lig OP (version 2) (version 2) ... | reverse complement strand
CGATCAGTGGGGGGTCGAGCTCGGCAAGGCCCAGGCCACCGCCCTGCAGGCGGTCCTGGCCGGGGACGCCACCCCGGATACCGGGGATGCGTCCACCGACCGGCTGATCACCACCTACCGCACCCTGCGCGACAAGCGGTAGGGCGACACGCGGTAGGGCTCAAGCCGCCTTCGGATCGGACCACGCCGCGGTGGTCCGGACCCGGCCGTGCGAGTCGACGAGACGCGCCGCGAGGTCGTACTGCTCGAGCCAGGACACCGCCCCGATCCCCCGGTGCAGTGCCGTCCGGGCGGCGGCGTCGGCCCAGACGGCGTCGTCGGCGATGACGGTGACGATGCGCCAGCGATCCTCCGGATCGTCGACGCCGCCGGTGTGCGACGCCATCGCGTGCCCCGTGGGCAGTTCGACGAAGCCCCGGTCCGGCAGCGGCACCTGCCAGCCGCCCGCCGGGCAGTGCCCGGCGGTGGCGGTGACCGAGTCGACGCGCACGAGGACGCCGCATTCGAGGGTGCGCGCGGCCAGCCTCGCGGCGTGGTCGGCGGTGTCGGACGAGATCGTCCCGCCGAGGTCGATGCTCACCCCGAAGGGTGCGCGGACGGTGTCGCCGTCGAGATGGATGTCCAGATAGGTCGGAATCGGGTGGATCGGCGGGACGGACTCGACGTCCAGCGAGGCATCGTCGGAGTCGACGGGGGTGACGGTCCCGCCGGTCAGGCGTGCCGCCCGCAGCGCAGAGCGGATCATCGACGCCAGCCGCGGGCCGAGAGGCACCGGGGTGCCCTGCGCGAGGTTGACGCCGTGGATCTCGGCGTTGCCGTTGCGACTGTCGGCCGCGGCCACGGACTCGGCGACGACGCCGCGCACGATCATCCGGGCGCGGTGCAGCGCCGAGGGCTCTGTGACGGCGAGAGCGATCTGCCGATCCCACTCCCACCATTCGTTGCTACCGATCATGACGGGCCTGCCCGTGCTCGATTCGCCGGATGACCTTCCCCAGTATGCCCGGGGTCCGCGGACATGCGAACCGAGCGCGGCCCGGGACACCTCAGATACGGGACAGAACGGCAGTGGTGTCCACTCCTGTGGGCAGTGTGCCCATCGCGATTCCCCAGTCGTCGTCGAGACGGCTCGCGCAGAACGCGTCGGCGACGGCCGGATGCCCGTGCCGCACCAGCTGGGCGCCCTGCAGGACGAGCGCCATGAGTTCGACGACGCGGCGTGCGCGGTACTCGACGTTCTCGAGGTCGGCCAGCTCCTTGCCCACCCGGGAGATCGCGGAATCGAGCCGGTGGTCGGCGCCCTCGGCGAGCCGGACCTCGGTGAAGAAGGCATCGACGGTGTCGGGCTGCTTGACCATTGCGCGCAGCGCGTCGAGGGCCGCGACGTTGCCGGACCCCTCCCAGATGGACATCAGCGGCGACTCCCGGTACAGCCGGGGCATGCCGGACTCCTCGGCGAAGCCGTTGCCGCCGAGGCATTCGAGGGCTTCGGCGGCGACCGCGGGTGCCCGCTTGCACACCCAGTACTTGGTAACGGCCAGGGCGATGCGTCGGAGGGCTGCCTCCTGCTCGTCGCCGGCGGCGCGGTCGGTGGCCCCGGCGAGCCGCATCATCATGGTGGTCGCGGCGTCGGATTCGACGACGAGATCGGCGAGCACGTTGCGCATGAGCGGCTGGTCGACGAGCAACGCGCCGAACGCCTTCCGGTGCCGGGCGTGGTGCACCGCCCGCAGGGTCGCGACCCGCATGTTCACCGCGGAGCCGATGACGCAGTCGAGGCGGGTCATGTTCACCATCTCGATGATGGTGTTGATGCCGCGGCCCTCCGGCCCGACGAGCCAGCCGATCGCGTTCTCGTACTCGATCTCCGACGAGGCGTTCGACTTGTTGCCGAGCTTGTCCTTCAGCCGCTGGATGCGGATCGGGTTGCGGGTGCCGTCCGGCAGCACCCGCGGCAGCAGGAAGCAGGACGGTCCGTGTTCGGTCTTCGCGAGGGTGAGGAACAGGTCGGACATCGGGGCCGAGGTGAACCACTTGTGCCCGACGATCGTGTAGGAGCCGTCGGCGTTGAGGGTCGCGGTGGTGGTGTTGGCGCGGACGTCGGAACCGCCCTGCTTCTCGGTCATCGACATGCCGGCGATGAGACCGCGTTTGGTGGACGGTTCGCGCAGCCCGAAGTCGTAGTGCGGTGCGGCGAGCAGCGGTTCGTACTTCGCGGCGAGTTCGGCGTCGTGGCGCAGCGCGGGGACCGCCGCGTAGGTCATCGAGATCGGGCACATGTGCCCGGCGTCGGTGTGTCCCCACACGTAGAACTTGGCGGCGCGGGCGACGTGCGCGCCGGGACGCGGATCGCGCCAGGGCGCGGCGTGCAGGCCGTGCTCGACGGCGACGGTCATCAGGTCGTGCCAGTGCGGGTGGAACTCGACCTCATCGATGCGGTGACCGTAGCGGTCGTGGGTGTGCAGGACGGGCGGGTACTCGTTGGCGAGACGGCCCCAGTCCTGGGCCCGGGTGGTGCCGGCGAGGGCGCCGAGTTCGCGGACCTCGTCCTCGGCCCAGCTCGCGCCTTCGCGGCGCAGTCCTTCGAGCAGGGCCGCATCGTCGGCGGCCTGGTAGGGCTCGAGGTCCGGCGCCTGGTTGAACACTTCGTGGGTGGCGGGGAAATTCACGGCTTCACTCCTGACAGGATGTCGTTCCGGAAGGCAGGTGCCCCGCCGCTCGCAGGGCGAGAACGACGAGATCGGGGACGGTGGACCCGGCCGCACCGTCGCGAAGGCGGCCGGTGAGGACCTCACCGACCGCCCCGACGAGGGAAGCGGCGGTGAGATCGACGTCCTGGCACGGGAATTCGCCGTTGTCGATGCCGTGACGCAGCGCCGACGCGAAGGCCCCGGCGAAGGCGCGGCGCAGCACGAGGCGTTCGGCGTCGACGGCGGCGTCGACAGGTTCGGCGAGCAGGGCGTAGGCGAGGGTGGGATTGCGCAGGGCGCGCCGCGCGAAGGTCTCGACCACCGCGGTCACCCGCTGCACTCCGGATCCGTGTGCGGCCGCGGCCGTGACCGCCTCGACCTCGCGGGTGCACAGTTCCCGGAAGATCCGCACCATCAGGTCGGACTTGTCGGCGTAGTGGCGGTAGACGCTGCCCGTCGCGACGCCCGCCCGGTCGGCGACCGCGGCGACGGACAGGGCGCGGTATCCGCCCTCGGTCAGCATGGAGACCGCCGCAGCGGCGATCGCCTCGCGCTGGGCGTCGAGCCGTTCCTGTACGGCGGGGGTGCGTCGGTACGCCACATCAAGGATTGAACCGTGATTCAGTGCTTCGGTCAACGGTCGGCGCTACCGTCGGAGCCGTGAACCGATTGAGCGTCGTGGACGAGATGTTCCTCCACCGCCACAAAGGCGCCGGCCTGCCGTCGGTGATGCAGGGCCTGTGGCGCACCGACGACAGGGTCGACGCGACGCTGCTGCTCTCCTTGCACGACGTCCTGTCGGAAGGCCCCCTCGGCCGCCGCGTCGTCCGGTCCCGCGTGCCGGGAGCACGACCGCGTTTCGAACCGAGCACACACGTGTACCCGCTGCGCTATCCCCCGGCCCCCATCGACGACGCCGACCTGCTCGTCTGGGCCGACGAACGCGCGGACGTGAACGTCGACCCCGAGCTCGGGCCCGGCTGGTGTCTCGCCGCCACGCATCTGAAGAGCGGTGGCACCGCGGTCTCGCTGGTCTGCTCGCACGTGCTCACCGATGCCCGCGGTTTCGTCGCCGCGGTCGCCGACGCCCTCGCCGACCGTCCCCGCCGGCCAGAACCCCACCACGCCTCCGATCTGCGCGACGCCCTGCAGTTGATCGGCCGGGTCGGCAAGGGGCTGCGCGGGGTCCGCTACACCCGCCGCACCGAGACCCGGCCCACCCCGCACCCGGTGCACGAGCGGCCCCGCACCGCGATCGTCGACGTCGACGCCACGGCGTGGACCGCGGCCGCCACGGCGGCGGAGGGCACCCCGAACTCGCTGCTGCTCGCGGTGAGCGCCGGGGTGGCGCGCCGCAGCGGACTGAAGGGTCCGCTGAGCATCTCGATCCCCGTCGACGAGCGCGACGGCGACACCGTCTCCAACGGTGTGGCGATGGTCGGCGTCACCGTCGACGAGGACGACGATGTCTCCGCGATCCACGCCAAGGCCCTCCACTCCTACCGGCAGCCCCGCGAGGGAGCACCCCACGGCATCCCGGCGGAGATCCTGCAGCTGATGCCCGACCGGCTCGCGGCCCGCGCGGCCCGGGGTGCCGGTGAGCGGGACCTGTTGTGCTCGAACATCGGTCGCGTTCCCCCCGAGCTCGCCAATCTCGGGCCGCACCGCACCGCCGGGCTCGCGATGCGTGCGATGCACCCGGGTCTCGAGCAGCGGCACGCCGCGACCGCGACCCGCCTGTCGGTCTACTCCTGCCACAGCACCGAGCGCTGCACCCTCTCGTTCGTCGCCCTCGACGACGAGCGGTTCCCGGATGCGGCGACGCTGCGCCGGTACATCGACGCCGAACTCGCCGATCGCGGCCTGACGGGACGGCACTGGTGACCGGCGAACGCCGCTGCTCGTGACCCGCGGTCACGTACAGTCGCCCTCATGACGGCAGAGACCCTCGTCACATATGCGGACGGCACGGTACGCGGCACCCGGCTCGGCGACCTGGTCGCCTGGCGCGGCATCCCCTACGCTGCTCCCCCGGTCGGCCCGCTGCGCCTGCGCGCCCCGCAGCCGGTGGAGCCGTGGACCGGGGTGCGCGACGCGACCCGCTTCGGCAACGCGGCCTCCCAGCACCCCCGTTACGCGGCGACCGGGCGCAGAGGGGTGCGGGTGCGCCCCGACGAGGACTGCCTGACCCTCAACGTGCTCACCCCCGCCGGCCGGACGCACACCCCCCGGCCGGTGATGGTCTTCATCCACGGCGGTGCCTTCACCCTCGGCACCAGCGCGTTGTCGCTGTACGGGGGCGAGTCGCTCGTGCGCCGCGGCGACGTCGTGTACGTCTCGATCAACTACCGCCTCGGCGCGCTCGGTTATCTCGACTTCGGCGCCTTCTCCACCGACGACGTGCGGTTCGACTCGAATCTCGGTCTGCGCGACCAGGTGGCCGCGCTCGAATGGGTGCAGCGCAACATCGCGGCCTTCGGCGGCGACCCCGAGAAGGTGACGATCTTCGGTGAGTCCGCCGGCGGGACGTCGGTGACGACGCTGCTCGCCACGCCCGCGGCCCGCGGCCTGTTCTCCGCCGCGATCGCGCAGAGCCCGGCCCCGAACCTGGTGGTCACCGCCGACCGGTCGGCCGAATGGGGACGTGCCTTCGTCGAACTGCTCGGCGCCGACCCGGAGTCCGCGGCGCGGGCCCTGCACGAGGCGACCCCCGCCGAGCTGGGGCGGGTGGGTTCCCGGCTGGGGGCGCAGGTGCTGCGCGCGACCCCCGGTCTGCATCCCTTCGGTCCGGTCGTCGACGGTGAGTTCGTGCCGATGCAACCGCAGGAGGCCTTCGAGACGGGCGCGGCGCATCCGGTGCCGCTGGTGATCGGCACCAACGACCGCGAAGGAGCGCTGTTCCCGAAGTTGCTCGACGGGCTGCCCACGAGTCCCGACCGGATCGACGCGTTGTTCGCGGCCACCGATCCGGACGCGAAGGACCGCGTCACGGCAGCCTATCCGGGTTATCCGGCCGAGCGGGCCGCGATCGATCTCGGCGGCGATCTCACCTTCTGGTATCCCTCGCTGCAGATCGCGCAGGCCCACGCGCGGTTCGCACCGACCTTCATGTACCGCTTCGACTTCGCGCCGCGTCTGCTGCGCCTGACGGGTTTCGACGCCACCCACGCGGTGGAGTTGTTCGCGGTGTTCGACCAGTCCGGCACCCCGCTCGGCCGCGCGCTCACCGGGCTCGGCGGCCGCCGCGATCTGCGCGCCGTGGCCTCGGCGATGCAGCGGCACTGGCTGCACGTCGCCCACCGTGCGGAGCCGCTGCCCTCGTGGCCGGCCTACGACGAGAAGGACCGCGCGACAATGGTGTTCGACACGGTGACGCGGGTGGAGCACGATCCGCGACGTGAGCGGCGGCTGGCCTGGGAGGGCTACCGCGGATACGCGACCGGCACCCGGGTCGGATGAACCGGCGCTACCGCTGCACCGGAGTCACTTGGCGACCGTCAGCAGGAACGCGACGTCCTCGATGGCGCTGACGCTGTGCCGGACGGCGGGGATGACGATGAGATCGCCCGCCGAGCCCTTCCACACGTCGTTGCCGGCGACCAGCTGGAGCTGACCGGACAGCACCTGGATGGTGGCCTCCCCCGGGCTGTCGTGCTCGCCGAGTTCGTGCCCGGCGAGCAGGGCCACGACGGTCTGCCGCAGATGCCTGGTGTGCCCACCGAACACCGTCTGCGAACTGCGTCCGCTGCTCGACGTCGCCGCGAGCTTGAGTTGCTGTCGCGCCAGCGCGGTCAACGAAAGCTTGTCCATGTACCGCAGTATGGCCCACGGGAGGACTTACGGAGTCAGGTTCGCGCGTACCGCAGGAAACGGAATCGGGTTCCGCTGGTGGACTCGGTCCACGCCCCTTCGTCCTCCACCCGCCACTCGGATCCGATCCGCGGAGCGTGCGCGTCGCCGTCGATGTCCAGGTCGATCTCGGTGACGAGCAGCCGGGTGGCGTGCGGCAGCGCCGCCGCGTAGATCTGGGCGCCGCCCATCACCACGACCTCGCCGCCCTCGCCGCGCGCGAGGTCGAGTGCCTCGTCGATGCTCATCGCGATGGTCGCACCCTCGGCCGACCACGCCGGGTCGCGGGTGACGACGATGTTGCGCCGGCCGGGCAGCGGCCGGAACCGCGGCGGCAGCGAATCCCAGGTGAGCCGGCCCATGATCACGGGGCGGCCCAGGGTGACCTGTTTGAAGTAGGCCATGTCCTCGGGCACGCGCCACGGGATCGCGCCGTCCTTGCCGATCACCCCGTCCCGGGCCTGCGCCCAGACGAGCGTGACGTCCCCCATCAGACGGCCACCGGCGCCTTGATCGCCGGGTGATGCCGGTAGCCGACCACCTCGACGTCCTCGTAGCGATAGTCGAAGATCGAGTCGCGCGGGTGCAGCTTCAGCGTCGGGTAGGGATAGGGCTCGCGGGTGAGCTGCTCGGTGACCTGCTCGATGTGGTTCGAGTAGATGTGGCAGTCACCGCCGGTCCAGATGAACTCGCCGGGCGCGAGACCGGTCTGCTGGGCAACCATGTGGGTGAGCAGCGCGTAGCTGGCGATGTTGAACGGCACGCCGAGGAACATGTCGGCGCTGCGCTGGTAGAGCTGGCAGCTGAGCCTGCCGTCGGCCACGTAGAACTGGAAGAAGGCGTGGCACGGCATGAGCGCCATCCGGTCGAGCTCGGCGACGTTCCACGCCGACACGAGGATGCGCCGCGAGTCGGGGTCGGTGCGCAGGGTCTCGATCACCTGGCCGATCTGGTCGATGTGCTGCCCGTCGGGGGTCGGCCACGAGCGCCACTGCACGCCGTAGACGGGCCCGAGGTCGCCGTCCGGTCCGGCCCACTCGTCCCAGATGGTCACGCCGTGGTCCTGCAGCCACTTGACGTTGGAGTCGCCGCGCAGGAACCACAGCAGCTCGTAGACGATGGACTTCAGGTGCACCTTCTTGGTGGTGATCAGCGGGAAGCCCTCGGACAGGTCGAAGCGCATCTGGTGGCCGAACAGGCTCCGCGTGCCCGTCCCGGTGCGGTCGGCCTTCTCCGCTCCGGTCTCGAGGATCAGGCGCAGGAGGTCTTCGTAGGGCGTCGACACAGTCACGAGCGCAGTCTATCGGGGGCACGAGGGTGTCCGGCGCCACCCGCGAGTCACCCGGCGACCGTAGCCCTGTGTCGCCCGGCGACCGTAGCCCTGTGTCGCCCGGCGACCGTAGCCTTGTCCCCATGCCCGAGCTCCCCGAGGTGGAAGCACTCGCGGTGTTTCTGCGCGAGCACGCGGTCGGCAGCGTGATCGGCCGCATCGACGTCGCGGCCCTGAGCGTGCTGCAGACCGCCGACCCGCCGATCACGGCTCTGCAGGGACGCGACGTCACCGGAGCGGAGCGCTTCGGCAAGTTCCTCGCGATCGAGGCGTCGGGACTGCACCTGGTCAGCCATCTGTCGCGCGCGGGCTGGCTGCGCTGGCTCGACGAGCCGTCGCCGGCACCCCCGAAACTGGGCCGCGGTCCGCTGGCGCTGCGGGTGCACCTGTTCGCCCCCGATGCGACGACCCCGGCCTTCGACCTCACCGAGGCCGGTACGAGGAAGCGGCTCGCGGTGTGGGTCGTCGACGATCCGCGGCAGGTGCCCGGCCTCGCCCGGCTCGGGCCCGATGCGCTCGCCCTCACGCGCGACGAGTTCGCGGCGCTGCTGTCCGGTACCTCGTCGCGGCTGAAGACCCTGCTCACCGACCAGCAGGTCCTGGCCGGCATCGGCAACGCCTATTCGGACGAGATCCTGCACGTCGCGCAGCTGTCGCCGTTCGCGACCGCCGGCCGCCTGGACGAGGACGAGGTGACCGCCCTGTTCGGCGCGATGCGGTCGGTGCTCACCGATGCCGTCACCCGCTCGGTCGGGCAGGACGCGGCGCGACTGAAGGGCGAGAAGCGGTCGGGTCTGCGCGTGCACGGGCGCACCGGGCTGCCGTGCCCGGTCTGTGGGGACACCGTCCGCGAGGTCTCCTACAGCGACCGGTCGTTCCAGTACTGCCCCACCTGTCAGACCGGAGGGAAGGTCCTCGCCGACAGGCGGATGTCCCGGCTTCTGAAGTGACGCTCACGGACCCGCCCCGCCTCGCCGTACCAGCGGACCGCGAGCACGACGGCCAGGGCGAGCCCGACCGCGTCTCCGCCGTAGTACATCAGCTGGGCACCGGCCTCGAGGTCGGACGCGTCGAACGTCGTGCCGGGAGGCGCCTGCGCATACAGCGACTTCGCCAGCACCGAATGGGCCGCGCCGGCCAGGAGCAGCACCACCGCCGGATGGACGAGACCGTACCTGCGGCGAAGCGGATCGAGGCGGCAGATCGCGACGGTGAAGAGCATCCCCGCGGCGAAGACGTGCAGGTGGACGACCGTCGCGACGAGCACGTCGTCGTGCATCGCCGCGAACAACGGCGTCCGGTAGAGCACCCACAGCCCACCCATGTCCAGCACGGCCGCGACCGCCGGCCCCGTCAGCAGAGCGGCCGGTCGCGAGTGCAGCACCCTGAGCAGACCGGTGCGGGCGTGCCCCACCGGCACGGTCCTCAGCAGCAGTGTCACCGGGCGGCCCAGCACGACAAGCAGGGGCCCGACCATGCCGACGAGCAGATGTCCGGTCATGTGGGCGGTGAACGGACCACCGGGCAGTGGCGACACCGTCGCGGTGACGAGAGGCAGCACCGCTGCGGCCGCGACGGCACCGGCACCTGCGGTGACACTCGCGTCACGCCACCACGGCCACGCGTCGCCGCGGCGCCGGAGCCGCACGGCCGCTCCGATGTACAGCGCGGCCCCCACCGCCGCCGCGATCGGCACGACGAGGGCGAGTGTGCCCGGTCCCGTGTGCATCGCATGCTCGTGCACCGTGCTCCTATCCGCCCGGAAGCTCGGTGGTCCGGGCGCTCCGCCGCGCCGACCACCACAGGACGGCACCGGCGATCAGGAGGACGGCCGCCGCCCCGAGCCATGCCAGGTCGTAGGGCAGGACGTCGACGTCGTACCGGATCCGATGGACGCGGAACACCTTGTGGTTCACCAGCCCGTCGAACAACTGGAACGCGCCCGCGCCCATGAGCAGCGCTGCCCAGAGGTGCCGTACCGCCAGGGCGTGTCTGCGGTGCACGTCCGCGAGCAACGCGAATCCCGCTACGAGCACGAGCAACTCGGCCGTGTGCAGCAGACCGTCGGACGCGAGTCCGACCGCGGGTGTGGAGCGGTCGTAGAAATGGTGCCAACCGAGGATCTGGTGGAAGACGATCTCGTCGATCGCGGCCACGAACGCCACACCGAGGAGGGCACCACTGATCGCGGAGTGCCGCACCGAGATTCCACCGCGTGTGTCTCCGGGTCGTGTCGCTCCGGTCATCGTTCCCTCACCGTGCCGTCCGAAGGACTCCGCCCTGGGAATACGGGTTGTTCCGGTCGTGCGGCGGGTACCCGAGCAACCATGCTGAGAAACGCACTGTGGGAGGGCCTGATCGCCGGTGCGGCCGGTGTCGCCGCCATGACCGTCGGGGAGAAGATCGAGCAGGCTGTCACCGGGCGACCGAACTCCCATGTGCCGGGCCGCGTACTCGCACGGCTGACGGGCGCGTCCGAATCGGCCGGGCAACACTCGACCACCCTGAACTGGACGATGCACTTCGGACAGGGCATCGCCCTCGGCGTCCTGCGTTCGGTCATGGCCGAGGTCGGTCTGCGGGGACCGCTCGCATCGTCGAAGTTCACCGTCGTCCGCCTCACCAACGACCAGATCCTCGAGAACGCGACCGGCGTGGGAGCCCCGCCGCAGACGTGGCCCCGCTCGGAACTGGCGATCGACGTCCTCCACAAGAGCGTCTACGGCTTCGTCACCGGTGCCGTCGCCGACGCGCTCGCGGCTCGCCGGGGCCTCGGCCCGGGAGGGCGCCACGCCGAACGCGTGCCGGGCCGCCACTCCGATGTCGGTCCCCTACCCCGTGGAAGCGGGTAGAGGGGCGGACGACCGCCGACGACGCGACGGTTACCGTATCGGTGTGAGTGTCGAACCGCTGGACACCGGCATCGTGGCCGGTCACCTGCATCTTCCCGAGGACAGCCCGCGGGGTGCCGTCGCACTGACGCACGGCGCCGGGGGCAACTGCGACGCCCGGATCCTGCAGCTGATGTGCTCCCGGTTCGCCGACGCCGGCTTCCTCGCCCTGCGCTACGACCTGCCGTTCCGCCGGCGCAAGCCCAAGGGACCACCACAGCCGTCCCGCGCCGCGGAGGACCGCGAGGGTGTGGCCGCCGCGGCCGCGGAGCTCCGTGAACGCGTGTCCGGGCCCCTGCTGCTCGGCGGCGTCTCCTACGGTGGCCGGCAGACGTCGATGCTCGCGGCCGACGAACCGGACATCGCCGACGCCCTCGTCCTGCTCTCCTATCCCCTGCACCCGCCGGGGAAGCCGGAGAGGGCCCGCACCGAGCACCTGCCGGAGATCACGGTGCCGACGGTGTTCGTGCACGGCGACCGCGATCCCTTCGGCAGCCCGGACGAGATGCGGCAGGCACTCACGCTCGTGTCCGGCGCCACGACCTTCGTCGAGGTCACCGGCGCCGCCCACGATCTGAGCCGCGCCAAGTCGGATCCGTCGGAGTCCGCCGTGCCCGCCGCTCTCCACCTGCTGGCGGTGAAGTCATGAGCGAGACCCCCGACGTCGCCATCGACACCCTGCTCGCCGAGCTGCGCGACCGCCTGGACGACTCGGTCGACGCCCCCACCACGCTGCGGGGTCTGCTCGAGGCCGTGCTGGTCGTGGGGTCGGGTCTCGAACTCGACTCGATGCTCCAGCGCATCGTCTCCGCTGCGACGGCCTTGCTCGATGCCCGGTACGGCGCCCTCGGTGTGCGCGCCGCCGACGGCGGGCTGTCGGAATTCGTGTACGTCGGGATCAACCCGAAGCAGCGCGAGACGATGGGGCACCTGCCCGAGGGCCGCGGCATCCTGGGCCTGCTCATCAACGATCCGCGGCCGGTCCGGCTCGCCGACCTGTCGAAGCATCCCGCCTCCATCGGGTTCCCGCCGAACCATCCGCCGATGAAGAGCTTCCTCGGAACTCCGATCATGGTGCGCGGCAAGGTGTTCGGGAGCATCTACCTCACCGAGAAGCTGGGCGCTCCGGAGTTCACCGAAGAGGACGAGGTGATCCTCAAGGTCCTCGCCATGTCCGCGGGTGTGGCCGTCGAGAACGCGCGACTGTTCGAGGGATCACTGACCCGCGAACGATGGCTCACCGCAATGGCATCCATCAACTCCCGGTTGCTGATGGGCGGCTCGGTGGACGAGACGCTGTCCATGCTCGTCGGCCAGGTCCGCGAACTCGCCCGCTGCACCGGGGTGTACATCGTGCTCGTCGACGGCACCCACGGCACCCTGCGCGCTGCCTCCCCCGGGACGCCGTGCAACGAGGACGTCCGCATCGACCTCACCGGATCCCCTGTGCTGCAAGCACTCAGAGGGCGCCAGGTGGTGCACCTCGACAGCCTCGAGGGGCTACCGCCCGTCGGCAACGGCGACGAGGGCCACGCGGTGGTGCTGTCCCTGTCCGCCACCTCGACGGTCACGGGCGTGCTCATCGCGACCCGCGAGGGCGGCTCCGAACCCTGGGACGAGGAGGGCGTGGCCCGCTTCGAGTCGATGGCGAACCTCGCGGCGGTGGCACTCGAATTCGCCGAGCAGCAACGCAAGAAGCGTCTGCTCGACGTGCTCGCCGACCGCGACCGGATCGCACAGGACCTGCACGACAACGTCATCCAGCGCCTGTTCGCCACCGGCATGAGCCTGCAGAGCTGCACGGCCGACGGGGTGAGCGAGGAGCGGCGCGTCGAGCTGGTGCGGCACGCGATCGAGCAGCTCGACCGCACGGTGCGCGAGATCCGCACAACCATCTTCGATCTGCACACCACCGGCGCCGCCGCCTCGAGCAGTCTGCGGCGACGCCTGCTCGACGTCGTCGGCGACCTGAGCGTACACTCGGCGGTCGCACCGAACGTCCAGTTCGCCGGCCCGATCGACACGATGGTGCCGTCCCGCATCCACCCGCACGCGGAAGCCGTGCTGCGCGAAGGGCTGAGCAACGCGCTACGGCACTCGCAGTCCGACAACATCATCGTCGCGGTGTCGGTGCAGGACGACTTCCGGATCGAGATCGTCGACGACGGGAAGGGCATTCCCGACACACCGCGGCGCAGCGGCCTGAACAATCTCGAACGACGCGCACAGCAGTGCGGCGGAACGTTCGAGATCGGTCCCGGCGACGGGTGCGGCACCCGCATCGTGTGGCGGGTGCCGATCTGAGCCGGGCACCGGACCCGGCCCGGCTCCGTCAGGACGGGCTCTGCCCGCGCTCCTTGCGCAGTTCCGTCGCGAGCACCGCGGCCTGGGTGCGGCGCTGCATGCCGAGCTTCGCGAGCAGGCGTGAGACGTAGTTCTTCACGGTCTTCTCGGCGAGGAACAGGCGCTCGGCGATCTCGCGGTTGGTCAGGCCCTCACCGATGAGTTCGAAGACGGCGCGTTCCTGTTCGGAGAGCTCGGCGAGCGGGTCGGCGGTGCGCGAGGCCCGGATACGTTCCATGAGCGCCGCGGTGGCGCGGCTGTCGAGCAGCGATCCACCCTCGCCGACGGTGCGGATCGCGGCGACGAGGTCGGTGCCGAGGATCTGCTTGAGGACGAAGCCGGAGGCGCCGGCCATGATCGCGTCGAACAGCGCCTCGTCGTCGGCGTAGGAGGTGAGCATCAGCGCCCGCAGTTCCGGCAGGCGGGCCCGCAACTCGCGGCACAGTTCCACCCCGTTGCCGTCGGGCAGGCGCACGTCGAGCACGACGACGTCGGCGCCGCTGTCGGGGATGCGGGCCAGCGCCTCGCCCACCGACGCGGCCTCCCCGACCACGGTGAAGTCGGGAACACTGCTCAGCAGATCCACCAGGCCGCGCCGGACAATTTCGTGATCGTCGACGAGAAACACGCGGGGCATCTCAGAACCTTTCGTTGGCAGTCCGTCCCCCGATTGTCCCAGGTGTACCCGGTGGCCCGCGTCTTCGGGGCCGTTCGACACGCAGATCGGGACCTTCTCCCTCTCCCTCGCAGGCGCCGTTCGAGGGAGGCTGATCCAACCATGCCCGACATGTGTGGTGACCGATCAGACGAGGAGGATGCCGTGACCGTCGATGCCGGAACCTGGTCCATCGGTGACACCGAGATCATCGCGCGGGCGATCGTCGAGGCGCCGTCCGTCCACGACACACAGCCGTGGAACCTGCGGCTGCCCGCCCACTCGGCCGAGCTCGAGGAACGCCTCGACTTCGCGGAGCCGGGCCCGGACCCGCTGCGGCCCGACCGGTTGATCTCCTGTGGATGCGCCCTGGCCAATCTCGAACTGGCGATCCGGGTGCTGGGTAACCGGACCCGCACCCACCTGCTGCCCGACCCCAACCGTCCCGAGCTGGTCGCCCGGGTGGAGACGCTCGGGGCGGCCACCCCGGCGAGCCGCGACCTGCGTCTGTACGCGGCGATCTCGCACCGGCGCAGTCATCGGGAGTCGTTCGCCGACATCCCCGTTCCCGCCGAGATGCTCGCCGACATCCAGTCCGCGGCCTGCGAGGTCGAGGGGGTGGGCGTGCGGCTGCTGGCCGTCGACGAGGCCGCCGCCCTGGCCGACGTGCTCGCGTACGCAACGGAGGCGAAGCGGCGCAATCCGCACTACCAGCGCGAGATGTTCTCGTGGACCTCGCACTGGCAGCCGTTCGGCAACAACGAGGTCGTCACCGACTGGGACGCCGCCCTCGACGACCGGGGCGCGGCCGGGAGGGCTATGGTCACCACCGGATCGCTCGACACCGGGGCGCTGGCCGCGGCGATCGCCCGCGAGGCGGTGTTTCTGTTCTCCGCACCGTCGGCATCCACCGAGGAACTGCTGCGGGTCGGGGTCGCCACCCAGCGTGCCTGGCTCGCGGCGGTCGACGCCCGGCTGTCGGCGTCGGTGGTGACCCATCCGCTGCGGGTCGAGGACTCCGCGGTGCGGCTCGCCGAGATGCTCGACCTGCCGGATCTGCCGCAGTTGATCCTGCGCGTGGGTTTCTGAGCACGGGTCCGGCTCCGTCCACCGGAGACACCGCCCCACCGGAAACACCCGTCCACCAGCGACACACGAGAGGAGGCGCGGTGAGCGCACCCACCGAGAACCACGTCGACGACCCGGCCCGGGAGCTGTTCCCCGTCGCTCTGGACCTGGCCCGAGCGGCCAAGTCCGGCAACATCTCCGGCTGGCTGTCCACCCGGTACGAGTTCGGGCACCTGGAGGACATCGCCTTCCTGCTGTCGCAGATGGTGGGTGTCCTCGTCGAGAACGACGCGATCCGGCGAGGTGTGCATCCCGCCGACCGGTGGGCGGAACTGCACGCGCGGGGCGTCGACGAATTCGGCTGACGCCCCGTCGATACCGGCCCGGTGCGGATCGATCGATCCGCACCGGGCCGGTATGTCGGTCCACTCGCACCGGATCGGTGCGTCAGTCCTCCGTCTCCTTCGATCGCACCACCACGACCGGGCAGTCCGCGGTCTGGATCAGCGCGTTGCTCGTCGAACCGAGCAGCAGTCCCTTGAAACCGCCCCGGCCGCGGCTGCCCACGACCAGAAGCTGCGCGCGCTCGGCGAGTTCGCTGAGCACCCGCACCGGGCGGTCGCGTTCGACGACCCGCTCGACCACCACGTCCGGATACCGTTCCTGGTAGCCGGCCAGCCGCTCGGCGAGCACGATCTCCTCGCCGGTCTGGATCCGGCTCCAGTGCGGATCCTCGGGCACCGCCCCGAGCGAGGGCTGCACGCTCACGTCGCTCCACACGTTGACCGCCACGAGGGTGGTGTTCCGGGCCGCCGCCTCCTCGAAGGCGACCTCCACGGCGTCGCGGCACGAGACCGAGCCGTCGACACCGACCACCACGGGTCCCTCCGCCGGGGGCGCACCGTCGAGGGTCCGTCCCCGCACCACGACGACGGGTGCGGCGGAGTGGGACGCGACGGCGGTGGAGACCGATCCGGCCAACAGGCCCTTGACCTCGCCGAGACCCCGCGAGCCCACCACCAGGCGGTCGGCGTGCTCGGCGCGGGCGACGAGGGTCTGCGCGACCTTGCCCTCGAGCTGTTCGGTGACGATCTCGACGGGTCCGTGCCCGTTCTGCTCGTCGACGGCCTGCCGGGCGAGTTCGGCGGCGCCGGCGAGCCGATCGCGGGCGGTCGCCTTCATCTCCTCGTGGAAGCTCTGCGCGAGGTAGGGCTCGGAGTAGTAGAAGGCGGGGATGTGGACGACGGTGACGATGTGCAGCGGCCGGCCACGCAGTGCGGCGGCGCGGGCCGCCCAGATCACCGCTGTGGTGGACGCTTCGGACCCGTCGACGGCCACGACGACCGGGGTGGGTTCACTCATCGCAGACGCAACCTTTCTCGGTGGGTCAGCCGCAGATCCGCCGCAGCTGCTCGATCAGTCGCACACGGCCCGCGGTGTCGGCCGCGAGCGGGGTGACGTTGAGCGTGGTGACGCCGGACTCGGCGAAGGCGGCGACGCGTTCGCGCACGAACCCCTCGGAGCCGATCAGCGACACGGAACGGAGCAGTTCGTCGGGCACCGCCGCGGCCGCCTCCTCCTTCTTCCCCGCCAGGTACAGTTCCTGGATGGTCTCGGCCTCCTTGGCGTAGCCGTACCGGATGGCGAGGTCGTTGTAGAAGTTCTTGCCCTTGGCGCCCATACCGCCGACGTAGAGGGCGACCATCGGGCGCACCCAGTCGAGCATGTGGTCGACGTCGTCGCCGATGGCGAGCGCGGCCTGGGCGTAGATCTGCAGGTCGCCGAGGGCGGGATCGCGCTTGGCCTTGCCCTTGGCGAGGGACTCGCCCCACACGTCGGCGGCCTTCTCCGGGTAGTAGAACAGCGGCTGCCAGCCCTCGGCGATCTCGGCGGTCATCTCGACGTTCTTCGGGCCGAGGGAGGCGATGACGATCGGGATGCGTTCGCGCACCGGCCGGTTGATGATCTTCAGCGGCTTGCCCAGGCCCGTGCCCTTATCGGCGGGCAGCGGGATCTGGTAGTACTTGCCCTGGTGGTCGATCTTCTCGCGCCGCCACACCTTCCGGCAGATGTCGACGATCTCGCGGGTGCGCGCGAGCGGGGCGTTGTAGGGCACACCGTGGAAGCCCTCGATGACCTGCGGGCCGGACGCACCGATGCCCAGCACGAAGCGGCCCTCGGAGACGTAGTCCAGGCCGGCGGCGGTCATGGCCGTCAGCGTGGGCGTGCGGGTGAACATCTGGAGGATGCCCGAGGCGAGTTCGACGCGGGTCGTCTTCGCAGCGAGATAGCCCAGCTGGCTGACCGCGTCGAAGGAGTAGGCCTCCGGCACGAACACGATGTCGAGGCCCGCCCGTTCGAGGTCGGCCACCTCCGCGACGGTCTCGGCGAAGCCCCCGCTGTAGTTCAGTCCCATTCCGATGCGCATGCGCCACCTTCGTTCCTGGTGCACCCCCATCGGGGGCGCGCTCGTCCACGTGGCCCGAACACTACCGCCGTCAGGCGGCGTCGGGTCGCACCACCATCACCGGGCAGCGTGCATCGCGCAGCAAGGCGTTGGAGGTGGAGCCGAGGACCAGACCGGTGAAGCCCCCGCGACCGCGGGTGCCGAGCACCACGAGCTGCGCTTTCTCACTCCACTTGTGCAGGCGGGCACGGGGCCCGTCGAGGTAGACCTTGCGGTGCACGGTCACGTCGGGGAAGCGTTCGCCGTAGCCGGCGAGGCACTCGGCGACGAGGGCGTGCTCGTGTTCCTCGAAGGCCTGCGGGTCGAAGTCGAGCGGTGAGTCCTCGAACGCACCGATCCTCAGGTCGCTCCAGACGTGCACGGCGACGAGGTCGACGCCCCGCCAGGCGGCCTCCTCGAAGGCGGCCTCGACGGCCTTGCGGCTGCCGGGGCTGCCGTCGATGCCGACCACCACGGGCCGGTCGTCGGGGACAGGGCTTTCCGGGCCGCGCACGACGACGACGGGACACTCCGCGTGGCCGGCCACCGAGACGGGGGTGGAGCCGAGCAGCGCCTCCCCCAGTTTGCTGGAGCCGGTGGCGCCGAGGACGAGCATCCGGGCGCGGCGCGAGAGTTCGACGAGCCACTTGGCGCTGCCGGTGAGGGCGAGTTCGCGAGTGATCTCGACGTCGGGAGCGACGGCGAGGGCGGTCTCGGCCGCCGCAGTGAGCAGCGCCGTGGCCTCGTCCTCACTCCATTCGAAGACCTGGGAGGGCCGGAAGAAGGGGAGCTTCGTCCATCCGGACGGGGCGAAGTCCACCGCGTGTACGAGGTGCAGATCCAGTCCCCGGCCGGCGGCGGTGGCCGCTGCCCAACGCACGGCGCGCTCGGAGGCGGGTGAACCGTCGACGCCGACCGTCAGGTGGTTGTGGTCGCGGGGTGCTTCACCGAGGGGCTTCACGCCCGTCAGACTAGTGCAATCCCGGCGCCGGATCGGGGATTCGTTTCCGGTTCCCGACCTTCGTCCCACCCGCCGTCGGCCGTCGGACCCACACCACACCGGAGCCGAAGTTCCCGGCGCAGGCCCGCAGGGAACGTCGAGTTACGTTTCCGGGCAACATCTTTCACCGGAGAGATCCGCGTCACATAAATTGTTATCCTGAATGCAAGTTATCTATTGTCGAAGCCATGCAACTCACGCAGTTCACCGATCTCGGACTGCGGGTTGTCATGTACCTGGCCGGCAACCCGCCGGAAGGTATACCCAGCACCAGAACGGTCGCGGAGCGACTCGGCCTGTCGTACGCACATACGGCCAAGGTCGTCGCCCGCCTCGGAGAACTCGGCGTGGTCACCACCCGCCGCGGACGGGGCGGGGGGCTCTGCATCACCGAACTCGGCCGCACGGCCACCCTGGGGTGGCTCACGCGCGCGCTCGAGGGCGAGGACGAGGTCGTCGACTGCGAAGGGTCCAAACCGTGCCCGATGCGTCGCGCCTGCAACCTCCGCTCGGCGTTGCGCACGGCGCAGAACGCGTTCTACGCCGCCCTCGACGACATCACCGTCGCCGATCTGACCCGGCAGGACACCAGCCCCGTCCTGCTGAACCTCGAACCACCGCCGAGCCGCTGATCCACCTGCGGACCGACGGTGAACCAGCCCACTTCGACCCACGAGGAAACACCATGCCGCTCTCACCCGAATCCAAGGAAGTCATCGCCGCGACCCTGCCGGCGGTCGGAGCAGCCATCGGCGACATCACCACCCTCTTCTACCGGAAGATGTTCGGCGCCCACCCGGAGCTCGAGCGCGACCTGTTCAACCGCGGCAACCAGAAACAGGGCGAGCAGCAGAAAGCCCTCGCCGGATCCATCGCCGCCTTCGCGACGCTCCAGCTCGATCCCGACCCGGCCCGCGTCGAGACCATCCTCTCCCGCGTCGCCCACAAGCACGCCTCGCTGGGTGTCAAGGCCGACGAGTACTGGATCGTCCACAAGCACCTTTTCGAGGCGATCGTCGAAATCCTCGGTGAAGCAGTCACTCCCGAGGTTTCCAAGGCATGGGACGAGCTGTACTGGCTCATGGCGAACACCCTCATCTCGATGGAGTCCGATCTGTACAAGGCGGCCGGTGTCGAGCCGGGCGACGTGTGGCGCACCGTCCGCGTCGCCGAGCGCACCCACCAGTCCGCCGACACCGTCTCGTTCGTCCTGACCTCGCTCGACGGCAGCCCGCTGCCCACCTTCCGTCCCGGCCAGTACCTGTCGGTGGGCGTGAAGCTTCCCGACGGCGCCCGCCAGATCCGCCAGTACAGCCTGTCGAGCGCCCCCACGAAGGGCGACTGGCGCATCACCGTCAAGCGCGTCCGCGAGACCACCGGCCCCGACGGCACCGTCATCCCGGCCGGTGAGGTCTCGAACTTCCTGTACGCCAACCTCTTCGAGGGCGACGAACTGCAGGTCACCACGCCCTTCGGCGATCTCGTCCTCACCGACGGCGAGGCTCCGATCCTGCTGGCCTCGGCCGGGATCGGCTGCACCCCGATGATCGGTATCCTCGATCATCTCGCGGGCGCCGGCGACGACCGTCCGGTCTCCGTCATCCACGCGGACCGCTCCGTCGCCGACCACGCCCACCGCCGGGAACTCGAGACCCTCGTCGAGAAGCTCCCGCAGGCCCAGGTCTTCCGCTGGTACGAGGATCTCGGTGCACGTGAGCCGCTCGAGACCGTGCGTGTCGGCCGCGCCGACATCTCCGATCTCCCGCTGGACCCGAACACGCAGGCCTACCTGTGCGGCCCGCTGCCGTTCATGCTGTCGCTGCGCGAGGCCCTGATCGAGCGCAACGTCCCGGCCGAGAACATCCACTACGAGGTGTTCGGCCCGGACAGCTGGGCTCCCGCCGCCTCCTGATCCCCGCACCGGGTGGTGCTCCCGCGGGTCCGCGGGGGTACCACCCGTTCGGCGGTTAGGCTGCAGCCATGGACACCGCCGTGGACGACCGCACCCCGGCACGGTCCCGGTACGGAAACCTCCTCGCCCTGCTCGGGGTTCTGGTGGCGGGACTCGTCGTTGCGTTGCTCCCGGCCTCCCCCGACCCGCTCGACGTCGACGCGCCGCCCGAGCTGTTCAGCGCCGGCCGCGCAGCCGAGCACATCGACACGATCGCGGGCTCTCCCCGCGTACCGGGCTCACCCGCCCACACCGCCGCCCGCGACCGGCTGATCTCCGCCCTCGACGCACTCGGCTGGGACACCGGGATCGAATCCGGTGTCGGCTGGGCGGCGTGGCCGCAGGAACCCACCCAGCGCGGCGGACGGGTCCACAACGTCGTCGCCGTCCGGCCCGGCACCGACCCCACCGGCACCGTCGTCCTCGCCGCCCACTACGACACCGTGCGCGGCTCCCCCGGCGCCGCCGACGACGGTCTCGGGGTGGGTGTGGTCCTCGAGGTCGCGCGGGCCATCGACGCTGGTCCCCCACCCCGCAACGACGTGCTCGTCCTGCTCACCGACGGCGAGGAGAGCGGACTGCTCGGCGCCCAGCTGTTCGCCGCGTCCGATCGTCCGCGGGACGGCCCCGTCGTCGTGCTCAACCACGAGGCGCGCGGCAATTCCGGTGTCCCCACCACCTTCCGCACGACCTCCCCCGACGGCGCACTCGTCGACACGCTCGCGCGGTCGCCGGGCGCGAACGCCGATTCGCTGACCGAGTCGGTCTTCGAACTGCTGCCCAACGACACCGACTTCCGGCGATTCGACGAAGCCGGTTTCCACGCCTACGACACCGCGATCTCCTCCGGCGCCGCGTACTATCACAGTCCCCTCGACACTCCCGATCGGCTCGATCGGAAGTCGTTGCAGCACATGGGGGAAACCACCCTCGTGACCGCACGCGATCTCGCCGGTGCGGACCTCACCACACTCGACGACGCGGGGAACGAGGTCGTCACCACCGCGCCGTGGGGCCTGCTCCACGCTCCCCGCTGGGTCGAGATCGCCGGGGCGGTCCTGCTCGCCGCGATGGTCGCGGGCACGTGTGTGCTGCGGATACGCCGGGGTGAGGCGTCCCCGGCCGGCATCGGTGTCGCCGTCGGCGTGTCGCTCCTGGCCGCGCTGGGGGCCGCGGCCGCCGCGTGGCTGCCCTGGTGGATCGTGCAGACCCTCGCGCCCGGTACGGCCGCGCCCGTCGTCGACGAGCCGTACCACCCGAGCCTGTTCCGGCTCGCCGCCGTGGCCGCCGCCGTGGGGGTGCTCGTCACGGTGTGGGCGTGGTGGGTCCGGGGGCGACGGCCCGGATCGTTCACCTGCGGGGCGTTCGTCCTCGTCGCCCTCCTCGCCCTGGCGGGCGTTCCGTTCACCGGGGTCGCGGCGACGATCCTCGTCACCGTCCTGCCGACGGTGCTCGGGGTGCTCGCCGGGCTGCTGCTGCGCGGGGACGGGCCGGGACGTCTCCTCGCGACGACGCTCGGCGCCCTGGTGTCCGCGGTCTTCGCCGTGCCCGCGGTGTTCGTCACGTTCGATGCCGGGCTGCTGTACGGGGCGCCGCTGGCGGGTCTGTTCACCGGACTCGTCCTCGTCGCCGTGCTGCCCCTGTGCGAGCCGCTGCGGCCGGGCCGGCACGGAGCCCGCGTGTCCGCCGTCGCGGCTCTGGTGGTGGTGCTGGTGTGCACGCTGGTCGCCGGTCATCTCAACCGCGACGGCGCCACCGACCCCCGGCAGGAGTACCTGTGGTACTCCCTCGACGCCGACAGCGGCGTCGCGACGTGGGCCTCCCCCGACGGTCCGCGCTCGGAGTGGAGCCGCGCCCTGCTCCCCGACGGCCCGACACCACTGCCCGACGGGTTCCCGTGGCGCCCCGACACTGCGATGCACCATGGACCGGCACCCGTCGCCGATCTCGAGGCCCCACGCGTCGAGGTGCTGTCGGACGAGACCGGCGGCAGCACCCGTGCGTTGCGGCTGCGTCTGATCCCAGCCGGGGACTCCCAGCTGATCGGCCTGTGGGTGAACGGCGACACCGCCCGCGTGCACGGCGCGACCGTCGAGGGCGTCCGCGCCGAGCCGTCCGAACGGTTCGGCTTCCTGTTCTGGGCGCCGGGACCGGAGGGGGTCGAGGTGGATCTCACGCTGGGCATGCGCGACCGCGAACTCGAACTGCGCGTCGCCGATCTGAGCGACGACCCGAGCGTGGTCCCCGGCTACGAACCGCCCACCGATCGGGTGGTGCTCCAGCCGACGGTGGCGGTGACGCGATCGCTGCGGCTGTAGCTCGCTACTCCCACTCGTGGACGGGCGCGCCGGAGGTCATGTTCCGCACGTAGTCGCGCAGCATCCCGACGAGGGCCGTGCGGCGGTCCTCCCCCGCCGCCTCGCGACGCGCCACCTGCGCACGTTGCCAGGCCGCGCCGGTCTGCCGGTTCAGGGCACGTCCCTCGATGATGCCGAGATAGCGTTCGCGGACGGTCGACGACAGGCCGTAGGTCTCGAGACCCCGGTGCGCGAGCGGCAGCAGGCACCGCAGCACGAGTTCGTCGGCGCCGACCCAGCCGACGCGCGGCCAGTACAGTTTCGCGTCCAGCCCGAACTTCGCGCCGAGGACGAGGTTCTTCTCCGCGGCGTCGAAACTCAGGTCGCGCCAGAGCGGTTCGTCGGCATCGACGAGGGCCCGCAGCGTCCCGTAGTAGAAGGCCGCGTTGGCCATGATGTCGAGGACGGTCGGTCCGGCCGGGAGCACCCGGTTCTCGATCCGCAGATGCGCGCTGCCGTCGCTGATGTCGTAGACGGGACGGTTCCACCGATAGATGGTGCCGTTGTGCATCTGCAGTTCGCGGAGTTCGGGGATCCGGCCGGCGTCGAGCTCGGCCATCGGATCGGCGGCGGAGACCTCCGGCAGGAGCGCGGTGAAGTAGCGGGAGTTCTCCTCGAACAGGTCGAGGGGTGAGTCGATCCAGCGTTCCCCGAACCACACCCGGGGCCGCACCCCCTGGTTCTTCAGCTCGAGCGGTCGCGTGTCGGTGGCCTGCGCGAACAACGGGATGCGGCTCTCGTGCCACAGCGCCTTGCCCGCGAGGAAGGGCGAGTTGGCGGCGAGGGCGACCTGCACCCCGGAGATGCACTGCGCGGCGTTCCAGTGCTTGGCGAAGTCCTCCGGGGCGATCCGCAGGTGCAGCTGCAGCGACGTGCACGCAGCCTCCGGCACCACCGAATTCATGTCCGCGCGAAGGGTTTCCACCACATCGGTGCCTGGCAACGGCACACCGTCGAGGTCGAGTTCGATGTCCTCGCCGCGGGCGGCGAAGATCTGTTCGTTGAGGGCCTCGTAGCGGGGATTCGCGGTGATGCGGGTGAGCTCGAGGTCGCCGAGTTCGAGGGTGGGCAGCATCCCCACCATCACCAGCTGCGCGTCGTGCCGGTGCATCCGTTCGTCGGCGCGCCGCAGGGACGACCGCAGCGACTCCTCGAGTTCGAGGGGTTCGTCGCCGGTGAGGCGACGAGGCTCGACGTTCATCTCGACGTTGAACTGGCCGAGTTCGGTCTGGAACACGGCGTGGTCGTCGATCGCCTGGAGCACCTCGAGATTGGACATCGCCGGGGCCATGTCGTCCCGGACGAGGTTGAACTCGATCTCCATACCGAGATGCGGATCGGGTGAGGAGTGCACATCGACGAAGACGTCCTCGCGGAGCATCCGCTCGAGCGCCTTCATGCAGTCGCGAACCTTGCTCCGGAACACCCGCCGGTCTTCCCGGGTGAACGAACGAGCAGAGATCTCGGTACCCAATGAACCCCCCGGGGTCGGCCGCAGGCTGTGGAGTTCAGCCTAGCGCGCAGCGACTGTTGCGGGGGTGCGACGGAAACCGTCAGACGGCGCTGTAACCGCCCCAGGTGGGCACGACGCCGCGATCCTTCAGCCAGGCGTTGGGATTGATCTTGGTGCCGGCGGTGTCCCAGACCTCGAAGTGCAGGTGCGGGCCGGTGGACCAGCCCTCGTTGCCGACGGTGGCGATCTGCTCACCCGCGGACACCCGCTGGCCGGCGGAGACCTGGTAGGTGCTCACGTGACCGTAGACGGAGGTGGTGCCGTCGTCGTTGAGGACGCGGACCCACTGACCGAAGCCGGAGGCCGCACCGGCCTCGAGGACCGTGCCGTCGGCCGCGGACAGGATCGGGGTGCCGAGCGGAGCGGCGATGTCGATGCCGCCGTGGTGCGAGCCCCAGCGCGGGCCCCAGTCGGAGGTCAGGGTGCCGGAGACGGGCTGGACGGCGGTGGGACGGGCCGGGTTGATCCGGCCGAGCCAGCCGGTGGCGCCGGAGAACTGCTCGACGAGCGCCTCGACCTCGGCGGGGAGTGCGGGCGCGCCCTCCTCGATCGGGGCGGTGATACCCGGGATGGCCGGGATCTCGACGCCCTCGGGGAGCAGGCCCGCGGGAAGCTCGAACGGAAGGGTACCGGTGGGGGCGGCCTCGCCCTGGACCTCGTGGCCGGGATGGGCAGCGGCGGTGCCGGCGCTGATCTGCGCGCCGACGGCGAAGAAGGCGCCCGTGGCGGCCGCGACGGTGGCGGCCTTGACCGGAGCGGAGGTGCCGGTGGGTTCCACGCGGTGGCGGCCCTTACCCGACGAAGGCACACGGATCGTGTCGACGTCGAATGCTGCATCTTCGCGCGTGCGGTAGTGCCGTCCCACAGTGTGTCCCTTGTTTCGTCCCGACTTCGGCCGGGTACTCGACCCGGCCGCTCCTGGCGACCCAAGGTAACAAAACGATATAGAAGATGACCAGTGTTACCCTTCCTTGATCCCGGAGTGTGGGAAACTCCAGGTTCCCGTTCCACTTCGTGGACCTCACCGAGACCATCCCTCGTCACGGCGACGCACTCGAGCCCCGACGATCCGCGGCGGCTACACTCACAGCGCGTCACGATGCGGTTCGCCGGGTCGCGCACGCCCTCGTAGCTCAGGGGATAGAGCACCGCTCTCCTAAAGCGGGTGTCGCAGGTTCGAATCCTGCCGGGGGCACACTCTCGAACTCTGGGTGTTCCCGACTGCGGCCGGCCGCAGTCGGGAACACCGAGAGTTCATCCGGATCCCACCCTCGGTCCAGCGGCGAGACGCGGATGAGATTGCCGTCGGGATCGGCCACCACGAACGTCCGCCCGAAGACCTCGTCGTGCGGCTTCTCCACCACCGTCACGCCCTTGTGTTCCCACTGCTCGAACAGCGCGTCGACGGCGTCGGCCGAGCCGGGGAGCATGAGCCCGACCTCTGAGAAGCGCGGCGCGTCCGGGGTCACCGTCTCCGCCCGCCCCGACCACAGGGCGAACAGCATCCCCGGCGCCACCTCGAAGGACACGTAGCGGGGCGTCACCATCTCCGGCGACATGCCGAACAGGTCGCTGTAGAAGCGGGTCGCACGGTCCACGTCGGTCACGTAGACCAGGAACAGATTCGGGGTCGATTTCGGGGCCGATGCGGCCATCGCTCTCTCCTCCACGGTGGTCTCCCACGAGAATCCGGACGGGACTCCTCCACCCTGGCACCGACCACCGACAATCCCCCTAGGGTGGAGGCGTGTTCGACGCCCACCTCCACATCGTCGATCCGCGTTTCCCGCTGATCGAGAACCGTGGCTACCTGCCCGAACCGTTCACCGTCGACGACTATCTGGCCCGGGTCCGCCATCTGGGCGTGACGGGCGGTGCGGTCGTGTCGGGTTCGTTCCAGGGCTTCGACACCGCCTGTCTGGTCGACGCGCTGCGCCGGCTCGGCCCGGGTTTCGTCGGTGTCGTGCAGTTGTCCCCCACCGCCTCCGACGACGAGATCCTCCGGCTCGACGCAGCCGGGGTGCGGGCGGTGCGTTTCAACCTCCGCCGCGGCGGGTCGGCGCCCCTGGCCGCTCTCGACACGCTCGCCCGCCGGGTCCACGAGGTCGCGGGCTGGCACACCGAGCTGTACGTGGACTCACGGGATCTCGAACCGCTGCACGAGCGGCTCGCGCGGCTGCCTGCGGTGTCGATCGACCACCTCGGCCTGTCCGCGGCCGGCCTGCCTGCGCTGCTGCGGCTCGTCGAATGCGGTGTGCGGGTGAAGGCCACGGGTTTCGGGCGGGTCGACTTCCCCGTGGCCGACGCACTGCGGGCGATCGCCGACGCGGACCCGGGCGCGCTGGTGTTCGGTACGGACCTGCCGTCCACGCGGGCGCCGCGCCCGTTCGCCGACACCGACGTCACTCTGGTCACGGAAGCCCTCGGCCCCGATCTCGCGGAGGGGGTGCTGTGGCGCAATGCCACGGACCTCTACCGGATCGAGACCGAAACCGCTTCTGTGACCTGGACGAATCGATAGACTCACAATCGTCATCGGTGCGCGGGACGCGCCGCAGGTACCCCTCTCTGCGGTCGGCACCCGGACATGACACACCCCATTCGAGGAGCGGCATCATGCCTGCACTGCGTATTCCCCGTCGAACCCTCGCGCTGTTAGCACCTCTGGCCGCTGCGATCATGTTCACCGGCGTCGCGACGGCCGGCCCACCACAGTCGATGGGCACCGCGATCACCGTCGGATGCCTGAACCAGGGCAGCCTCGCCTCGGCCACCGCGGTCACCGCACAGCCCGGACCGAGCAGCGAACCCAACATCCCGTCCGGGCACGTGCTGTTCTCGACCCGTGAAGCGGCGTGGCCGATTCCGGCCGCCGGCCAGGTGACCGTCGCCTGGCTCAACCGCAGCAACGGGCGTACCGGAATCGTCGATCTGACCGGCGCATACCCGAACTACGCCGCCCTGGTCGACACCGGTCCCGGCGAAGTCCTGGCGACGGTGTTCGGCTCGGTGAATCTCGGTAGCGGGCCGGTCTGCAACTCCACCCCGGCTGCGGGTGGCATCGCCGTGGGCTGACCGCCCCCGGCCGCCATCCGGCGCACGGCGGGGCGTGCGCCGGATGGCCGTGTCACCGCGGCGGATACATGATGACGGCCACGCCGACCAGGCACACGAGAGCACCGATGACATCCCAGCGATCGGGTCGGAAGCCGTCCACGATCATCGCCCAGGCCAGCGAGCCGGCGACGAACACACCGCCGTACGCGGCGAGGATCCGTCCGAAGTTCGCGTCCGGCTGCAGGGTCGCGACGAAGCCGTAGGCGCCGAGCGCGATCACTCCCAGGCCCATCCAGATCCAGCCGCGGTGTTCACGCACGCCCTGCCACACGAGCCAGGCACCACCGATCTCGAACAGCGCAGCAACGGCGAACAGCAGCAACGACTTCAGAACGGACACGGACCGGAACTCTAGCCCGTGGCCCGGTGGCCGAGTTCGATCCGGCGCACGGAGTCGTCGCGCACCAGGATGGTCACCAGCGCCCGCCGCCCCGGTGGCAGCACCCGCACCGTGACCGATCCCGAAGCGACGGAACGCAGTTCGCTCACGATCTCCTGCCGGATCCGGTCGCGCTCGGGTTCGGGCACCGTGTCCATGCCGTGGTCGTCGAGCATCACCACGTCCACGCCGCGGCCTCGCGCGTCGGCCACCGCCTCCACCACGGGTGCGGTCTGCAGGACCGGGGCACGCAGGCCGTCCCGCAGGTGCGCTTCGAGCAGGACCCCCGCGCGTCGTTCCTCGGGGCCGAGACCCTCCCCCGAGGCGATGCGTTCGAGCAGCGGCCGGGCGAGGGCGTCCAGCCGTGCGAGTTGCGCGTCGCGTTCGGCGAGCGCGGCGGCCGCAGCGGCCTCCTCGGCGCTCCGTTGCAGGGAGGTCTCGCGCAGGAGGTAGATCGACCGGGCCAGGGGTCTAAGCGTCCATGCGAAGAAGGTCGACATGAGGACGGGCGCGGCGTTGGTGATGGAGATCGCGAGTCCGTGGCCGGCGCCCTGTCCCGTGATCTGCGCCCAGCCGATCGACGTCGCGATGAGGGCGAGCACCCCGATCCAGGCCGCGAGGGTACGTCCCCGCACGCACATGAAGGTGAAGATCATCGTCGACATCCCCATCGGCCACCACAGCGCGACCCCTTCCGGTGGGGGTACGGGCAGGGCCGCGAAGACGAGCGCGCAACTCATGGCACCGACGGCGGTGAGGGGGATCGTCGCGGACCACGGGAGCGGATCACCGGGGACGACGATGAGCGCGTAGGCGGCGAGACAGCACACCAGCACGGCCGGGACGAACGGCCACAGCGTCGCGGCCTCGCGGGCTCCGAACACCGCCACGATCACGCACACCACTGCGTACAGCCCGACGATCACGCGGGCGGCCGTGGTCCGCATCCCGACGAGGTCCCGGACGTCGCCGGCGGAGTACTCGGTCACGGCACCAGGCGCGCGGCAGGAAGGACACCCCGCAAATCGTCGGCGGTCGTGCCGGTGTCGGTCCAGGTGAGGGTGACGGTCGTGCCCACGTCGGGTGTGGAGGCGATGTCCGCCCAGCCGCCGGGGAGACGGTTCAGGCGCCCGCGGATGCTGGCCCGGATGCCCATGCGGTGCGGGTCGACGGCACGGGGGTCGAAGCCGCGCCCGTCGTCGCGGACGACGACGCGGATCGAGTCCGGTCCGAGGTCCACGTGCAGGGCGCGGCGGGCTCCTGGTCCGGCGTGGCGGACGCTGTTGCGTACGGCCTCGGAGAGTGCCTCCGCGATCACCCGGACGGGTTCGGGCGGATAGCCACCGGCGGCATCACCGGTCTCGACGGTGAAGTCGGTGTCCTCGTCGACGTCCGATGCCGCCGACCGCAACCGGGCCAGGACCTGCTCGACGTCGAAGCGTTCCTCGGGTTCGTCGCCGCGCCGGAGCGCGTCGAAGGTGGCGAGGGCACGCCGGGCCTGGGCCGCGAGCATCTCGTCGGCGCCGTCCCGCCCTGCGGCGAGCAGGGTGGACATCACCTGGTCGTGGACGAGCGCGTCGAACCGCTCGCGTTCGACGGTCTTCGCGCGGGCCGCGGCGGCGGCCACGACGGATTCCTGGGCGGTGGCGATGGTCGAGTCGAGGAGGTTCCCGGTGCGCAGGGCGACGATCGCGGCGACGGCGAACACACCGCAGAACATGAGCGAGAAAGCCAGCTCGGGCACGAAGTGGTAGCCGGTCGTGTCGCGCACGAGCACGAGATTGGTGGTCTGCACGACCAGGACGGAGACCGCGAGGTAGCCGAGTACGGGCCGCGGCCGCCAGGCCGCCACCGCGGCCAACCCGGCGATGCCGGGGATCATGGACTGCCAGGACGTGGTCGGCGACGACTCGCCCGTCCAGGCCGGCCACCACAGCAGCGCGGCGACGAGGAAGGCGATCGCGTTGGCGGCGGCCAGACGCGAGACCCACCGGACATCCGGCAGGAAGGTCACCGCGCCGAGCGCGAGGCCGGTGCCGAACACGGCGGTCATCGCGGTGGGCATCCACCACGAGGCGGTCAGGTGCGCCTCGGCCAGTGCGATCGGCGAGATGAAGAACAGGTAGGCGGCGTAGCCGGCCGCGACGAATCGCCCGAACATCCTCCGGATGCGGTCGGCCGCGCGAATGTCGCTGGTGGCGGGCGGATCGGATCCGGGGAGCGGGCGGGGGGTCACAGCTCGTCGATGGAGATCACACCGTCCTGCAGGGCTCGGGCGAGCAGGGCGGTCTTCGTGGTGGCGTTCCGTCCCACGCGCGCGTACTTGGAGCGGATGCGGGCGATGTGGGTGCTCACCGTCGCCGCGGTGACGTACAGGCGGGCGGCTGCCTCCGACTTGGATTCGGAGAGAAGCCAGGCACGCAGGATCTCGATCTCACGGGCGGAGAGTGCGGGCTTCTGTGCCGGGGTGCGTTCGAGCATCGAGGTCATGGCGTGTCCCTAATCGAGATGTGTGCGTACGACCGAGCCGGATCCCCGACGAACCCCGTCTCGACACCCATGAAGGTAACCACTCTTACGAGCGGGGCACAGCCCGATCTTTCCCTGCCCAAGAAACAGGGGGCACCGATAGCTCGGCTAACGATCTCGGGCCGGGACTCCCTCCCTCGCAGATCAGGACGGCCCTCAGGCGCAGATCGGGGCACCGTCGTGCCCCAACTCGATGCGCTGCACCCCGGCACCGCGCAGCAGCATCGTCACCATCGCCCCGCGGCCGGGGGGCAGCACCCGGACCGTCACCGACCCCGACCACACCGAGTCCAGCGTGTCCACGACCTCCCGGTAGACCTCCCGCCGGATCTCGTCGGGCACCGGGTCCATGGCGTGGTCGTCGAGCAGGACGACCTCCACCCCGCGCCGGCGCGCCGCGGCGGCCGCCTCCGCCACCTCGGGCGCGCCGAGCACGGGGGCACGCAGCGAGTCGCGCAGACGGGCTTCGAGCAGTTCGCACTCGATCCGCTCGTGGTCCGTGAGCGGCACCCCCGACGCGATGCGTTCGAGCAGCGGGCGGGCCTGGACGTCGAGGCGGCGCAGTTGCGCGTCGCGTTCCTCGATCGCCGCCGCGGCCGACGACCGAGCGGCGATCCGCCGGATGGACTGGGCGCGCAGCAGGTAGATGGACCGGGCCAGCGGACGCAGCATGTAGGCCAGGACGGTGCCCATGAGGACCGGGCCGGCGTTGCCCAGATTGAGGGCGACGCCGTACCCGAAACCCGGGCCCGTCAGGTACGACCACGTCCCCGCCGTGATCCACATCAGGACCAGTCCCAGCCAGGCGAACGAGGTGCGCCCCCGCACGCACACGAACACGAGGATCGTCGTGGACATCCCGAAGGGCCACAGTTCGATGGGATGCGGCGCCGGGTCCGCGGGCACCACGGACAGCACCGGAATCGTCGCGAGCACGCCGGTGAACGCCAGGGCGAGGGCGGGAGCCGCGGGCAGCGGGTCGCCCTGGATCTCCACGAGCGCGAACGCCGCCACGACGCACACGACCACCGGGATCGCGAGCGGCCACGGGTGCTCGG
>Ga0182741_1001414_pt1 | contig 31182 bp, 27 predicted proteins | sample eDN5th37CBELigOP_FD_128874 | JGI IMG/M metagenome (GOLD analysis project Ga0182741, IMG submission 128874) | Enriched Organic Plus compost microbial communities from Emeryville, California, USA - eDNA 5th pass 37_C BE-Lig OP (version 2) (version 2) ... | reverse complement strand
GGCCCTGGACAGCCGAGCGTCCAAAAATCGCAATGGTTGTCTTTGTCCGTTTCGGAGAAGCATCCTACATCCTCACGCAGAGCGAGCCTCGCGGCGAGAATCAGCGTGAGGCGCTGCAAGCTGCGTCTGACCGGATCGGTGTTCCGGTAGCGCTTCCACGGCTGACAGGCATTGCCAGCAACAATGCCCCTATCGACCCAACAGCTACATTGACCTTTAAGGAGGCCGAAGAACTCGCGAGCACGCTGGGGGTCGATCGTGTTGTCACGGGCAGTATGATTTTCAGCGATGAGGCGCAGGGCTGGATTGCGAAATGGCGCCTTCACGAACCAGCAGGCACTGCTCAGTGGCAGGTTACAGGCGTGAACTACGATGAAGCATTCCGGGTCGCGCTTCGTGGCGCGGCACAGATCCTTTCGGGGAACGGCCGTCCACTCTAGCTTTTCATCCTACGAATTGCCTTCGCGCCGTCCTTGAGAGATCACTGGCTCGGCACGAGTGTTCGCTGCATGCCACCTTTGGACGTCAGAACCGAAATTTATGGTTCGCCGCAAGAGGTCTTACCGCGTCTTCCGATATGTCAGTCCAGCTCCTGGACGCCCCCACCTGAGACGGTGAGAACCTGGCCACTGATCCAGGACGCTGCTGGCGAACAGAGAAACAGGGCAGCATTGGCGATATCCTCAGGCTGCCCCAGGCGCCCAAGCGGTGTGTGACGCAGCATCGCCTTCTCGGCTTCGGGCGTCAGTACGCTTGCCAGGGCGTCCGTGCGGATCGCACCGGGCGCGATGGCGTTGACGCGAATACCCTGTGGGCCGAGGTCGAAGGCCATGTTTCGTGTCAGGTGATTCACCGCCGCCTTGGATGAACCGTAAGACGCCATCCGCACATTCTTGTTCTCGCCTGCCATGGATGAGACGTTGAGGATTGCGCCGCGGCCCTTCCCGGCCATGTGCGGTGCGGCCAGTTGCGACAGGCGGAAAACTGAGAATAGATTGAGCTCAAATGCCCAGCGGAAATCTGCCATCGGCATGTCGAAGGGCTTGGGACCGCCGCCACCGGCATTGTTGACGAGAATTGTGGGCCCCCCAAAGTTGTCGGTGACAGCCTGCATCGCGGATTGCAGGTCCGCGTCCTGAGTGACGTTGCAGCCGATCCCAACCGCCCGGCCGCCGGCTCGCGTGATCTCGGCAGCTACCTTTTCGGCCGTCTCTGCCTTGAGGTCGCTGACCATCACAGCCGCGCCGGCCTCGGCAAAGACCTGAGCGATGGCCCGCCCGATACCGGCACCTGCTCCTGTGACAAGAGCCACTTCATCATCAAGGCGGAATTGCTTGGGATCATACATGCCAAAGCTCCTTCACGGGGCGTACCTCAGGCTGCGGCTCCTGAAATTGTCAGGTCAGCCAGAGAATTTGCTCCCAAACTTTGGGCATCTTAAGGCACCCGTATTGAGGCCATAGTGCCATGCGATCGTGGCCACACTAACGCGGCTCCGAGGGTGCAGCATGGAGGACGGGCGGCAATGTTTCTCCCAAAGTGCAAGCGGCGCCTGTTCGCCCTCATTTTGGCAGTCGCCATGAGCGGTCCAGCGCACACGCTGGCCCAGCCGGCCTGGACGGCCAAGGCATCCGATCCGGTTACTCTGGGCTGGATGCAGGGCTCTCCACCGGCTCCGGACCGGACTATCCGTTTTGCTGATGGCACCTATCGGTCCTTCCCGCAGTGGCGCTGGACCGTCTGCCACTTTCAGCAGCTGGAGCCGACGATACCGGTCTCGCGCGGCCTAGGACCGCCACGTCCGCTCAAGAGGGCGGAGCGGGCTGATATTGAAAGCCTTCGCTTCACTCCGCTGGGCGCGTCAGAGCCGATGACGTTCATGGAAGCGTTCGACAGGAACTTCACCGATGGGCTTATCATCCTGCACGAAGGACGTGTCGTCTATGAACGCTATGCCGGATGCCTGTCGGAGCAGAACAGGCACGCAGCAATGTCGGTCACAAAATCGCTCATCGGCCTGCTTTCGGAAATCCTTATCGCCGAAGGCACGCTCGACGAAAACCGCCGGGTCGACTCCTATGTTCCCGAGCTTGCATCAAGTGCCTTTGGAGATGCCACGATCCGACAGGTCCTCGATATGACCACGGGTCTTGAGTTCAGCGAAAATTATAACGACCCCGCAGCCGATGTGTGGCGCCACGCGATGGCAGGCAACCCGCTGCCGAAGCCGGACGATTACTCGGGCCCCCGCACCTATTATGAATACCTGACCACAGTCCGCCGAAGCGGTCCTCACGGTGCTGCTTTTGGCTACAGGACTGTGAATACCGACGCCATGGGATGGATCCTCAGCCGGGTGACCGGCCGGCCCGTCAGCGATTTGCTGGCGGAGCGGCTCTGGAGTCGGATCGGCGCCGATCTGGAAGCCTATTTCACGGTCGATTCCATCGGCACACCATTTGCCGGAGGCGGCTTCAATGCAGGCCTCCGGGATCTCGCACGCGTTGGGCAACTGCTCCTCGATGACGGCATGATCGACGGTACCCGGATCGTACCGGAAGCAGCAGTGAACAGCATCAAGCGCGGCGGCAGCAAGAGCGCCTTTGCACAGGCCGGATACTCTCAGCTCTCCGGATGGAGCTACCGCAGCATGTGGTGGGTAACTCACAATAAGAATGGTGCGTTCATGGCACGCGGCGTGTACGGCCAGTCTCTCTATATCGACCCGACTGCCCGTACGGTGATTGCCAGGTTTGCCTCGCATCCAGAAGCAGGGAATGCCGCCAACGATCCGACATCCCTGCCCCTTTATCAAGCCATTACAGATTTTCTGATGAGCTCGGTTCAGTAGTATTGTGGTGCCGGTTAGCGCCCGAAGGTCGGGCGATACTGGTTGGTCGCACCGAAGCGGTAGGGCGCAACGACGTCAAGCTTGACCCCAAGTTCCTCGGCTGCATGCCAGGGCCACCGTGGATTGTTCAACGCTACTCGCCCTAGCGCAACAGCGTCAGCGTCGCCCGTCGCGATGATCGCCTCTGCATGAAGCGGCGAGCGGATCATGCCTACCGTGAGCACCGGGATACCGACCTCGCGCTTGATCCGAGATGCGAAGGGTAGCTGATAGGCGGGCCCGACCGGGATCTTCGCCATGCCGTTGCCACCGCTCGAGATATCGACATAGTCGCACCCATGGTCGCGCAGGGCGTGAGCAAGGGCCACGGCCTCGTCCGGCACGATACCGCCCTCGAGCCAATCCGTGCCGTTCAGACGCATGCCGACCGGAAAATCCGACGGACAAGCTGAGCGGACAGCATCGAACACGGCCAGCGGCAAGCGCATCCGGTTTTCCAGCGAGCCGCCCCATGCATCCTCACGTCGGTTCGCGATCGGCGACAGGAAGCTTGACAGCAGGTAGCCATGGGCGCCGTGGATCTCGATCGTATCGAAACCAAGGCGCAGCGCCCGCTTCGCGGCTGCGGAGTAATCCGCAATGACCTTTTCTATACCAGTCTCGTCCAGCGCTAGTGGGGTCTGCCATCCTTCGGCGAAGGGAATGGCCGAAGGACCGACCACTTGCCAGCCGCCCGCCTCTGGCGCGACATGACCACCATGCCAGGGACGCGCGGTCGAGGCCTTGCGCCCGGCATGGCCGAGTTGCAAGCCAAAAGGCATGTCGGAAAACTGCCGCGCGAAAGCCAGCGCTGAAGCCATGGCGGCTTCGGTCTCGTCATCCCAGAGGCCGACGCAACCCGGCGTGATGCGGCCTTCAGGCGAAACGCCCGTAGCCTCGACCATCATCAAGCCCGCACCCGAAAGAGCATAGCTGCCCCAATGCAGGCGATGCCAATCGGTAGCACGGCCAGCCTCCGCACTGTACTGGCACATCGGCGAGATGACGATACGATTGTGCAACTCCAGCTTGCCCAGCCGGAGCGGTGAGAACAGGGTCGTGGTCATGTAGTCTCCTTGGCCCCAGAGGACCAATGTTTCAATTGTTGTTGCGCACGCGCGCAGCCGTCCAGCCGCCATCGATCGCGATGGTCTGGCCGCAAATGAAGGCTGCTTGATCCGAAGCAAGGAAGGCGATCAGATTGGCGACATCGCCAACCTTGCCGGCTCGTCCAACCGGGGTGCCTTGCAGGATCAGTTCGCGATAGACCTGATCGGTCAACAAACGCTCGGTCATGGCTGTAAGAATCAGGCCCGGGGCGACCGCGTTCACTCGGATTCCCTTAGCGGCGTAGTCGGCGGTCATCTGCCGGGTCAACCCGTCGATCCCAGCCTTCGAGGCGGCATAGGCCGCGTTGTTGCGCCAGCCTATCAGGCCGAACATCGACGCGACATTGATGATCGAGCCGGAGCCGCGCGAAAGCATGTCAGGAAGCACCGCACGCGACATCCGGAAGGATCCGGTGAGGTTGATCTCGATGATACGCGACCAGCCGGCGTCGTCGGTTTCGTGCACGGCGCGCGCGCCGCCCACCCCGGCATTATTGACCAGAACGTCGATCTGGCCAAACCGGTCAAGGGTGGCCTGCACGATACGCGCGGGCGCTGATGAATCGGCCAAATCTTCGGTCAGATCCAGCCGGTTCTCATGCCCTGGCGCTTCCCCCTCGGCGCGGTCAACGGCGCAGACACAAAGCCCGTCTGCCATAAGCCGCGCGACCGTCGCGGCGCCGATCCCGCCTGCAGCACCGGTGACGATTGCAACAGGTCTGCTCATGCGAGCCTCCCGCCATCGACCGGCAGCATAACCCCTGTGCAATAGGAAGAGGCCGGTGACGCCAGATAGACCACCGCCTGCGCCACTTCCTCCGGCTGGCCGAGCCGACCGAGCGGATGGATCGAGATCATATGAGCACGGTCGGCCTCGGCGCTGGCGGCATCGAGCGTGCGGTCGAACATCGGGCTATCGATGGATCCCGGGCAAACCGCGTTCACGCGGATTCCGGACGGGGCCAGCGAGATCGCCAGCGACCGCGTCATCGACACGACTGCCGCCTTGGAGACGCCATAGGCTCCGAGCCGGGCGGATCCCACCAGACCGGCCGTCGAGGCGATATTGACGATGGCCCCTTTGCCTGCCGCCTTCATCTTCGGCACTGCAGCCTGAATGCAGTTCAACCCGCCGAACAGGTTGATGTCCATCACCCTGCGCAGGTCGGCGGGAGCACAGATCTCCAGACCGCCTCGCGGCCCCTCGATTCCGGCGCTGTTCACCAGAATGTCGCAGACAGGAATATCCGCGAAGGCGGTGTCCACTGCCGATGCATCGGTGACATCCACCACATGGCATGCGGCGGCTGAACCGAGGTCCTTGGAAATCTCACCAAGGGCAGCCGCATCACGATCAAGGAGCACCAATCTGGCTCCGGCTTGGGCAAGCGCGTAGGCCGAGGCCCGTCCCAGGCCAGAACCGGCACCGGTCACAACGGCGGTCTGACCACCGAGAAGCAGATCATTCATTTCTTGCGGCCCATTCCGAGGCCACCTGATGGCCGGTAGCGAACCATACGCCGGGCTTCGACCGGATGTGCTCGATGATCCGGCGTAGCAACGGCAGGCGCATCGGCCGCCCGATGAACTGAGGATGCATTACGAGATTGAAGAGACCGTTCCATTCATGAATCGTGTCAAACTCGTCGCGCCAGTTTTCGAACACCTGCTGATTGGTGAACTGCGGTCGCCAGGCCTGCAGCGCGAACATCATGTAGGGCGCGTCGTCGCATCCCCAGTGCCACGGCAGTTCGAGCGGTCCGGCCTTGCCGTCCGCCAGCGTATGACGATAAGGCACGACGTCTGCCATGAGCGAGCTGTCGTACAGAATTCCCTGCTCGTGCAGCAGCCCCATCAGGGTAGGCGTGGTTTCGCCTGCCGGCGAACGGTAACCGGTCGGGCGCTTTCCTATCACTTTGTCAAAGGATTCAAGGCCGCGCAGGATGGACTCACGTTCGGCATCCGGCTTGTCAGGGTCGACGCGCTCATGCAGATAGCCGTGATGCGCGATCTCGTGCCCACTTTCGAGGATCGCGTGGATGCGGTCCTGATACTTCTCGATGGTCCAGCCGGGCGTGAAGAAGGTCGCAGGCAGATTGTATTCGCCGAGAAGCTTGAGGATTTCCGGTACACCGCGCTGGGCTCCGTAGGTCCCCATAGACAGGACGCCAGGGCGGCGGGCATTTTCTGGGTCGCGAGCGAGCCATAGCGTCTCAGCGTCGAAGTCGAAAGTCAGCATGACGGCGCATCGCGCCCCATTTGGCCAGTTCATGGCGCTCTCTCCCGGCAATGCGGCAAGGTACCTCGCAGGACCGCCGCAATATCGAACCGGGCTGGCCTGGCGGCCAGCCCGGCCATCATCAAGCGGCCTTGCGAACCGAGCGGAAGGTTTCGTTCACGCCGATCGCGGTCGAGGTGATATTCTTGAACTTCGGATTGTAGATCGTCGGGAAGTCCACCTCGACGAGCCAGGCCATCGGCACTTCCTCGACGAGGATTTTCTGGACCTTCGAATAGGCAGCCTGGCGATCCTTGTCGGCCACGCTGCGCGCACCCGCCGCAAAGGCCTCGTCGACCTCGGGGTTCGAGTAGCCGGTGCAGTTCGAATAGGCGAGGCCCTGCTTGATATTGCTGGACAGGAAGAACCGAGCGACGCCCAGAGCCGGATCGCCATACTGATAGGGATAGTTCGAGGTCATCTCGAAGTCCCAGTTGCCATAGCGCTGTGTCCAGGAGGCCGGATCCGACGGCTCGATCTCGACACGAATGCCGATCAGCGCGAGCTGCTGCTGCACCAGTTCGGCAAAGCGCGCCCAGGTCTCTCCCCACGGCAGGCGCATGAATTTGACGGTGCGGCGCACGCCGTCCGCGCCCGGTTTCAGACCCATCTCGTCCAGCAGAGCTTTCGCCTTGTCGAGATTGTAATCGTAAGCCTTTACATCCGGCTCGTAGAAGCGGGTGCGATAGCTCACCGGCCCCGTCGCAGGCTTGCCCAGGCCGAAGAAGATCATGTCCGTGAAGAGCTGCTTGTCCAGCGCGTAGCAGATCGCTTGGCGGAAGCGCACGTCGTTGAAGGGCGCGACGCGGGTGTTGAACTCGATCCGGGCGACCGGCGCCATCAGTTCATAGCCCTTGGTCTCAAGGGCCAGATGGGGCAGGCTCGCAATGCGCTTCACATCGAACATTTCGATATCGAAGGAGCTCGACAGGTCCGCCGTGCCCTGCTCCAGCGCCACCGCGCGCGAGGCACCGTCGGGCAGGATGTGGAAGATCAGCTCGTCGAGATGCGGCTCACCCTGGCCATGGTAATCGGGGTTTTTCTCCAGCCGGATGAACGAGCCGCGGCGCCATTCGGCGAGCTTGAACGGGCCCGTGCCGATCGGGGTATTGTTGGCCGGATTGGTACGGAAGTTGGTGCCCTTGTAGAGATGGGCGGGGATCATCGGAGCCGACGAGAACTCGAAAGCCATAATGAAGGGGCCAAAAGGCTCGCGCAGGGTGAAGCGCACGGTATGGGCGTCAAGCGCTTCGATGCTTTTGCAATAGCCGAAGTTCACTCGGGCGCGGGCATGCATCTCCGTGAGGAAATCCTTGCAGGTGAAGACGACGTCTTCGGCCGTGAAGGGCTTTCCGTCATGCCATTTGGCATTCTCAACCAGATGGAAGGTGTAGACGAGACCGTCATCCGAAATCTCCCAGCTTTTTGCCAGGCCCGGCTTCGGCTTGAAGTCGAAATCATAGGTCAGCAGACCTTCGTACATCTTGCCGCAGACCAGCTGAACCTGGGCATTCTGCTCGAGTCCGATGAAGAGCGTCGCGGGCTCAGGATTGCAGATGATGTTCATCGCATTGCGGCCGCCCGCCTGGCCCCAGGCCATCTGAGGCAGGAAGGAGGCCATCACCCCCACAGCGGTGCCGGCTTTCAGCAGGGCCCGGCGTGTCGGTTGGAACTGGGTCATGGATCGGTCCTCTCTGTTCGATTTGGTCTTTATGCTGGTTCATGCCAGTGACGCCCTGGCACGGCATCGATCAGGCTACGGGTATAGGCGGCTTGCGGGTTGCCGAAGACGGCGGAGACTTCGCCTTCCTCGACGATCTTGCCGCGATGCAGAACGATGGCGCGATCGCAGATCTGAGAGGCGACGCGCAAGTCATGCGTGATGAAGAGCATCGCCAAATGCATCTCGTCACGGATCTCGCGTAGCAAGTCGAGCACCTGCGCCTGCACCGAGACGTCCAGCGCCGAGACCGCTTCGTCGGCGATCAGCAGATCAGGTTCGACTGCAAGTGCGCGCGCGATGCCGATCCGCTGGCGCTGTCCACCTGAGAACTCGTGCGGATAGCGCGCGGCGGCAGCGGGCTCGAGCCCAACGCGGGCCAGCAGCCGGTCCATTCGCGCCTTGGCGGTCGCCGGATCTACACCCTGCGCAAGCGGCCCGGTCATGATCGAACGACCTACCGTGTGGCGTGGGTTGAGGGACGCGAAGGGGTCTTGGAAGATGATCTGCGCCTTGGCGCGGTAGGCTTTGAGTTCCTCGCCCTTAACATGGGCGATATCCTTGCCCCCAAAGAGGATGCGCCCTCCATCGACCGGGAACAGCCGCATGAGGCACTGCCCGATCGTGGACTTGCCCGATCCGGATTCGCCTACAAGCCCGAGCGTCTCCCCCCTTGCGATAGTGAAGGAGACATTATCCACCGCCACGAACTCGCGCGTGGGCGAGAAGAAGCCACCTTGGGTGTGATAGACCTTGCGGAGCCCCTCGACCTGAAGCACCGGCTTTTCGACGGTCTCGGGCGCGGGCTCCTCGCGAAAGCGCGGCACGGCGGCGACCAGAGCCTTGGTATAGGGATGCTCGGGATGGCTCAGGATCCTCTTGGCCGGTCCCTGCTCGACGATCTCGCCCTTGCGCATCACGACCACATTGTCGGCGATATCTGCAACGACACCGAAGTCGTGGGTGATGAACATCACTCCCATGCCGCGGCTACGCTGCAGATGGTGGATCAGCGACAGGATCTGCGCCTGGGTGGTCACGTCGAGGGCGGTGGTCGGCTCGTCGGCAATCAGGATATCGGGCTCCAGCGCCAGCGCCATAGCGATCATGACGCGCTGTCGCTGCCCGCCCGACAGGCGGAACGGGTACCGGTCGATCAGGTTCTCTGGGTCGGGCAAGCCCACTGCTTCGAGAAGCGCGAGCACCTTGGTCCGGTGCTCCGCAGCGGGCACGCCATGGGCCTCCATCACCTCGGCAATCTGCCGGCCGATCTTCATGACCGGGTTGAGCGAGGTCATGGGCTCCTGAAAGATCATCGCAATGCGCGCCCCGCGCAGCTTGCGCAGGGCGGGTTCGGGCAAGGTCAGCAGATCCTGCCCGTCAAAGAGGATCCGCCCCGACTGCACCTTCAAGCTGTCGGGCGGCAGAAGCCCCATGATGGTGTTCGCGGTGACCGACTTGCCCGAGCCGGATTCACCAACGATGCACAGGATCTCGCCCCGGTCGAGGGTGACCGAGACATTGTGCACCGCGTGGCTGCGATCCCCCGAGGAGGGCAGAGCCACCGTCAGACCGCTGATTTCAAGCAGATGCCCGGTCATTGGCGGCCCTTTCTGGAAAGGCGCGGATTCAGCACGTCGTTCAGCGCATCTCCGACAAGGTTCAGGGCCAAGACCACAAGCAGAATCACCATTCCGGGGAAGAAGCTCATCCACCAGGCCTGGCGCAGTACGGTGCGGGCGGCACCGATCATGAAGCCCCAGCTCATGCGGTTGGGGTCACCCAGGCCAAGGAAGCTGATTGCCGCTTCGGTCAGGATCGCCGAGGCCACCATGAGCGAGGCCATGGCGATCACCGGCGAGAGCGTGTTGGGCAGGATTTGCCCCCAGATGATCTGCCAGTTGCTCTGGCCCAACACCTCGGCGGCGCGCACGAATTCGCGGTTGCGCAGGCTGGCGAACTCGGACCGCACCAGACGCGCGACCGGTGGCCAGCTGACGATGCCGATGGCAAGCGTGATCGACAGAATCGAAGGCGACAGGATGGCCACCAGGAGAAGCGCGAAAACGAATGTCGGGATGGTCTGGAAGAACTCGGTGATACGCATCAGCGCGTCATCGATCCAGCCGCCATAAAAGCCTGCGAGCATGCCGAAGAGAAGCCCGAAGACCAACGCCACCAGTGTGGAGGTCAGTCCGACAAGGATCGAGACCCGCGCCCCGTGGATCAGTCCCGTCATGATGTCCCGTCCCATCATGTCGGTGCCGAAGAGAAAGCGCGCGTCCTGCATCGGGGGCAGGAAGGGACGACTCGCCATCTTCCACGGATCGCCTGGTGCAATCAGCGGCGCGAAAATGGCGGCGAGCACGGCGAGCAGCAGAATTGTCAACCCGATGAGGGCCTTGGGATTACACAGGAACTGCTTCAGCGACTGGTTCATGCGCTGGCTCCGATCCGAGGATCGACCACGCGATAAAGCAGGTCGGTCAGAATATTGAACAGGACGACCATGATCGAGGTGATCAGGAAGACCCCCATCAGCACCTGATAATCACGTTGCACCAGCGCATCGAAGGCAAGGCGCCCGATGCCCGGCCAGCTGAACACCGTCTCGGTCAGGATCGCGCCGCCCACGAGCTGGCCGGCTTGGATCCCCGCCAACGTGATCACCGGGAGGATTGCGTTGCGCAGCATGTGGCGGCGCAGGATGATGTTTGGCGCAAGTCCTTTGGCCCGAGCTGTGCGCACGAAATCCATGTCGCGCACTTCCAGCATCGAGGCGCGGGTCATCCTGCTGTAGACCGTCATGTAGAACAGTCCCAACGTGAAGGCCGGCAGAACCAGATGATGCGCGACGTCGAGGACATAATCCCAACCCTGCAGATTGGCTCCCACGGTGATCATGCCGAAAGCAGGAAACCAGCCTAGCCAGACTGAGAAGAGCAGGATGGACATCATGCCGATCCAGAAAAGTGGAGTGGCATAGAAGACCAGCGACAGGATCGACACCACCAGATCCGGCATCTTGCCTGCCTTCGCGGCCGCGATGGACCCGAGCACGATTCCGGCCAGAAGCGCGAAGATGAAAGCGCTGCCGGTCAGCAGGAGTGTAGCCGGCAGGCGCTCTGCGATCAGGTTCGCGACCGACATGCCCTGACGATAGGAATAGCCCAGATCGCCCTGCAGGACGTTCCCGACGTAGAAGATGAACTGCCGCCAGACTGGCTCATTCAGCCCGAACTGTTCGCGCAGCTGCTTCATGAAAATCTCGTCCGCGACGCCGGCCTGACCGGCCATGACCGAGGCCGGGTCGCCAGGCGCCAGACGGATCAGAAGGAAATTCAGCGCCACGATGGCGAGAATGACGCCGACAGACTTTCCCGCGCGGAGCGCGATCGCGCGCAACAGCTTCATGACCGGAGCGCGGTCGTGACAGCCGCGTCACTGGCGGGTCTGGTGGAGGCCATCAACTCTTCATCCCTCTCATGATCTGCGGATTGGTGTTCTTGCTTGCCGCAACCATCGTATTGGTATACAATTCGTCCGGTTTGTATTATGGCCATCCTAGCATTCGGCCGTTTGCCGTCAATAGGTTTCAGCCCAACTGCGACTTCCAGCTCGAGGAGCCATTCTTGAACGACAGCCCCCCTGCCCCCAAATCGTCGCCTGAAATCGACGATAGGCTTTATCTTCAATCCGTTGCGCGAACCTTCCAGGTGCTGGAGGCCCTTGCAAACGTGCCGAGGCCGCCCTCGCTGCGTGAGCTGGCACAGCTGTCAGGGCTCGACAAAAGCGCGGTCCAGCGCATTGCCTACACGCTGCAGTGCCTGGGCTACATGGAGCGCGATTCACAGAGCGGCGGCATCGTTCCGGGGCGCCGTCTGCTCGACCGCAGCTTCGATTATTTGCGCAGCAATCCCCTGATCGCGCAGGTCACGCCGGTTCTGTCGAACCTGCGCAAGGTGACCGGAGAGCGGGTGGATTTCAGCCTCTTCGATCGGCACACGACGCTGTATGCGCTACGCATGCAGAGCAAGCGCGAGACCTTCTTCGCCACGTTGATAGGGCGCAGGATTCCTTCCTTCGCGTCCTCAGGCGGCCGGGCCTGTCTGAGCCATCTGCCCGAAGAAGAGGCCCGGCTGATTATCGAGACCTCCGACCGCAAGCCCATCACTCCCCGGACCCTGACGGATCCTGATCAGATCATGGCGCGCATCGCGGAAGCGCGCGAGGCAGGCTATGCCTGCGCCCTAGAGGAGAGCCTTTTGGGCGAGGTCGTGATCGGGGCCGCAGTGCTGGATCAGCAAGGCAGACCGGCAGGTGCTATTCACATTGCCGGATCTCTCGCCGAGTGGGACGAACAGAGATTCCGGCGCAAGTTCTCGCCCCTGCTTCTCGAGGCGACCCGGGCCCTATCGGGCTGAGGGCCTCGAGAAGCTGTCCGGCACGCGATCAACGTGCCGGAAATAGACGCAGCACGGCCTCCGTTCCATCGTCGATCGCATCGCGCGAGAAGCGCAGCGGGTGGTAAGCGCCCCTGCGCCAGTCTTCGGCCATGTCGCGGAAATGCAGCGAGGCCGGATCGCCCGACTGCCCCGGCAGAGTGACGAAGCGGCTGTTGTCCCACGCCCCCACATCCATCACGAGCCGTAAAGAGGGGCCGGTGATGATGCCGAAATCGCCGGCGCGGTAGGGGGCATAGTTCGGGCTCGAACCGCCCCCGCCGACGGGGAGTCGCGGAATTGAGAGCCGTTCGGCTTGATCCGGGAACAACCGCGCCAGCGGATGCACCAGCGTCAGCGCGTGCAGATCTCCCCACTTCCAGCCTGCGCTGTCCGGCCCGAGCTGCGTCGAGAGCCCTTCCCAGGCGGCTGCCAGCGTGCCTGCGAGCAGTGCATCACGCTGCGCCGTAGGGTCGGCATCAAACCAGTGCTGCGGTGCTTCGATCACCTCCGTAATGCTTTGAACATCATAAGGCATCAGCAGAGAATGGACCGCCTCGTCCGCGCCAAAGGCCTTGCCGAGTTGAGGCTTCAGGTAACGGGTAAGCCAGAATTCGAACAGGGCGGCCTGCGCGCTATCGACGGAGGCCCAGCCATTCCAGCCGGACAGAAGGACGCGGGCCTTCTCGGCCTCACCCTCCATGGCGGGAAGTTCGGCCAGAACCGTGCAGATCCGCTTGGCGATCTCGGAATGAACGTCGTTTTGTAACCGGCAGGAGCCATCCAGATCGTGACCTTTCGATGCGCCAAGAACCGCGTGGATCCGATCGGACCGGCTCCGGTCGAGCCACTCGAAACCGATCGCGGCTCCGGTCTCCTGCCAGCCGTCGGGCAGATTCATCTCGTTCGCGGTTGCGATGAAACCGCATTCCGGATTTACCGCAACGGGTTGCTCGCCTGGGGCCAGGAATCCGGCCCACTCGTAGCGTCCGTCACCCGGCACAGGCAGCAGGCCGTTCCAATTCGGCCGGATCGGCACGGCACCCGAGGGATGCCAGGCGATGGTTCCGTCGATGCCTGCAAAGACATGGTTGACTGAAGGCGTGCCCCAGTTCTCCAGGGCCTTCACATAGCCCGCATAGTCCCGCGCCTGCATGACCTTGAGGCTGGCCATATAGGGCGCCATGCCCGGCTCGGACCACACGGTGCGCAGCGCGTAGGCACGCCCGCGGCCCGTCGCTTCGGCAATCACCGGGCCATGCCGGGTATATCGCAGGGTCAGCGCAACCGGCTCGTGACCACGAACCTCGAAATGCTCGACCTGCTCGCGCATCTCTTCCCAACCTGCTCCATAGCGGTAGCGGTTCGGCGCGGCGGGATCCGTCTCGTAGACGTAGACGTCCTCCTGATCGCCGCCAAAGATCGTCAGCGAATAGGCAAAGTGCTCGTTATGCCCCAGCGAAATCCCCGGCACGCTGGGTTCGCCCATCCCGATGACGTCGAGCCCGGGCATGGTCAGATGCACCATGTAGCGCAGTGATGGCAGCGCATGGGCACGGTGCGGATCCGAGGCCATGATGGGCCGCCCCGTTGCGGTCAGCGCGCCAGAGATTGCCCAGTTGTTTGAACCTTCCGAGTCACCGGCCCGCAGGACATCGCCGAGCGGAGTCACCTTACGCCAGCGACCGGCCTCGGCGAGGGTGGCGGCAAGTCGCTCGTGGCTGAAGGTGACGGGCGCTGTGGCCAGCGCGAAGGTGTCCAGCACCGACAGCGGGATGTTGGAGATGTCGAGATCTTCGGCGTGGGTTGGGGAGACCTTGGGCTCAATCTTACGGCGCAGGGCATCAAGCCGGTCGCCACCTTTTGAGACGACATGGGCACGGATGACTTCGGACAGGCCGTTGCGGGTCAGGCAATGGCTGCGGATGCGCACTACGTCCTCGGGCCGCCAGCGGGCCGGGCGCGTGCCTAACAGCCCGAACTCTTCGGGTTGGGGGGCCTCGCCAGCTTCGATTTGGGCAATGCGGGCATTGATCCCCGCTACGAACGCGGTGCAGATCGCCTCCGAATCTGGTCCGTAGGCGGCCCATTCCGGCTCCATGTCGCCATGATAGAGAAACAGGCGCGCCGCACGATCCTGCTCCAGATATCCAGGGCCGAAATCGGCGGCCAGAAAGCCCAGACCCCGCTTGCGCCACAGGTCGATCTGCCAGAGCCGATCGCGCGCTGCGTTCCAGCCCTGAGCAAAGAACAGGTCGGCTCTGGTTTCAGCCCGAATGTGAGCTATGCCCTGTCGGTCGATAGCAATTTCGACCGGTCGCTCCAGGCCCGACAGCACGAATGAGATGCCAATGTTGTTCTTCTCGGCGTCGTGCCCCATCCCGATCCCCTGCCCATTCCTGTTTGCTTGAATCGCCGTTGACCATGCCGAAGGCATACTCACTAATCAACCCGGCCGAATTGCCAAGAAATACTACCGTCGCTATTTTTGGGACTTAGTTATTGTACAGGGCCGTGGTGGAGCTGAGCCAAGGACAGACAGGTCATCGCTTCTCGACAGCTTGCCCTGCAGGTCTGGCGCACCTTTAGGATTGTACTCCCGGGCCTGATCGACCGTGTCGTTAGCGACGGAAGAGCTTGCAATCCACCGCAGAGCGAGCCGCTCTGCAAAATCGACCAGGACAGCAAGGCCCTAGCTGATCTCTAGAGCAGGCTTCACCTCACACGGGACCAGATGCCGGCCACCACGCCGCATCACCGGCGCGAGGAATGGGTTGACTTTAAATTAGAATATACTAAATAAGAATTATCTAAATTAAAGGCCTGTTCCACATTCCCCATGTCAGAGGTGACCATGTCCCTTCCCGTCCTCACACCTGCCGAAGCCAAACGCCGGCTCGACCAGGGCGCCGTTCTCGTCGACATTCGCGAGACGGACGAACACGCTCGTGAGAAGATTCCCGGCGCCCACCTGATGGCCCTGTCCCGCCTGGACGAGGCCAACCTGGGCCAATGGGACGGGAAACCCATGATCTTCCACTGCAAGAGCGGAGCCCGCACCAAAGCCAATGTCGGCCGTCTGTCAGCCAAGGTTGGCGGCGCCTGCGAGGCCTTCATCATTGACGGAGGCATCGACGCCTGGAAGACGGCCGGCCTGCCCGTCACGGTCGATCGCCGCCAACCGCTGGAGCTGCAGCGCCAGGTGCAGATCGGGGCCGGCAGCATGGCGTTCCTCGGAACCCTCCTCGGCGTTCTGGTGTCGTCCTGGTTCCTCTTCGTTCCGGCTTTGGTAGGCGCGGGTCTGATGGTGGCCGGCATCACCGGGTTCTGTGGCATGGCACGGATCCTGATGAAGGCCCCCTGGAACCGGAGGGTCTACGCTCCGACCCAGAAGGCTTCCATGGCCTAAGGACATCATGATGGACCTGTCCCTTACCCAAAGCGTCCTTGGCCTGGCCTCGGGCTCCCTCGTCGGCTTCACGCTCGGCCTCGTGGGCGGGGGCGGCTCGATCCTGGCGGTGCCGCTGCTGGTCTATCTCGTCGGCGTGTCCAACCCGCATCTGGCCATCGGCACGAGCGCGATTGCGGTGGCGGCAAATGCCGCCGCCAACCTCGCCAACCATGCCCGCGCCGGGAACGTGAAGTGGCGCTGCGCACTCGTCTTCTCCGTCGCCGGCGTGATCGGGGCCTTCGGCGGCTCGACGCTGGGCAAGATGGTCGACGGGCAGCAGCTGCTGGCGCTCTTTGCTGTGCTGATGCTGGCGGTCGGAGCCCTGATGCTGCGCAAGCGCTCGGCCGGTGGCGAGCCGGCCGTGCAACTCAGTCGTGAGAACTTTCCTAAGCTCGTCGCCATCGGAATGGCGACAGGAGCGCTGTCCGGCTTCTTCGGCATCGGCGGCGGCTTCCTGATCGTGCCAGGTCTGATCCTGGCCACCGGCATGCCGATCCTGTTCGCCGTGGGCTCCTCTCTTGTGGCCGTGACGGCCTTTGGGCTCACGACCGCCTCCAACTATGCCCTCTCGGGCCTCGTGGATTGGACCTTGGCGGCGTTATTCATTGCAGGCGGCGTGCTCGGAGGGCTCCTCGGTGCCCGGTCGGCAAAACACCTCTCCGCGAAAAGGGGCGCCCTTAACACGGTGTTCGCCGGCCTGATCTTTGTAGTGGCGATCTATATGCTGGTGCGTAGCCTCAACCTGCTCTGAAACTGGAAACAGGAGGTGCCCGTGGAACAGACACTGCCGCAACGGCCAGGTGAAGCCGCACGACGACCATCAGAGAGCGATGGTTTGGTCCGATGGATTCGCCAATTTCGCTGCCCCTCATGATCCAGCTCTTCCGTTCTCAGTTCCTTGAAAGGAAACAACACCATGAAGGTCTCTAAGTTGACGCCCAATATTTCGGTCGCGCACCAACTGGTCGAGAAGGATCTCGAGGAGGCTGCGGCAGCCGGATTCAAGGCAATTATCAACAACCGCCCCGACGGTGAGGCTCCGGATCAGCCCCGAAGCGAGGAGCTTTCGGCGACCGCGAAACGCCTTGGACTCGTGTACCATCACATCCCGGTCGTTCCGGGCCAGATCTCAACCGATCAGGTCGAAGCATTCAGGACAGCCCTCGGCAACGCGGACAAGCCTGCCCTCGCCTTCTGCCGCACGGGGACCCGCTCGGCCACTTTGTGGGCGCTCGCCGCCAGCGACAGGCTCTCGCCGAACGAAATCCTGCAGACGACCTCGGAAGCAGGGTACGACCTAGAGGCATTGAGGCCTCGCCTCGAAGCAGCCGTTGCGGCGAATTCACAACCCCTTGATGATGGAAGAGCATAATGACCTACTATTTGGCGAAAAGCGTTTCCATGCGGTTCGACGAGGCGGTTGCGCGTACCACCGAGGCCCTGAAGCAGGAGGGCTTCGGTATCATCACCGAGATCGACATCCGGGACACGCTCAAACGCAAGATCAACGTGGACTTCCGCCCCTATAGGATTCTCGGAGCCTGCAACCCGGCCCTCGCCCATGAGGCGCTGCAGACCGAAGACAAGGTTGGCACGATGCTCCCATGCAACGTCATCGTGCAGGAGCTCGCACCCGGCCGGGTCGAGGTCGCGGCAGTCGACCCTGTCGCATCGATGCAAGCGATCGACAATCCTAAGCTGACGGAAAAGGCGCAAATCGTTCGTTCGAAATTGGAGGGTGCGATCTCCCGTATCTGACGCCCCCTCGATGCTCTCGTGCTCGCCATTGTGAAATCGAGTGAGTAAACGCCTAGTCCATAGGGGCGCTTTGCCGGTTTCACTCAGATCGGTAAAATGGCCCGCTAGGAACCTGGCGCCCAACGCCCCGTTGACTTCGTTGTTGCAGGAAGCCGCTTTATGATGGCGATCCTGTCGGATGGCCACGCAATGCACGAGCGAATCCGTCAACCGGCCGGTCCTGAGCCAGAAAGCAGAGATCGTCTGCTGGCCCGACTGCTTGACCGGCCACGGCATACTGGCAACACGTCTCTCGGCGATCCAACAGCAGCCCGAGCGACGATCTTGGACGACAGTGACCAAAGCGACTGAGGCTATGCGGTCCCGGATGGGCCGCCTCCAACTGGAGAACATGCCATGAAGACTTCCCTTCTCGCTGCCACTCTGATCACCTTCGCCGGCTCCGCATTGGCACAAGTGCCATCGACGGCTCCTGTGCAACCCCAGACGCCAGGGGCCCAATCCGAGACACGAATGCCGATGGGTCCAATGATGCAAGGCCGGGGCATGATGGGCGGTCCCGGTCGACGCATGATGGGCTGGTTCTCGCCTGAGGACATGAACGCCTTTATCGATGCCCACATCGCTGCCATTCATGCGGGGCTGAAGCTGAATGCCGATCAGGAAAAGCTCTGGCCTCCCGTCGAGAGCGCCATGCGCAATCTCGCGACCCTTCACCTCGGCCATATGCAGGCCATGCGCGAGACCCCTCGCATGATGACGGGCGATCCGGTCGGCATGCTCCGCGCGGTGGCTGATCGGATGAGCCAAGGGGCAGATGCCATGCGCAAGCTCGCTGACGCCGCCTCGCCGCTTTATGCGACGCTCGATGAAGCCCAGAAACGACGTCTCCAGGTTCTCGTGCGCATGGGCTCCCGAGCTATGATGGGCCGCAGAATGATGGGGCCTGGCATGATGGGTTCTGGCGGCGGGATGATGGATGACGACGATGAAGACAGCCCTTGAGTCCCAGCCAAGCCGATATCCATCTGCAGTTTCGCAGATATTACCCGAGCGCAGCGATGCCTGGATGATCAGGCGAGGGCTTTAGACCAGCCCTATATGATGTATTCTTGCTGCTCGGGTGCTCGGCATTCTTGAGAGTCCGGCGACGGACGACAGGTGCCCCTCGCCCGTACGCCAAGCAGGTACCAATCATGGCCAAGGTCGACAGCGACGATCCTGAAGGGCCAAGCCCTACCATCCCGGCGACCAAACCCCGCCTGCTGCAGGTGCTTGGCCCGGGCCTGATTACGGGAGCCTCTGATGATGATCCGAGCGGCATCGCTACTTACAGCCAAGCGGGAGCGCAATTCGGTTATGGCCTGACCTGGGCCATGCTGTTCACCTACCCGCTGATGTCCGCCGTGCAGATCATCAGCGCACGGGTGGGTCGCACGACCGGACACGGGATCGCCGGCGTCCTGCGGCAACACTATCCCAACTGGCTCCTGCAAACCATCGTGGTGCTGCTCCTGGTCGCCAATACCATCAATCTTGGAGCCGATCTCGGCGCCATGGCGGATGCGGTCGCCCTGCTTCTGCCCGGCCCGAACTGGGCCTACATCCTCGTCTTCTCGGGCGTGTGCATCTACATGCAGGTGTTCCTGCAATACACCCAGTACGTGGCGATTCTGAAATGGCTGACCGTAGCCCTCTTCGCCTATTTTGCCGCGTTTGTCACAATCCACGTCGAGTGGGGCAGCCTTGCCCGTTACCTTTTCGTCCCCCACCTTGAGTGGCGAAAGGAATATCTCACAACCGTCGTAGCGGTCCTTGGCACCACGATCAGCCCCTATCTGTTTTTCTGGCAGGCTGCCGAGGAGGTCGAGGATATCCACGCCTACCCGCGCCGCAAGTCCCTGCGGAAGGCTCCGCGGCAGGGCAAGGCAGCCCTGCATCGTATCGAGCTCGATACGATGGTCGGCATGGCGTTCTCCAACCTCGTGGCCCTCGCCATCATGGTCACGACGGCAGCGACGCTTAATCTGAACGGCATCACCGACATCCAGACATCGGCACAGGCGGCCGAGGCGCTGAGGCCCTTTGCGGGAGAATTCGCTTTTGTCGTGTTCTCTCTCGGCATCATCGGCACCGGAATGCTGGCCGTGCCCGTGCTCGCCGGTTCTGCCGCTTATGCCATCGGCGAGGCGCGCAAGTGGCCCGTGGGGTTTTCTCGCCGCCCGCAGGAAGCCAAGGCGTTCTACGGCACGATCGCGCTCGCGACGCTGATCGGCATGGCGATGAGCCTCACCACGATCAACCCGATCAAGGCGCTCTACTGGGCAGCCGTGCTCAATGGCGTCATCGCCGTTCCGGTGATGGTCATCATGATGTTGATGGCCTCCCGTTCTGATATCATGGGCCGCTTCCCGGTCCGAGGCGGCCTCCGGATCCTCGGCTGGGGCTCTACTGGCGTTATGGGCGCCGCCGTGATCGCCATGCTGGCCACTTCACTGTGATTCAGCCCTGCTGTCCTGAAACCAGCCGCACAAAGGTGATCCCCGACATTCACGCGTGACCGGAAGCACATCCCATGCTTCCGGCAGGGATCCGTTTGGCGGATATCCTGTGAGTGTCGACCGTGCGCCTGTCTCAGAAGCGGTCCGCCGCGAACGGCCGCGCATCGGCGAAGGTCGGCTCCCCTGTGATCATTTCGGCCAGCAGCCGCCCGGTCGCCGGGCCGAGCGTGAAACCATGGTGGGCGTGACCGAACGCGAACCACAACCCTTTATGACGTGGCGCCTCCCCGATGACCGGGCGCATATCCGGAAGGCAAGGCCGGTTGCCGAGCCAGGGAACAGTTTCGACAGCCTCGCCCATCGAAAGAAGTTGCCGCGCGATGGGTTCGAGGCGGTTGATCTGAACCGGCGTCGGTTTTGAGTCGCGCGGCGCAAACTCGATTCCGGTGGTCAAGCGGACGCCCTGCGTCATCGGAGCGAGAACGTAGCCATATTCGACGTCGACGATGGAATTGCGCAAACCATCCGTTTCCGCCTGCCGGAAGTGGCGGTGATAGCCACGCTTGACTTCCAGAGGAATGCGATAACCGAGCGGCTTAAAAATCGCATCGGACCAGGCGCCGAGGGCAACCACCACGTCGCGAGCATGAACCGGACCATCGCGATCTTGCAGCGTCCAGCCTTCTTTATCCCAACTGAGAGACCTCGCGTCACCGCTCAGTATCGCGCCGCCCCGGCTCTCAAACAGGCGCGCATAGCTTTGCGTGATGGCGCCAGGGTCCGAGACTGTCCAAGGGTCTTGCCATTGAATGGCGCCGGCTGCCTCTCCCCGCAAGCCCGGCTCAAGCTGCTTCAGGCTCTCCCAACTCAGAACCTTGGATTTCAATCCGTACGGATTGAGGAGATGGCGCGTCTCGACCGCTTGGCGAAGAACGCTCTCTGACCTGAAGAGCTCAAGCCAGCCGTCCTTGCGAACCAGATTCCCGACGCCCGCGGCCTCGATCAATGGCTGATGCTCGACGATGGAGTTCTCGATCAGAGGCAGCATGGCGCGGGTGGCATCGGCAAGCCGTTGAGGCGATGACTGCCGCCAATATTCGAACAGCCACGGCGCAATGCGTGGGAGAAACGACCAATGAAAGCGCACATCCAGGCGCGTGTTCGTGGCATATCGAAGAAGCGCCGGCATCGAGCGCGGAAACGCATAAGGGATAACACTGGACCTCTCAATGAGACCCGCATTCCCATAGCTGGTTTCTTCGCCTGCACCGCGCCGGTCAAGCAACGCGACCGCGCGGCCCCGCGCCTGGAGATGAAGGGCGGTACTCACTCCAACGATACCCGCGCCGAGCACGACAGCATCAAAACGCTTCACAATAAACTCCGTATTCTGCCTGCCGCGCTCACGACGTCATGCCGGTTCGCTCAATTGCGGGTATAGTCTAGTCGGTAGGTTGGAATGGCGGCGCATTCCGCCCCACGTGGCCGACAAACTGCCCGTAGCTGCGGGCAATTTGGTTCAACCGATCTTCAATGCCGGCGCCCAGTTCGACAAAGACTGCGTTCACCAGAAGATGCACGAAGGTCACGATACAGGCTGAACTCGCCCAAAAAAGATTGAGCTCGGTTGGAATGTAGAAGGCTTCGCTCGAGCAATCTTTCGCCCAGCCATTATACTCATCCGTGATAATGGTGACGGGCACATCGAGCTCATGAGCCTGGCGAGCCAGCAATTCGGCCTGTTGCGAATAGCGACGGTTCTCAAAGATCACCAAAGCCATTTTCTGCGGATCCCCGAGCAACACCTCGGCGAAGTGCCCGGAGCCGACATCGACCAATTGCACGCCGTCTCGCAGATATTGAAGATGCAGTGCCATCATCATGGCGTTACTGCGCTCGGTCTGGAAGCCTGCGATCAGGATCTGTTTCCGAGTGGCAATCCGCTTCGCTACGGTCGCGATCTCACGGCCCTGCGCCAGCTCGTACACCTTTACGAGGCCTTCGATATGCAGCTCAAGGGAGCGGGGCAGTGTCTGACCAGTGCGTCCGTTGCGCTGGAACTCCTGAAGCCGCTCACCGAGGCGCCAAGGACTGTCGCTCAGATCGTCGCGCAATTCGGCCTTGAACTCTTTGAAATGCCGATAACCGAGGGAACGGCAGAACCGGCCCACCGTGACCTCGCTGACACCGATCTTCCGCGCGAGGGACGCCGAGCTTTCAAAGGGCAGATACCGCAGATTGGCGAGGATATATTGCGCGATCGCCCTTCCTGAAGGAGTCGTGTCGGCGAGCTTATCTTCGAGGATTTTTCGAATACTCTCGCTCACGTCACTCTCCGTATGCTGTAAGGGCGTAACATATCCGTCCCCGATCGGAACTCCTTGTCAAGTAACTCTGTTCAAAAGTCAGACAGCACCCTCATCCAGATGGCAGGCCATCTGCTGGCCCACGCCCACGTCTCGCAGCACGGGCTCCTCGCGGCGGCAACGGTCGAACGCGAATGGGCAGCGCGTATGAAACCGGCAACCCGGCGGGGGATTCATCGGGCTCGGAACGTCCCCCTGCAAAATCATCCGCTTTGCCTTGTTTCGGGGATCGGGCACGGGCGCCGCGGACATGAGCGCGCGCGTATAGGGATGGCGCGGCGTGTCGAAGATCGCATCCCGTCCACCGATCTCGACCACGCGGCCGAGATACATCACGACCACCCGGTGCGCGATATACTCGACGACTCCGAGATCGTGAGAGATGAAAAGGTAGGAAAGGCCCAGCTCCTCCTGAAGGTCCTTCATCAGATTAAGAACCTGCGCCTGTACCGAGACGTCGAGCGCCGAGACGGGCTCGTCGGCGATAATCGTGCGTGGACCGAGCGCCAAAGCGCGCGCGATTCCGATACGCTGGCGCTGCCCCCCGGAAAATTCATGCGGAAGCTTATCAATCCCTTCGGGACGCAAGCCCACTTTCCTGAACAGTTCAGCGACCTTTTCCCGCCGCGCAGCGCCGGGGAACATGCCGAAATTCTCAAGTGGCTCCGCCACGATCTGCCCCGCCGTAAGACGGGGGTTGAGACACGCGAAGGGGTCCTGAAACACCATTTGAATCTGCTGGCGAGCGAGGCGCATTTCTGCCCGTGACAGCGCCGTGATGTCCTGCCCCTCCAGAATGATCTCGCCGGCCGTCGGCTCCATCAACCGCATAGCAAGTTTACCAACAGTCGACTTGCCGCATCCGGATTCACCCACAATGCAGAGGGTTTCGCCGCGGTTGAGCGCGAAGCTCACCCCGTCCACTGCCCGAACGTGCCTTTTGGCGCGGCGCAGAAGGCCGCTTGGCACGGGGAAGTGCTTGGTCAGATTGCGGACTTCCAGCAGCGTTCCCGAGGAGGCCACACTCATCACGTTGCCGGGCTTAGAGTTGGGAAGTGTCGTCATCCGGGCATGACCTCCGATGCGTGGTGGCAAGCTGCAAGGTGTCCAGCTCCAACATCCCGGATTTCGGGTGTCTCGGTTCGGCAGAGGGCGGTCGCATGAGGGCAGCGAGGCGCGAATGCGCATCCTACGATTTCCTCACGCAATGATGGGACGACGCCGGGAATTTCGGTGAGGCGCTTATGCCCCCGTCCTCCGAGCCTCGGCATCGAAGCCATAAGCCCCCGCGTGTAGGGGTGGGCGGGACGATCGAACAGCTCCTCGACCGTGGCTTCCTCCACCTTCCGACCCGCATACATGACGATCACGCGCTGGCAGGTTTCAGCCACCACCCCGAGATCGTGAGTGATCAGAATGACGGATGTGCCGGTGCGATCTTTGAGGCTACGGACAAGGTCCAGGATCTGCGCCTGAATGGTGACATCAAGTGCGGTCGTGGGTTCGTCGGCGATCAGGAGTTTTGGATTGCATACCAAACCCATGGCGATCATGACCCGCTGGCGCATGCCGCCGGAGAACTGATGCGGGTAGGAATCGAGGCGGCTCTTGGGCTCCGGAATCTGCACGAGCCGGAGCATCTCCAATGCGCGAGCCCTGGCCTGCGACTTGGACACTCCCTCATGTATCCGAACAGCTTCGGAAATCTGATGGCCCACCGTCATCAATGGATTGAGGCTGGTCATCGGCTCCTGAAAGATCATCGCCATGCGCTGGCCGCGCAGACCGCGCATATACTCCTCGTCTCGCCCGACCAGTTCGTCGCCTTCCAGGCGGACAGAGCCGCCGGCCACACGGACGCCACGGGTCGGCAGCAATCCCATGATCGAGAGCGCGGTCACGCTCTTGCCACAGCCGGACTCACCCACGACTCCGACGGTCTCGCCCTTGTGCACGTCGAAGGATACGCCGTCGACGGCGCGCACGACCGCATCCTCCAACAGAAACTGGACCTTGAGATCCCGAACAGACAGCAAAGGGGCGGTCATGATCACATTCTCCGGGCCATGCGGGGATCGAAGCGGTCTCTGAGACCGTCGCCGAGGAGGTTAACCGCCAAAACCACGAGCCCTAGGGCCAGCGCAGGGCAGAAAATGGTCCACGGCGCACGACCCAGATACAACCGGCTGGACGCTATCATGTTACCCCAGGTGGGAACATCAGGCGGCATACCAGCGCCGAGAAACGAGAGGGAAGCCTCCACCAGAATGGCGGATGCACACACATAGGTCGCCTGAACGATCAGCGGCGCAATCGTCGAAGGCAGGATGTGGCGCACAAGGATCTTTCCCGTACGAGTTCCGGTCGCTACGGCCGCTTCGACATATTGGTTCTCACGGGTGGAAAGGGTCACCGACCGCACCAGGCGAACGACACGCGGAACTTCCGGGATGATGATCGCCAGCATAACGACGCCGAGGCTGCTCCCCATCAGCGCTACCATCGCGATAGCCAGCAGAATCGACGGGATGGCCATCAGACCATCCATGACGCGCATGATCGGCGCATCCAGGCCGCGGAAATAGCCGGCCAGCAACCCCAGAACCATTCCGATGAGGACCGACACGGCAGACACGGACAGTCCCACGATCAGTGACACACGCGCGCCGTAGATAGTGCGGGCGAAAACGTCGCGACCCAGATGGTCCGTTCCGAACAGAAATGTCTCCGATGGCGGAAGCAAGCGGCGGCTGGGCTGCATCGTTACCGGATCACCGGCTATCAGTGGCGCCGCAATGGCGGTGAGCGCCATGAGGATCAGAATCAGCGCACCGACGAACATGAGTGGATTGCGGCGAACGGCACGAAAGAGCCGGGCAATGGCCGGCTTGGCGGGTGCGGCGTTCCCGATTGCGATAGTGTCCGTCATGTCAATACCTGATCCGTGGGTCGATCAGCGTGTAAAGCACGTCAATCAGCAGATTGATCAGCACGTAAACGCCCGAGAAGATAATGATAGCGCCTTGAATGACCGGGTAGTCACGCTTGGCGATCGAGTCGACCACCAGTCGGCCGACGCCCGGTAGGTTGAACACCGTCTCGGTAATCACCACCCCGCTGATCAGCATTGCAAATCCGATGCCGATGATCGTGACGATCGGAACTCCGGCATTACGCAGAGCGTGACCGATCAACATGCCTCGGGCGCTCACGCCTTTGGCACGTGCCGTGCGCATGTAATCCTGCGACAGGATTTCCAGCATCGATGCGCGGGTGATCCGAGCAATCAGCGCCACATAGGAGGTGCCAAGGGCGATGGTCGGCAGGATAAGGCCCTTCGCCCATGGCAAGACACCTTCCGCAATGGGCGTATATCCCTGAACCGGAAGCCATTTGAGCTGCATGGAGAAGATGTAGATCAACACGTAGCCGACGACGAAGACCGGCAGCGAGAAGCCCACGATGGCGCCGCCCATGAAGACCTGGTCGATCCAGCTTCCGGCCTTCCAGGCCGAGACGACTCCAATCGCAACTGCAACCAATGCAGCGAACAGAAGCGTCGTGACGGCCAGCGATACTGTCGGCTCCAGCCTCTCGACAATCAGATTGATCACCGGTGCCTGCGTGAAGACCGATATGCCAAAATCACCCTGGAGAACCCTCAGACTCCAATTCATGAACTGAACCAGGAGCGGCTGATCGAGCCCGAGGCCTTTGCGGATCGACTCAATCTGCTCTGCGTCAGCATTGTCTCCTGCGATCAACGTCGCCGGATCGCCGGGAGAAAAATGCAGGAGTAGGAAAACGAAAACACCGACAAGGACCATTACCACAAAGGTGCTGATCAGGCGGCGGACAACATATGCGAACATGGGGCGTGTACTTCCCGCTCTGGATGAGGCAAGCCGCCGGGACTGGCCCAGATAGGTGCATACGCAGGAACCGGTTCCGGACCTGTGCGCTTTCGGCATATCGCCGCAGTTGGCTCCGGAGCGTCGCTGATTGCTGCGACGCTCCGGTTGATGCATTTACTTCTTTTCCATGTTCCAGAACGGCACGACCTCGGGAACGCCGATCACACCCGTGACGTTCTTGCGCCAGGCTGCCGCGCGATAGAATTGTCCGAGATACATATGGGGCACGAAGTTCCAGGCGTTCTCCTGAATCTCTTGTGCTACGGCCTTCTGTCCCTCGAGGGTCGGCGTCCGCGCCCATTTTTCACGCAGGGCCTCCTGCTTCGGGTCGTTGGGCCAGCCGAACCATGCGGCCTCGCCATTGGTGGCATGGCCGGATGCTGTCACCGGGTTTGACAACGAATGTCCGGTCGCGGCGGTAAAGAAGATGCTCCATCCGCCCTCTGTGGGGGCAGCCTTGCTGTTGCGACGTACCAGCATCGTACCCCAGTCGCTGGTGGCAAGCTCCGCATTGACGCCCGCCTGCTTCAGCCATTGCACGGTAAGCAATGCCGCCGGGTTCGCGAGGTAGTGCGTGGTCGCATGCAGAACCACAACCGGCCTGCCGTCATAGCCGGCCTTCTTGAAGAGTTCGCGCGCCTTCTCGATGTTCTGGCCGCCTTTCAGCCAGTCGGTGTTTACGTCGCTCTCCATTGCGGTGTCGCACGCAAGATACGCGCCGCACTTCTTCCAGAGGTCAGAGCTGCCGAAGGCAGCGCGCATGATCTCCTGCTGGTCGATCAGATAGAGCATTGCCTGCCGGGCATAGACGTTGTCGAAGGGAGGGTGCAGATGGTTGACACGCATCCATCCCATGTGCCCGGTCTTGTTCAGAACCTCCACATTGAGGTTATTGTCGCTGCGCAGGACATCCAGAAGATCCTGGGGCGGCATTTCCATGAAATCGATCTCGCCGGCCTGCAATGCGCTCATGGCCGTCTGTTCGTCGGCCATGTTCTCGAATATGACCCGCTCAACCTTCACGACCTTTCCGCCTGCCGTGCCCGAGGGCGGCTCTTTGCGCGGCACGTAACCCGGATTGCGGTCATAGACATAACGGTGACCGAGCTGGGTTTCCTTCTGATTGAAGACGAAGGGGCCAGAACCGATATATTCCGTGATCTGCTGGTTCGGATCAGTCAGCGCCTCTTTCTTGCGCATGATGACCGTTCCATTCTCGGCCAAAGCGTTCAGCACAAGGCCGTACGGCTCGCTGAACACGATCTGGAACGTCTTCGCGTCAACGATCGGCATATCCTTGACGTACTGCATCATATGCTTGCCGGCATTGTTGCGGGCGCCCCAGCGGCGGAGCGACGCGACGACGTCTTCCGTTGTCACGGGGCTGCCATCGGAGAAGGCAAGCCCGTCGCGTAATGTGAACGTGTGCGTCAGCTTATCGTCCGAGACCTTATGCTCGCCGACCATCTGCGGCTGCGGCACGTAATCCTTATCGAGACCAAACAGCGTGTCATAGATCATCGCGCCGTGGTTGATCGTGATGTTGGCTGTCGTCCAAACCGGATCCAGAACACGCAGGTCGGCATGCATGACAGCGCGGATCGTGTTCTTGCTGTTAGGTGCTGCAATTGCATGCCGAATGCCCGGCATTGCGGCAGCCGCAATGAGCGCAATGCCGCTTAGCAGAATTGTGCGCCTGAAAATCTTGGTCTTCGTGGTCGACATGCCGTTCCCTATGTTCTCTTGATGGAAGGTGGTTCTTGTGATTGCGCAGCTCTTGCGGCGGCGCTCCTCAGATCAGCTTGTAGCCATCCGAGATGTCGTCCAGCGGCCAGATGGGGCGCTGGATCTTCTGATAATTGAGCATGTTCTTGTCGCGCCGCAGCGGGCCGTCCGCCTGGGCATAGATGACCTCGGTTCCAACCTTGGAGTAGGAGGCATAGAAGTGCTGCGAGGACTTCACCACAATGATCTGCTTGGAGGCCAGATCGACACCGAGATTGGTGAACAGATCCGAACCCATCGCCTGCGCGCGGGTCGAAATCAGCGCCACCTCGATCCCGTTGAACCGGATGGCGGCCGCGTCTCCCACGGGAACTTTCGAGCCCGCGAAAGTCTGCCAGGAATTTTTCACGCAAGAGACGATTTCGACCTCGGCGTCGATCGGCAGCCCGGATTCAACGGCGCATTTTCCACCGAACCGCAGCATCATCCTGGCACCCTCGCCGGCATCGAATGCGAAGCGGACCGCCATGGGATCCCAGACCGGCCCTATAGCGGCCGACTCGACGCCACGCTCCATCAGGCGGCGGATGAACGTGGTGTTGTCGGACGGAGCGCCGCCACCAGCGTTGTCACAGGTATCGGCGATGATGACGGGCCCCGGTCGTGACAGTGCGTAATCGATCGCTCCATCGACATCATAATAAGCAGGCTGTGCCGACTCGCGCATACCGATGAGCTCTCGCCCCAGCTTTTGAGCGAGCTCGTCACCATAGTCCTTGGCACCATTGGTAATGACGAGAATGCGGGCAGTGGTTTCTGGCACGTCACAATGGGAGAAGCTGTGCCCAACCGAGATCGAAAGGATGCCGTTCTTGCCTTCCATTCCCATGATGCGGTCCACATAGCTGCGCATTGGATCAACGGACGTGGGAAAATTGGCGAGCGTACGGCAATCCCAAACCGACTTCACGGGCTTGATTTCCCCGCGGATAGCCTGCTGCACCAGGGTGAGCAATTCTTCGCCCCGCTCGACGAAATCAGTATGCGGGTATTCCTTGAACAGGATGATGATATCCGCGAGCGCACAACGTTTGACGGTCAGAGCACAGTGCGGATCGAGTTCGATCCCGATGACGCAATCCGGCCCGACTATGGCGCGAGCGCGCTCCAGCAGATCACCCTCGCAGTCATCATAGCCTTCGGCGACCATTGACCCGTGCAGCCCGAGCACGACGCCATCGACCGGCATCGCGGCCTGCAGCTGACCGAGAATTTCGTCACGCATGGTTTCATAGGCGTGACGCGTGGCCTTGCCGCCGGGCTGGGCGGCGTAGCATGTCCCCTCGATCAATTCGAATCCGTCCACTGCAGCGCGCCGCCGCGCCACCCATAGCGGGGCAGTCTGATGGGATGGCGTCTCGGGATGCGTGCCGGGCGGATAGTGGAGCTTGTCGAGAAACGACTGGTACGAAGTGGGCAGAGTCAGAAACGTATTTGCTTCCAAAGCCAGTGCTGCAGCGAAGATACGCATGACGAAGTTGTCCCTCGATAGACACTCTCAATGACGCGAAGTTTGGTCTCGCTTCTCGGACATCACTTCAGGAAACCTCCGGACTGATGCCACGAAACTCGCTTCAACATCGGCGGGAATTCACAGTCTGGTAGCCTCGCGACGGAGGCTGACCATCGTCGAGGCGGCGCCCCAACTGGGCCATGGTTGTGCCAGCTTTCTGTCATCATATCAAGAATGCTTGTTTTGGTAACTTCATTGCTGACGGTGAGATGCTTTCTGAGGACGGCCTAGAGGTGAGCGTTGAACATGCTCGTGAGCGATCCACCGGAGAACTCGTGTTTGCCAGACTTACGGAGCGCTGTTCGAAGCGTGGCTGTCTCGGCTGTTGAGCCAATCTCTGCAGGTCAGGTACCAAGCGTCTTCGCAGAGCCGTTCTGAGGATCAGGCCCCTAGGCCGTTCCGCGACGCCCCCTGGGCGCGGGCAGGCGCCGTCATGCGGCTCGCGTGTGTAGCGTCTTAGGGCGCAGCAACTCTTCGCTCTCTGGGACAGGCGGCGAACGCTAAGGAAGTGCAGATCGCCTCAGGGTTTTTTCTCTCGTGCTCGCAAGGGGCGCCAAGCTCTGCCGTGCAGGGCATACTGCTACCAGCTACAGATCCCACGGAGAGCATCAATGGCGACCAAAGACCCTTCCATCAGCCGCTTCCCTGTCCCCAGCCTCCGCGACATGCCGACCGACATACGGGCGCGCATCGAAGCCGTGCAGGAAAAGGTCGGCTTTATCCCCAATGTGTTTCTGGTCCTGGCCCACCGCCCGGAGGAGTTCCGCGCCTTCTTCGCCTATCATGACGCGCTGATGGACAGACCCGGCAATCTGACGAAGGCCGAACGCGAGATGATCGTTGTTGCGACCTCCAGCATGAACCAGTGCCATTACTGTGTCGTCGCCCATGGCGCGATCCTGCGCATCCGCGCCAAGGACCCGCTTATCGCCGATCAGATTGCGATCAACTTCCGTAAGGCCGATATCACCGACCGGCAGAAGGCAATGCTCGACTTCGCAATGAAGGTTAGCCAATCCGCACACCTGATCGGCGATGCTGACCTTGACGCCCTCCGAACTCATGGCTTCGACGAGGAAGACGCCTGGGATATTGCAGCCATCGCGGGGTTCTTTGCCCTCTCGAACCGCCTGGCGAACGTCACCAACATGCGCCCGAACCGTGAGTTCTACAGCATGGGGCGCGAATGAGCATCTGGCGAGCCGTTGGGAAGCAGGGATATGGAAGCGTCGTGTTTCCCGCGGGGTTCTCTGCGCGGGTTCATGAGTGTCACTCGAGAGAATCTGTTTCGGCGCCTCGGGAAAGGATGCACTCCGCTCTCGGTCCATCGAGGGCTGCCGCGATGGTTGTATCGGACAGCGTTTCCGGGACGCGGCCTTATACGCGCAAGCAGCGTCTTTTGTCGTCGTCTGGGTCTCGTTTGATTGAGCGTTTGCTGCGTTTGCGGAGCGAGGC
>Ga0182741_1001413_pt1 | contig 31190 bp, 30 predicted proteins | sample eDN5th37CBELigOP_FD_128874 | JGI IMG/M metagenome (GOLD analysis project Ga0182741, IMG submission 128874) | Enriched Organic Plus compost microbial communities from Emeryville, California, USA - eDNA 5th pass 37_C BE-Lig OP (version 2) (version 2) ... | reverse complement strand
GCCGGCGGAGGCGGAGCAGTGAGGCTGTGGCGACTGCTGGGCGAGGCCGCCCGCAACATCTACGCCACCCGGCAACGCTCCATCCTGGCGCTGCTTGGCATCGTGATCGGCACCGGCTCGGTGATCGCCATGCTCAACGTCGGCGCCATCGCGCACAACGCCGTGCTGGAGCAGTTCCGGGCCATGGGCACGGACGTGGTGGTGGTGCGGAAGGAAACGCATTTCGGAAGGCCGGGCGTGATCCAGGCCGGCGCGGTGCTGACCACCGAGTTCGCGGCGTCGCTGCCGGCCGCTATCGAAGCCGTGCGCGAGGTCGCGGCCTACTCCATGGGCAGCGGCGAGGTGACGTTGGGCAACAGGGGCCAGTTCGTGAGCTTGGTCGGCGCCGGCCCGGGCCTGAAATCCATGCTGCGGCTGGAGCTGGCGCAGGGGCGCTGGGTGTCGGAGCTGGACGGTGCGGCGCTGCACGCCGTGCTCGGCGCCGAGATCGCCGCGCTGCTGCGCCAGGCCGGTGTCGCCGTGGAGCTCGGCAGCACCCTGGCGGTGGACGGCCGCTTCGTCACCGTGATCGGTGTGCTGGCCAAGCGCCCGATGGGCGGCGGGCTCAGCTCGATCATGCCCGACCGCTCGATCTTCATTCCCTTCGCCGCCAGCAAGCGCTTCGACGCCGAGGCCGAGGTGGACGGCATCTTCGCGCGCCTGCGCTCCGACGCCGGGCATGCTGCGGTGATCGAAGATATCAAGCGGCTGGCCGCGCAGCAGTCGCCGCCGCTGCAGCTGAACATCAACAGCCCGGAACAGCTGTTGGAGAGCATGGCCGAGCAGAGCCGGCTGATGAGCATCGTGCTCGGCGCCATCGGCAGCATCGCGCTGATCGTCGGCGGCGTCGGCATCATGAACATCATGCTGGTGTCGGTGACCGAGCGCCGCAAGGAAATCGGCATCCGCCTCGCCATCGGCGCGCGCACCGGCGACATCCGCCAGCAGTTCCTGATCGAGGCCGTGCTGCTGTGCGCGGTCGGCGGCGTGATCGGCGCGGCGCTGGGCAGCGCCGCCGCCTACGGTTTCGCCGCGCTGGCCGAGCTCACCTACGTCGTCGCGCCGTTCGCCGTGATCCTGGGGGTGTCGGTCTCCACCCTCACCGGTCTCGCCTTCGGTTACTTCCCCGCGGTGCAGGCCTCGCGGCTGGACCCGATCGTCGCTTTGCGCAGCGAGTGAGCCGCGCGAGCGCACACCGCTCAGTGGCGCCAGATGCCGGCGCGGGCGCGGTTGAACTCGTCGAGCAACGCCTCGTCGGTCAGCGTCGCGCGCAGCACCTCGAAGTGCGGCGCGACCACCAGCACGTCGGCGTCCTGGATGTCGGCGTCGCGGCGGCCGACCACGAACGCACCGGTCCTGACGATGAACCGATTCTGAGCGGTGCCGAACGTGCAGTAGGCGCGCGCCGTCCGGGCCGCCTCGTGTTCGCCGGCCGGTAGGTTGTCGCAGGCCACGGCGTCCGATTCGCCATCCCTGCCCAGCAGCCGTGACGCCTCGTCGTCGGCCATGCGCTTGAGCACTTTGCTCAGGCGCAGGTCCAGCAGCAGGAAGGCGTTCAATTCGGGAAAGCCGGCATCCTGCGCCGCCTTCCGCATCAGGCTCTCGCAGCGGGCGCAGGTCAGCACGCTGATCGCATCGCTCTTTACCCGCTCGCTCAGCAGTTCCGGGGAAATGGCCCTGATGTTGTTGTAGGCGTGGATGTAACGAATCACGTCTTGTTCGGTAAGCGGTTCCACTGGCTTTTCGCAAGCGGCGGTCAATGCCATTAGCAGGATGGCGGGATAGATCCGGATCCTCATCGTCGAATTCGCCGTTATTGGAATAGTTGGCCGGGGCGGTGCGGCGCTGCATGGGCGGCCGCGCCGCCAGCGTTATTGGCGCTCGGTCGGCGACGGAGCGCCCGAGAAGGAGCAATGTCGCGGGCGAGATCGAACGGAGGTGGATTGGGCGGTAGCGAAACGAGATGCGGCGGCGGCCAGGTTCGGCTGCGTCATGGTTTCATCCTTTCCTTGGATGTGACGGGAAATCCGTAGTCGAGCGATTCGGCGCGGTTTCCTTCCGCGCATGCTGTCGACGGTGGGCGAATATAGCCGACGGCATCGTCTGGCGATATGAAATTATCCCGGTCGCGACAGGCGGCGGCCGTTCCGGCCAATGGGACGCGCTCGGTCGAGAGGGGAGAGAAAAGGGCGGCCCGCCGAAACTAGGGGGGGATGGGGAAGCGTGGGGCCGCCCAAGGAGGAGAGCTAGCAGTAGAAGAGACGGGGGCCGCGAGCGCGGCCCCGGAGCAGCGTCTTAGATCTGCGGACGCTCGGTCGGCGCGACCTTGACGTAGTCGGCGCTAACGGTCGGCACCTGGATGTGGTCCCAGTCGACCAGCAGCTGAGTCACCGGGTCGAGCTTGCGCGGGGCGACGTTGTGCACCACGAAGCTGCCCTCGACTTCCTGCACGGCGCCCGGGATCGGCAGACCGTGGGCGAGCATGGAAGCCTCCACGTCGTCGCGCGGCTGCACCGGCTTCACATGAACCATCTGCACCGGTTCGCGGGCCGGGTCGTCCATATAGCCCCACTTCACCAGCAAGCCTTCGGGGGTCTCGGCCAGAGCGGAACCGGAAACCAGCAGGGCGGCAAGGGCGAGGGTGATGTTCTTGCGCATGTTCGTATCTCCTGAGCGATGACCGTTTGTTCGTCGGTAGACAGACTTGTCTGTACGAGATCTATTCAACCAAAAACAGACAGGTCTGTCTAGTGCCCGATGAAGAGATTTTCCGCGGCTCGGAATCGGGGGCGGAGGAGGCGAGAGCGCCGCGGCAGAAGCGGCAAGAATCCAGGTTTCAGCATCCCGAGGAGGGTCCGGCGAGATCCCGCCAGGTCAGGCTCGGGACCGGTAAGGCATGCGGCGCGGCAACGGGCGCCGACGGCAGAGCCTCGACCGGCGTGCGCACTTGCGACGGACTGCAGCCGAAGTAGGCGCTAAAGGCCTTGGAGAAGTTGGAGCTGGACGAATAGCCCGATTCCAGCGCGATCTCGGTGATCGAGCGGTCCGGCTCGTAGGCCAGCCGCAACGCCGCCAGTTCCAGCCGGCGCCGCGTGACGTAGCGGCCGAGCGGCTCGCCGACCAGGGCGTGGAACTGGCGGTGGAAGTGGTACTCGCTGAGGTGCGTGACCTTGGCGACGTCGGCCACGGTTAGCGGCTGGTGCAGATGCTCGGCGATGTAGTGCAATGCGCGCGCGATCTCCGGCCTGAGCGTTTTCGGCATCGGGCGGTTCCTGGCGTTCGCGTTGGTATAGCCGGCGAGTATCGGCCGGCAGGTATGGTGGAAGCGATGCGTCGCGGACCGCTCGTCGCACCGGTCCGGTCAGCCCTGCTCGCGCAGGGCGTGAAAGCGCTGGTGCAGGGTCTTGATCCGTTCCGCCAACGCCGGGACCGGACCCTCCACCGCGACGCTCGGCACGATGTCGCGGATCGGCAAGGCGCGCACGGGTGGTGGCGGAACGCCGAGTTCGTCCAGCCATGCCGACAACTGTTGCGACGAACTGGCGTAGACGATGCGTCCCAGCCCGACCCAGCCATGCGCGGCGGCGCACATCGGGCAATGCTCGCCGGAGGTGTACACCGTGGCGGCGGCCCGCTCCGTCGGGGACAGATGCGCCGCGGCCCAGCGCGCGATCTCGAACTCCGGATGCCGGGTGCGATCGCCGCCTGCGACGCGGTTGCGGTCTTCGAACAGCACACGTCCGTCGGCCGCGACCAACACCGAGCCGAACGGTTCGTCGCCCGCATCCAGCGCCTCCTCGGCCAGTTCCACACAGCGGCGCAGGTGCGCCAGGTCGATGTCGGTGGGCATTCGGAACTCCCGGGATCAGGGCCATGCACGGCACGTACTACCCATATGGGGCGCATCCGATCCGCTGCCGTGCGGCTATCCGCGTCACCGCGGAAAGTACGTTCAAGTCCGCGTCCGCCGGCTTTGCTAGCGTCGGCTGATGTCTGCCTCGGCAGGCATCCATAGCAACAACAAAGACCCGCCTAAAGAGGCGGGCACGGAGGAGACTAATGGCGTTTCACGACGGTACGAGCGCGCGCCGAGCGGCATCGCTACTGGGGCTAGGGCTCGCGTCCGCCCTGCTAGTGGCCTGCGGATCGGACTCCAAGTCCGATTCGGATTCCCGGGATCAGCAGGCGGCCGAGGGTGTGTTCCTGGCTGGTCCGATCAGCGGTCTGTCCTATGACACGACGACGCAACACGGGGTGACCGGAGAAGACGGCCGGTTCCGCTACCTGCCTGGCGAGACGGTGCGATTCTCGGTCGGCGGTATCGACCTAGGGTCGGCGGCGGGCGCCGCCGTGGTCAGCGCCCAGCAGATCGTGCCCAACGCGGTCGATTCGGCCGACCCGGCCGTGCTCAACATCTCGCGGTTGCTGCTGACCCTGGACGACGACGGAAATCTGGCCAACGGCTTGCGCATCACCGCGGCCACGCGCGAGGCCATCGCCAGCTACAAGCAAGCCAATCCCGAGTTCACGCTGGATTTCGCCGACACGGCGGCGTTCGAGATGGCGGCGGCCGGCGAGGGCGGGCTGCTGGCGCATCTCAACAGCGCCGGCGTGTTCGCCGAGAACGCGGGCGAGGGCACGCGCGTGCTGAGCGACCGCTTCCTCGCCTGGTACCACTTGCAGGATACGCTCGACCGTCAGGCGGGTAAGACGGTCGACCACAGCCGCCGGCCCGTGCTGTTCATCCACGGCGGCGCCGGTTCCGCCTCGCAGTTCGAGTCGCAGGCCCAACGCTTCCTGGCCAACGGCTATCCGCGCAGCTATCTGGCCGTTTACGAATACAACACCAACACCGATCAGGACGCCCTGAACGAAGAGCAGGCCGCCGAGCGCAACCTGCGCATCGACGCCATCATCGACCACCTGCGGCGGATTTCGGGTGCCGACCAGATCCACCTGATGGGCCACTCCAACGGCACCCGCGTCAGTCTGATGTATCTGCGCGATCCGGCCCGCGCCGCCAAGGTGCACCGCTACGTCAGTATCGACGGCACCGGGGCGGAAGCACCGCCGGGCGGGGTGCCGACCCTGGCACTGTGGGGCCAGTACGTGACCGCCGAAGTGACCGGCGCCGAGAACGTGTATCCGCCGGAGGACGCCCCGGTCGGGCATATCGAGGTCGCCACCTCGGCCGAGTCGTTCGCGCGTATCTACCGCTTCTTCAACGGCGAGGATCCTGCCGTCACCATCGCGCCGCCGGCCGAGGGCGGCGACGTCTGGCTGGCGGGCCGGGCCAACATCTTCCCGCAGAACATCGGCGCGGCGGGAACCACCCTGGCGATATTCCCGGTCGATCCCAATACCGGCATGCGCAGCACCGCCACGCCGCTGCACCGCCAGCCGATCGGCACCGACGGCTATTGGGGCCCGTTCCGGGTAGAGAAGAACGCCACCTACGAGTTCGCGCTGCTGCGCGAGCAAGAGGGGGCTGACCACTACTTCTATCGAGAGGGCTTCCCGCAGGACAACTACTTCATCCGCCTCAATACCTCGCTGCCGAATTCCGGTGTTGGCGCCTTGCTGCATCGCGGCCCTAACCACACCAACCTGGCTATCGCCCGCGACAAGGAGTTCTGGGCCGACCAGCCCGGCCGCAACGATATCCTGACCGTGAACGGTGTCGAGGTGGTTACGCCGCAGACCGCGCCGTTGCTCAAGCGGTTGAGCTCCATTTTCCTGCACGATCGCAACAGCGACGGTACCAGCTCGCTCGCCGCGCCCGATCCGGTGTTCCACGCGCTGCCGTTCATGTCCGGTCTGGATCTGCACATTCCGGCGGCTTCGCCGCCCGATAGCACCGTTCGCATCGAACTGACTCCGCGCGGCGGCAACGGTGCCAAGCAGGTGATCAACGTGCCGAACTGGCCGTCCAGCCAGGTCCGTTCGATCTCGGTGCAGTTCCGCGACTACATCGCCGAGTAGCCTGAAGTCCCGCCCCCGCCTCGCTCTGCCGGTTCCCGCGGAGCGAGGCGGGGTGCGGGGCCTCTTGGTTTCCGCCAGAGTCCGCTGGACGCGGTGCTAGGGACCTACCGAAAGCCTCTAGCTCATCGCGACCGGCAAGGTCGCGATCTGGGCGCCGGCGGCCGCCAGCACGGCGCCGGCGGTCGCCAGCATCAGCAAGCGCGAGGCCCGCCGACTGCCTCGTGGCGCCAATCCGGAGAAGAAAAGCACCAGCGCGAAGGCGACCGTGGTGCGGGTGTACCGCGCTGAATGGCGCGACGCGTCCCGGGCCTGGGCATCCAGCGCCAAGCCCCGGTTCATCTGCTTCTCCGCCTCCACGGTATCCGGAATGACATAGCTCGGCAGCGCGAACGGGTGGGGCGGTGCTTGTGGGTTCCGTTCCGGCGCCAGCGTTTCCCACTCCCGGAACGGTCGGGCCAGGCGCGGCGGCAGGCGCGGCGCGTAGAACTCGGCGATCTCGGCGTCGCCGTTGAGCCGCGCCTTCTGATAAGCCTGGAACACGCTCCAGTCGATCTGGAAGGTTTGGTTGGCGCGAATATCCAGCCGCGACGCCTCGCGCTTGGCGGTCGCGGCGTCGGCATAAAGAGCGTTGTTACGGCTCGACCACAGCGTCGACTGATAGCTCGACCAGGCGGTGAGCAATGCCGCCAGGGCCATGAGTATGGTGGTCAGCGGTTCGAGACGATGGTCTATGGTGCTGGTCCAGTTCGCTTCCTTGCGCATGGCGTGATCTCCGCTGCATGGGGTTGCGTGATCGACGGATGGAACCGGAATCGGCCGCCGATGCCCCAGGCGCCGGACGCGCGCGGCCGACTATCGCTCCTCGCCAGGCGTGGTGGCCGGGGGCGGTCGCCGTTGAGTCAGGATGCGCCGCGCTCGGGCGCTTATCCGCGCGGCTAGGATGTCGCCGCGCAGCTTCAGTTCGAACGCCGTCCGCACCGCGGCCTGAAAGCGTGCGTGCTTGGGTTTGCGTTGGTAGCAGGGGATATAGTTGGTCTTGTTGCCGAAACCGAGGATGCGCCGATCCTCGTCGTCCAGGTCGCCGAGAAAGGCGGCGTTGAGAATGAGGGGATGATAGCGGTAGTAGTCGAGGTCCTCGGCTTGCAGTGGAATCGCCGGGTCGTGGAAGTTGTAGAACACGGCCTGGCGCGGTTCGCGGATCGGCACGCCCTGGCGGTGGATGCCGCTGGTGTCGAACAGGAACGCCGTGCCGGCCGGCCCGGTGACGGTGACGATCTCCGCATCGGTCATCCGCTCCACCTCGGCGTTCGGCACCACCCGCGGCGCTCTACCGTGGCTGCCCTTGATGTAGTTGAAGGCGCCGCTGCGCACGTCGCTCAGATATACGGCCAGCTTGACCTCGCGTGGCACCCAGTCGATGCGTTGCTGGTCGTACCAGGCATCGCCGTGCCAGCCGTTGAAGTCCGCCTCGGTCGGATTGGACAGCCAGCCCTTGGCCTCGCACAGCGCGAAGTCCGGTCCCAGGTAGTCGCGCAGGACCTGCTTGATGAGCGGATGCAGCGGCAGGTCGACGAAGCCCTGCTCCAGCGTCAGCACGTTCTGCACCATGTGCCGGTAGGGCTCGGTTTTCTCGTAGCCGTCGAAATCGTTCCAGCGCATCCGCTTCAGCGGAACGGCGAAGGCTCGCTGCATGGCGGTCAGCACTGGCGGCGCCACGAAATTCGGCAGTATGGCGATGCCGTCGCGCCTAAGCCGTTCGACCAGTTCCTCGCGGGAAGGGAGGGTGGCGGCGTTCATGCGGCACCTCGCAGTTGTTCGCACCACTGCAGATGGCAGGCCACGCATTCGGCGATGGAAAAGCGTTCCACCGCGCGCACGCGCGACGCCTGGCCCATGGTCATGCGCAGCGCCGGATCGGCCGCCAGTCGCGCGATCGCTTCCGCCAGCGCCGCCGGTTGGCCGGGCTCGACCAGAATGCCATTGACCTGATCCTCGACCAGCTCCGGTAGCGCGCCGACGCGGGAGGCGACGATCGGCAGCCCGCAGGCCATGGCCTCGGCCACCGCCAGGCCGAACGCTTCCTGCCAGCGCGCCGGGTGGACGAACAGATCGGCCGCGGCCAGCAGCTGTTCCAGATCGTTTCTCAGCCCCAGCAGTTCGACCCGGCCGCCGAGGCCAAGCTCCAGCGCGAGCTCCCGCAGACGCTCCAGTTCCGGACCGGCGCCGACGATGGTGAGATGCCAATGCCGCGATTCCAGCAGGGCCAGCGCCCGTAGCAGCACGTCCACGCCCTTGGCGGGAATCAGGTGCGCCACCGTGATCAGCCGCAGGGTATCGCTCGTGGCCCGTGGTCGCGGCCGGAATCGGGCGGTATCGACGCCGTTGTAGATCCGCCGGATCGGCGTGCCATCGCGGAAACGGCGGCGGTTGCGGGCGGTGAGGTAGTCGGATACGCCGCCGATGCCGGACAGGCGCAGCACGCTCGCCCGGTCCAGCCAGCGGCGCAGCCAGCGAAGGCGCACGGGCCGCGGATCGACTTGGTCGGAAACATGATCGACCAGGACCACCCGCGCCGGGTAGGCCAGGTAGGCGAGCAGGGCCAGCGGTTCGCGCACCGCGACGAAGTTCAGGTGCAGCACGTCGTAGGACGACAGGCGCCGAACGGCCCGCAGCGGCCGCTCGATCAGCGCGTCGAGCGAGTACCAGCGCGCGCCGCTGAGCACAAGCTGGCGCACGAAGCTCGGCATCGGCTCGGCAAGCGTGAACACGTCGACATGATTGCCACGCTCGGCCGCCGCCTGGCAGAAGCGCAGGATCCATTGCTCCAGCGAGCCGTGCTTGTTCGGTTGCAGTTGGAAGATCAGAGCGATGCGGCGGACGCGCGCAGGAGGCGCGGGCAGGCGGATCAGTCGGCTTCGGACGGGGAGCGCGGTTTCGGAGCTTCCGGTGTTGGCCGGCGACGCGCTCTGTCTCTTGAGCATGGCGGTCTCCTTATTTTTGTTCGCTGGACGCGCTTGCGCTTTCCATGCTGGCAACCGTCGAGCGCGAACCCGCGGCCGGGCGGAGACGGGCATACCTGCAGCGTGGGGCACGCGCCGGACCCGTACCGGGCGGCGGGAGGCAGAGGAGCGCTCGGGCCAGCGGCCCATACGTGATCGAACGGCTTGAGGCAGGACGGGGGCGGTGTCCGCGAAGTCGGCCCAAGCCAACCGGACGGCGCCGATTCCGTAGCAACAATGTTGGCGCCGCCGCCCGCTATCTCAAGTCAGACCCTGAGCCGCCTTCTGAGGCGGTTCCACGCCATTGGCGCACGCCGCGGCCAACCGCTTGGCCGCCGCATAGGATGCGCCGCGCGCGCCGGTTCTTTCGGTCATTCCTTGCGGAGGATGAAGATGGCGCGCACGGCGCATCCTACGTAGCGGCGCGGTGGTGCCTCGACGGCATGCCGCGCGGGGCGAGCGCCGGCCGTCTCAGCGCTTGAACGCCACGTGTTTGCGGTGCGGGCTGGGGCCGCGCCAGATGAAGCTCTCGTAGTAGTAGTGCAGGAACGAGATGGTCAGAACGGCGATGTTCACCAGGGGGACGTGCTGGTGCGCGGTCAGCGCGTAGGCGATCAGCACCGACACCACTGGCAGCAGCAGCAGCGGGGGGAGACGGCTGAAACGGGTCAGCCGGTACATCAGGTTGACCGGCCGTGCCTTGTTGCGGTTGCTGTCGTGGGTGACGTAGATGATGTAGGCGGTTACGTCGTGGATGACGCGCGGGATCAGGATCACGAACAGGGTGTAGCCGGTCTCGTTGATGATCAGCGCCGAGCTGAGCAGCGCCACGTTGCCCCACAAATACCACTTGCCGATGCGGTGCCGGGCGTCGGCGCTGATGCGGAACGCCAGCACGATGACGGCGGCGCACAACGCCACGGCTATGTAGGTCATCGCCTGATACACGCTCACCGGGCCGAGCATCACCTCGCCCAGGCGCGTCTTGCCGTACACGTTGATGTAGATCGCGAAGCCGGTGAACACCGCCAGCCACTTCCAAAGCTTGAAGGTGCGCGACGGCGGCGTGCCCATCATCATCAGCGTCAGCCCGAGCTGCTGCGCCAGCACGTGGTAGATCGTGTAGAAGGCGAGGAACACGAACAGCGCCTGATAGCTGAACGGCTGCGGGCCGAACTGGCCGGCGCAGGCGATGGCGGTGAACACCACCAGCGGCGGTAGCAGCTTGCGCTGATAGTGGTTCAGGTACTCGCGGTCGGCCATGGTCAGCAGGCTGGCGACGATGTGCGGCAGCCCGAAGATCACGGTCCAGAACGCCCATTGCTCGGGCGCGGCGGGCAGGTGTTGCCGCAGCATGGTGCCGTCCAGGCCCAGGGCGTCGACGGTGACGAGAAGCAGCGAAACGGGGATCAGCGCATACAGTGCCAGCAGCCACCGGCAGTCCACGGCGCGTAGTTGGTCTTCCATGGCGTTCTCGAACTCTGCTGAGACGGTTCGTTATCTGGTCTCAGTAAAGCACAGGATCCGGCGGAGGGAAGGTGGCGAGATCCCCGGCGGAAATCCTTTCCGTGCGGTACCGCGTCCATCGAGTTCTGGTGCGCACGCTCAGCTCGTGTGTCCACGCCCCCTCGCTTCGCTCTCCTCCTGGCGGGAGAGGGCCAGGGAGAGCGAAGCGAGGGGCCGGGGGCTAGATAAGCGCGAAGCACCGAATATCGATGGACGCGCTGGCAGGCTGCGCCGCGATGCACCCCGGCAGTGACGTTGCTTCTGCTCACGGCGCAGCCTGGAGCGCCATGCTCAGTACCTGGGCCAGCCGCTGCTGTCCCAGTTCAGGTCGTTGATCAGTAGCTTCGGCGTGCCGTTGTCGGTGGCGTCGTAGGCGTGGCGCGCGATCACGCCGGTGCCGTAGATGTCCTGCCCGCCCGGTCCGATCCAGCGCGAATTGCCGCCATCGAGCAGCGAGCCGCCGCCCTGGCGCATGTCGACGCCGTTCTTGTCGCGGTACGGGCCGGTGATGCTGGTCGAGCGGCCGTACATGATGCGATAGGTGCTGTTCACGCCGTCGCAGCAGCGGCCGACCGAGACGAACAGATAGTAGTAGCCGTTGCGATAGACGATGGTGGGCGCCTCGATGCCGCCCGAGCGGTTGGCGATGGCGTAGATCTGCCCGGTCGGCTTCATGGTGCTGGGGTTCAGGCGGGTGAGCTTGATGCCGCCGAACCAGGAGCCGAACGCCAGCCACGGGTTGCCGCTGGCGTCGATCACCAGGTCCGGGTCGATGGCGTTGTAATCGACCGACGAGTTGCTGCGGATCACCAACCCTTCGTCGCGCCAGTTGCCCGAGGCCATGCTGGGCGCGGAGGCCAGCCCGATCAGCGAGGTCTGCGAGCCGAAGGTCGATATCGAGTAGTACAGCCACACCCGGCCGTTGAACGCCTTGACGTCCGGCGCCCAGACGTCGTTGCCCTGGTGGTTGGGCACGTACAGCCGCCACCAACTCAGCGGGCTGGGAAACACCGACGGCGACGGATACCAGTAGCGGCCGTCGTACGAGTACTTGCCGCCGATGCCCGGCCCGGTCTGCAGTTCGTACCAGACGCGGTTTTCCTTGATGATGGTCGGGTCGTGGGTGACGAGGTTGCCGCTCAGCTCCCAGAAGTTGTACGCGCCGCCGGTGCCGGGGTCCTCATCGGCTGGCGGCGGCTGAGTCGGCGGATTGGTGGCGAGCGCGCTACTCGAGCCCAGTAGCAACAGACCCGCGGCGATTAAAGTCTTGGCTATGCGAGCGCTGTTCCTGGCGTCGGCATGCATGTGGCAACTCCTCCTTGTTGTTGTCGTATCGGTCGGTCCGTGAACGGCGGTGCGTCGGCAGCCAACACTTACACCACAGAGCAGCGCTCGCCCGCTATCACACAACGTCCCCTTTTACCCGGCGTTTGGCGCCTGGGGTTACAGCGGCTGAAGATTCGCCTTGTTCCGCGCGCAGAGCTCGACTCCGGCCCGCTGCATCCCTGAATCGGTCGCCATCCCGAGTCGTAAAGTATTTACAAATCAGTGGCGTGCGCATTGCAGGTGGACACCAGCCGGGCTCGCGGATGTTCCGCGGCGAGCCGTCCTGACGCACTTTCCTTATGGGTTTCCTAAAGTGCTAAATCGTGAAAGACGTCACGGTATTGCGACCCTTAGACTCAATGTTGCCTCGTGAGACAGTGTCTCACTGTGATCAATGCCCACGGGCAAGAAGGGCTGAGTCGTCGAGGATCGACGCCGAGTACGCATGGAAGCGGCACAGGGCACGCAGGCACTGTCCGAGGCGATGGTCTCGCGGTTCTGGCCATCGGTAGCGCGTAAACACGGGCCGAATAGAGCCCGGACCGGTCGATCCACATCGCCGGAGCAGCGACAACAACAATGCCAGTGAGGAGATTGATAATGAAGAAGTTTCTGACCCGTCTTGCCTTCGTCGCTTCCGCCGCCGCGGCCGCCCTGGCGCCTTCCGCCGCCAGTGCCAACGGCCCCATCATCTTCGTGCACGGTTACTCCGGCAGCGGCAGCAACTGGGACACCATGGCGTCGCGTTTCGTCGCCAGCGGCTATCCGTCCAATCAGCTGTACAAGTTCGACTATGCGTCGCTGATCAACTCCAATCGCGTCAGCGCCTCGCAGCTGGGCAACCTGGTCAACACCGTGCGCTCGCGCCACGGCGGCGCCAAGGTGAACATCATCGCCCACTCCAACGGTGGCCTGGTGTCGCGCTGGTACCTGGTGATGCAGGGCGGCCAGAACAACACGCGCCGCTTCATCAGCCTCGGTTCGCCCCACAGCGGCACCACCTGGGCCTATGCCTGCGTCAGCCCGGCCTGCTTGGAGATGCGGCCGTTGTCGACGTTCCTGATCTCGCTGGCCGGTCGCGGCTGCGACCGCTCGCTGTGGTCCACGGTCGACGGCATCATCCTGCCGGCCACCAGCGCCGCCTGTGGCCGCAGCCGCATGACCGCGGCGGTCAACCATCTGGCCCTGTTGACCGATTCGCGCGTCTACAACGACGTGCGCGCCGAGCTGCAGTAAGCCGAGCATCCAGTCAACAGCCGCTCGCTGCTCGCGCTGTCGGATCGACATTGCAGTTCTTACCGCCGCCGTGCGTACGGCGGCGGTCTTTCGACGCGCGGAGCCGAGCTCAAGAATGCGATTCGGAAAGAGCACACCATGCCGTACCGCCCAATTTCCGCTCCGATTGCCAGCGGAGTACTGTTGCTCATGTCGTTGACCGCCATGACCGCCTGCAGTAGCGAAGCCAGCTTGCCGCAAGGGCAACCGCAATCCGGCAATGAGCCGGTGGCCATGGTCAACGACCGCCCGATCCCGCGTGGGATGTTCGACGTGATGATCGGTGTGACGCTCCAGGAAAAGGCGAGCGAAGCCGAAATTTCCGGTGAGTCGGCGCCGACGCAACTGACGGATTCCGACCGCGAGGCCATCCTCGAGCGGCTGATCACGCTCGAAGCGGTCGTGCAGGAAGCGGCCAAGCAAGGGTTCGGTAGCGACGACGCGTTCCTCCACGAACTCGCCTTGCAGCGCAACACGCTGATCGCGCAACGGTTCCTGGCCGAGGCCAGCAAGAAGATCGTGGTCGATGATGCCGAGATCGCCGAGTACTACGCGCAGTTGCCGCGCCACGTCGAATACGACCTGCGCCAGATCGTGACGGCGGACGAGGCAAGCGCCCGCGCCGCCATCGTCAAACTCGCCAGCGGCGCCGATTTCGCGCAGTTGGCCAAGGAAACCTCCCAAGCCCCCGAGGCCGAAAGCGGCGGCAGCCTCGGCTGGCTGATGCCGGAGCAGCTGCACACGCCGATCGCCGAGGCGGTGCGCACCATGCAGGCCGGAACCTTCACTCGGGAGCCCCTGCAAACCCCGCAAGGCTGGCATATCGTTCGCGTGGAAGGGGTCAGGCAGCTGGAACAGCCACCGCTCGAAACGGCTCGCAGCTGGATCGAGGGCGAGCTGCGCAACCAGAAGCTGCAGCAGATGATCGACCGGATGCGTGCCTCGGCCAAGGTCGACACCTTGGCGAGCCAAGCACGGTGATGCGATCGAGGAGACCACGCCATGCCACGCTCGAACACACCTCTGGCTACTAAAGTACCCTTCGTCATCGCCGCGCTGGGCGTGGCGGCGCTGGGCGCCGCCATTTGGCTGTCGGTCGACAAAGAGATCGGCAGTCACGGGGCTGCCAGCGGTACCGGCGCGCCGTCGGTACAGTCCTTGCCCGCCCAGTCACAGCCGACGCCGCCGAGCGATACCGGTACCGCGTCCACGGTGGCGATGGAGCAACCACTTACGGCGCAGCAGTCGTCGGTGCCGGAGCCGACCGTGGACGAACTGCACGCCATCGCCGATATGTTCGCGCTCGACCCCTATGGACAGCTGGCACTCGATGACAAGCTGATCGCCGCGTTCGAGGTGCTGCGCGCCGAGTTCGGGGCGACCGAGCCGGCCGGCCAGTTGCAACGGGCGCAGGATGCGCTGCGCCGTGCACTGCCCGGCGCGGCGGGCGAGCGCGCCGGAGCGTTGTTCCAGACCTATCTGGGGTATCGCCAGGATCTTGACCGCTTGATGGCGGAAGCGATGGCGGCGCAGGACGAAGCGATCGCGCCGGAGCGCCTGTTCGAGCGCATGCACGCCCTGCGCCGCCAGCATTTCGATGCCGACACCGCCGACGCGCTGTTCGGCATGGAAGAAGCCCAGGCTCGGTACTCGCTGGAGGCGGCGCGCATCGAGCAGGATTCGTCGCTGACCCCGGCGCAGCGCCAGGAGCGGCTCGAGGCGCTGCGCAAGCAACTACCGCCGGATACGCCGGCGCTGGTGCTGGAGGAAGCCCGGGTCGACGATTTGGCGGCGCAGGTTGCCACGTTGCGCGAGCGCGGCGCCGCCGAGGCCGATGTCCAGTATCTGCGCGAGCAGCGTCTGGGCATCGATGCCGCGCGCGAGTTCGCCAAGATGGAAGCGCAGCAGGACGAATGGAATCGCCGCTACCAGCTGTATCGGCAGGAGCGGTTGCAGATCGACGCGGCGGCGCTGAGCCCTGAGGACAAGGAGGCGGAGATCGAGCAACTGCGGCGCAAGCACTTCCACGAGCAGGAACTGGCCGCGGTGCAGGCCCACGACCGGGAAGCCGCGCGCTGAGCGGTGAGCCGGCCGCTCGGGGGCAGCGGAAACGCGGAGCGGCAATTCGCGCTGGACGCGGGACGCGTTACCCCGCGTAGTCGGGCTGCCATCGAATCACAATAGCGAAAGGAGTCGTAGCCATGTCTGCATCGAAAGGATTCGTCGCCCCTGCCCAGATGCTGCGCCGCGCGCTGGGCGCGCTGTGGCTGGCCGGCCTTGCCCTGGCGAGTCCCGCGGCACTGGCCGCCAAGCCCGTTCCGGTGGCCACCGTCGGCGGCATCGCCAAGGCCGAGAACAGTATTCAGACCTCGGGCGGACGGATCTTCGTGTCGTCCACGGAAGGGCTGTACGAGCTGTTGCAGCGGCCGGACGGGTCCTGGACCAAGCGCGTACTGCCGACCATGCTGCGCGATGGCACCTCGCCGTCCTGCTACTACCTGGGCATCACCGAGTACGCGGGCACGCTGTACACGGTCTGCACCGAGGATTCGCTGAATCCGCTCGCCCGCAAGCGCCTCATGGGCCTGGACCTGGCCAGCAGCGCGCCGTTGCTACAGGAGGTCGGCAGCTTGACCGCCATCGGCAATCCGAACGGTCTGGCGGCCGACGGCGCCGGCAACCTCTATTACGCCGTGTCGGGTTTGCTCTACGCCGGCAGCATCCACCGCGTCACCCTCTCCGGGCCGTTCCAGCTGCGGGAGGATAGGGTGTTGATGGACCTCGCCACCGACAACCCCAATGGCGTCAAGTTCAGCGCCGGCCAGCTCTACGTCTCCACCGATCCGGTGTTGCTGCTCGGCGTAAGCTACTTGCTGCGCTACCCGGTCGCCACGGCCGGCCTCGGGCTGCCCAAGGTCGTGGCGCACGATCTGGGGTTCTATGACGACTTCAGCCTGCTGTCCGGCGGCGGCGTGCTCATGGCCGATTTCCTCGGCGGCAAGGTCATGCGGATCGATGAGGCCACCGGCCGGGTGCAGCAGAGCTTCTCGATCGACCAGCCCACCAGCGCGCGGGTCATACGCGCCCCGGTCACCGGACAGAGCCTGTTGCTGGTAACGCAGATGGGCAGTAACCAGGTGACGCTGCTCACCAATCCGGACAATTGGCAGCCGCGCTAACGGGTAGGGCGCGAACCGCCGTCCGCTCATGACCCCGCTTGCGCGGGGTCATGAGACGGGATTCCTGCCCCATGTCTTCGCCGCGGTTGCCGATGGCGGCCATGGCAGGGACTCGAAGCGTCACCGGCCACGAGAATGCCGTGTCGTGGCATTCACTCCTTTTCGATAACGCTGATCTGGCCGTTCACCTCCAATACCGCCTGCTTCACCCGCCGCACATCGGCCACGCCATGCTCGCGCAAGGCGGCGGCCAGTTCCTCCTCGGTGAGCTTTTCCTTGGAGAGGTTCTTCTTCAGCACCACGCCGTTGTAGATCAGCAAGGTCGGCGAATCCTGGGCGATACGACGCACGCGTGGGACGTAGTACTCCACCAGGTTGAACAGGTAGTCCCATATCATCACCACGACCAGCAGGAGCAGGATGTCGGGCACCGACCTCGATGCGCCCACGATCGCGGTGGCGGCGAGATTGCCCATCAGGACCAGGGCGATCAGATCGTTGGGGGAGAGACTCCCGGCTTGGCGTTTGGGGATGATCCGGATCAGCAAGGCGATCGCCAGATAGACCAGCGTTCCACGCGCGACGCTTTCCCAGAGGGAGGTTTCGAGTTCCAGCATGCTGATTCGGCGCCGTACGAACTATGCCGTCCGCGTACCGACGCCGGTGGTCGGGACCGAACTCCCGCCAGCGCGAATCCGGCCAATCGCGTCGGTACGTCCGAATGGGAGATGGGCCTGGCCGCCGCGCGGGGCAAGCCGCGCGCGCTTGCCCATGGCATTGTCGAGTGCGCCGCGCGCCGGGAGGTCTTACAGTAGCGGCGGCTGCTACCGGGCTTTCGGGATCGAAAGCGCCGTGGCCGCTGCGCCGAGTTTGGCACCGTCCGAGCCTTCATCCCGCGCTTCGGAACCGTCCAACCGATTGCCTGTTACGCTACAGCCGTGAACGCCCCGACGTCCTCCGTACCGCCCACCGTCATATCCCTGGTCCCGGGCTTGCTCTGTGCCTATGGCGCGGCATTGGATGCCAGTGCTCATGCCCATAACGCGGTGCAGGTGGTCTGGCCGGCTGGGCGTTCGCGGCTCGACCTGGGCGAGGAAGGCCAGCGCGTTGACGGCGCCGGCGTCGTCGCGCCCGGCGTTGAGCACCGCCTGACGATGGCCGAAGGTTGGGTGCTGCTGGTCGAGCCGCAGTCCGGCTTGGGCGCGCGCTTGCTGGAGCTACTCGACGATCGCCCCTGGCTCGCGCTCGATGGATTCGGTCCAGCGCCGGCGGACGAGGCGGCCGCGCTCGCCGCGCTGCGGACATACGTGGGCGGCGTGTTCGAGCCGGCCGTCGACGATCCCCGCATCAACGACTTGCTGCGGCGGCTCGATGCCTGCTTCGCCGGCACCGATTGCCTGAAGCCCGACCGCTGGCGCGCCGCGGAGGTTGCCGCCGGGATGGGGCTGTCGGAGGGGCGGTTCCTGCATCTGTTCCGTGAGCAGGTGGGAACGGCCTGGCGGCCGTACCTGCTATGGCGGCGGCTGCTGTGCGCGGTCCGCGCCATGGTGGCGGGGGAGAGCGCCACCACCGCCGCGCACCATGCCGGCTTCGCCGACAGCGCGCATCTTAGCCGTACCTTCCGCGCCACCTTCGGCTTGTCGATACGCGAGGCAACGGCGGTGTTCGGCCGGTAGCAGGATTATTCAATTCTGTTTTCAGGCGGGTGCTTACGCTGGCGGCAGATCCACTTCACGGAGACGCCGCCATGAGCACCGAGCACGACATCTACCTCCGCCCCACGCCCATGCTGGACTTCCAGCACCCGGCCATCCAGCGCCTGATCGACACCCGCGGCTGGCGCGGCCTGCCGCCGTTCCAGGCGATCGGCGCGGTCTATGCCTTCGTCCGCGACGAAATCCGCTTCGGCTACAACCGCGACGACACGCTGCTGGCCAGCGAGGTGCTGGCCGACGGCTACGGCCAGTGCAATACCAAGGGCACGCTGCTGATGGCGCTGCTGCGCGCGTTGGGCGTTCCCTGCCGCTTGCACGGCTTCACCATCTTCAATGCCCTGCAGCGCGGCGCGATTCCCGCCTACCTGATGCCGTTCGCGCCGGCGCGGATCATCCACAGCTGGGTGGAGCTGTACCACGATGGCCGCTGGCTGGACATCGAAGGCTTCATCATCGACCGGGCCTATCTGGCCCAGGTGCAGGCCGCGTTCGCCGACCGCTGCGAGTCGTTCAGCGGCTTCGGCATCGCCACCCGCTGCCTGAGCCGGCCGGCGATCGAGTGGAACGGCACCAGCACCTACATCCAGAAGGAAGGCATAGCCGACGACTTCGGCGTCTACGCCCAGCCGGACGATTTCTATCGCAGCCACGGCAGCAACCTGAGCGGGCTGAAGCGGCTACTGTTCCGCTACGTGCTGCGCCACTTGATGAACGCCAACGTCGACCGGATTCGCCGGCGCGGGCTTGGTCGAGGCGCGACGGGCGGTTATCGGCCCGGTGCGGCGGCGGGAAGGTGAGCCGTGTCGGAGCGGTCGCCGCGTCCCGCGAACCGTGGCGCTGTGGCGACGGCCGCATCGCGTTGCGCCGTTCGTCGTTCGTCATTCCCGCGGAGAGCTTGACCCCGCCTTCGCGAGGGCAGGCTCTACGCGGGACCGACGAGCCGGTTGCACTGAGGTCCGTTAGGCGCGTCAGTAGTACCGCGTCCATCGGAAGCTGGTGTGGCTGCCGGGGCCTCTTCTAGCCCGGTCGCCTTGCTTCGCTCTCCCCCTGGCGCGAGAGCGAAGCGTGCGGCCGGGGGCTGAAAAACGCGAAGCACCAATTATCGATGGGCGCAGTAGTAGGCTTCCCGACCAAAGCGTGGCTGGCCTAAGGCCGATCACTCCATCCGGTACACGGCGCAGAGCTTGTTGCCGGCCGGATCCCGCAGATAGGCGAGGTAGAGCTTGCGGCCGCCGCTATCGCGCACCCCGGGCGGGTCCTCGCAGGTGGTACCGCCGTTGGCCACACCCGCCGCGTGCCAGCGCTCCACTTCCTCCGGCCCCTGGGCCACGAAGCCGATGGTGCTGCCGTTACCGTGGGTGGCCGGGTTGCCGTTGATGGGCTTGGTGATGCCGAAGGTGCCGGTCTTGGTGCGGTAGAAGCAACGGCCCTTGGCGTCGATCACTCCCGGCTCGTAGCCCAAGGCGCCGAGGATGGCGTCGTAGAACGCCTTCGACTCTTGAATATCGTTGGCGCCGAGCATTATGTGGCTGAACATCTGAAACTCCCCCAACGGCCAGCGTGCAGCCGGCCGGTGTGCTTAGTGTTCGCTCTTGCAGAGCGGTCCATCAGAAAATCGCGCGGTAGAGCTTAACGCCCGGCGCAGGTGTACCGCCATGCTCTGTACCTAGCGCCGTCGCTGGGTGTCCTCTAGTTGGGTAGGTGGGTGTCCTCTACATCTATCCTGGGCGCGCTAGGTGGGTGTCCTCTACCTGCCTGCTGCGCTCTTGGTGGCAGGTTGACGCCCAACCGATCCTGCCCGTAGGGTGCGGCGAGCGCACCATCTTCGGCTGCCCCCAATAACTCGAACAATTGCATGGCGCGCGGCGCACCTTGCGGGGAGGTTGCGGTTCGCCCGTGGAGTCGATTGGCCGTTATCGCCGCGCATTTTGGCGCGCGTCGCCACATCGACCCGCGCGGCGTGGGTGGCAGTCAACAGCTCAATCAGGCAGCCGAAACCCTGCCCAAGGAAGCGCACATGACAGGAAAGACCCAGTACTACACCGCGACCAGCCTCGACGGCTTCATCGCCACCGAGGATGACTCGCTCGATTGGCTGTTCCCGCTCGGAAGCCTCGAGCAGTCCAGCTACCCCGCGTTCATCGCCGACGTCGGCGCGCTGGCCATGGGCTCGGCCACCTACGAATGGATGCTGCGCCACGCCGACGCTGTCGTCGCCGAGACCGGCTCGCCCTGGCCTTACACGCAACCGGCCTGGATTTTCTCCAGCCGCGAGCGCCCCGCCATCGAAGGCGCCGATCTGCGCTTCGTCCAGGGCGACGTACGCGCGGTCCATCAGCAGATGCGCGTGGCCGCGGGCGGGAAGAACATCTGGATCGTCGGAGGAGGGGATCTGGCCGGGCAGTTCTACGACGCCGGGTTGCTGGACGAGTTGATCGTCCAGGTCGGCTCCGTGACCTTGGGCAAGGGCAAGCCGCTGTTCCCGCGCCGGGTACTCAGCCCCAGTCTACGGTTGGTATCGGTGCGGCAAATGGGCAGCGGCATGGCCGAACTGCGCTATGAGGTGAATCGCGGCTGACGGAAGCGCCGGCCGGAGCGGTGGGACCGGCTGGTTGCAAGCATGTCCCCGGTCGCCGCGCGTGATGCAGCGACTCGGGCTTGCCACTTGCGGCTGTTGCGCACGGCGCCGCCACGTCCGTCGAATTTCGATACGCGGCTCTTTCCCCTCTCCCCTTGCGGGAGAGGGGAACGACAATACGCGGAGCACCAAATGCGACTGGAGGCTCCACGACGGTCGTTACCGACGCAGCGTCTTCCCTCCCGCGGCGCTACCGCTTCCTTTACGACTCCACCAGTTCCGGGAAGCCGACGAAGGTCGCCACTTCACTCACCGGCCGCCGCTTCGACACCACGGCATTGGCCGGGAAGCTGTGATCCGGATACCCCATCGCCACGCAGATCATGATCACCTGATCGTCGGGGATGCCGGCATGCTTACGGACGACCTCCGAATGCATGATGCCCTGGCTGTTGATCACGCAGCCCAGGCCGCGCGACCAAGCGGCGTTCACCAGGCCATTGACCAGCGCCCCGCAGTCGAACGGCGCGATATCGCTGTCCTGCATGACCCGGTCATAGGTCACCACGATGGACACCGGCGCGTCGAACTGGCGGAAACCGCGCAACACCCAGTCGTGGCGTTTCTCCTTGTCGTCACGGGCGATACCCATGGCTTGGAACAGCTGAATGGCGATCTCCACCTGCCGTTGCCGGTGCACGCCCTCGTAGGGGCCGGAGCCGCGAACTTCCTTGGTATGCGGAATGCCCGCCAGGTTGCGCTCGGTGTTCTCGGCACGGATGCGATCCAGCGGCTCACCGGTCAGCACGTGTAGATGCCATGGCTGCGTGTTCATGGAAGACGGCGCCCGCGCGGCCAGCGCGATGATCTCCTCGATCACGCTGCGCGGAACCGGCTTCGGCAGGAAACCGCGAATGCTGCGGCGGCCCAACACCACGTCGTCGTAGTTCACTCGTTATTTCCTCGTTTGGCGTAGCGGCTGGCGACGCGAAGCGCGCGTCGCCGATCGGTCTGGGAGACCGACCTTAGCACAGTCTTCGAGCAGGTCAGGGCGTCGGCGGAGGAGGTACGCCGGTCGCAGGGAGTAGATGGGGGGAGTAGATGGATGTCCTCTAGCGCTCTAGTAGCGCTTCGGAACCCCCATCGCTCACGCGTGGGTACGCGAGCGATCGACCACCTCCAAGATCCGGTCGCGGTACCTGGCGACGATGCGGCGGCCGGTTTCCAGAATGCCCGGCAGTTCGTGCACGTCCCAAACCTCGACCTGCCCGAACTTCATGTCGACGATCAGCACCTCGTCGTGGTGCAGCCCGATAGCGATGTTGGTGTGCGCGCGAGTCAGCGAGGCCTTGAGGATGTTGAGCTGGTTGTGCAGCGCCGTCAGGAAGTTCTTGGCCTCGGGCACTACCGTCTCCTCGAACACCACGCCGATGATCACGTCGGCTTGGCCCTTCAGGGCTTCGAGCATCGGCAGTGGAGAGGTGTACCAGCCGTCCCCGAGCAAGCGGTCGCCGATCCGAATCGGCGGCAGCACGGGAAACAGCGCGCACGAGGCATAGACCGCCTCGGCCACCGGACCCTCGGTCAAGACCACGGCTTGGCCGGTCTGTAGGTCGGTGGCCTGGAAACGGCACTCGGTGCGCAGATCGCGGATGTCCGCCCCTTTGAAGAAGCGGCGCAGCATATCGAGAATCGGTTCCTGGCGGACGATGCCGCTGGAGTAGTCGAACTTGCCCAGCACCGGCACGTGCGCCATGCCGAGCATCGCGCGCCAGTCGAAGCGGAACAGGTCCTTCGTGACCATTTGATTGATCAGTTCCTGGATCTCGGCGGCGCGATAGCCCATGCCGTAGGCAGCGGCGGCGAACGACCCGCCGCTGCAGCCCACCAGCAGTTGGGGGGTAATGTTTTCTCGTTCGAGCAATTCGAACAGCGCGGTGGCGGCGAACGCCTTCAGGCCGCCTCCCCCCAGTACCAGCCCGACAGAGGCTTTATTTGCCATAGTGTGTTGGTTCTCGAATGAATCGCAGCCGCGAGGGCTGCCGCTGTGCGTTAGTTATTTTTTCTGGTGGTGCCCGCTGGGAGCGCGCTGATCGAATCGCGCGGCGACCCTCGGTCAGCGCTTCCCTAGTGCCTCGGCATCGGCACGCTCTCGCCAGGGCCGACGTTCGTTTGACGAACGCCGGCTCCGTGGCGCGCACAGTCCCTGGTGTGGTCGCTGATTCTGGCCGAGCGGCGGTGGTGTCTCAAGCCGAAAAAAAGGGGGCGGATTTGCAATGCCGCCGGGTTTGTCCGCGCTCGCCCGTTCCCGGGCATGGTGGCTGGCAATGCCGACCGTCGACCCGATATCGCGGGTGGCGGCAAATCAGGCACGCCTCCGAGCCAGGCGACATGCCGGTCGAGCCTGGCTAGGAGAGAGCGATGCTCTCTAGGCAGCGACAACGCAGCGGGGGCGCTAGTACGGGACGCCCATCTAATTCCGGGTCCTGGGCGAGGGGACGAAGGTTTCTGGCGTCCACCAGAGCTTGGTAGGCGATCGTTTTCGGCTGCGCGTCACGGCGGCCCAATGCTGCTCAGTGACAGTCACCTCCACTCAGTGTCGGCGCCAGCGTCACGATGGCCTGAACGTTCCCACGCGTGAGCTGATGGGCGGCGAACGCCGCGCGCGGCACCTGGAAGCTGACGGTCTGTGTCTCCGCATCGAAGCGCGACGCCAACGCCTCGAAGACCAACGACGGCGAGCCTTGCCCGCTCTTATGCTCGACCGCCGCGAACGCTTCCAAGCCGTGCCCGGCGAGCGTGGATAGCAGCAGCGAATCGGGCACGGGCATCGTCACCTGCACGTACTCTGAATTCGGCGCGGTCGCCCCGGTAGCGATCCGTAGCTCGTGCTCGAGCCGGCCCGCGGTCAGGAACATCACCGTGGTCTCCGAGAACACCTTCGCCACGTCCTGATCCGCGCTGGTGCTCAGCGTCACCTCGGTTGGCGCCGCGAACGCGCCGGCCGGGAAAGCCACCGTCGCCACATCCCGCAAGCACACCGCGTCGCCCTGCGGCCGCACGGTGGCGCGGCCGTCCCCACGCGTGCACGGATCGGCCGCGCCTAGCGCGCTAAACAGCAGCCCGGCGGCGACGAGACCGATAAACGCCGCGACGACGGCGAGGAGCAAGGGCTTCTTCACGTGACAGCGCTCGATGTGGTGCGGCCAAGGTGGGCATTGATTCTACCGGAACTTGCGACCGTGCCTTGCGTGGTTCGGTTCCATGTTGGTCGGCACGTGGTGGGGATGCTTGCACCCACAGCCGAGAGATTTCGTTCGTAGCTGTGCTATCGGCTCCTCGCGAGGCTCCGATCTGGAGGCAGAGCAGGGGCGAGCATAGCAGGGATTAATAATTCGCATTAATTTCGACGTCGGCCGAAGGCTAACCAGGCAGAGTGCCGTGTTGGTGTCCTCGAACTGGCTATGTGAGCTATGCAGTAGGCCTCGCCGGTTCTCGATAGGTATTTGACTCTCGCTGGTTCGGGCGGGCAGGCGTAATACGCCTATAAGTTTGTCTTGATATTTTCATCCTTTATCGGTTTGTTCGTTTGACTCAATGACGGCCTGTTTGTAGCATCGACTTCCCGGGGATAAGTGATAAGGATATCGATAATGGTGAATATTTCAGGGTATAGGTCGGCTAATGGAGCTGCTGCCACGTCCCCCTATATTGGCGATGCCGTTCGAATAAGCCCAGTGCATGAAGTAGATTTTAGAAATGCATACGCTGTTGTCGTAAGCGGAGCGTCGTGGAATCCCTGTGGACACATGCTCCTCAACTTGGGCGGGAAGTGGGGATGGGTAAGTGGTCGCCGGGCTGCGTATTTCCACGTGGCTGAACTGCGTGGCTATCCACGCTACATGGATGAGGTCGGTTACCAGAGATACCTCCAGGAGAACGGGAAGAAGGAGTTAAGTCGCCGCCGGGTGTACGTCCCAAACCCGGCTGGCGCTGCCAATAAGCTCGCAGAACTCTTGTCCAAGGAGTGGATTTGGTTTGTCCTCCCCAACAACTGCGCGAACTTTGTCGAAGAAGTTCTGCAGGCCGGTGGAGTGCGCGCTGGGCTATATTCGAACTGCCCCACTGCCGAGGAGTTTAAGTGATGCGTGCCTTCATGCTGGTTGTCGGATCGATGATCCTAGGCGGGTTGCTCGGAGGCGCTATCGCATGGCTGTGGATGCTTGTTCTTGCTCCGAATACTCTGATAGACGATGCGATGAAAAGCGTGGCTATCGGTTTTCTCTTGGGGGGTGTCGCTGGTCTTTCTGTTAGTGCTTTACATTTTAGTTCTAGGAAAAATAGGAAGTGAACTGTGTGTAGGGCTTGGGGTGGTTGGTTGTTGTGGCCGATTTTGTTTCGATGGTACGGATTGGTTCGGGTTTTGGTGTCGCGATATGTTGCAACCGCTGGGAGGTGGTGTGCAAAATGTTGTCGAATATGAAGAATTTAGTGGTGATCTATTGATTTGATGAGAATGATAGGGTGTCGTGGGCTGTAATTTGTTTAATGGTTGCCTCGAAAAACCTGGCACGCCCGCGTCGCCTCGGGGGCGACCGGTGGGCAAGGCCCTGGAAGTCGCATGGCGTTGTTGCACGCTCCTTATGTGGAGCGAACATTCTGCGTCGCGCGCGCCTAGCTCTGCGGCTTCCAGAGCCTTGCGCAGGCGCGCCAGGGTTTCGTTAGAGGCTCAAAGTAGGCGGGTGCCCGCTAGTTCCTTCCGCCAATATTTACTTATTGACCTAAGCTGGTAGGTGTCACCTAGTTCTGCCGTGTTGGGTAATATTCAGATACGCAAGAGCAGCATGGAAGTGGATGAGTGCCCACTAGCTCTTGCGCACGGTCCACCCTGTCACGAGTTGCCGATCACTGCTCGGGCAGAGCGTAGAAGCGCAACTCCAGCCGCTGATGCGCGCCGTGCGCAGCCACGACCTGCCGACCGTTCGGGTTGACCAGTTCCATGACGCTGGGGCGCTTATCGATCCCCATGAACGAGCCGTCGGCGTCGCTGGCTGACGCGATCAGGCGGGTTTGCGCCATGTCCCAGACCTGGATGGCGCGCTCAGTGAACACCACCAGCCTCGTATCGCCGGCGAACGCCAGTCGCTGAACCGGCGCGTCGGATTTCACCTCGGCGATTCGCTGGAACGGGTCGAGTTCATATACCTGGATCGTGTCGTCCCAGGCCGCCGCGAAGCGTTCCAGTGTCGGGTGCGCGGCGTAGCGCGCGAGCACGGTGCGGCCCGGATCGCGCTGCGTGCAATCGCCAAGCGCTGCCCGCGAAGGCACGCGCCAGACTCGACAATCGAACCTTGAGCCCACGGCGATTACGTGGCGGCCGCTGGCCGAGACGAACGGGTAGGGATTGCGCAGCCCGCTATCCCATTCCCAGTACTCGCCCGAGACCGGATGGTGGCGTGCGATGTAGCCGTTGCGCTCACCGGATAGCACCCAGCCGTCGGCCGTGAGGTCGCTGACGCCAAGCGTGCCCGCGCTGACCGGGAAGGTCTTGCCGCTTTGCCAATCCAGCATGTGCTCGCGGTGGGCGATGTGGCTGCGGTTGGCGAAGTGGCTGCCGTGATCGCCCGCATGGCGTGCTACAGGCTGCGTTGCGCCGATGCGGAATACCAGCAGCTCGTTCTCGCTGGCGGCAAAGTAGTGTTCCTCGTCCAGAAAGCCGGCGTAGACGTCGCGACTACCGCCAGCAAGGATATCGTTCAGCCGGATCTGGGTTTCCGGCGCTGCTGTGGCGGTATCGAACAGAAGCAGGTGATAAATGAACGCCGAGGAGCGCTTGGACGGTTGGCTCGACCTGGTCAGCACCAGTAAGCGTCGTCCTTTCTCGGAGTAGTCGAGCCGGGCGACCAGTGGCTCATTGCGATTTTCCATCACCTGCGAGCGCAGGTCGAACGTCGCCACATGCTGCAACGGAGGAACACCGGCCGCCCGTGCGAGTGCGGTTCCGCCCAGCACGGCCAGAAGGAGGGCAGCAAACCGCAACCGGTTCATTGCCCTGTACCCTGTGGCATGGCTGACACGAAGCCGTAGAAACAGGGCAGGAACTTGCGCGCCGTCATCGGCTTGATGCGGCTGCTTACCGCAAGTGCTTTGCCGCCGTCACCCCAGCTATGCACCGCGAAGTGCAGCGGCAATTCCAACGGGTCCATGTCACCACGGGCTACCGCGGTATCGAGAGAAATCGGCCCGTCCGGGTGTTCCAGGGATATAGGCGTGGTTTGCACGATCCAGTGATCTGGTGTCGGTGCGATAGTCTTGGGCGTGTCCTTTCCGAGTTTTGTGCCTAGCTCGCCGTCGACTCGGCCGAGGATGGACGCGCGTACCAGCATGCAAACGTAGGCGCCTTGGCGGTGCTTGCGGTCGGCGTGCAACAGGCTGTCCAGCGACTCGCCGCCGAACAGCGACGTGTGGTCCTCGATCTGCGAGAACAAGCCAGACCGATGAAACCAGGCTTGCATGACGCCCGGCATGGTGATGCCGGCGGCGCTTGCGCCTGGGCTGCTCATGCTGAGCACACGGTTGGTGGAATCGCGCAGGCTCGCCAGCGCGATCCAGTCCACGGGATTGGTGTACCAGGGGTCCAGCAGAGTCTCCCGGCATGCCCGGCTCGGTGTGACCTCGAGGCTCCCGAGCCGGGCCCGCCCGAACAGCGCCAATTCCAGGACATAACGACGGTAGACGTCCGGATAGGATTTGGCTACGCAGAACAGGAAGGCTGCCGGACCGCACAGCGGGGAATCGCCTTGCTGGATCGCGAAGGGGTTGGCAGCACGCTTTTCCAGGGCACCGAGAAACGGTAGGCCACCGCCCCGGGGAATGCAGCGGAACGCGAGCTGTCGCTCGCCACGAGAGGCGTCCCGCAGCGCTATGGCGAGTTCCGGGATGCTTGGTGTGTCGTTGCCGGCGCGGGTATCAGCGAGACTACCCGTTGAATGGCCGAGTGCCAGAGGTAGCGACATCCGTGTGCGTCCTTTCCGTTTCGAGTCCCACCGCGCGCGCGCGGATGCGTTAGCGATTGTCGCGCGCCGCGGTGGTTGTCCACCGGGCGAGTTGGCTTGGCGGCTCCCGAGCCAATGCGGAAACCGGCCGAGCTTGCTGCTCGCCGATCGAAGTTTGATTCCAGGCAGCGCTACTGGGCGTCCAGGTCAGACCTCCTCAGCAGCCTGCTAACGGCCGAGATTGCGCGGGCTGTCTTGCCGCTGGATACGCTGAACCTTCGCCATCAGCGCCGCGAGCGTAACCACCAGCAAGACCAACGCCGCGTACTGCCCCAGAAGGTGCCAGAATCCCCAGCTGGTGAGAGCTACCGGCAGCGCGATGATCACCAGCTCGATGACGCTGGTCACTGGTCGACAAGCTCGTGATGGCAATGGAGAGAGCGCGGGATGGCCGCGAACCGGGCTCGCTTGTCGCCACGGGCAATGAACTTCTCCCAGGCGACGATCAGGCCGCCAAACCCGCTGTTCGACGCTGGGATGCCTAGAGCTTCGACGTTGCTCTTGAAATTCGGGAGGATCTCTTGGGTGGTGCTGCTATCCATGCGCACATGCTCCAGCGTTCCTTCTGCTCGGTGATTCTAGAGAGTGGATTTTACACAAGCAATATTGCCTCATTTATTCGATAGAATAACTGGGTTGCTTGTTGGAATATTGTTAAGTATTGAATGGCTAGTTTTCGGGAAATGTTTTTGCACAGGAAGGTGTCATGGAGAAGCTTGTTGAATGGCTATAGGATGTGCAGGAGAAGCATTAAAGTGGACGGGGGCCAACTAGTTTCTCTCATCTTGGCACACCGTACGTGTAACTGACTCCAGGCAGTCACCGTTTACAATGCCCTCGCGCAGTTCGACGCGCGGCCGGGTCGTAGATAGAGCATCGCAGCGGGTTACCTCGATCCACCGCGCTTCCCAACCGCTACTGTCCACTTGTAACCGAGTGCTTGTAGCGTAAAAGTGGCCATCAGGCCGCTGATTAACCGCATACGCAGCGTAAGTGCGAAGGAAACCCTCTCGTCTTACCTCGCTTAGGGTTTCGCCGTAGACCTCCGTAACAACCATTCCTGTATTCGTTATAACGGTGAGTTCCATATGAGAATCGCGCTTCCTCAAGGTGCGAACGGAGCATTCTTGGAACTCAGATCTGTCTAACGAGAGTTCAACAAGATCTATGGGTTGTGGAAAAATGTCCTCTTGAGAAAAGGAATGCCCACCAACATCCAAAGGACTAGCAGAAGGAATAAGGCGGCTCGGCGCGCAATACGTCGAGGACGCCGAGCCTTCTTGTTGGAGCGCAGGGAGACGGTGTCTGCCATCTGATAGTAGGCGATTGCCTGCGAAGGCTACTGAAAGACCAGCTGGTGGTGAGGTCTAAGCTGGATAACCAGGTTGTCAGCTATGTGCTCAGGAAGTCCGGATTCTCCATCTATTAGGATATGGTGCGTGCGGTGTTTTCGCTCATCCCTGAGTTTAGCACTCTAATCAAATAGAGGCAGATGGGTGTCCTCAGGTTCTTAATGCTATGGCCGTAGCGTAGACCAAAGTTCAAGGAGGGGGAGTATATATTTCGAAGTTCGATGAGCTCCGATGGCCGAATCAGAACATTATCAGACACTACACTTTCTTGTGTCTGATTGTGTTAAAGTCTATCGGGTTTTTTCACGGCATAAGAATTAGGGTACGCGGCACTATTGCCTAGCAAGCGACCAATTTCAAGCATTAGCTACCCGAGCTTCAAAGTGGTGAGATGCGCTAGCCCCGGTGGATCGATGTCCAAGATGCTCAGGGAACATCCGCCGCATCAACCCAACGCCACGGCGGAACCGCACGCCGGATCTCTGGGCATTGCTGCGTAGCGCCGGTGCCCGGCCCACCGTCACCTGAAAGCCGCGGTTGCCCTGGCCCAGGTAATCGAGACAGACCCGGGCCTCCACGCCCAGCCGCACGAGAATCGGCGGCAGATCCTCGGGCACCGAGCCACGTTTGCCGTCGCGCAGCGCGCGACCCGCCCAGTCGACCAATCGAATGTAATCGGCGCGATCGAACGGAAGAGGGGAGCGCCGACAGCTGCCTCGCTCTCAAACGGCTGCAGTGGTGGTTGCGCTGGCTCATCTCCAGGAACGTCCTGCGCCGCCCCTTCTGCCGCCCAGGCATGGATTCGGGCCTGAATAGAGGTGAAGTCGGACTCCTCCGGCGTCTCGGCGATTCCGGCGCGGATGGGATTGAGATCGACGTAGCTCATGCAGGTCAGCAACGCCGCTTCGTCCAATAGCGCCTGGCTCTTGAAGCGTCCCTCCCAGAACCGCCCGGTGCAGTTGTCCTCGGCGTTGGCGCGGCGGGCGATGTGCTCGTTGAGGCAGCGCATGAACCAGGACAGATCCACCAGCCGCCGGCGCCACTCCGGCACCCATTCCGCAACACGCGCCCGCACCGCCTCGTCCCGCGTCACACAGGCATAGGTCTCGGCCGCCAACGGCGGCAGCGAGAACAACCGCTGCCAGCGTCGCAATACCTCCTGATCCGACCAGCCTTGAGCGCGCCCGGCATCGAGCCGGACCACCACGTGGTAGTGGTTCGACATCACCGCATACGCGCAGATGTCGATGGCGAAGATACCGGCCAGCTCGGCAAGCCGATCGACGATCCACTGGCGGCGATGCTCGAAGCTGCGGCCGGAGACGTGGTCCTGCCCGCAGAGAAAGGCGCGGCGTACGCAGCGGGCGGCGCAATGGTAGTAGGGGGTGGACTCTAGGCTGACGAGCGTCGAGCGGGGGCGGGTCATCCGTGACCTCCGGTTCCTTGGTGTTGTTGGCTGCCGTCGCCGAATTTGGGGGCGGCGAGGGAACGGTTCAAGAAGTAGATGGGTGTCCTCTAGTTCTCTCTAGTTCTTTGTTCACCTTCCAGGAGCGGATTGCCGACCGACCCTGATGCCATGAAGTAGCTGAAACTTCTAAGCGCTCCCGAGAAGGAGTAGCTCAAGCGGGACGGATACTTCTCCATGGCCCTTCCTCTCGTCGGCCTAACGCTCTAGCGATGAGCCGCAGCTGCGAAGCAGCCGTCGCGCTCCATGGCTTTGTTGGGCTTCATTTCTGGACGTTGCCCATACCCACCCAGTGAACACGAAAAGCTTCTTCCCGCTTCACCGGATAAATCCTCAGTGTGCCAATAGCAACGATGAAGGTGTCACCATTTCTAAAGCCGGAGAAGGGCATCAGCCCGGATCGAGGCACAAGATTGCGTGTGGACAGGGCATGCCTTGTCACTCCCGGCGTGAATTTGAAGTAGTACTGCGCTGATTGTCGATGACGATGCTAACTGTATCGGGCTTAGGTTCATCTGGGTTTGGCCAGAGGTCAAACGTATAGCCCGTGAAGTCGAGGATGAGCTCACTGGTCGGGAAGTAGGTGGGTGTCCTTTTGTCAAATGCAAAGTAATTTTGAGCCACAAAGCGCGTAGGCGCGCATTTGAAATCTGAGCCACCCACTGGTTGTTTACGGGTTCTGTGTCGGTGGCAAGAGGCCGGCCTTGCGTTGTCGTTTC
>Ga0182741_1001407_pt1 | contig 31258 bp, 28 predicted proteins | sample eDN5th37CBELigOP_FD_128874 | JGI IMG/M metagenome (GOLD analysis project Ga0182741, IMG submission 128874) | Enriched Organic Plus compost microbial communities from Emeryville, California, USA - eDNA 5th pass 37_C BE-Lig OP (version 2) (version 2) ... | reverse complement strand
GGCGCCCCAGACCAGCACGTTCATGCCCGGCTTCAGCTCATGCGGCTCGTGCCCGAACAGCATCCGGTAGGCGGTGGCCAGCGTCAGCGTGTAGCAGGCCGATTCCTCCCAGGTCAGGTGGCGCGGGCGCTTCATCAGCTGCTGGGCCTGCACGCGGGTGAACTGGGCGAAGCTGCCGTCCGGCGTCTCGTAGCCCCAGATGCGCTGGCTGGGCGAATACATCGGGTCGCCGCCGTTGCATTCCTCGTCATTGCCGTCGTCCTGGTTGCAATGGATGACGACCTCGTCGCCGACCTTCCAGTTCTTGACCTTGTCGCCCACCGCCCAGACGATGCCCGAGGCGTCCGAGCCCGCGATGTGATAGGGCGCGCCATGGCCGTCGAAGGGGCTGATCGGCACCCCGAGGCCGGCCCAGATGCCGTTGTAGTTGACGCCCGCCGCCATCACCAGGACCAGCACCTCATTGCTGTCGATGGCGGGAGTTTCCACCACCTCGACCTGCATCGCCTTGTCGGGCTCGCCGTGACGTTCGCGGCGGATGGCCCAGGCGTACATCTGCTTGGGCACATAGCCCAGAGGCGGCATCTCGCCGATCTCGTAGAGATCCTTTTCCGGTGCGTCATAGGGCGCGATCGGGGTGGGTTGGTCCAGGGCCATCTCAGAGTCCTCTTTTGCCGCTTTCCGCCGGGCTTCCGCCGCGGCGCAGAATCAGTGCGGGTTGCAGAGCCGGTTGTAAGAGGGTCTGCGCAACATTGCAATATTCCTGACGCGTAAATTGTAATAATCTGTCGTAACGAATCTGCGAACCGCCGCGATGCAGCGGAGACCCGCGCCTCGTCCCTTGCGCGGGCATTACCCAAGGCCTTGTCGATCGTCCCGCTGCCACCCCGGTCGGGCCTTGGCTAGCAGCCGGACGGTGCAGGGCCGGGCTTCCCGCGCCGGTGTCCGGCCGAGCGGAAAACCGATGTCCGCCGCGGCAATGGAATAGTTCATTCATTTAGCTCGCCAGGGCGCGTCATCGCTCGGCTTTATGACGGGCTTGGACAACTTGTCCGGCCGGATGGACATATTGTCCATTGAAATCAATATCTTCAATTCGGAAACTGCCTGCGCGACCCAAGGGGGAGGGTCTTGCGACGGGCCTTGATCCTCAGGAAGGGGCGGGGCGAAACGGATCTTGCGATCCACTCCGGATGCCACACGCAGTCTATTTCAGGGGAGGGAAGCGATGACAGCCATAGAAGATGCTACGGGATTCCGAACGCCATTACTGTCTCGCGAGCGCACGATTGCGCAGCCTGGCTTCAACCGGTGGCTGGTGCCGCCAACCGCGCTGGCGATTCATCTGTGTATCGGCATGGCCTACGGCTTTTCGGTGTTCTGGCTGCCCCTGTCGCGGGCCATCGGCCTCAGCGCGCCTGTTGTCTGCGAGGGGATGAGCGTCCTTGCGGCGCTGGTGACGACCAGTTGCGACTGGCGCATCGCGGATCTGGGCTGGATCTATACGCTGTTCTTCGTTCTGCTGGGCTCCTCGGCGGCGCTGTGGGGCGGGTGGCTGGAAACGGCGGGGCCGCGCAAGGCCGGGGTCGTCGCGGCATTCTGCTGGTGCGGCGGCATGGTCATTTCGGGCATCGGGGTGATGAGCCATCAGCTTTGGCTCATGTGGCTCGGCTCGGGCTTTATCGGCGGGATCGGGCTGGGGCTTGGCTATATCTCCCCGGTCTCGACGCTGATCAAGTGGTTCCCGGACCGGCGCGGCCTGGCGACGGGAATGGCGATCATGGGCTTTGGCGGCGGCGCGATGATCGGGGCGCCGCTGGCGGACCGGCTGATGAACCATTTCCAGTCCCCGACCGAGGTCGGCGTCTGGCAGGCCTTCTTCGTCATGGCCGCGATTTACTTTGTGTTCATGATGGCCGGGTCGTTCGGCTATCGCGTGCCGCCCGCGGGATGGAAGCCCGAAGGCTGGCAGCCCAAGGCGCGCGCGCCTCGGGGCGAGATGATCACCCAGCATCATGTGCATGTGGGGGATGCGCACAAGACGCGGCAATTCTGGCTGATCTGGCTGGTGCTGTGCCTGAATGTCTCGGCCGGGATCGGGGTGATCGGCATGGCGTCGCCGATGCTGCAGGAGATCTTTGCCGGCCGTCTGGTCGGACGGCCCGATCTGGGCTTCACCCAGCTGGATGCGGGCCAGAAGGCGGCGGTCGCGGCGATTGCCGCCGGCTTCGCGGGGCTGCTGTCGCTGTTCAATATCGCCGGGCGGCTGTGCTGGGCCTCGGCCTCGGACCGGCTGGGGCGCAAGACCACCTATTTCATCTTCTTCGGGCTGGGGATCGTACTTTACACCCTGGCGCCAAGCGCGGCGCATTCGGGCAACCAGGTGCTGTTCGTGGCGATGATCTGCGTCATCATCTCGATGTATGGCGGCGGGTTTTCGACCGTGCCGGCCTATCTGGCGGATGTCTTCGGCACGCAGTTCGTGGGCGCGATCCATGGCCGGCTGCTGACCGCCTGGGCCACGGCGGGGATCGTCGGTCCGGTGGTGGTCAACTATTTGCGCGAGGCGCAGATCGCGGCCGGCGTGCCGCGGGCGCAGGCCTATGACTATACCATGTACATTCTCGCGGGCTTTCTTGCCCTGGGCCTCGTCTGCAACGCCCTGGTGCGGCCGCTGGACGAGAAATGGTTCATGAAGCCCGAAGCGGTCGCGGCCCTGCAGGCCAGCGCCGCCACGGCCGGCCCTGTCCAGAGCGGGTCGTTCGGCATCGACCGCGGGCGTTTCGACCTTGCGGCGCTGCTGGCCTGGGCGGCGGTCTGCATCCCGCTGGCCTGGGGCGTGTGGATGACCGCGATGAAGACGGCGGCGCTGTTCGGATGAACCGGCCGCCCGGCATCGGCGGCCATGGCGCCGGCATGGCCGCAGGGGCTCTTGCCGGTCACGCCGCGGGCAGCCAGATGCGGAAGCTGCTGCCGCCGCCGCTGCCGCTGCTGACGGCGATGCTGCCGCCCTGCCGCTCGATCAGCCTGCGGCAGATCGACAGGCCCAGGCCGGTGCCGCCGCGGCCCGCGCGGCCAGTGACGAAGGGGTCGAACAGGCGCTCCTGAAGCGCCGCCGGGATGCCCTCGCCATCGTCGGCGACCTCCAGCAGCACCCCCGGCGCGCCGCCGCGATCCTCGTTCCGCCCGAGGATGCGGATCTCGCCGCCCTCCGGCATGGCATGGACCGCGTTGACGATCAGGTTGACCAGCACCTGCTGCAAGGCGATGCGGCCGATGCGGACCGCCCGGGTCGCGCGGATGTCCTGGCGCAGCGCGACCGAGGAGCGCGCAAGCATATGCCCCACCAGCGGCAGGCAATCGGCCAGGGCCCGGGCCGGATCGGTGCCAGGATCGGCGGCGGGATCGGTGCCGGGCTGGTCTGCCCGCGCGAAGTCCAGCAGCTGGGTCACGATCTGCGAGATGCGCTGCACCTGTTCGTCGATCAGCCGCAGCTCGGTCTCGGCCGGGGCGGCGGCCGGGCCCAGGGTCTCGCGCAGCACGTCCAGGTTGCCCTGGATCACCGCGAGCGGATTGTTCACCTCATGCGCGATCCCGGCCGAGATCTCGCCCAGGGCGGCCAGCTTTTCGGATTGCACCAGCTGGTAGGTCGCGGCCTCCAGCTCGCGCGCGGCCCGGTGCAGGGCCGCGGTGCGCGCCTCGACGCGCCGGTTCAGGGTGCTGTTCCAGGCGCGCAGCCGCCGGTCGTGTTCCTGCAGCCGCGCCAGCACCCCGTCGAGTGCCAGGGCAAGCGCGCCGATCTCGTCATCGCCGCGGGTGACGCCGGTGCGTGCCGCCAGGTCGCCGGCCCGGACCCTGTCGAAGGTCGCGCCGATCCGCTCCAGCGGCCGGAAGATGCTGCGCGCCCAAAGCAGGAACACCGGCACCGTCACCAGCGCCGCCAGCAGGAAGCCGGCCAGCACCCAGGCCAGGGTACGGCGCTTGGCCTCGGCAAAGGGCTGCTCGAGGATGCCGACATAGATCATGCCGATGGCCTTGCCGGCCCCGTCGCGCAGCGGCGCATAGGCCGAGACATACCATTGCTCCAGCACCAGCGCCCGGTCCAGCCAGACCTCGCCCCGGCCGATCACCCGCTCGCGCACCGCGGCCGAGGCGCGGGTGCCCAGGGCCCGGGCGCCGCCGGCATCGGTGACATTGGTCGCGATCCGCAGGTCGCCCAGGAACAGCGAGGTGGTGCCGCGGCTTTGCTCGGGCAGGCTGCCGGGCGGGTAGACCAGCGCGTTGATGCTGTCCACGACGGAAAGGTTGCCGTTCAGAAGCAGGCCCGCGACCATCACCGCCCCGCCGCCGCCAGTGCCGCCGCCGGGGTCGCTGCCGGAGCCGGGCAGCCTGGCCGCGACGACGGATTGCGCGACCAGGCCCCGGGTTTCCGCCGCCGAGCCGCCCGCGACGGCGTCGCGCGGCCGGCTCATCTCGGCCCGGGCGGCAAGGGCAGGGGCAATGGCGCGCAGCTGCTCCCGCTCGAGCAGGGCAAGCGTGCTGCGCGCCCCCCGCGCCGGGGCCGGCCCTGCCGGCGGGCCGGGCCGGGCCCCGGCGGGGCTGGCGGCCAGGATCCGCCCGTCCGGCCCGGCCAGGTAAAGGTAGTCCAGCCCCAGCCGCCGGCGCTGCCTGTCCAGCAGCGCCGCCATGTCGGTCGTGCGGGAAAATTCCGCCGAGCGCGCCAGCATCTCGATCCGCTCGCCGGTCGTGTCCAGGATATGGTCCAGGTATTGCCGGGCCACGGTCAGGTCGCTGTTGACCTTGACCAGCAGCAGCCGGTCGAATTTCAGCGACCATTGGTACATGGTCAGCCCCAGCAGGACCGGCAGGATCACCAGCACCGGCAGCAGGGCGATGGCCAGCAGCTTGTGGCGGACGGAATGGCGGATCGGCCGCGCCGCCTCAGCCATTCCAGTCCGCCAGCCTGCGGTCGATGGTCTTGCGCGAGATGCCCAGCCGCGCCGCCGCCGCCTCGCGGTCGCCGTCGAAGGCGGCCACCGTGCCCAGGATGGCGCGGCGCTCGATCTCGGCCAGGGTCGGGCCGTCGCGGCCGCCGAGGGTGGCGGTCAGCGGCGTGAACCGGCCCAGGATCAGCGCCCGCTCGACGGCGTTGCGCAATTCGCGCACATTGCCGGGCCAGTCATAGGCGGCCATGTTCGCCCGCACCTCGGGGGTGATCGGCACCGCCGGCAGCCCCAGCTTGCGCGACAGCCCCTCCATGAACAGCGCGGCCAGGTCGAACATGTCGCCGCCGCGTTCCGCCAGTCGCGGCATCGCGATATGCAGCACGTTGATGCGGTAAAGCAGGTCGGCCCGCAGCCGCCCCTCGGCCACGGCACGGTCTAGGTCGGTGCTGGCGGCAAAGACCAGCCGCAGGTCCACCACGGTCTCGCGCTCGGAGCCCAGCGGCCGGATGCGGCGGTCGTCGATGGCATGCAGCAGCTTGGCCTGCAGGCCGACCGGCAGTTCGGCGACCCCGTCCAGGAACAGCGTGCCGCCGCGGGCCGAGGCGAACAGCCCCTCGCGGTCGCGGTCGGCGCCGGGAAAGGCGCCCCGGACATGGCCGAACAGCTCGTCCTCCAGCATGTCGGGCGGGATCGCGGCGCAGTTCACCGCGACGAAGGGCATCTCGGCCCGGTCCGACAGCGCGTGGATCATTCGCGCCGCGACCTCCTTGCCGGTGCCGGAATCGCCGGTGACCAGCACCGAGCTGGGCGCCGCCGCGACGCGCGCGATCAGCTGGCGCACCCGCTCGATGGCGGGCGAGCTGCCGATCAGCTCTTCGCGCATCCGGCCCAGGTCGACATTGTTGCGCAGCTCCTGCTGCAGCACCAGGTTCTCGCGCCGCAGCCTTTCGCGGTCCAGGCAGCGCGCCGCCGCCGCCAGCAGCTGGTTGGTGCGAAACGGCTTCAGCAGGAAATCCGAGGCGCCGGCCTGCACGGCCCGGATCGCCGTTTCCAGGTCGGCATGGCCGGTGGTCATGATCGCGGGCGGAAAGAAGCCCAGGGCCCGCTGGTCGCGCAGCCATTCCACGCCGCGCTGCCCCTCCATCATGTTGTCGAGGATCACCAGGTCGAAATCGGTCTCGGCGATCAGCCTGCTGGCCTCGGCCGTATTCGCCGCCAGCCGGAGGCCGCGGCATTTGGGCGCGAGGATCCGTTCCAGGAAATGGCGCATCCCCGGCTCGTCCTCGATCACCAGGATCGTCGCCTGCGCCAGCGCCCCGCCATCGGCGGCGGCCGGCACGGCACGGGGGTCGTTCTCGCCTGCCATGCTGCGCTCCCTGCCCGGACAGTCGCACCGGGAACCGCTCCCTGGCAAGCATTCCGCGCAATCCAGAACAAAAGATCAACAGACAGTTTGTCCAAAAAATACAGACAAAATGTCCGGTTCTCTCGGCAAGGCCGCCTCAGGCGCGACCGGATCTCGGCCCGGGGGCCGGCCTGCAAGCGGAAAGCGGGTCTCGGCGAAAGGGATGCGGGTCATGGCAGGGGCGGAATCGGCAGGCATGACGGCCGGCTTTCAAGGCCAAGCCCGCATCGGTCGCGAGAGCGGTGCCTTGCCGGTGGAGAAGGGCGGAACGGGTGGGGTCCAGAGCGGCGGTCTTCTGCATCTGCATGGTCGCCAGCCCCGGAGGGCGTGCTGCGACCATCTTCGGCAGCGGCTGTTTCGTCAACGGGAGGAGCCGAAGGGCGGTCGCCAGGCAGAGCGATGGGCGATCCGAACTGCCGGTTTCGGGCCGGTCAGGTAAGCAATTGTAATAAAATAGAATAACTGATCGAGCCGATCGGATGGGCGCTAATGACCTGGGAAATGGGTGCCGAAACCCCAGAAATGGGCCTTAACCGCCTGCCGATTCAGTAGCCCGCCGATGATCGCGGCAAAAAACTCTCTCTGCGCTGCGGCGAATTGACCGGGCAGGATTGTTACGCTATCGCTTGGCCAGTCGTAATATTGTTGCGAGGGCAATCGTGGCCGAGAAAGACAAACCCTGGCTCTTCCGCACCTATGCGGGCCATTCGACCGCCGAGAAATCCAACGCACTCTATCGAGGCAACCTCGCCAAGGGGCAGACGGGCCTGTCGGTGGCCTTCGACCTGCCGACCCAGACCGGTTATGACAGCGACCATGTCCTGGCGCGGGGCGAGGTCGGCAAGGTCGGCGTGCCGATCTGCCACCTGGGCGACATGCGCATGCTCTTCGACCAGATCCCGCTTGAGCAGATGAACACCTCGATGACGATCAATGCGACGGCGCCCTGGCTCCTGTCGCTCTATATCGCCGTGGCCGAGGAGCAGGGCGCCGACATCGCCAGGCTGCAAGGCACGGTGCAGAACGACATCATCAAGGAATACCTGTCGCGCGGCACCTATATCTGCCCGCCGAAACCCTCGCTGCGCATGATCACCGACGTCGCGGCCTATACGGCCAAGCACCTGCCGAAATGGAACCCGATGAACGTCTGTTCCTACCACCTGCAGGAGGCGGGGGCGACGCCCGAGCAGGAACTGGCCTATGCTCTGGCCACCGGCATCGCGGTGCTGGACGACCTGAAGACCAAGGTCGAGCCGCAGGATTTCCCGGCCATGGTCGGGCGCATCAGCTTCTTCGTCAATGCCGGCATCCGCTTCGTGACCGAGCTGTGCAAGATGCGCGCCTTCACCGAGCTCTGGGACGAAATCTGCCGCGCCCGCTATGGCATCGAGGACGAGAAATACCGCCGCTTCCGCTATGGCGTGCAGGTGAACAGCCTGGGCCTGACCGAGCAGCAGCCGGAAAACAACGTCTACCGCATCCTGCTGGAGATGCTGGCGGTCACGCTGTCGAAGAACGCCCGCGCCCGCGCCGTGCAATTGCCGGCCTGGAACGAGGCCCTGGGCCTGCCGCGGCCCTGGGACCAGCAATGGTCGCTGCGCATGCAGCAGATCGTCGCCTATGAGACGGACCTGCTGGAATACGGCGACCTTTTCGACGGCAACCCGGTGATCGCCGCCAAGGTCGAGGAGCTGAAATCCGGCGCCCGCGCCGAACTGGCGACGCTGGACGAGATGGGCGGTGCCATCGCCGCCATCGAATACATGAAGTCACGGCTGGTCGAATCGAATGCCGAGCGGCTGAACCGGATCGAGGCGAACGAGACGGTGGTGGTGGGCGTCAACCGCTGGCAGCAGGGCGAGCCCTCACCGCTGACCGCGGGCGACGGCGGCATCATGGTCGTGGACCCGGCGGTCGAGCAGGATCAGGTCGCCCGGCTGCGTGCCTGGCGCGAAGCGCGCGACGAGACGGCCGTCGAGGCCGCCCTCGCCGCGCTGCGCGATGCCGCGCAGGGGGGGCAGAACGTGATGCCGCCCTCGATCGCCGCGGCCAGGGCCGGGGCGACCACCGGCGAATGGGCGGCGGTGATGCGCCAGGTGCATGGCGAATATCGCGGCCCGACCGGGGTCTCGACCAGCCCCTCGAACCGCACCGAGGGGCTGGAGCCGATCCGCGAGGCCGTGGATGCCGTCAGCCGCCGCCTGGGCCGGCGGCTGAAGTTCCTGGTCGGCAAGCCCGGCCTCGACGGCCATTCCAACGGCGCCGAGCAGATCGCCTTCCGCGCCCGCGACTGCGGCATGGACATCACCTATGAAGGCATCCGCCTGACCCCCGAGCAGATCGTGACCCGCGCCGCCGAGGACAATGCCCATGTCGTCGGCCTGTCGATCCTGTCGGGCAGCCACCTGCCGCTGATCGAGGAACTGATGGAGCGCATGCGTGCAGCTGGCCTTTCGCATGTCCCGGTCGTGGTCGGCGGCATCATCCCCGACGAAGACGCGGAGAGGCTGCTCGGCATGGGCGTGGCGCGGGTCTACACGCCCAAGGATTTCGAACTCAACCGCATCATGATGGATATTGTCGCTCTGGTCGAGCCGAGGGAGGCCGCGGCCTGATCCGGTTGCCCGGTCTCATGAGTATTTGGAAAACGGTGAAAGGAGAGGCCGCGGCTTCATCCTTCACCGTTTCACAAATACTCGCATCGCAGCCGCACCGTCAGCCCTTCGCCAGCAGAAGAAGCGCGGCGATGGCCCCCCCCCCACACACACGACGGGCGCCACGAGGGGCGGAGGCATGTGATGGGCCGGGCGGCCGTGGCCGCAGCCTGCCGATATCGGCGGCGGCATGGATGCCGTTGCGGTTGGGTCCGGCCTCGGCGTTCGCGACCCCTCGGACATCGCTGCGAAACGGGCAGCGACGTGTCTGCTCAGGACCGGATGGCGCCGGGGCGCGCGGAACGCTTGCGCGGGATGCAGGGCCCGGCCCCAGGCAACCCTGCGGTGGTGCAGCGCGATGTCTTGTACGTCGCGTCGAACGAGGGCACCGGGAAGCGGCTGACGGGACGGGGCATGGCCCGGTTCCCGAAGTGCGAGGATTCCCCGCGGCCGGGGCGGGCCCCGCCGGCGCGCGCTTGACTTTGACGGGTATTGGCCCTATCCACGCCGGGATTCCCGGAAGGTCCGTCCTTCCGGTCCCCGTCTTGCCGGGGATCGCCCCCCGTCAGCGCGTTGCGCCCACGGGGGCGCACCTGTTTATTCGCGCCCGTGCTTTTCGGGCAAACGGCAACCATTGGAGGGCCGCCGATGTTTGAAAACCTGTCCGACCGCCTTGGCGGCGTCTTCGACCGGCTGACCAAGCAGGGCGCGCTGTCCGAGGAGGACGTCGCCGCCGCCATGCGCGAGGTCCGCGTCGCGCTGCTGGAGGCCGATGTCTCGCTGCCCGTGGCGCGCAGCTTCGTCAAGGCGGTGACGCAGAAGGCCACCGGAAGCGCCGTCACCAAGTCGATCACCCCCGGCCAGCAGGTCGTCAAGATCGTCCATGACGAGCTGATCAAGGTCTTGCAGGGCGAGGGCGCGCCCGATGCGCTGAGGATCGACAATCCCCCGGCGCCGATCCTGATGGTCGGGCTTCAGGGCTCGGGCAAGACCACCACCACGGCGAAGCTGGCGAAGCGCCTGAAGGACCGCGAGAAGAAGCGGGTGCTGATGGCCTCGCTCGACACCAACCGCCCGGCCGCGATGGAGCAGCTGGCGATCCTGGGCCAGCAGATCGGTGTCGACACCCTGCCCATCGTGCCGGGAGAGAATGCGGTGCAGATCGCCAGGCGCGCCAAGCAGCAGGCGACGCTGGGTGGTTATGACGTCTACATGCTCGACACCGCCGGCCGGCTGCATATCGACGAAGTGCTGATGGACGAGGTGCAGGCCGTCCGCGACGTGGCCAGCCCGCGCGAGACGCTCTTGGTCGTGGACGGCTTGACCGGTCAGGACGCGGTGAACGTCGCCAGCGAGTTCGACGGCAAGGTCGGCATCTCGGGCGTGGTGCTGACCCGGATGGACGGCGACGGCCGCGGCGGCGCGGCGCTGTCGATGCGCGCCGTGACCGGCAAGCCGATCCGCTTCGTGGGCCTGGGCGAAAAGATGGACGCGCTGGAGGCCTTCGACGCGCAGCGCATCGCCGGCCGCATCCTCGGCATGGGCGACATCGTGGCGCTGGTCGAGAAGGCGCAGGAGGTGCTGGAGGTCGAGCAGGCCGAGCGCATGATGAAGCGCTTCCAGAAGGGCATGTTCAACATGAACGACCTGCGGGGCCAGCTTGAGCAGATGCTCAAGATGGGCGGCATGCAGTCGATCATGGGCATGATGCCCGGCATGGGCAAGATGGCCAAGCAGGCCGAGGCCGCCGGCTTCGACGACAAGGCGATCAAGCGCCAGATCGCGCTGATCAACTCGATGACGAAAAGGGAACGCGCCAATCCCGACCTGCTGCAGGCCAGCCGCAAGAAGCGCATCGCCGCCGGGGCGGGCATGGAGGTGTCGGAGCTCAACAAGCTTCTGAAGATGCAGAAGCAGATGGCCGACACGATGAAGAAGCTGGGCAAGATGGGCAAGGGCGGCATGCTGAAACAGGCCATGCGGGCCATGACCGGCAAGGGCGGCGGGCTGCCCGACATGGCCAATGTCGATCCCGAGAAGATGGCCGAGGCCACCCGGATGCTGCAAGACCCCAAGGGGCTGGGCGGCCAGCTGGGCGGCATGGGCCTGCCGGGCGGGCTTTCCGGCCTGTTCGGGAAGAAGTGAGCGCATGATCCGGCTTGCCGACACGCCCGTGCTGACGACCGAGCGGCTGGTCCTGCGCGCCCCGCAGGCCGGCGACTGGCCGGCATGGCGCGATTTCTTCGAAAGCGACCGCGCCGGCTTCGTCGGCGGGCCGATGGCGCAGCCCGGCCAGTCCTGGCGTGCCTTTGGCCATTTCATCGGCCATTGGGTGCTGCGCGGCTATGGTATGTTCGTGCTGACCGAGCGCGGATCAGACCGGGCGCTGGGGGCGGTCGGGCCGTGGTTTCCCGACGGCTGGCCCGAGCATGAGATCGGCTGGACGCTGTGGTCCGGCGGGCTGGAGGGCAGGGGCTATGCGCATGAGGCGGCCCTGGCGGCGCGCGATTTCGCGGTCCGCAGGCTCGGCTGGGCGCGGCCGGTCAGCTATATCGACCCGGCGAATGTGCGTTCGGTCGCGCTGGCCTGTCGGCTTGGTGCCGCGCATGACCCCTTGGCGGAGGCGCCGCATTTCGGCGACGACCGCGCGCCGCCGCATGTCTTTCGCCATCCCGCCACAGGTGCGGCATGAATGGCGCGTCCCGTCCAGATGCGGCGCCGCGTATTGCAATCGCTGGAGACCCGAATGAGTGATCCGACCGCCCGCGCCGCGACCCTGCTGAAAGAGCATCGCGCCAGCATCGACCGGCTGGACGCGATCTTGGTCTATACGCTGGCCGAGCGGTTCAAGCACACCCAATCCGTCGGCCGCCTCAAGGCCGAACACGACCTTCCTCCGTCCGATCCCGCCCGCGAGGCGAGCCAGATCGAGCGGCTGGAACGCCTCGCGCGCGAGGCCGACCTGGACCCGGAATTCGCGCGCAAATTCCTGAACTTCGTGATCGCCGAAGTGATCCGGCATCACGAGACCTTCCTTCCCTGAGGCGGGATCTTCCCGCCAACCCCGCCATTCCAAAGGAGAAAACGCAATGGCAATGAAAATCCGCCTGGCCCGTGGTGGCTCGAAGAAACGCCCCCATTACGCCATCGTCGCGTCCGATTCGCGCATGCCGCGCGACGGCCGCTTCCTTGAAAAGCTGGGCACCTACAACCCGCTCCTGCCCAAGGATTCCGAGGATCGCATCAAGATGAACCTCGAGCGCGTGCAATACTGGCTGTCGCAGGGCGCCCAGCCGACCGACCGCGTCGCCCGCTTCCTGGAGGCCGCCGGCGTCAAGGAAAAGACCGAGCGCAAGAACCTGAAGAAGGGCGAGCCCGGCAAGGCCGCCAAGGAACGCGCCGAAAAGCGCGCCGCGCGTGAAGCCGCCGCCAACGCCCCGGCCGAAGAAGCCGCTTCGGAATAATGACCGAGCGGGTCTGCGTCGGTGCGATCGCGGGCGCCTTCGGCGTCCGGGGCGAGGTGAGGCTGAAAAGCTTTACCTCGCAGCCCAATGATATTGCCGCCTATGCCCCGCTTTATACCGAAGACGGCAGCCGCTCGTTCACCGTCCGCCTGACGCGGCCGGTGACGGGCGGGCTTGGCGCCCGGCTGTCGGGCGTCGAGACGCGGGAACAGGCCGAGGCGCTGAAGGGCGTCACGCTCTGGGCCGACCGCGACAAGCTTCCGGCGCTGCCGGACGACGAATTCTACCATGCCGACCTGATCGGCCTGTCGGTCCATGACACCGGCGGGGCGCTGCTCGGCAAGGTCCGCGCGATCTATGACCATGGCGCGGGCGACATCCTGGAGATCCACGGGCCCGGCCGGCGGCGGGTGCTGCTTTTGCCCTTTACCCGCGCCTTCGTGCCCACGGTGGACCTGGCCGCCGGCCGCATCGTCGCCGACCCGCCGGACGAGCAGGAATGAGCGATGCGCCGAGATCCCACGGCCGGCTGTCGATCCGCGCCAGCCTGCAGCCGCGCGACCTGATGGCCGCGCCGCAGGTCAGGGGCGCCTGGACCGCCCAGGTCGTCACGCTGTTCCCCGAGGCCTTTCCGGGGGTTCTGGGCCTTTCCCTGACCGGCAGGGCGTTGACCGAGGGGCTGTGGAACCTGCGCAGCATCGACCTGCGTCCCTTTGGCATTGGCCGGCACCGCAACGTGGACGACACGCCCGCCGGCGGCGGCGCCGGCATGGTGATCCGCCCGGATGTCATGGACGCGGCGCTGCGCGAGGCGGGGGCCGACCTGCCGGTGATCTATCTTTCGCCGCGCGGCAAGCCCTTTACCCAGGCCCGCGCCCGCGAACTGGCGCAGGGCCCCGGCATGACCCTGATCTGCGGCCGGTTCGAGGGCGTGGACCAGCGTGTGCTGGACGCCCATGGCGTCGAAGAGATCAGCATCGGCGACTATGTCCTGACCGGCGGCGAGCTGGCCGCTCAGGTCTTGATCGACGCGACGGTTCGCCTTATACCGCGCGTGCTGGGGAATCAGGACTCTCTGGCCGAGGAATCCTTTTCCCCGGACCATGGCGGCCTGCTGGAACATCCGCAGTACACGAAGCCCGCCCTTTGGGAAGGCCGCGCGATCCCGGAGGTGCTTTTGTCCGGCAATCACGCGGCTATTGCCAATTGGCGGCACGACATGGCCGAAAGGCTGACCAAGGAACGCCGCCCCGACCTGTGGCGGGCATATGAGCAGGCTCATATGGACCCGGCAAAGGACCGACAGCTCTCGGGCGCATCAGACCAATCGCGGGACTACCGCGAGCAACCGAAGGAACCAAAGCGATGAACCTGATCGCCCAACTGGAAGCCGAGCAGATCGCCGCGCTCGGCAAGGACATCCCCGATTTCAAGGCCGGCGACACCGTTCGCGTCGGCTACAAGGTGACGGAAGGCACCCGCACCCGCGTGCAGATGTACGAAGGCGTGGTCATCTCGCGCAAGGGCGGCGGCATCGGCGCCTCGTTCACCGTGCGCAAGATCTCGTTCGGCGAGGGGGTCGAGCGCGTCTTCCCGCTTTATTCGACCAACATCGACTCGATCACTGTCGTGCGCCGTGGCCGCGTCCGCCGCGCCAAGCTGTATTACCTGCGCGATCGCCGCGGCAAGTCCGCCCGCATCGCCGAGGTCAGCAACTACAAGCCCAAAGCCGAAGCCAAGGCCTGAGGAGACGCGCCATGAAAGCAGACATCCATCCCGACTACCACCTGATCGAGGTCAAGATGACCGACGGGACCACCTATCAGGTGCGCTCGACCTGGGGCAAGGAAGGCGACACCATGTCGCTGGACATCGACCCGAACTCGCACCCCGCCTGGACCGGCGGCTCGGCCAAGCTGATGGACACCGGCGGCCGCGTGTCGAAGTTCAAGAACAAATATGCCGGCCTGGGCTTCTGATCCCGCTGCCGACCGGAATTGCGAACGCCGCCCCCTTGGGGGCGGCGTTTCTCGTTGCGGCGGGCGGTGGGCGGCCCTGGCGCGTGCGGTGGCGCAAGGCCGGCCGCGACGGATCGGCGGCTCAATAGGCCAGGCCGAAGATCGGCATCCAGGCCGGCATGCTCGGGGTGCGGTTCAGCGCCAGGCCGGTCAGCTCGCCCCGGCCGGTATCGATCACCACACGGCCGTCGCGATATTCGCGCAGCACCGGGCCCTGTGCGCTTTGATAGGGCGACAGCGCGATGGTGGCATAGCCGCGGTTCGGCCTAGAGAAAACGGCGTGGATCATTGGATCGCTCCTTTCCGGTCGAGGCGATGGATGGCGGTATCCCAGCGCGCCGGATCACGGTGGCGCATCAGGTCGCGCGCGGTCTCGAAGGGGTCGCAGGTGATCAGCCGCAGCGGAATGCCGGAAATGCGATGCGGCTTGCCCGTGCGCCGGTCGATCAGGCTGACGGCATAGCGGGGCGAGGCAGGCATGGCGGCCTGCAGCGCGCGATCGGCAAAGGCCGACAGATGGTTCAGCATGGTCATCTTTGGCTCCTTCCCTTGACTGACCCGGCCGGGGCTTCCGGCACCGCTATATAACGACATAGTTGATCGTGTTTTTCAAGATAAATATCTACCGGCTTTATCGTGATAAAAGAATGAAGCTGGAACAAACGGTTGAACGGCCGGCGGGGCAGGGCTGTCCCGCTGCGAAAAGCGTGCGCCGGGCCGCGATTCGGCCGGTCTCGGCGCTTTTCATCGTGCCGGGCGCGGCCTATTGTCCGGCGCGACGCGGGCCGGCATCGCAGGGGGATTCGTGGCGCATATCATCGTCGTCGGGAACGAAAAGGGCGGTTCGGGCAAGTCCACGACCTCGATGCATGTGGCGACCGCATTGGCGCGCATGGGCCACCGGGTCGGTGCGCTGGACCTGGACGTGCGCCAGCGCAGCTTCGGCCGCTACCTGGAGAACCGGGCCGCCTTCGCCCAACGCGAGGGGCTGGACCTGCCCACGCCGCTGCTGGGCCGGCTGGAGCCCGAGACGCAGGGCGGCCCGGACCCCTTGTCGCAGGCGGTGGCCGCGCTCGAGGCGGAATGCGACTTCATCCTGCTGGACTGTCCCGGCTCGCATACCCGGCTCAGCCAGATGGCGCATACGCTGGCCGATACGCTGATCACGCCGATGAACGACAGTTTCGTCGATTTCGACCTTCTGGCGCGCCTGTCGCCCGAGGGCAGGATCCTCGGCCCTTCGATCTATGCCGAGATGGTCTGGTCCGCCCGCCAGCTGCGCGGCGAGGCGGGGGCCGGGCCGATCGACTGGCTGGTGCTGCGCAACCGGCTGGGCACGCAGGCCATGCACAACAAGCGCAAGGTCGGTGGCGCGCTGACCACGCTGTCCAAGCGCATCGGCTTTCGCGTGGCGCCGGGCTTCTCCGAGCGGGTGATCTTCCGCGAGCTGTTTCCGCGCGGATTGACGCTCTTGGATCTCAAGGACATCGGCACGGAACAGCTCAACATGTCCAACATCGCCGCCCGGCAGGAACTGCGCGAGCTGATCGGCGAGCTGAACCTACCCGGCGTCAGCGTTTCCTTCTGAAACCCGGCCGGCATTGTTGCCGATGGCCGGCGCCATTATGTTGCGCGGCAGATTGGATTGGAGGGGACGATGACGGCAGCCTGCCGGATCACCCGAATCGCGGTGCTGGCCCTGGCCCTGGCCCTGGGGCCGGGCGGCAAGGTCATGGCCGAGACGGCGGGTGCCGTCGAGCAACCCGAATTGCCGGTGGTCACGCTGGCCACCGCCCGGCAGGACTGGATCGAGGCGCGGGTGCCGGTCTCGGGGTCACTGGTCGCCCGGCAGGAGGTGCAGGTCCATGCCCTCGTCTCGGGACACGAGATCACCGGCATCAAGGCCGAGGTCGGCGACCGCGTCCAGGCCGGGCAGGTGCTGGCGCGGCTGTCCGATAAGGTGCTGTCGGCGCAACTGGCCCAGGCCGAGGCGGAATATCAGCGCGCCGAGGCCGGGATCAGCCAGGCCGAAAGCCAGATCGCCAGCGCCCAGGCCAGCCTGACCCAGGCGGTTGCGGCGCTGGAGCGCACCCGCAGCCTGCGGCAAAGCGGCAATGCCAGCCAGGCGGTGCTGGACCAGGCCGTCGCCACCGAGGCCTCGGCGCGCGCGGCTGCGGCCTCGGCCTCGGACGGGCTGGGCGTGGCGCGTGCCGCCCTGGCGCAGGCCGATGCGGCGCGGCGCATCGCGCAGCTGAACCTGGACCATGCCCGCATCATCGCCCCGGTCGACGGGCTGGTGGTGGCCCGCACCGTGCGGCTGGGCGCCATTCCCGGCGGCGGGGCCGAGCCGCTTTTCACCCTGATTGCTGGCGGCGAGGTCGAGCTGGAGGCCGATGTGATCGAGACCGCGCTGAGCCAGCTACACCCCGGCGATGCCGCCGAGATCGAGGTCGCGGGCCTTGGCCGCGTCCAGGGCCAGCTGCGCCTGGTGCCGGCCGCCGTCGATCCGGTGACGCGGCTGGGGCCGGCGCGCATCGCGCTGGACCCCGATCCGCGGTTGCGGACCGGGCTTTTCGCCAGCGGCTGGATCATCACCGACCGGCGGCAGGCGGTGACGGTGCCTGCGTCAGCCGTCCTGGCCGATGCCTCGGGCGAGCGGGTGCAGGTGGTCAAGGACGGCCGGATCGAGACGCGCGAGGTCCGCGGCGGGCTGATCTGGCAGGGCCGGCGCGAGATCCTGGAAGGCGTCGCGCCGGGCGAGACGGTCGTGGCCCGCGCCGGCGCCTTCTTCCGCAGCGGCGACCAGGTGCGGGCGGCGCCATGAACTTCTCGGCCTGGTCCATACGCCATCCGGTGCCACCCATCGCGATCTTCCTGGTGCTGATGCTGATGGGGTTTTACAGCTTCAGCCGGCTGGCGGTGACGGCCATGCCGAACATCGACCTGCCGCTGGTCAGCGTGGTGGTCAGCCAGCCGGGTGCCGCGCCCTCGGAACTGACCCGGCAGGTGATCCAGCCCATCGAGGATTCCATCGCCTCGATCACCGGCGTGCGGCACATCACCTCCTCTGCGACCGACAGTTCGGCCCGCATCTATGTCGAGTTCGAGCTGGAGACCGATACCGACCGCGCCGTCAACGATGTCAAGGACGCGGTGGCCAATGTCCGCGCCGACCTGCCCGAATCCATCGTCGAGCCGCTGATCCACCGCATCGATATCAGCGGCATGGCGATCCTGACCTATGCCGTCAGCAATCCCGGCATGAGCATCGAGGAACTGTCGGATTTCGTCGACGACGTGGTGTCGCGCGATCTCTCCACCGTGCCGGGCGTGGCCAGCATCACCCGCATCGGCGGCGCCGACCGGCAGATCAACGTGGATCTGGACCCGCATCGCATCATGGCCTTCGGGCTGACGGCGGCCGAGATCTCGGAGCAGCTGCGGGCCAAGAACATCGACATGGGCGGCGGGCGCGGCGACCTGGCCGGCACGGAATATTCCATCCGTGCGCTGGGATCGGCGGGCGACGTGGCCCGGCTGGCCGCGACGCCGATCCTGATCGGGGGCGGGCGCACGGTGCGGCTGGACCAGCTGGGCAGCGTCACCGACGGCGCCAGCGAGGAACGCAAGTTCGCCCTGCTCGACGGCCAGCCGGTGGTGGCCTTCGGCGTCTTCCGCGCCAGCGGCGAATCGGACCTGGAGGCCGGCGACGGCACCAAGGCCCGCATCGCCGAGATCGAGGCCCGCAACCCCGGCACCCGCATCACCCTGATCGACGATGCGACGACCTATACCTCGGGCAGCTATCACTCGACCATGGAGACGCTCTACGAGGGCGCGGCGCTGGCGGTGGTGGTGGTGTTCCTGTTCCTGAGGAACTGGCGCGCGACGCTGATCGCCGCCGTGGCGCTGCCCCTGTCGATCATCCCGACCTTCTTCGTCATGCATTGGCTGGGCTTCACGCTGAACGGCATCAGCCTGCTCGCGATCACCCTTGTCACCGGCATCCTGGTCGACGACGCCATCGTCGAGATCGAGAACATCGTGCGGCACATCAACATGGGCGTTCCCGCCTATGAGGCCAGCATGGAGGCCGCGAACGAGATCGGCCTGACCGTCATCGCCATCAGCTTCTCGATCGTCGCGGTCTTTGCCCCGGTCAGCTTCATGGGCGGGATTCCGGGCCAGTATTTCAAGCAGTTCGGCTTGACCGTCGCGGTTTCGGTGCTGTTCTCGCTCCTGGTGGCGCGGCTGATCACGCCGATGCTGGCGGCCTATTTCCTGCGCGACAACACGCGGCTGGCCGAGGAGCGCGACGGACCGGTGCTGCGGAGGCTGATGGCGGTGCTGCGCTGGACGCTGCGCCATCGCGGGCTGACGTTGCTGATGGGGCTGGGGGTCTTTGCCGGCTCGATCTTTTCCGCCACGCTGCTGCCGACCGAGTTCATCCCGGCCTCGGATGTCGGCCGCAGCCAGATCAGCATCGAATTGCCGCCGGGCGCCACGGTGTCGGAAACCGAAGCCGTGGCAAGGATGATCTCGGCGCGCATCAAGGCGGTGCCCGAAGTGCGCTCGGTCTTCGTCAATGGCGGCGAGGACGACGTGGCCAAGGCCAAGCTGATGGTCAATTACGGCCCCAAGGAAGAGCGCGAGCGATCGAGCTTCGCCATCGAGGACGAGTTGAAGCGCGACCTGTCGCAGATCCCCGACCTGCGGATCAATTTCCAGAACGAGGAGGGCAATGCCGACCTGTCCATTTCGGTGCTGGGCGATACCGAGGCAGGCGCGGCCGAGGCGGCCGAGCGGCTGATGGCGGCGATGAAGACCCTGTCCACGCTGGAGGGGGTGACATCCTCGGCCAGCCTGCAACGGCCCGAGATCCAGGTCCATCCCCGCCCCGAGGTCGCGGCCCAGCTGGGCGTGACGGCAAGCGCGCTGGCGACGACGCTGCGGGTGGCGACGCTGGGGGACACGGAATCGAACCTGGCCAAGTTCAACACCGGCGACAAGCAGATCCCGATCATGGTGCGGCTGGACGAGTCCGCCCGGCGCGACCTGATGACGGTGCGCAACCTGCGGGTGCCAAGCTCGGCCGGGCAGGTGCCGCTGGAGGCGGTGGCGGATGTGTCGATCTCGGCCGGGGCGACCGAGATCGGGCGCTACGACCGGCGCTATCGCACGACGGTTTCGGCGAATCTGGCCGGCGGCGCGCTGCTGGGGCCGGTCAATGCCCAGGTCACGGCCCTGCAGGACCGGGTCGAGCTGCCGGCCGGGACCGAGATCCAGCCCTCGGGCGATGCCGAGATCATGGCCGAGGTGTTCCAGGCCTTCACCGTGGCGATGATCTCGGGCGTGCTGCTGACCTATGTGGTGCTGGTGCTCTTGTTTCACAATTTCGTCACCCCGGTCTCGATCCTGATGTCGCTGCCGCTGGCCATCGGCGGCGCGATCCTGGCGCTGTTCCTGACCGGCAATTCCATCAGCATGGCGGTGGTGATCGGCTTCCTGATGCTGATGGGGATCGTGACCAAGAACGCCATCATGCTGGTGGAATTCGCGGTCAGCGCCATAGACCGCGGCGTGGAGAAGCGCGAGGCGATCCTGGATGCGGTGCACAAGCGCGCCCGGCCCATCGTGATGACCACCATCGCCATGACCGCGGGCATGGTGCCCTCGGCCCTTGGCACCGGTGAGGGGGCCGAGTTCAGTTCGCCCATGGCCATCGCGGTGATCGGGGGCCTGCTGCTGTCCACGCTGCTGTCGCTGCTGTTCGTGCCGTCGCTGTTCTCGGTCATCCATGGCGGGCAGGTGCGAGTGGCGCGCTGGCTGCGGCGGCGGATCGGGCTGAACGCGGCACCGGAGCCGGCCGGCGAGTGAGGCCGCTGCCGGGGGCTTCGCGCCCCCGGACCCCCGCGGGATATTTGGACAAGAAAGAAAAAGGGGGCCGGTGGGGGCCCCCTTTTCTTCGTTCCTGGCGGCCGGGTTCAGGCCAGCATGCCCATGGGATTTTCCAGGTGCCTGACGATGGCCTCCAGCAGCTGGGCGCCGAGCGCGCCGTCGATCACCCGGTGGTCGACCGAGAGGGTCATCGACATGACGTTGCGGACCACCACCTCGCCATTCTCGACCACCGGGGTCTGGATGCCGGCACCGACGGCGAGGATCGCGCCATGCGGCGGGTTGATCACCGCGTCGAAATTCTCGATCCCGAACATGCCGAGGTTGGAGATGGCGAAGCTGCCGCCCTGGTATTCGTGGGGCGCGAGCTTCTTGGTCTTGGCGCGGTTGGCCAGATCCTTCATCTCGGCCGAGAGGGCGGATAGCGTCTTTTGCTGCGCGTCCTTCAGGACCGGGGTGAAGAGCCCGCCCTCAATGGCCACGGCGACGGCCACATCCGACGGTTTCAGCTTGAGGATGCGGTCGCCGGCCCAGACCGCGTTCGCATCCGGCACCTCTTGCAGGGCCAAGGCGCAGGCCTTGATGATGAAGTCGTTCACCGACAGCTTCACGCCCCGCGATTCCAGCTGCTTGTTCAGCATGGCGCGGAACTTCATCAGCTCGTCGAGCTTCGCGGACCGGCGCAGGTAGAAATGCGGAATCGTCTGCTTGGCTTCCGACAGGCGGGCCGCGATGGTGCGGCGCATGCCGTCCAGCGCCACCTCCTCGGTCTCGCGGTCGGCATAGAGCTTGAGGATGGTTTCCGCGGAGGGACTGGCGGGGGCTGCGGCCGCCGGGGCAGGAGCGGCGGCTTTCGGGGCATCAGTGGCGGCGGGTCTGGCCGCGCCGGGCTTGGCGCCTTCGACATCTGCCTTGACGATGCGGCCATGCGGGCCGGAACCCGTCACGCCGGCAAGGTCGATGCCTTTTTCCGCCGCGATGCGCCGGGCGAGCGGCGAGGCGAAGATGCGCCCGCCCGCCGCCGATTTCGGCGCGGCCGGGGCAGGGGCGACGGCGGCGGCCGTCGCTGCCGGGGCGGCTTCGGCTGTCGCCGCCTCGGGCCTAGCTTCCGCCTTGGCCGCCGGGGCGGCGCCGATGTCATCGGCGGATTCGCCCTCTTCCAGCAGCACGGCGATGGGGGTGTTCACCTTGACCCCCGCCGTACCCTCGGCCACCAGGATCTTGCCCAGCTTGCCTTCGTCCACGGCCTCGAACTCCATCGTGGCCTTGTCGGTCTCGATCTCGGCGATGATGTCGCCGGATTTGACCTCGTCGCCCTCTTTGACCAGCCATTTGGCCAGCGTGCCCTCTTCCATGGTCGGAGAAAGCGCGGGCATCAGGATTTCTGTCGGCATCTCGCTCGCTCCTTAACGGTAGGTGACTTTCTTGACCGCCGCTACCACCTCGTCGGAGGTGATCAGCGCGTGCTTTTCAAGGTTCGCGGCATAGGGCATGGGCACGTCCTTGCCGGTGCAGTTGATCACCGGCGCGTCGAGATAGTCGAAGGCGTTTTCCATGATATGGGCCGAGAGGTGGTTGCCGATCGAAGCGACCGGGAAGCCCTCCTCCACCGTCACGCAGCGGTTGGTGCGCTTGACCGATTCGATCAGCGTGGCGTAGTCGATGGGGCGCAGGGTGCGCAGGTCGATCACCTCGGCCTCGATGCCTTCCGACGCCAGCTTCTCGGCGGCTTCGAGCGCATGGACCATGCCGATGCCGAAGCTGACCAGGGTCACGTCGCGGCCGGGACGCACGATCTTGGCCTTGCCGAAGGGAACGGTGAAATCCGGAAGATCCGGCACCTCGAAGCTGCGGCCGTAGAGGATCTCGTTTTCCAGGAAGATCACGGGGTTCGGGTCGCGGATCGCCTGTTTCAGCAGGCCCTTGGCGTCGGCCGCCGAATAGGGCATCACCACCTTGAGGCCGGGGATCTGCGCATACCAGGCGGCGTAGTCCTGGCTGTGCTGGGCCGCCACGCGGGCGGCGGCGCCGTTCGGGCCGCGGAAGACGATCGGGCAGCCCATCTGGCCGCCGGACATGTAAAGCGTCTTGGCGGCCGAGTTGATGATATGGTCGATGGCCTGCATGGCGAAGTTGAAGGTCATGAACTCGACGATGGGACGCAGCCCGGCCAGCGCCGCACCGGTGCCGATGCCGGCAAAGCCGATTTCCGAGATCGGCGTATCGACGACGCGGCGCGGGCCGAACTTGTCCAGAAGGCCCTGGCTGATCTTGTAGGCGCCCTGGTATTCGCCGACTTCCTCGCCCATCAGGAAGACGGTCTCGTCGCGGGTCATTTCCTCTTCCATGGCCTCGCGCAGGGCCTCGCGCACGGTCATGGTCTTCATCGGCGTGCCTTCCGGCCAGTCGGGCGACTGGTCCGCGACCGGGGTCGGGGCAGGGGCGGCCGCCTGCGCCGGAGCGGACGGAGCCTCGGCCCTGGCCTCGGCGGGTGCGGGCTCGGCTTTCGGTGCCGGGGCGGCATCGGCGGATTCGCCCTCTTCGACCAGGACCGCAATGGGGGTGTTCACCTTGACCCCCTGGGTGCCCTCGGCAATGAGCAGCCGGCCGAGGATGCCCTCGTCCACGGCCTCGAACTCCATCGTGGCCTTGTCGGTCTCGATCTCGGCGATGATGTCGCCGGATTTCACGCTATCGCCTTCCTTGACCAGCCATTTGGCCAGCGTGCCTTCCTCCATGGTCGGCGACAGGGCGGGCATCAGGATTTCGGTTGCCATGGTTCCCTCCCCTCAGGCGTTCTGTTCCGCGCCGCCCTGCGGCACTTCCTGGGCATAGATGTCGCTCCAGAGCTCCTCCAGCGGCGGCTCGGGGCTGTCCTTGGCGAACTCGGCGGAATCGTTCACGATGTCCTTGATCTCCTTGTCGATGGCCTTGAGGTCTTCCTCGGAGGCATGCTGGCCTTGCAGCAGCAGCTCGCGGACGTGCTCGATCGCGTCGCGCTCGTCGCGCATCTTCTGCACTTCCTCGCGGGTGCGGTATTTCGCCGGGTCGGACATCGAATGGCCGCGATAGCGATAGGTCATGACTTCCAGGATGTAGGGCCCCTTGCCGGCGCGGCAATGCGCCACCGCCTTTTCGCCCGCGGCCTTGACCGCCAGCACGTCCATGCCGTCCACCTGCTCGCCCTTGATGCCGAAGGCCTCGCCCCGGCCGAAGAGCGTGGTCGACTTGGTCGAGCGCTTCATCGAGGTGCCCATGGCATATTGGTTGTTCTCGATGACGAAGACGACGGGCAGGCTCCACAGCTCGGCCATGTTGTAGGTCTCGTAGACCTGGCCCTGGTTCGAGGCGCCGTCGCCGAAATAGACGAAGGTGACGTTGTCGTTGCCCAGGTACTTGTCGGCGAAGGCGAGGCCGGCGCCCAGCGGCACCTGCGCCGCGACGATGCCGTGGCCGCCGTAGAAATGCTTCTCGCGGCTGAACATGTGCATCGAGCCGCCCTTGCCCTTGGAATAGCCGCCGATGCGTCCGGTCAGCTCGGCCATCACGCCGCGGGCTTCCATGCCGCAGGCCAGCATATGGCCGTGGTCGCGATAGGAGGTGATGCGCTTGTCGCCTTCCTTCGCCGTGGCTTCGAGGCCGACGACGACGGCCTCCTGGCCGATATAGAGGTGGCAGAAGCCGCCGATCAGGCCCATGCCGTAAAGCTGGCCGGCCTTTTCCTCGAATCGCCGGATCAGCAGCATGTCGCGGTAGTATTGAAGCAGCTCATCCTTGGACACGTTGGGCGTGCTTTGCTTGGCTGCGGGCTTTCTGACCATGGGCCTCCTCCTCGGGGCGGGGATAGTTCAGCGTTAAACTAATTCTAGGCGAAGCTTTCGGGGGAAGTAAACCGGACTCGTGCATCCGTCCAGAGGGCAGATGCGGAAAGCCGCCTGCGCTGGGGAAATAGTCGAGGCGCGCAAGGGGGCGTCGCCGCGTCCTGGGGCGCGGGTGCATGGGTATTTGGGAAACGGTGAATGACGGGGCCGGGCCTGGTGGCCTGGCATTCAGCGGATGATGATCTCGTCGGCGCGCACCAGGCCCAGCACGTCGCGGGCGCGTTCGTCCAGCAGGTCGAGGTCGAGATATTCGTCCGACAGGCGCCGCGCCAGGTTGCGCATCCGGTCCACCTCGGTCTGCAGCTTATCGCGCTGCTGGACCAGTTCCTGCGTTTCGGCCTGCAACTGCACCCGGCGCAGGATGCCGGATGGGCCCTGCACCGCCGCATAGGCGAAATAGACGCCCAGAAGGATCATCACGACGAAGAAGATGATGGCGCTGATCGACAGGCGTTGGGTCATGCACGGATCATAGGGCTGCTCGGCTGTTTCGGGCGATCATGCCACAGGCGGCCCGTCGGGGGAATCCCCTAAGCGCCGCGCAGGATGTCGTCGAGCACCAGGGCCATGACCCGGGCGGAATCCCGCATATCGTCCACCCCTACCCATTCGTCGGGCTGGTGCGCCAGGTCCAGCACGCCGGGCCCGTAGGCGATGCAGTTTTTCAGCTTGCCGATGCGGTCGATATGCTTCTGGTCGTAGGTGCCGGGGCTGACCACGTAGCCGGCTTCGCGGCCCAGCACCCGTTCGATGGCGGCGGCGGTCGAGCGCACCACCGGCGCCTCGCGGTCGGTCATGCTGGGGATCACCTTGAAGAGGTCGCGAATCTCGTAGGTGAAACCGGGGCGCGCCGCCTTGACCTTTTCCAGCAGCGCCGTGACCTCGCGCTTGACCTCGGACAGTTCCTCCTCGATCAGGAAGCGGCGGTCGATCACGATGCGGCAGCGGTCGGCGACGCAGGGCGCCGGCAGGCCGGTGAAGTCCGGGCCGTGATCCGGCTCGCCGCCGTGGATCGAGTTGATGTTCAGGGTCGAGTTCCGCGCGCCTTCGGGGATCACCGGCATTTCCGTGTGCTTGCTCATCAGCAGGGGGAACAGCGTGCGCTCCATTTCTTCCAGCACCGCGCCCATGTGGCGGATGGCGCTGTCGCCCAGGAAGGGCATCGAGCCATGGGCGATGCGGCCATGCGTCTCGATCTCGGCCCACCAGACGCCGCGATGGCCCAGGCAGATGCGGTCCTTGTGCAGCGGCTCGGGGATGATGACATGGCCGACATGGGCAAAGGCGCCCTGGCTCGCCAGGTAGGCCACGCCGCCGAAGCCGCCCGATTCCTCGTCCGCGGTGGCGCTGATCTCGATCTGGCCGGGATGGTCGGGGTAAAGCGCGACGAAAGCCTCGGCCGCGATGATGCTGGCGGCCAAGCCCCCCTTCATGTCGCAGGCGCCGCGGCCATAGATGCGTCCGCCCTCCAGTTCGGCGGCGAAGGGATCGCGGCTCCAGCCGTGGCCAACCTCGACCACGTCGTGATGGCTGTTGAAATGCACGCAGTCGCCGGGCGGGCCGCCCCGATGCCGGGCGACCAGGTTCCAGCGCGGAAAGGCCTCGCTGTCGCCCGGCGCGCCATGGGCGCGGATCAGTTCGCAGGCCCAGCCCTGCGGCGCCAGCCGCGCCTGCAGGTATTCGCAGATCTCGCGATAGTTGCGGCCCGGCGGATTCAGCGTCGGAATGCGGATCAGATCCCGGGTCAGGCGGACCAGGTCGTCGCGGCGGTTTTCGATCTCGAGGGCAAGGGCGTCCATGGCGCAAGGCTAGGCCGGGCGCGGCGGCGCGGCAATGGGGTCATTGACAGTCGCGGCGCGGGGGCCTTCCATGGGGCAGGATTTTCGCAACCAGGGTCTGCCCGATGATCGCCTTTCTTCGCCTGATCGGCATGGTCCTGGTCGTCGAGCTGGTCTTTTACGCGCTGATCTGGATCTATATCCGCAGCCTGCGCCGGGAAGAGCTTGAAAAGGAATGGGATCGCCGCCACCCCGAGCGCGCGGGGCCAAGCCCGGAACGCGCCGAGTTCGTGCGGCGTTCGATGGTGGGCTTCAGCAAGACCCTGCGGGCGCGGCTCGTCGGGCTGGTGCTGGTCCTGCCGGTGGTCGCGATCATCGTGATCATCGTGATCGTGAACTACAATTGAGGGGGCGCCGATGCGCTGGTTCCTGACCGTCCTTGGGGTGATCTTCGGGATCGTGGTCTTCCTGTTCCTGGATTACACGCTGCCCTCGAAGCAGACGGTCCGCATCACCAACACCTACAACCGGCTGACGGATATCGGCGCGAATGCCTTTTTCTATGCCTCGCCCGATACCGGCACGGTGCAGAACGCCCAGGGCCAGCGCGACGTGCGCTTCATCGACACGGTACGGCCGAACGGCAAGCCCTATGTCTATCGCAACGAGGATACCGGCTGGATCTGGCCGCCCTATTTCAAATACGACAGCTCGAACCTGCATGCGCAGGCGACCGATCTGCGCTCGACCGCGACCAGCCCGGAATGGGTCAGCGTGACCTCTTACGGCTGGCGCATCGCCTGGCTCTCGGTCTATCCCAACGCCATCTCGATCAAGCCGGTGGCGGGGCCCGAGGTGAAGCCCTTCAACTGGGCGGCGCAGATCATCCTGCTGATCCTGGGGGCGCTCTTGTTCCTGCTCTGGCGCATGTGGAACCAGTTCCGCGAGCGGACGATCGACCCTGCCGTGCGCTCTGCCGACGAGGCCTGGGACCGGCTCGACGCCCGGGCGGACGCGGCCCGCGACCGGGCGCGCGGGCGCATGCGGCGCTGGTGGGACGGGCTGCGGGGGCGCTGAGCGATGGAGCGCAAGAACCCCGGCACGGATTTCAGCCTCGACTGGTTCGAGACCATCCAGGTCAACACCCCGGCGGCCGAGCGCCGCGCCGCAAGCCTGACCGCGCGCCGCAGCCTGAAGAAGGAATGGCAGGCGGCCTGGCTTCTGAACGCGGTGCGCTGCATCGACCTGACCACGCTGGCGGGCGACGACACGCCCGACCGTGTGGCGCGGCTTTGCGCCAAGGCGCGCCAGCCGGTCGATGCCGGCCAGTTGGCGGCGCTGGGGGGCGAGCATCTGACCACCGGTGCAGTCTGCGTCTATCCGACCATGGTGGCGGCGGCGAAACGCGCCTTGCAGGGCACGGCGATCCCCGTTGCCTCGGTCGCGACGGGCTTTCCCGCCGGGCTGATGCCCTTGGACCTGCGGCTGGCCGAGATCCGCTATGCATTGGACCAGGGCGCGGATGAGATCGACATCGTGATTTCCCGCGCGCTGGTGCTGCGCGGCGAATGGGCGGCGCTTTACGACGAGATCTGCGAGATGCGCGAGGCTTGCGGCCATGCCCGGATGAAGGCGATCCTGGCGACGGGCGAGCTCAAGACCCTTGGCAATGTCGCCAAGGCCAGCCATGTCGCCATGCAGGCCGGCGCCGATTTCATCAAGACCTCGACCGGGAAGGAGCCGGTGAATGCCACGCTGCCGGTGTCGCTGGTCATGCTGCGCGCGATCCGAGACTATCGCGATCGGACCGGATTTTCCGTCGGCTTCAAGCCGGCCGGCGGGTTGAAAACCGCCAGGGACGCGCTGAACTGGCAGGTGCTGATGGCCGAGGAACTGGGCCGCGACTGGCTGCGGGCGGATCTGTTCCGCATCGGCGCCAGCTCGCTTCTGGCCGATATCGAGCGGCAGATTTCCCATCACGTCACCGGGCGCTATGCTGCCGCCCATCGTCTGGCCGCGGGGTGATGATGCCGAAGGTAAGCGAGATCATGGAAAGCATGGAATACGGCCCCGCGCCCGAGGATGCCTCGGCCGTCCGCGACTGGCTGCGCGAACGCGGCCGCTTCGGCCATTTCATCGCCGGGCGATTTACCCGGCCGGGCGAGACCTTCGCCAGCCGCGATCCCTCGACCGGCGAGGAACTGGCGCAGGTCACGCAGGGCACCGCCCGCGACGTGATGAAGGCGGTGCGTGCCGCGCGCCGGGCGCAGCGCGGTTGGGGCGCCATGCCCGGCCATGTGCGGGCGCGCTTCCTCTATGCCATCGCCCGGACGATCCAGAAGCGCGAGCGGTTCCTGGCGGTGCTGGAGACGCTGGACAACGGCAAGCCGATCCGCGAAAGCCGCGACATCGACGTGCCGCTGGTGGTGCGGCATTTCTACCACCATGCCGGCTGGGCCGAACTGGCCGAGACCGAGTTTCCCGGCCACGGCCCCTTGGGCGTCTGCGGCCAGATCATCCCGTGGAATTTCCCGCTGCTGATGCTGGCCTGGAAGGTGGCGCCGGCGCTGGCCGCCGGCAATACCGTGGTGCTGAAGCCCGCCGAATACACGCCGCTGACCGCGCTGGCCTTTGCCGAGATCTGCGCCCATGTCGGCCTGCCCGCCGGGGTGGTCAACATCGTCACCGGCGACGGCGAGACCGGCGCGGCGCTGGTCGCGGCCCCGGTGGACAAGATCGCCTTCACCGGCTCGACCGAGGTCGGGCGCGGCATCGCCCGTGCCGTCGCCGGCTCGGGCAAGCGGCTGGTGCTGGAACTGGGCGGCAAGTCACCCTTCGTGGTCATGGAGGATGCCGACCTGGACGCCGCCGTCGAGGGCGTGGTCGACGGGGTCTGGTTCAACCAGGGCGAGGTCTGCTGCGCCGGCTCGCGCATCCTGGTTGCCGAATCGGTCGCCGCGCGGTTCGAGGCGCTGTTGCGGGCGCGGATGGGCAAGCTGCGGCTTGGCGCGCCGCTCGACAAGTCCACAGATATCGGCGCCATCGTCGACCCGGTGCAAAAGGACCGCATCCTGCGCATCCTCGACCGGGCGACCGCCGCCGGGGCGGAACTGGTCGGCGGAACGGCGGCGCCGGGCTGCTTCATCGCGCCGGGCTATCTGCGAAACATCGCCCCCGCCAATCCCGGCATGGTCGAGGAGATCTTCGGCCCCATTGCCACGCTCTCGACCTTCCGCACTCCGGACGAGGCTGCCGACCTGGCCAACAATACCCGCTATGGGCTGGCGGCCTCGGTCTGGTCGGAAAGCGCCACGGTGGCGACCGACATGGCGGCGCGGATCAAGGCCGGCGTGGTCTGGGTGAATTGCGCCAACCTCTTCGATGCCGCCGCGCCCTTTGGCGGCATGCGCGATTCGGGCTATGGCCGCGAGGGCGGGCGCGAGGGGATGCTGGACTATCTGGCCGTCCCCGTCGCCGCGCAGCGCGACCCGGCGCCGTCCGAGATCGTCCCGGCCAAGGGCTCGGGGATCGACCGCACCGTCAAGCTCTATATCGGCGGTGCGCAGAAGCGGCCGGACGGCGGCACGAGCTACTTCGCACAGGACGAGCTGGTACCGCTGGGCAACCGCAAGGACATCCGCAATGCGGTCGAGGCGGCGCAATCGGCATTGGCGAAATGGCAGGGCCTGGGCGGGCACGGCCGGGCGCAGGTGCTGTATTTCCTGGCCGAGAACCTGGCGCAGCGTCGCGCGGAATTTGCCGGTTACGCCAGCCCGGCCGAGGTCGATGCCGCCATCCGCCGCTGCTTCTTCTATGCCGGTTTCGCCGACAAATACGACGGCGCGACGGTCTCGGCCAAGCCCGGCCACCTGTGCCACGTCCAGCCCGAGCCGCATGGCGTCATGGGGTTGGTCGCGCCCACCGCCGCGCCGCTGGCGGGCTTCATGGCGCTGGTGCTGCCGGCCATCGCCATGGGCAATGCGGTGGTGGCGATCCCGTCGCAGGACCGACCGATGGCGGCGCTGACGCTGGCGCAGGTGCTGGCCTGTTCGGACGTGCCGGGCGGCGTGGTCAATATCGTCACCGGCCCGCGCGACGAACTGGCGCGGGCGCTGGCCGGCCATGACGGCGTCTCGGCCATCTGGCATGCCGGCCAGGGCGAGGGGCTGGCCGAGGTGCAGCGCGCCGCGGCCGAGACCCTGATCCCGGTCTGGGCCCCGGCGCCGCGCGACTGGAGCGATCCGCAGGCGCAGGGCCGCGAGTTCCTGCGCGCCGCCAGCCGGACCAAGACCGTCTGGCTGCCCTATGGCGCGCTTCCCGCCGGCACCGGCAGCACGGCCTATTAGGTCATCGGGCTGGCCCTGCCCCGGCGGGGCGACCGTGGCGGACGGAGGGCGTTGTCATCCGCCCGCCCGGCGGGCAAGCTCGGGCGGTCCCAGCACCGGAAGCGCCCATGTATATCCCGCCGCATTTCCACGAGATCGACCCGCAGGAGATCGCCGCCCTCATCGAGGCGTCGCCCCTGGCCTGCATCGTGGCGCAGACCTCCGAGGGGTTGATCGCCAACCATGTCCCGCTGCTGGCCGGTCCCGGCGGCACGCTGATCGGCCATGTGGCCCTGGCCAACGACATGCACCGGCTGATCGCCGAGGGCCAGGAGGTGCTGGCGATCTTTCGCGGCGAGGACGGCTATGTCTCGCCGAACTTCTACCCGACCAAGCCCGAGCATCACCGCCACGTCCCGACCTGGAACTACCAGGTGGTCCATGTCCATGGCGGCATCGCCTTCCAGCATGACGAGCATGCCAAGCGCGCGGCGGTCGGCCTGCTGACCCGCAGCCACGAACGGCGGGTGAACGGCGCCGAGGCCTGGCGCATGGCCGATGCACCGGCCGATTACATGCAGCAGATGCTGGCCGGAATCGTCGCCTTCCGCATCGCGATCCGCCGGACGCTGGCCAAATCCAAGCTGAGCCAGAACCGCGAGGCGCGCGACTATCACGGGGCCATTGCGGGGCTGCGGGCCAGCGGGCGCGAGGCGATGGCCGAAGCGATGGCAAGGCGGCGGCCAAAGGACGCCTAGGCGCCGCCTTCATTTAAGGATTCCCATACTGTCTGAGTTCTGTTTCAAGATCGAAAACGGAGGCGATCTTGAGCAGGCGGACGCTGACAGACGAGCAATGGGAACGGATCGGGCCTCTGTTGCCCGGC
>Ga0182741_1001406_pt1 | contig 31328 bp, 31 predicted proteins | sample eDN5th37CBELigOP_FD_128874 | JGI IMG/M metagenome (GOLD analysis project Ga0182741, IMG submission 128874) | Enriched Organic Plus compost microbial communities from Emeryville, California, USA - eDNA 5th pass 37_C BE-Lig OP (version 2) (version 2) ... | reverse complement strand
GGCGCTCGGCTGGCTGATCGGCAACGCCGTCGCGGTGACGCTCGGGGTGTTCGTGCTCGTCGTGCCGCGCCTCGAAGCGACCGTGCTGCGGCTGGCCGCCGTCGTGTCGTTCTTGCCGGCCCTCGCGATCGGGCCGGTGCTCTACGTGCTCCTCGACGGCGACGCCCCGAAGATCGTGATCTCGGCGCTCGGCGTCGTGCTCACCACCGTCGTGGGCACGGTCGTGGGCCTGCGCGCCGTGAGCCCGACCGTGCTCGACGTCGTCCGTGCCACCGGCGGCGGTCTCGGCGCCGAACTGCGCTTCGCCCGCATCCGCGCCGGGCTGCCCAGCCTGCTCGCGAGCCTGCGCATCGCCGGCCCCGCCGCGGTGCTCGGCGCCATCATCGGCGAATATCTCGGCGGTTCCGAGGGACTCGGCCCCGCCATGATGACCGCCCAGCAGCAACTCGACGTGCCCCTGACCTGGGCGCTGGCCCTCGCCGCCACCGCCGTGGCCGGTATCGCCTACGCCGTCCCCGCCGTGGTCAACAGGCTGACCTCCCCGTGGGCGTCCACCGTGTCCACCGGCTCGGTCACCTTCGGTCCGGTGAGCCGGCCGATGTCCGGGCCGCGCCGGATCCTCGCCGCCGTCGGCGGGCTCGTCGCTGCGGTGACGGTGACCCTCGCCGTGTGGTGGGCCGCCGTCGAACTGCTGCAGCCGAGCCCGATGGTGGCCAAGACCCCCCTCGACGTCGCACAGTTCCTGTTCACCGGCGATCGCGCCGCCGAGCACCGCGAGGTGGTGTTCGACGCGCTCGGGCAGACCCTGTCGTTCGCGGCGGTCGGCTATCTCGCCGGTACCGCAGCGGCGCTGCTGCTCGTCGCGCTGCTGGTGCGCGTCCCGGCCCTCGAATACGTCGCGATGCCCCCGGCGATCGTGCTGCAGTCGGTGCCCCTCGGCGTGTTCACCCCGATCTTCATGATCGTCTTCGGGCGCGGGCTGTTCACCGCCGCCGCCATCTGCGGTGCCGTCACCTTCTTCCCGACGCTCGTCATGACCCTCGCCGCCGTGCGCGCGGTGCCGAGCAGCGTCACCGACGTCTTCCGGGCGAGCGGCGCGAGCGCGACCCGCACCTTCCTGTGCGCCCAGGTCCCCGCCGCGCTGCCGGCCCTGCTCGCCGCAGCGCGGATCGCCGTGCCCGCCGCGGTCGTCGGCGCGCTGCTCGTCGAATGGCTCGCCACCGGCACCGGCCTCGGCTATCTGATGCTGCGCTCGACCACCACCTTCGCCTACGACCAGCTGTGGGCGGCGGTCGTGGCGTGCACCCTGACGATGATCGCCGCCTACACGATCGTGACCGCCCTGGAGTCCTGGGTGCTGGCACGGATGGGAGATTGACATGCAGAGCACCCCGGGCATCTCCGTCTCGGCGGTCCACAAGTTCTTCGACGGCCGCGGCGGCCGCGTCGAAGCCCTCACCGACGTGTCCTTCGACGCCCCCGCGGGCTCGTTCACCGCGATCGTCGGCCCGTCCGGCTGCGGCAAGTCCACCCTGCTGCGGATGCTCGCCGGCCTCGACGCCCCCACCACCGGCAGCGTGAAGGTGGCGGGGGAGGACCCCGACGTCGTGCGCCGCCGCCACGGCGTGGGCATCGCATTCCAGGACCCGGCGCTGCTGCCCTGGCGGTCCGTCGCCGCGAACGTCGCCCTGCCGCTCGCCGCGGCCGGCCGGTCCGATCCCGGCCTGGTCGCCGAACTCGTCCGGCTCGTCGGGCTCGGCGACTTCGCCGACGCCCGCCCCGCGCACCTCTCGGGCGGCATGCGCCAGCGCGCCTCGATCGCCCGCGCGCTCGTCTCGGAACCGGACATCCTGCTGCTCGACGAGCCGTTCGGCGCCCTCGACGACATGACCCGGCAGAACCTCAACGGCCTGCTGCAGGAGATCTGGACCCGCCGCGCCACGACCACCCTGCTCATCACGCACTCCATCGAGGAGGCCGTCTTCCTCGCCGACCGGGTGCTGCTGATGTCGGCGCGGCCCGGCCGCATCCGCGCGGACTTCGAGATCGACCTGCCGCGCCCCCGGCTGCCCGAGGTCAAGCGCACACCCGAGTTCCACCGTCTCTGCGACGCCATCTCCGACGCCCTGTTCTCCCCGGAGGGGCGGCTCGCTCCCGCGGGCCGCTGAGGCGCCGAGGAGGGCGGAGGGTGCGGCGTTTGGCGTCGTCACAGGTGCAGGCACTAATGTGTACGCAGTGAGCCTGGTCCTTTTGCCCGCAGTCGACGTCGTCAACGGTGAAGCAGTTCGCCTCGTTCAGGGAGAGGCGGGAAGCGAGACCGGATACGGCTCGCCCCGCGACGCCGCCCTCGAATGGCAGAACGCCGGCGCCGAATGGGTGCACATGGTCGACCTCGACGCGGCGTTCGGCCGCGGCGACAACCGTGCCCTCCTCACCGAGGTCATCGGTGAACTCGACGTGAAGGTCGAACTGTCGGGCGGTATCCGCGACGACGAGACCCTCGCCGCCGCCCTGGCCACCGGGTGCGCCCGCGTCAACCTCGGCACCGCCGCGATCGAGAACCCCGAATGGTGCCGCAAGGTCATCGGCGAGTTCGGCGACCGCATCGCCGTCGGCCTCGACGTCAAACTCCTCGACGGCCAGTGGCGGCTGCGCGGCCGCGGCTGGGTCTCCGACGGCGGCGACCTGTGGGAGGTCCTCGAACGACTCGAGCGCGACGGCTGCGCGCGCTACGTCGTCACCGACGTCAGCAAGGACGGCACCCTCACCGGGCCTAACCTCGACCTGCTGCGCGAGGTGTGCGCGGCGACGGACTCCCCGGTGGTCGCCTCCGGCGGCGTCTCGACCGTCGACGACCTGCGTGCCATCGCGACCCTCGTCGACGAGGGCGTCGAGGGAGCGATCGTCGGCAAGGCGCTCTACGCCGGCCGTTTCACCCTCCCCGAGGCGCTCGCCGCCGTCTCCGGCTGAGCGATGACCGACTCCGCGGACCTGCACCGTCTGCTCGCCGTCGCGAGCGACGTGCTCGACGAGGTCGCGGATCGTTTCGTCGCCGGCCACGGGGCACCCCGCTCCGTGGACAAGGGCCCGAACGACTTCGCCACCGACATCGACCTCGAACTCGAACGCCGCATCGGTGGGATGCTCACCGACCGCACCGGGATCGCGGTGCACGGCGAGGAGTTCGGGGGCCCGGCGGCGGACGAGGGCACCATCTGGCTGCTCGACCCGGTCGACGGCACCGTCAACTACTCCGCCGGACTGCCCATGGCGGGCATCCTGCTCGCCCTCGTCGACCACGGCGAACCCGTGGCGGGGCTCACCTGGCTGCCGCTGGCCCGGCAGCGGTTCGCCGCCGTCGCCGACGGTCCGCTGCTCGTCGACGGTGAACCCGCCGAGCCGCTGAGACCCGCGCGCCTCGAGGACGTCATGATCGGCGTCGGCAGCTTCGACATCGACAGTCGCGGCCGCGTCCCCGGCACCCGCCGGCTGGCGGTCATCACCGAACTGAGCCGGCGTGTCGCGCGGCTACGCATGCACGGCTCGACCGGCGCCGACCTCGCCTACACCGCTGTCGGTGCCCTCGGCGGCGCCGTGGTGTTCGGCCACCACCCCTGGGACAACGCCGCCGGTGTCGCGCTGGTCCGTGCGGCCGGGGGCATCGCCACCGACTTCGCGGGCCGGCCCTGGCGCATCGGCTCCGGATCGGTGGTCGCCGCGGCACCCGGAGTGCACGGCGAGATACTGGAGATAGTGCAATCGGCGACGGAGCAGTCCGTGGCGCAACAGTTGGGTTCCGAAGGAGATCGAACATGACACTGGCCGTGCGGGTCATCCCGTGCCTCGACGTCGACGCCGGGCGGGTGGTCAAGGGTGTCAACTTCGAGAACCTCCGCGACGCGGGCGACCCCGTCGAACTCGCCGCCCTCTACAACGAGCAGGGCGCCGACGAACTGACCTTCCTCGACGTGACCGCCTCGAGCGGCGACCGCAGCACCATGCTCGACGTCGTCACCCGCACCGCCGAACAGGTCTTCATCCCCCTCACCGTCGGTGGTGGCGTCCGCACCGTCGAGGACGTCGACCGCCTGCTGCGCGCCGGGGCCGACAAGGTCTCCGTCAACACCGCGGCCATCGCCCGGCCCGAGGTGCTCAAGGAGATGGCGGAACGGTTCGGTTCGCAGTGCATCGTGCTGTCCGTCGACGCCCGCACCGTGCCGGCCGACCAGGAACCCACCCCCAGCGGCTGGGAGGTCACCACCCACGGCGGCCGTCGTGGCACCGGCATCGACGCCGTCGAATGGGCGCGTCGCGGTGAGGAACTCGGCGTGGGGGAGATCCTGCTCAACTCCATGGACGCCGACGGCACCAAGAACGGCTTCGACCTGAAGATGATCGAGGCCGTCCGCAAGGCCGTGAGCGTGCCCGTCATCGCCTCCGGCGGTGCCGGTGCCGCCGAGCACTTCGCGCCCGCCGTGCACGCCGGCGCCGACGCGGTGCTCGCCGCCAGCGTCTTCCACTTCCGGGAACTCACCATCGCGCAGGTCAAGGACGCCATGCGCGCAGAAGGGATCACGGTCCGATGAGCGACATCCTCGATCCCGCGATCGCCGCGCGGCTCAAGCGCAACGCCGACGGCCTGTTCGCCGCCGTCGTCCAGGAACGCTCCACCGGGGCGGTGCTGATGATGGCCTGGATGGACGACGAGGCCCTCGCCCGCACCCTCGCCACCCGCAAGGCCACCTACTTCTCGCGGTCCCGGCAGCAGTACTGGGTCAAGGGCGAGACGTCCGGCCACACCCAGCACGTCCACGAGGTGCGGCTGGACTGCGACGGCGACACCGTGCTGCTGGTCGTCGACCAGGTGGGGGCGGCCTGCCACACCGGCACCCACACCTGCTTCGACACCGACGTGCTGCTCGAAGCACAGCCGATCGCCGAATAGCCCCCACACGCCCGGCGCTCCGCAGTACCGAGGTGCGGAGCGCGCCGTGACGGCTGCGACAATGCCTGCATGCCACTCATCCAGATCAGCCAGACGCCCGGCCTGACCGACGAACAGAAGGCGAACGTCATCGCCGCCGTGACCGCCGCCTACGCCGAAGCGGCCGGCAAGAACCCGTCGTCGGTGTGGGTGACGATCACCGAGGTGCCCCGCGAGAACTGGGGTGTGGGCGGCACACCCCTCGGCTGAGCCGTCTCAGGCCCGCCCGGTCCCGGCGGTGTCTCAGGCCCGCCCGATCCCAGCGGTGTCTCAGGCCCGCCCGATCCCACCCGCGATGGCCTTGTCCATCTGCTCGACCAGCGCCGCCCCGAGCCGGGCCAGTTCCCGGACCTGCTCGTCGTCGAGGCCGTCGAAGACCAGGCGCCGCACCGCCTCGACGTGGCTCGGGGCGGTCTCGACGACCTTCGCGTAGCCGGCGTCGGTGAGCACCGCGTACGAGCCGCGGCTGCCGGGGATCGGCTCCCGCTCCACCCAGCCGCGCCGGCCCAGCCGGGTGACCACGTGCGACAGCCGGGACAGCGACGCGTTGGCCTCCGCCGCCAGCGCGCTGAGCTGCACCCGGCGCTCGGGTGCCTCCGACAGCAACGCGAGCACGAAGTACTCGAAGTGCGTCATGTCCGAATCGTGCTGCATCTGGGTGTCCAGGGCGGCGGGCAACCGGGTGACGACGGAGACCAGTGAACGCCAGGCTGTCTGCTGGATCGGATCGAGCCACCGCGGGTCGTCGTTGCTCATGCTGGTCCTCGCTCGGGTCCGTGCCGGGGAATGGAATGGATGGCTCCGGGATTGTGGCCTATCATAGTTGAAGCTTCAACCTAGGGAGTCACATTGAGTACCGTACCCGCCCTGTTCCTCAGCCACGGCGCGCCGCCCCTCGTCGACAGCGAGCTGTGGGTGTCGCAGCTGCAGCGCTGGGCGGCCGACCTGCCGCGGCCCACCGCAATCCTCGTGGTCTCCGCGCACTGGGAATCCGCGCCGCTGACCATCGGCTCCACCACCACCGGCACCCCGCTCGTCTACGACTTCGGCGGGTTCCCGCGCCGCTTCTACGAGGTGACCTACCCGAGCCCCGGCGCACCCGATCTCGCCCGGCAGGTCGCCGCGCTGATGCCCGACGACGAACGCGTCGTGCAGCAGCCCCATCGCGGACTCGACCACGGCGCCTACGTGCCCCTGACCGTGATGTATCCCGACGCCGACATTCCCGTCCTGCAGATCTCCCTGCCGAGCCTGGACCCGGAACGTCTGCTGCACCTGGGCCGTCGCCTGCGTCCGCTGCGCGAGCAGGGCGTGCTCGTCATCGGCTCCGGTTTCACCACCCACGGGCTGCCGTTCCTGCGCGACCCGCGTCCCGAGGCGCCCGCGCCCGGCTGGTCCGCCGAGTTCGACCACTGGACCGCCGAACAGCTCGCGCGCGGCGACGTCGACGCCCTGCTCGACTTCCGGCACCGCGCCCCCGGCATGCCCTACGCGCACCCCACCGTCGAGCACTTCGCGCCGCTGTTCGTCACCCTCGGTGCCGCCGACGAGCCCGGACGCGGCATCGATCAGGTCGTCGACGGCTTCTGGATGGGCCTGGCCAAACGGTCCTTCCAGGTCGCCTGACCGCCCCGTGCACCGTCCGGCGCCGTCCCTGGGATGATGGTGCGCATGTCCGGCGAGCCCACCACCATTCCCGCAGCCACCACCGACCCGACCCCCGGTGGTGGTTGGTCCGATACGACCACCACCCGCGAGCAGTTCCGGCAGCTGGCCGCCGAGCACCGCGTGGTCCCCGTGACCCGCAAGGTGCTCGCCGACGCCGAGACCCCGCTGTCGGCCTACCGCAAGCTCGCGGCGAACCGGCCCGGCACCTTCCTGCTCGAATCGGCCGAGAACGGCCGCTCGTGGTCGCGCTGGTCGTTCGTGGGCGCCGGCAGCCCCGCGGCGCTGACCGTCGTCGACGGTGAGGCCGCCTGGTACGGCACTGTCCCGGCGGGTGCCCCCACCGGCGGCAACCCCGTCGACGTCCTGCGCGAGACCCTGGACCTGCTGCACACCGACCGCATCCACGGCCTGCCGCCGCTCACCAGCGGCATGGTCGGCTATCTCGGCTACGACATCGTCCGGCACCTCGAGAAGCTGCCGGTGATCGCCGAGGACGACCTGCAGATCCCCGAACTGGTCATGCTCCTGGCAACCGACATCGCGGCCGTCGACCACCACGAGGGCACCATCTGGCTCATCGCCAACGCGGTGAACTGGGACGGCTCCGACGAGCGCGTCGACGAGGCCTACGACGACGCCGTCGCCCGGCTCGACCGGATGACCGCCGCCCTGGCGGCCCCGGCCCCCGCCACGGTCGCCACGTTCTCCCGGCCCGAGCCCGCCTACCGCCGTCAGCGCACCACCGAGTCCTTCTGCACCGACGTCCGCAAGCTCATCGGCGACATCGAGGCGGGCGAGGCCTTCCAGGTGGTGCTCTCGCAGCGTTTCGAGATCGACTGCCCCGCCGAGCCGATCGACGTCTACCGGATGCTGCGCGCCTCCAACCCGAGCCCCTACATGTACCTGCTGCACATCCCGGGCCCCGACGGGGAGACCGCGTTCTCCATCGTCGGCTCGAGCCCCGAGGCTCTCGTGACGGTGTCCGACGGGGTCGCCACCACCCACCCGATCGCCGGGACGCGGTGGCGCGGCGCCGACGAGGAGGAGGACCTCCTGCTCGAGAAGGACCTCGTCAACGACGAGAAGGAGAACGCCGAGCACCTCATGCTCGTCGACCTCGGCCGCAACGACCTCGGCCGCGTGTGCACCCCGGGCACCGTCGAGGTGCACGACTACCGGCACATCGAGCGGTACAGCCACGTCATGCACCTCGTCTCCACGGTCACCGGCCGGCTGGCCGAGGGCAGGAACGCCCTCGACGCCGTCACCGCGTGCTTCCCCGCCGGCACCCTCTCGGGTGCCCCCAAGGTCCGCGCGATGGAACTGATCGAGGAACTCGAACCCACCCGGCGCGGGATCTACGGCGGCATCGTCGGCTATCTCGACTTCGCCGGCGACGCCGACACCGCCATCGCGATCCGCTCCGCCCTGATCAAGGGCGGTGTCGCCTACGTGCAGGCCGGCGCCGGCATCGTCGCCGACTCCGATCCGGACGCCGAGGACACCGAGGCCCGCAACAAGGCGATGTCCGCGCTCGCGGCGGTCGCCGCCGCGTCGACGTTGTCCAACTACGGCGGTGACGCACGGTGACCACCGAACCGCAGCCCATCCCCGGCGATGCCCGGGCGGGTCGCCGGCCCACCGTCGTGGCCGCGGGACTGCTCGTGGTCGCCGCGGCGATGCTGTGGGGATCGAGCCGCATGACCTGGGTCGAGGCCGTCTCCTCCGACGGCCTCGGCGTCGACCGCGTACTCGCCCTCGTCGGCGGGCAGTGGGCCGCGGCCCTGACGCCGCTCGCGCTCGCGCTGCTCGCTGCCGTCGCGGCGGTCTTCGCGGTGCGGGGGATCGCGCTGCGGGTCGTGGCGGTCGCGGTGGCCGCCGTTGCGGTGGCCGCCGGGATCCCCGCCGTGCAGCTGCTGGCCTCCGGCGCGGACCCCGAGTCGGTGGCGCGCATCGCCGAACTGCCCGACCGCGCGGAGGTCACCGCCGTCGACGTCTCCGCCGCGCCCGCCCTGCTGGCGTTGCTGGGGACGCTGGTCGCTCTCGTGGCGGCCGTCGCGGTCTGGCGGACCCCGCGGGAGAAGGCCGGGCTCTCGTCGCGCTACGACGCCCCTGCCGCCCGCCGCGAGGCCGCGACACGGCGCGACGACTCGGACGAACCCGTCACCGAGCGGGTCCTGTGGGATGCGCTCGACGCGGGGGAGGACCCCACCGTCGACCCGCACGATCCTGCGGAAAACGGGGACGACGAGGGCGAGCCGGGTGAATCGGGTACCCGGCGACGACCCTCGTAACCGCGACCACTAGGCTCGGATCAATCCGATGAGGTTAATCACATCGGATTTGAGCCAGGGTGGGAAAGGACTCGAGCCACGATGACAGTTCTCGACTCGATTCTCGAGGGAGTACGAGCCGATGTCGCCGCCCGTGAGGCGGCCGTCGACTTCGCCTCCGTCAAGGCAGCAGCTGCGAGTGCGCCCCCGCCGATCGACGCCAAGGCCGCCCTGCGCGAGCCCGGCATCGCCGTCATCGCCGAGGTCAAGCGCGCCAGCCCCTCCAAGGGGGCGCTCGCCGACATCCCGGATCCGGCCGAGCTCGCCAAGGCCTACGAAGCCGGGGGAGCGCGTGCGATCAGCGTGCTCACCGAGGAACGCCGCTTCCACGGCAGCCTCGCCGACCTCGACGCGGTGCGCCGCGCCGTGCGGATCCCGGTGCTGCGCAAGGATTTCATCGTGGGTCCCTACCAGATCCACGAGGCCCGCGCCCACGGCGCCGACATCGTGCTGCTCATCGTGGCCGCCCTCGAGCAGACCGTGCTGACCGCCCTGATCGACCGGGTCGAGTCGCTCGGCATGACGGCGCTCGTCGAGGCTCACACCGAGGAGGAGGCCGACCGCGCCCTCGAGGCCGGCGCGACCGTCATCGGCATCAACGCCCGCAACCTCAAGACGCTCGAGGTCGACAAGACCACCTTCTCGCGCATCGCCCCCGGGCTGCCGAGCAACGTCCTCAAGATCGCCGAGTCCGGTGTGCGCGGCCCGGCCGACCTGCTCGCCTACGCGGGCGCCGGTGCCGACGCCGTGCTCGTCGGTGAGGGTCTGGTGACCAGCGGCGATCCGCGCCAGGCCGTCGCCGAGCTGGTGACGGTGGGCACGCATCCGTCGTGTCCCAAGCCCGCTCGCTGAGCGTCACCCCCCGTGGATCGGGCATCACGGGCGACGCGGACCCGGGCGTGATCCGCGTCGCCCCGTGCGGCAGACTGACAGAGTGACTGCAGACGATTCCGCACTTTCCGCCAAGGGGCGAGGGCTTCCCTCGATGAGCGAGGCCCTCGCCACCCCGACCGCGCACGAACCCGACACCCGTGGGCACTTCGGAGTCTTCGGTGGCCGCTATGTGCCCGAGGCGCTCATGGCGGTGATCGAGGAGGTCACCGCCGCCTACGAGAAGGAGCGCGTCGACCCCGGCTTCCTCGCCGAACTCGACCGTCTGCAGCGTGACTACACCGGTCGCCCCTCCCCGGTCTACGAAGCCACCCGCCTGAGCGAGCACGCCGGCGGCGCCCGCATCTTCCTCAAGCGCGAGGACCTCAACCACACCGGCTCCCACAAGATCAACAACGTGCTGGGGCAGGTACTGCTCGCCAAGCGCATGGGCAAGACCCGCGTGATCGCCGAGACCGGCGCCGGCCAGCACGGCGTCGCCACCGCCACCGCGTGCGCGCTGCTCGGTCTCGACTGCCGTGTCTACATGGGCGAGGTCGACACGAAGCGCCAGGCCCTCAACGTCGCCCGCATGCGACTGCTCGGCGCCGAGGTCGTCGCCGCCAAGACCGGCTCGCGCACCCTCAAGGACGCCATCAACGAGGCGATGCGCGACTGGGTCACCAACGCCGACAACACCTACTACTGCTTCGGCACCGCCGCCGGACCGCACCCCTTCCCGGCGATGGTCCGTGACTTCCAGCGCATCATCGGCCTCGAGGCGCGCGCCCAGATCCGGGCCCTCACCGGTCGCCTGCCCGACGCGGTCGTCGCCTGCGTCGGTGGCGGATCCAACGCCATCGGCATCTTCCACCCCTTCATCGACGACGTGTCCGTCAAGCTCGTCGGTTGTGAGGCCGGCGGCGACGGCGTGGAGACCGGCCGCCACGCCGCGACCATCGGCGGCGGCACCCACGGCGCCCTGCACGGCGCGTTCTCCTACCTGCTGCAGGACGAGGACGGCCAGACCATCGAGTCGCACTCCATCTCCGCCGGCCTCGACTATCCGGGCGTCGGGCCGGAACACGCCTGGCTCGCCGACACGGGCCGCGCCGAGTACCGCGCGGTCACCGACAGCGAGGCCATGGAGGCCTTCTCGCTGCTGTGTCGCACCGAGGGGATCATCCCCGCCATCGAGTCGGCACACGCCGTCGCGGGCGCCGTGAAGCTCGGCGCCGAACTCGGCAAGGGCGCCATCGTCCTCGTCAATCTCTCCGGCCGGGGTGACAAGGACGTCGACACCGCTGCCAAGTGGTTCGGTCTCCTCCCCGACGACGAGACCACCGAGGCCGCACGCACCGAAGGAGCAGCACAGTGAGCGCCCCGCACGAACGCCTGTCCGAGATCTTCGCGACCTGCCGCGCCGAGAACCGCGCCGCGCTGGTCGGCTACCTGCCGGTCGGCTACCCGACGGTCGAGGGTTCGATCGAGGCCATGAAGACGCTCGTCGAGGGCGGCTGCGACCTCGTCGAGGTCGGCATCCCCTACAGCGACCCGGTCATGGACGGCACCACCATCCAGAACGCCGCGGTCGAGGCGCTCACCAACGGTGTGCGGGTGCGCGACGTGTTCCCCGCCGTCGAGGCGATCACCGCGGCCGGCGGCGCCGCCGTCGTGATGACCTACTGGAACCTCGTGCTCAAGTACGGCATCGAGAACTTCGCCCGTGACCTCGCGGCCGCCGGTGGTCTCGGCATCATCACCCCGGACCTGATCCCCGACGAAGCGGAGGAGTGGATCGCCGCTTCCGACAAGTACGGTCTCGGCCGCATCTTCCTGGTGGCTCCCTCGTCCACCAACGAGCGTCTCGTCAACACCCTCGACCAGTGCCGCGGCTTCGTCTACGCCACGTCGACCATGGGTGTCACCGGCGCCCGCGACAGCGTCGACAACCGCGCTCCCGAACTCGTCGCGCGGGTGCGTGCACACTCGGACATCCCGGTCGGTGTCGGACTCGGCGTGCGCAACGGCGAGCAGGCTGCGGAGATCGCCGCCTACGCCGACGGGGTCATCGTCGGCTCCGCGCTGGTCACCGCCGCCGGTGAGGGACGCGACGCGCTCCTGGCACTCACGCAGGATCTCGCGAAGGGCGTTCGCTCCGCTAACGTGCACTCGTGACATCGACTGCGTCTGTACTGGCCTATCTGCCGAGTCCGTCGCAGGGCGTCTGGTACGTGGGGCCGCTCGCCCTGCGTGCCTACGCCCTGTGCATCATCGTCGGGATCGTCGTGGCGATCTGGTGGGGCGACCGCCGCTGGGTCGCGCGCGGCGGGCAGCCCGGCACCGTGCTCGACGTCGCCGTGTGGGCGGTGCCCTTCGGTCTGATCGGTGGCCGGCTCTACCACGTGCTCACCGACTGGCAGAAGTACTTCGGTGCCGGCGCGAGCCCCGTCGACGCCCTGAAGATCTGGCAGGGCGGTCTCGGCATCTGGGGAGCCGTCGCGCTGGGCGCGGTGGGTGCGTGGATCGGCTGCCGCCGCCGCGGCATCCCGCTGCCGGCCTTCGGTGACGCCCTCGCCCCGCCCATCCTGCTGGCCCAGGCCATCGGTCGGCTCGGCAACTGGTTCAACCAGGAGCTCTACGGCGGGGAGACCACCCTGCCGTGGGGACTCGAGATCTACGAGCGCCGCAACGACGCCGGGCAGGTCGCCCCCGGCCTGGTGGACGGGGTGTCCACGGGCGAGGTCGCCTTCGTCGTGCACCCGACCTTCCTGTACGAGCTGCTGTGGAACGTCGCGGTCGTCGTGCTGCTGGTGCTGATCGACCGCCGGTTCACGATCGGCCACGGCCGCCTGTTCGCCCTCTACGTGGCGGGTTACTGCGCGGGCCGCTTCTGGATCGAGCTGATGCGCACCGATCCCGCCACCGAGATCGGCGGCATCCGGATCAACAGCTTCATCTCCGGCATCGTGTTCGTCCTCGCGGTCGCGTACGTGATCTTCGGCCGCAAGGGCCGGGAGGATCCCGCGAGCCTGAGCCCGGCCACCGCCACCGAGGGCACGGCCGAGGCGGCGCCGACCGCCGACGAGAAGGCTTCCGACGGGACCGAGGCGAAGGACTCCGGCGAGACCGAGGTGAAGACCGACGCCAAGGCGGAGGTGAAGACGGGGGAGCGCGCCGCGAAATCCGGCTCGCCCGATGCGTCCGCATCCGCCGGTAGAGTCGACGACGCCAGCACGTCCGGCGAGAGCGAAGGGGATCATTCGTGACGACACAGGACCCGGGGGAAGCGTCGGGAAAGCCCGACGCGGAGTCGACGAAGCCGGACCTGCGCAAGAGTTCCGACAACGGGACGTCGGTGCCCGAGCAGAACCCGGCGCCCGAGCAGAACCCGACCGTCGGCCTGAACAAGGGATCGGACACCGCAGCGCCGGAGCACGATTCGTCCACCCGGCCCCTGGATCTGGGCCGCACCTTCGACTACGACGCCACCGCCCAGGCGTCGCTGTCGGAACAACCGCCCACCGCCGAGACCCTCGGCGGGGCCACCGGCACCCCGGGGCCGGGCTGGGACACCTACTCCGGTGTCGGCAACGGCCCCGGCTGGGGCACCACCCCGAGCTACCCGCCGCCGGCGGACCACCAGTCCGACTATCCGCCGCCGGGCGACTACCCCTACGGCGAGCAGGGCGCGACCGGAGCGGGTCCGGTCTACGGCACACCCGACCCGCAGTACCCGATCGGATCACCCCCGCCCGGACAGCCCCCGCAGGCACCCTCCGGCGGCCCGACACCGCCGCCCGCCTACGGGCAGGCACCCACGGGCGCGTCGCCCTACGGGCCTCCGCCCGGCCCACCCTACGGGCCGCCGGCCGGCTACGGTCCCGCCTCGATGTACGGCTTCGCCGACCCGTCCGCGCCCTACGGCCGCGACCCCTACACCGGTGAGCCGTACTCCGACAAGAGCAAGGTCACGGCCGGCGTGCTCGAGATCCTGCTCGGCGCGTTCGGTGCCGGGCGGTTCTACCTGAACCAGCCGGGTCTCGCGGTCGCACAGATCGCCGTCACCTGGCTCACGTGCGGCATCGGCGGTATCTGGCCGCTGATCGACGGCATCCTCATGCTCACCGGCAAGGTTCGCGACGAGTACGGACGCCCGCTGCGCCCTTGAGGCGCCACCGGCGCCGTGCCCTTGAGGCGCCACCGGCGCCGTGCCCTTGAGGCGCCACCGGCGCCGTGCCCCCGAGGCATCCCTCCCGGTGGTCGCGTGCCGCCCGTTTCCGGCGGGCGACACGCGACCCGGGGACCGGAATGGAGGGTGAGCGCGGTGACGACTAGGCTCGAATCGTGACTCGACGCACCAAGATCGTTTGCACCATGGGGCCGGCCACAGCCGACCCCGACGTCCTGCGGAAACTGGTCGACGCCGGTATGGACGTCGCCCGCCTGAACTTCAGCCACGGAGAACACTCCGACCACGAGGGCCACTACAACCGGGTCCGCGCGGCCGCGGAGGAATCCGGGCACGCGGTCGGCATCCTCGCCGACCTGCAGGGTCCCAAGATCCGCCTGGGACGCTTCGCCGAGGGAAGCACGGTCTGGGAGCACGGGGAGGTCGTGCGGATCACCGTCGACGACGTCGACGGTGATCACGACCGCGTCTCCACCACCTACAAGCAACTCGCCCAGGACGCCGTGGCCGGCGACCGACTGCTCGTCGACGACGGCAAGGTCGGTCTGGTCGTCGAGGCGGTCGAGGGCAACGACGTCGTCTGCCGCGTCACCGAGGGTGGCCCGGTCAGCAACAACAAGGGCGTCTCGCTGCCCGGCATGAACGTCTCCGTGCCGGCGCTGTCCGAGAAGGACATCGAGGACCTCGAATTCGCGCTGCGCCTCGGTGTCGACTTCATCGCACTGTCGTTCGTGCGGTCCCCGGCGGACATCGAACTCGTCCACGAGGTGATGGACCGCGTGGGCCGCCGCGTCCCGGTGATCGCCAAACTCGAGAAGCCCGAAGCCGTCGAGAACCTCGAGGCCGTGGTGCTCGCCTTCGACGCGGTGATGGTCGCCCGCGGCGACCTCGGTGTCGAGCTCCCGCTCGAAGAGGTGCCGTTGGTGCAGAAGCGCGCGATCCAGATCGCGCGTGAGAACGCCAAGCCCGTCATCGTCGCGACGCAGATGCTCGAGTCGATGATCGAGAACTCGCGGCCCACCCGCGCCGAGGCCTCCGACGTCGCCAACGCCGTCCTCGACGGCGCCGATGCCGTGATGCTCTCCGGTGAGACCTCCGTCGGCAAGTTCCCCGTCGAGACGGTCCGCACCATGGCCCGCATCATCGCCGCGGTCGAAGGTGATTCCACGGAAGTGCCTGCGCTGACGCACGTTCCGCGCACCAAGCGCGGCGTCATCTCCTACGCCGCCCGCGACATCGGCGAGCGGCTCGACGCGAAGGCGCTCGTCGCCTTCACCCAGTCGGGCGACACCGTGCGCCGCCTCGCGCGCCTGCACACCCCGCTGCCGCTGCTCGCCTTCACCCCGGTGCCGCAGATCCGCAACCAGCTGGCGCTGACCTGGGGCACCGAGACCTTCTCGGTGGAGCCGGTGGACACCACCGACCAGATGGTCGAGCAGGTCGACGCGGCGCTGCTCTCGCTCGGGCGGTACCAGCGCGGCGACCTCGTCGTCATCGTCGCCGGTGCGCCTCCGGGACGCTCCGGCTCGACCAACCTGATCCACGTGCACCGCCTCGGTGAGAAAGACACCCGGTGACGCAACCGGGCACGGATCTCGACGTCCTCCTCGACCTGCTCGACCTCGATCAGGTCGAGGAGAACGTCTTCCGCGGTGAGCATCCGGCACAGGTCGCGAGCCGCACCTTCGGGGGGCAACTCGTCGCGCAGGCGATCGTCGCCGCGGGACGCACGGTGGGGGACCGGCCCGTGCACGCCGTCAATGCGCACTTCATCCGCGGCGGCGACGTGAAGCAGCCGATCGACTACCACGTCGTCACACACCGTGACGGGCGCGATTTCGCCAACCGCATGGTCACCGCCTACCAGGACGGGCAGGAACTGTTCGTCATGCTCGCCGCCTTCCAGCGGTGGGGCAAGGGTCTCGAACACTCGGTGACCGTTCCGGAAGTGCCACTGCCCGAAGCGCTTCCGCCGCTCGGTGAACGCCTGCGCGGATTCGAGGACAAACTGCCGCATTTCGTCGGCGCCCTCAAACCCATCGACATGCGGTACGCCAACGACCCCGCCTGGGTACTGCGCGACAGCGGCAAGACACTCGGGCACAACCGTGTGTGGATGCGCGCCGACGGCGACCTGCCCGACGATCCGTTGCTGCACGTCGCGACTCTCGGCTATGCCTCGGACACCACCGTGCTCGACTCGATCCTCACCACGCACGGCCTGTCCTGGGGCCTCGACCGCATCGTCGCCGCCACCGTGAACCACTCGATCTGGTTCCACCGGCCGCTGCGCTTCGACGAATGGCACCTGTACGCGACGGAGTCCCCGGTCGCCGCCGGGTCCCGCGGCATGGCGACGGGCCGCTACTTCACGCTCGAGGGTGAACTCGTCGCGACCGTCGTGCAGGAAGGGCTCATCCGCCACTTCCCGCCGCGGCGCCCGGTCGGGGAGTGACGGGACCGCGGCCGGGTGATCGGCCGGCCGCGCCGGAGGCAGGGCGATTTGCCCGGTGGCACCGAAGGCGATTAGCCTCGATCACGACCACATCGTGGTTCCGTGTCGTAGTAGGGCCCCGTCGGGGCCTCATCGGAGGGAACATGTTCGGCAACGCGTGCACGCAGGTTGTGAGCACACGCCTTCAGGGCGTCGTGGCTCCCGCGTGTTGTTGTCGCTGACCCGACCCGTCCCGTCCTCGGGGTCCCGCCCTCCGCATTTCTCGCGCCGTCGCCGACCGCCGTGGGGTGTCGCAAAGACCCGTCCTGTGCGGCCCGTGGCTCTTCTCGGGCGCACGATGTGTTTCGAAAGAAGGATGATCATGTCCGACTCGGTCCTGCCCGTCATCGACCTGTCCGAACTCGACGGTGACGCCGAGACCCGCGCGGCCCTGCTCGGCCGGCTCCGCGAAGTCACCCACGAGATCGGTTTCTTCCATCTCGCCGGGCACGGCATCGATCCCGCCTTCGCCGAGGAACTGATCGCGGTCGCGCGGGAGTTCTTCGCGCTGCCGGAAGCCGACAAGCTCGAGATCGAGAACGTCAACTCACCGCAGTTCCGCGGCTACACCCGCGTCGGCGGGGAACGCACCCAGGGGTACATCGACTGGCGGGAGCAGCTCGACATCGGCCCGGAACGCCACGCCGTCGCCGAGATCCACCCCGACCGTCCCTGGGAGGTGCTGCACGGACCCAACCTGTGGCCCGCCCGCATCCCCCGGCTGCGCGAACTCGCCCTGCGGTGGATCGACGAGGCCGAGCAGGTCGGTCAGCGGCTGATCAGCGCGTGGGCCGAGTCCCTCGGCGCCCCCGCCGACCACTTCGCCGAGGCGTTCGCCGCCCCCGACCCGCTGCTGAAGATCGCCCGCTATCCCGGCCACGACGGCTCCGTCACCGACCAGGGCGTCGGCAGCCACAAGGACGTCGGTGCGCTGACCCTGCTCTACCCGGAACCCGGCAGCACCGGCTTCCAGGTCGAGCGTGACGGTGAGTGGGTCGAGATCGATCCTCTGCCAGGACATTTCATCGTCAACATCGGGGAGCTGCTCGAGGTCGCCACCGGGGGTTACCTCAAGGCGACCGTGCACCGGGTGCTCCCGCCCGCGGCCGACACCGACCGGGTGTCGCTGCCGTTCTTCCTCAATCCCGGTCTCGACCAGGCGTTGCCCGCCGTCGACCTGCCGGCCGAACTCGCCGCGGAGGCCCGCGGTGTCGGCCCCGACGAACACGGCGGAACCCTGCACGCGCTCTACGGGCTCAACGCACTCAAGTCCCGGCTGCGGGCCCACCCCAACGTGGCGGAGCGTTTTCACGCGGAACTCCTCCGCAACTTCGCCGCCGCTCGATAATCGAATCCGATCGTCCACGACCACCTCGTACCGTTACACGGAAGGTTCTCGCCGATGTCCCTGCGCCGAATCGTCGTCGCGTCCGCTGCACTCACCCTCGCCGCGGGCCTCGCGGCCTGCTCGTCCTCCGAGGGAGGCGACGGAACCACCCTCCGGATCGCGGCCTCGTCCACGCCGCACGTCGAGATCCTCGAGCAGATCGAGAACAGCGGGGCGCTGGGCGACTACGACCTCGACATCGTGGAGATCACCGGTGAGGTCGACGCCAACGAGCTTCTCGAGGCCGGCGACGTCGACGCCAACTACTTCCAGCACGAGCCGTACCTGATCGACTGGCAGAAGCAGAAGGGCGTCGACAACCTCGTCGCGGTCGCCGACGTGCACCTCGAGCCCATCGGCCTGTACTCCGACAAGATCGACTCGCTGGACCGGATCGAGGACGGCGACACCATCGCCGTGCCGCGCGACACCACCAACTTCGCGCGGGCGCTCTACCTGCTCGAATCGGCCGGTCTGCTCGAGATGGACGTGCCCTTCGAGGATGCCGACCTGTCGGTCGTGACCGAGTCCAACATCAAGTCCAACCCGAAGAACCTGAACATCGTCGGCATCGAGCGTGCCCAGATCGCGCGTCAGCTCGGCGACGCCCAGATCACCGCCGCGGTCATCAACTCGAACTACGCCCTCGAGGCTGGCCTGACCCCCGCCGAGGACGCCATCTTCGTCGAGGAGGCCGAGGACAACCCGTTCGCCAACCTGCTCGTGGTCCGCGACGAGAACGAGAACGACGCGGTCGTCGTCGCGCTCGCCGAGGCCCTCGAGTCGCCGGAGACCGCGGCCTGGATCGAGGAGAACTACTCCGGTTCGGTCGTCCCGGTCCACTCGACCAACTGATGATCGTCGTCGAGAACCTCGTCAAGACCTACCCCGGTGCCGGACGCGCCGGGGAGGTCACGGCCCTGCGCGGCGTGTCGCTGCAGATCCCGGACGGGGAGATCTACGGCATCGTCGGGCCGTCCGGGTCGGGCAAGTCCACACTTCTGCGCTGCCTGAACCTGCTCGAGAAGCCCACCTCCGGCCGCATCCTCCTCGGTGAGGACGACCTGTCCACCCTGTCCGGTGCGCAGCTGCGCGCGGCCCGCCGGCGGATCGGCACGGTGTTCCAGCAGTTCAACCTGCTGCACTCGCGGACGGTGCTCCGCAACGTCGAGTTCCCCCTCGAGGTGGCCGGGGTCGGCAAGCAGCAGCGCCGCACGCGCGCACTGGAACTGCTGGACCTGGTGGGCCTGTCCGGCAAGGAGGAGACCTTCCCCTCCCAGTTGTCGGGCGGCCAGCAGCAGCGGGTGGGCATCGCCCGCGCCCTCGCCGCCGAACCCGAGGTGCTGCTGTGCGACGAGGCGACCAGCGCACTCGATCCCGACACCACCGACCAGGTGCTCGACCTCGTCGCCGAGGTCAACCGGCGCCTGGGCGTGACGGTCGTGGTCATCACCCACGAGCTGGGGGTGCTGCGCCGCATCTGCACGTCCGCGGCCCGGCTCGACGCCGGCCGTGTCGTGGAGACCGGCCGGATCGTCGACCTGGTCGCCGATCCGGACTCGGCGCTCGGGCACGCCCTGGTGCCGGTCGGCACCGACCCGTCGGCCGGGTCGAGTGCGGACACCGCGCTGGTCACGGCGATCGGGGAGGCCGCGCACGGACCGTGGCTGGCGGACATGATCCGCACGCTCGACGCCGATGTCGCCGTCGTCGGCGGCCGGGTCGAGCAGGTCGGCAGCGTCACCGTCGGCCGCATGCGGTTGCGGTTCGTGGAGGGGACGGACCGCGCCCACGTCGAACGGTTCGTGGCGGAGCGGCCCTATCTGTCGCTGGCGTGGGGCAGGGAGACGGAACTGGAGGGGCTCACCGAATGAGGACGCGCGAGCGATGAACAAACTGCAGTGGTACGACGCGTTCCCCGAGGTGTGGGAGGCGACGCTCGAGACGCTCTACATGGTGCTGGTGTCGTTCGTGCTCACCGTCGTCGGCGGTGTGCTGGTCGGCATCGTCCTCCATCTGACGTCCCCGGCCGGGTTGTGGCCGCAGCGCGCGCTCAACACCGTGCTGGGGGTGATCGTGAACCTGTTCCGGTCGCTGCCCTTCCTGATCCTGCTGATCGCGCTCATCGGCTTCACCCGCTTCGTGGTGGGCACCGCGATCGGCCCGACCGCGGCGATCGTGCCGCTGACGATCGGTGCGATCCCGTTCTTCGGGCGCATCGTGGAGGCGGCGCTGCGGGAGGTACCCAAGGGCCGGGTGGAGGCCGCCCAGGCGATGGGCGCGACGAACGCGCAGATCATCCGCAAGGTGCTCCTGCCCGAGGCGATGTCCCCGCTGGTGTCCGGCGCGACCCTCACCCTGGTGCTGCTGGTGGGGTACTCCGCCATGGCCGGTGTCATCGGTGGCGGGGGGCTCGGCGACTTCGCGATCGTCTACGGCTACCAGCGGTTCAACACCCCGGTGCTGTTGCTCGCGGTGATCGTGCTCATCGTGATGGTGCAGATCATGCAGTCGATCGGCGACCGGGCCGTCCGGCGCCTGGCGCACCGCAGGTAGACGGCACCCGGATCGACCCGAACCGCCGGTGACGCGCGACGAGCGCGTCACCGGCGGTTTTTCGTCGTCGGTTCTTGCACCGTCGCGGGGTACCCGAACATCCACCTGAACGCCACGCTTTGGTGACATTCCACAGCGAGAAGGGGAGACAAGTGTCACTTTCGATAGTATTCTGTTACCCGAAACCGCTCGACTTCGAGCGGCACGGGGAACAGTTCGCAGAGGCCTCCTGTCGGGGGTCGCACATCGTCACCGGGGGCGTATCGGTGCGATGAGCAAGTGTGGGGGCACGATCTGCGCTGTTCCGGGGAGGGAACGGAGAAGGTTCATGACCGCTTCACGGCATGAGATGTTCGACTTCACACCACGGTCGCAGAGGCGGGCCCTCGCGATCCTGGTGCTCGGGGGAATGCTCGCCATCGGCTTCCTCGGTGCGGTGTTCACGAATTCGTATCTGATGGGCGGGATCTTCGCCCTGCTCACGGGTGCGTGCATCGTGCTGGCACACCTCATGATCGCGCCTGCCGACATCTTCGACGACGAGCCGTCGGAACACGTTGCCACACAGGGTTTCCTGGATCGTCTGCGCCACCTGGTCGATCGCTGAGACGCGCCCCGGCGGGGCGCACGCGCGAGTTCCCCGACCGGACCGCAGGATTCGGCTAGCATCGGGCGCGTGACCGACTCGCTGCACATCCTCGTCTACAGCGACGATGCGACCGTGCGGCAACGGGTCCGTGACGCTCTCGGTACCCGGCTGCATCCCGACCTGCCGGACCTCGATCACGTCGAGGTCGCGACGCCGGCGATGGTCCTCGAACGCATGCACGCCGGGGGCATCGACCTCGCCGTGCTCGACGGCGAGGCCGTCCCCGCCGGAGGGATGGGGCTGGCCCGGCAGCTCGGGGACGAACTCGATCCCTGCCCGCCCCTCGTCGTCCTCGTCGCGCGCACCGACGACGGCTGGCTCGCGCGCTGGTCCGGCGCCGAGGTCGCGGCGCGGTATCCGCTCGACCCGATCCGGTTCGGCAGGCAGGTCCTCGGCCTGCTCTCCGACCGCACCCGCCGGTCCTGACCCCACCGATCCCCATCGGAAGACGAAGAACGTACACCTCTTCCGGCACCGGCGCATGCCGACACGCCCTCTCCGAAGCGAAGGCGTGAAACCGCGACAAGTCCGACGCGAACGGCACTAGGGTGTGCCGTAGTTCACATCCGCAGCCCACCTGACGACGTCGAGCGGATGCACGACACCGCAGGGCGGATGTGAGCCCGCGGGGGATGCGCGGCCCGCGGCCGGATTCGTGCGAGGAACCGGAGGTGGCATGAACGTCTACGTACCGATCCTGGTGCTCGGTGGGATCGCGGTCGCCTTCGCGCTGTTCTCCGTCGCCGTGGCGGGCCTGGTCGGACCCAAGCGTTACAACCGGGCCAAACTCCAGGCGTACGAGTGCGGCATCGACCCCACCCCGCAACCTGCCGAGGGGGGACGGTTCCCGGTGAAGTACTACCTCACCGCGATGCTGTTCATCATCTTCGACATCGAGATCGTCTTCCTGTACCCCTGGGCCGTCCACTTCGACGCCCTCGGCCTGTTCGGGTTGGTCGCGATGGCCGTGTTCATGTTCAACGTGTTCGTCGCCTACGCCTACGAATGGAAGCGAGGTGGGTTGACATGGGACTGACCGCACTCGCCGCAGCGCTCCGGAACCGTTGTCCCGGAGCGTGGTCCGCCGCACCGGCGACCGCACCCGTGCTCCGGGCCGGAGGGAGGTGACGGCCGTGGGACTCGAGGAGAAGGTACCGACCGGATTCCTGCTCAGCACGGTGGAGACACTCGCCGGGTTCGCCCGCAAGGGCTCGCTGTGGCCCGCCTCGTTCGGGCTGGCCTGTTGCGCCATCGAGATGATGGCCACCGCCGGCGGCCGCTACGACATCGCCCGCTTCGGCATGGAGGCCTTCCGTGCCAGCCCGCGGCAGGCCGACGTGATGATCGTCGCCGGCCGCGTCAGCCAGAAGATGGCCCCCGCCCTGCGCCGCGTCTACGACCAGATGGTCGAACCCAAGTGGGTCCTGTCCATGGGGGTGTGCGCCTCCTCCGGCGGGATGTTCAACAACTACGCCATCGTGCAGGGCGTCGACCACGTCGTCCCCGTCGACATCTATCTGCCCGGCTGCCCGCCCCGCCCCGAGATGCTTCTGCACGCCATCCTCGCGCTGCACGAGAAGATCCAGCAGATGCCGCTCGGGGTGAACCGGGCCGAGGCGATCCGGGCCGCGGAGGAGGCCGCCCTCGCCCAGCGGCCGCTCATCGAACTGAGGGTGCCACCACGATGACCGGCGACGAACGAGACGACCGGCCCGGCGTCCCGGGCCCCGACGGTGAGGTCATCGCCGTCCGCACGGGCATGTTCGGGGTCCGCGACTCCGGTGACACGAGCGGCTACGGACGGCTGGTGCGCCGCGTCGTTCTGCCCGGCGGCACCCCGCGCCCCTACGGTGGCCACCTCGACGCCCTCGCCGACACCCTCGAGGACGTCCTCGGTGACAAGGAGACCGAGACCGGCGTCGGTTACGCCGACGCCCTCGAACGGATCGTCGTCGACCGCGGCGAGATGACCGTCCACGTGCGACGCGATCACCTGCCGTTGGTCGCTCGCACCCTGCGCGACCATCCCGACCTGCGGTTCGAACTGTGCCTGGGGGTCAGCGGTGTGCACTACCCGCAGGACACCGGCCGGGAACTGCACGCCGTCTACCCGCTCGTGTCCATCACCCACAACCGCCGACTCCGGCTCGAGGTCGCCGCCCCCGACGCCGACCCGCACATCCCGTCGCTGTACCGCATCTACCCGACCACCGACTGGCACGAGCGCGAGACCTACGACTTCTTCGGTCTCGTCTTCGACGGGCATCCGGCTCTGACCCGCATCCAGATGCCCGACGACTGGCACGGCCACCCGCAGCGCAAGGACTACCCGCTCGGCGGAATTCCCGTGGAGTACAAGGGGGCACGCATCCCGCCACCCGACGAACGGAGGGCGTACACGTGACGACCGAACCCACCGTCTTCGACGCCATCGGCCAGGACTGGGACGAGATCACCACCGCGGTCCGCGACAGCGGTGAGGACCGCATCGTCGTGAACATGGGCCCGCAGCATCCGTCCACGCACGGTGTGCTGCGGCTCATCCTCGAGATCGACGGGGAGACCGTCACCGAGGCCCGCTGCGGAATCGGCTATCTGCACACCGGCATCGAGAAGAACCTCGGATACCGCAACTGGACCCAGGGCGTCACCTTCGTCACCCGCATGGACTACCTCGCGCCCTTCCACAACGAGACCGCCTACTGCCTCGGCGTCGAGAAACTGCTGGGCATCGAGGATCTCGTCCCGGAACGCGCCCAGGTGGTGCGGGTGATGCTCATGGAGCTCAATCGCATCTCGTCGCACCTCGTGGCGCTCGCGACCGGCGGTATGGAACTCGGGGCCACCACCCCCATGCTCTTCGGCTTCCGCGAACGCGAACTGATCCTCGACGTCTTCGAGACCATCACCGGGCTGCGCATGAACCACGGCTACATCCGCCCCGGCGGCCTGGCCCAGGACCTGCCCGACGACGCCGTCCCGATGATCCGCGACCTGCTGGCACTGCTGCCGGGCCGGCTCGCCGAACTCGAGGCGTTGTTCACCGACAACCCCATCTTCGTCTCCCGCACCCGCGGCATCGGCTGTCTCGACCTCACCGGCTGCATGGCCCTCGGCGTGACGGGGCCGATCCTGCGCTCGACCGGGCTGCCCTACGACGTACGGCGCGCCCAGCCCTACTGCGGCTACGAGACCTACGAGTTCGACGTCGCCACCGACGACGGGTCCGACTGCTACGGGCGGTATCTCGTGCGCATCCGGGAGATGCACGAATCGCTGAAGATCGTCGAACAATGCCTCGACCGGCTCCGCCCGGGCCCGGTCATGGTGCAGGACAAGAAGATCGCCTGGCCGTCGCAGCTGGCTCTCGGACCGGACGGGCTCGGCAACGCACCCGAGCACATCCGCCGCATCATGGGTGAGTCGATGGAAGGGCTCATCCACCACTTCAAACTCGTCACCGAAGGCATCCGTGTCCCCGCCGGACAGGTCTACGTGAGCGTCGAGTCCCCACGCGGCGAACTCGGGGTGCACATGGTCAGCGACGGCGGTACCCGCCCCTACCGGGTCCACTACCGCGACCCGTCCTTCACGAACCTGCAGGCCCTCGCGGCGATGTGCGAGGGCGGCATGGTCTCCGACGTCATCGCCACGGTCGCCAGCATCGACCCGGTCATGGGGGGAGTGGATCGATGAGCACCGAATTCGTGCCGACCACCCGGTTCACCGGCACCACCGACCCCGGCGCCGCGGTGCCCGTGACCGAACCCGCCGGCCGCACACCGGTCTTCGTCCCGCTCGGGCCCCGCCCCGACGAGGACACCCACCTCACACCCCCCGACGCGCCCCGCGAATATCCCGACGACGTGCGCACCCGCCTCGACGCCGACGCCGACCGCATCGTCGCCCGCTACCCGCAGCCCCGCTCCGCGTTGCTGCCTCTGCTGCACCTGGTGCAGGCCGAGGACGGTTACGTCACCCCGGCGGGCATAGAGTTCTGCGCCCGCCGCCTCGGGCTCACCGGCGCCGAGGTCGCCGCGGTGTCCACCTTCTACACCATGTACCGCCGATCCCCGACGGGCCGCTACCACGTGGGCGTGTGCACCAACGCGCTGTGCGCCACCATGGGCGGCGACGAGATCTTCGCGACGCTGTGCTCGCGTCTCGGGGTCGGCCACGACGAGACCACCGAGGACGGCAGCATCACCCTCGAACACATCGAATGCAACGCCGCCTGCGACTACGCCCCGGTGATGACCGTCAACTGGGAACTGTTCGACAACTGCACCGTCGACTCGGCCACCGCGCTCGTCGACGACCTGCGCGCCGGCACACCCCCGGCCCCCACCCGCGGGGCACCGCTGCGCACCTTCCGGGACACCGCCCGGCTGCTCGCCGGATTCCCCGACGACCGGCCCGGCGCGCTCGAGGCGGGCGGCTCCGCCGGCCCCGCCTCCCTCGCCGGGCTGCGGATCGCCCGCGAGCACGACATGCAGGCCCCCGCACCCCCGCAGACCGGCGAGGACGCCCTCGCCCCGGGCCGGCCCCCGGCCGGCCTGACCCCGGTGCTCACCCGCTACTGGGACGAGGACCGGTCGTGGACCCTCGACAGCTACCGGCGCCACGGCGGCTACGAGGCCCTGCCCCTCGCCCTCGGCACGGACCCGGACGCGGTGATCGCCGCCGTCAAGGACGCCGGACTGCGCGGCCGCGGCGGCGCCGGCTTCTCCACCGGAACCAAGTGGTCGTTCATCCCCAAGGGCGACGGCAGACCGCACTATCTCGTCGTCAACGCCGACGAATCCGAACCGGGCACCTGCAAGGACATCCCGCTGATGTTCGCCACCCCGCACGCCCTGATCGAAGGGGTGATCATCGCCGCCTACGCCATCCGCGCCCGGCACGCCTTCGTCTACCTCCGCGGGGAGGCCGTGCCGGTGCTGCGGCGCCTGCACGCCGCCGTCTCCGAGGCCTACGACGCCGGTTATCTCGGCCGCGACATCCTCGGCTCCGGCTACGACCTCGAACTCGTCGTCCACGCCGGAGCCGGGGCGTACATCTGCGGTGAGGAAACCGCCCTGCTCGACTCCCTCGAAGGCCGCCGCGGCCAGCCCCGGCTGCGCCCACCCTTCCCGGCCGTCGCCGGCCTCTACGCCTGCCCGACGGTGGTCAACAACGTCGAGTCCATCGCCAACGTCCCGCCGATCATCCGCCACGGCGTCGAGTGGTACCGCTCGATGGGCACCGACAAGTCGCCGGGCTTCGCGATGTTCTCCCTGTCCGGGCACGTGACGACCCCCGGTCAGTACGAGGCACCGCTCGGCATCACCCTGCGCGAGTTGCTCGACCTCGCCGGGGGAGTGCGGGCCGGGCACCGGCTCAAGTTCTGGACCCCCGGCGGCTCGTCGACCCCGATCTTCACCGACGAACACCTCGACATCCCCCTCGACTACGAGAGTGTCGCCGCCGCCGGATCCATGCTCGGCACCCGCGCCCTGCAGATCTTCGACGAGACCACCTGTGTGGTGCGGACCGTGCTGCGCTGGACCGAGTTCTACGCCCACGAATCGTGCGGCAAGTGCACCCCCTGCCGGGAAGGCACCTGGTGGCTCGTGCAGATCCTCGAACGCCTCGAACACGGGCGCGGCACCGAAGCCGACCTCGAGAAACTCCTCGACATCTCCGACAACATCCTCGGCCGCGCCTTCTGCGCGCTCGGGGACGGCGCGACCAGCCCGATCACCTCGTCGCTGAAGTACTTCCGCGACGAATACCTCGCGCACTTCGAACACGGCGGCTGCCCGTTCGACCCGCACCGGGCGACGCTCGCCGCCGACACACCGGTGGAAGGAGAGGCGCGATGACCGCCGTGGCCGGTGCCGGACCGGGGAAGGCCGACACCACCGACCTGGTGCACGTCACCATCGACGACACCGAGATCGCCGTACCCAAGGGCACTCTCGTGATCCGTGCCGCCGAACTGATCGGCGTGCAGATCCCCCGGTTCTGCGACCACCCGCTGCTCGAGCCGGTGGGAGCGTGCCGCCAGTGCCTCGTCGAGGTCGAAGGGCAACGCAAACCGCTCGCCTCCTGCACCACCGTCGTCACCGACGGGATGGTCGTGCACACCCAGTTCTCCTCCCCGGTCGCGGCGAAGGCCCAGACCGGGGTCATGGAACTGCTGCTGATCAACCATCCGCTCGACTGCCCGGTCTGTGACAAGGGCGGCGAGTGCCCGCTGCAGAACCAGGCCATGTCCAACGGCCGCGCCGAAACCCGCTTCGAGGACACCAAACGCACCTACCCGAAACCCATCGCCATCTCCTCTCAGGTCCTGCTCGACCGCGAACGCTGCGTGCTGTGCGCGCGATGCACCCGCTTCGCCGACCAGATCGCCGGCGACCGGTTCGTCGACATGCTCGACCGCGGTGCGCTGCAGCAGGTCGGCATCTACACCGCCGAACCCTTCGAGTCCTACTTCTCCGGCAACACCGTCCAGATCTGTCCGGTCGGCGCACTGACCGGCGCGGCCTACCGGTTCCGTGCCCGCCCCTTCGACCTCGTGTCCACCCCCAGTGTGTGCGAACACTGCGCCAGTGGCTGCGCGCAACGCACCGACCACCGCCGCGGACACGTGCTGCGCCGCCTCGCCGGGGACGACCCGCAGGTCAACGAGGAATGGAACTGCGACAAGGGCCGCTGGGCCTTCACCTACGCGACCGCCACCGACCGGCTCACCGGGCCGCTCGTCCGCGACGACTCCGGCGCGCTGGTGCCGTCCTCCTGGCCCGAGGCGCTCGCCGTCGCGGCCCGCGGCCTCACCGCCGCCCGCGGACGGACCGGTGTGCTCACCGGAGGGCGGCTCACCTGGGAGGACGCCTACGCCTACGCGAAGTTCGCGCGAACCGTGCTGGGCACCAACGACATCGACTTCCGTGCCCGCCCCCTCTCTGCGGAGGAGACCGGTTTCCTCACCGGCCGGGTCGCCGGATGCCGGCTCGACGTGACCTACGCCGACCTCGAGAAGGCACCCGCCGTCCTGCTCGTCGGGTTCGAACCCGAGGAGGAATCACCCATCGTCTTCCTGCGGTTGCGCAAGGCCGTCCGCCGCCACGGGCTGCGCGTGTTCTCCCTCGCGCCCTTCGCCGACCGCGGACTGCGCAAGCTGTCCGGGCAGCTCCTGGCCTGCACCCCCGGCGACGAGGCCCGCCTGCTCGACGACCTCCGCGGCACCGACTCGGTCGTCACCGAGGCGCTGTGCACGCCCGGCGCACTCGTCCTGGTGGGGGAGCGGATCGCCGAGGTCCCCGGCGGACCCACGGCGGTCGCGGCCCTCGCCGACGCCACCGGCGCGTGCCTGGCCTGGATCCCGCGGCGCGCGGGGGACCGCGGCGCGCTCGAGGCCGGAGCGTTCCCGACCCTGCTGCCGGGCGGTCGGCCCGTCGGCGACCCGCAGGCCCGGCACGAGATCGAATCCGTTTGGGGGACACTGCCCGACGACCTGCCGTACCGGCCCGGTCGCGACACCACCGGCATCCTCGCCGCCGCCGCGAGCGGGGACCTCGCCGCGCTGGTCGTCGCCGGGGTGGACCCGGCCGACCTGCCCGATCCCGCCGCGGCGCGCGCCGCCCTCGACGCCGCCGGTTTCGTGGTGAGCCTCGAGGTGCGCCGCAGTGCCGTGACCGACCGGGCGGACGTGGTCTTCCCCGTGGCCCCGGTGGTCGAGAAGGCCGGCACCTTCCTCGACTGGGAGGGCCGCGAACGCCCGTTCCCGGCGGCGCTGGACGACACCGGTGCACTGTCCGACCACCGGGTGCTCGCCGCGCTCGCCGAGACGCTCGGTGCACCGGCACGGCTCGACGATCTCGCCGCACTCCGCCGTGAACTCGCCGAACTGGGCACCTGGACCGGGCACCGGCCGGCCCCCGCACCGGTGACACCGGCCGCGCCGGCCCGCCCGGTGCTCGGCGAGGCGGTGCTCGCGACCTGGCGGATGCTCCTGGACACCGGCCGGTTGCAGGACGACGAACCGCACCTCGCCGGAACCGCTCGCACCGCCGTTGCCCGCCTGTCCGCCGCGACCGCCGCCGAGATCGGCGCAGCCGCCGGTGAACTGCTCACCGTCACCACCGAACGCGGCGAGATCACCCTGCCGCTCGTCGTCGACGAGCTGCCGGAGCGTGTCGTGTGGCTGCCGGCCGCCTCACCCGGCTCGCTCGTGCACGACACCCTCGGCGCCGTCGCGGGCGACGTGGTGCGCATCCGGCCCACCGGGGAGGAGGCGAGACGATGACCGGCACCGCCCGAGGACCCGTCGACCTGTCGATGTTCGGCATCGACCCGTGGTGGCTCGTCGTCGCCAAGGCCGTCGCGATCTTCGCGTTCCTCGTACTGACCACGCTGGTGGCCATCCTCGTTGAACGCAAGGTCATGGCCTGGATGCAGATGCGCGTCGGACCCAACCGGGTCGGGCCGAAGGGCCTGCTGCAGACCGTCGCCGACGGCATCAAACTCGCCCTCAAGGAGGGCATCGTCCCCGCAGGCGTCGACAAGCCGGTCTACCTGCTCGCCCCGATCATCGCGACGGTGCCGGCGTTCATGGCGTTCGCGGTGGTCCCGTTCGGTCCCGAGGTGTCGATCCTCGGGACGCGGACCCCCTTGCAGCTCACCGACCTTCCCGTCGCCGTCCTCTACGTCCTGGCCGTCACCTCCGTCGGTGTCTACGGCATCGTGCTCGCCGGCTGGGCCTCCGGCTCCACCTACCCGCTGCTCGGCGGACTCCGCTCCACCGCCCAGGTCATCTCCTACGAGATCGCGATGGGCCTGGCGTTCGCCGCGGTGTTCCTGCAGGCCGGCACCATGTCGACCTCCGGGATCGTCGCCGCCCAGGACGGACTGTGGTTCGTCGTGCTGCTGCTGCCGTCCTTCCTCGTCTACGCGGTGTCGATGGTCGGCGAGACCAACCGCGCCCCCTTCGACCTGCCCGAGGCCGAAGGCGAACTCGTCGGCGGCTTCCACACCGAGTACTCGTCGCTGCGGTTCGCGATGTTCATGCTCGCCGAATACGTCAACATGACCACCGTCTCCGCCCTCGCCACGACCCTGTTCCTCGGGGGCTGGCACGCCCCGTGGCCGCTCACCCTGTGGAGCGGCGCGAACTCCGGATGGTGGCCGCTGCTGTGGTTCGTGCTCAAGGTGTGGCTGGTGCTGTTCGTGTTCGTGTGGCTGCGCGCCACCCTGCCCCGCCTGCGCTACGACCAGTTCATGGCGCTCGGCTGGAAACTGCTCATCCCCGTCTCGGTGGTGTGGGTGATGATCGTCGCGGTCGTGCACCTGCTCGACGACGACGAGGTCCTGCCCGCCACCGCGGGACTGATCGTCGCGGGGATCGTGTCCACCGCACTGCTGTTCGCCTACCTCGCCGTGCGGGCCCGCCGCAGCCGCCGCGCCGAACCGGCGCTCGCACCACCCGCCGACATCGGAGCCGATCCGTTCGCCGGTGGTTTCCCCGTGCCGCCGCTACCCCCGCGCCCCGACCGGGACACCCGGGTGAGCCGAGTCCCAGGAGGATCGTGATGGTCGAATTCCGTGGCCCGCTGGCCGGTTTCGGTGTGACGCTCACGACGATGTTCAAGAAGCCGAACACCGTGAACTATCCGGAGGAGAAGAGACCCACCGCTCCCCGCTATCACGGCCGGCACCGCCTCAACCGCTATCCCGACGGCCTCGAGAAGTGCATCGGCTGCGAACTGTGCGCGTGGGCGTGCCCCGCCGACGCCATCTACGTCGAGGGCGCCGACAACACCGACACCGAACGCTACTCACCCGGCGAACGGTACGGGCGGATCTACCAGATCAACTATCTGCGGTGCATCGGTTGCGGACTGTGCATCGAGGCCTGCCCGACCCGCGCGCTGACCATGACCAACGAGTACGAGATGGCCGACGACAACCGCGCCGACCTGATCTACGAGAAGGACCGGCTGCTCGCGCCCCTCGAACCCGGCATGGACCCGCCCCCGCACCCCATGGTCCCCGGCGCCACCGACGAGGACTACTACCGGGGAACGATCCCTCTCGCCGAGGGAGGTGGGAGATGACCGTACTCGCCGCGGAACTCACCCGCACCTCCACCGGGGAGGCCGTACAGTTCTGGATCCTCGGTGCCGTCGCCGTGCTCGGCGCGCTCGGGGTC
>Ga0182741_1001405_pt1 | contig 31335 bp, 27 predicted proteins | sample eDN5th37CBELigOP_FD_128874 | JGI IMG/M metagenome (GOLD analysis project Ga0182741, IMG submission 128874) | Enriched Organic Plus compost microbial communities from Emeryville, California, USA - eDNA 5th pass 37_C BE-Lig OP (version 2) (version 2) ... | reverse complement strand
CGCCGCGGCGACGGCTGATGGCGGTATTCCTGATCCAAGGCGGCTTGCTGGGCCTGGTCGGCTCGGCGCTGGGCGCGGGCGGCGGCGCCGCGCTGGTGATGCTGTTCATGCGCCTGACCCGGGGCGCGCTGTTCACCGTCACGCTGGAACCGCCGCTGTTCATCGGCACCGCGCTGCTGGCCACGCTCACCGGACTGATCGCCGCCACCGCGCCGGCGCTGCGCGCCGCCCGCCTCGACCCCGTGGTGGTGATCCGTGGCTGAGCCGGTGCTGCGCCTGGAGCAGGTCCGTAAGTCCTACGGCCAGGGCGAGCTGGAAACCGAGGTGTTGCACGGTATCGACCTGAACCTGGCCGCCGGCGAATTCACCGCGCTGATCGGCCCCAGCGGCTCCGGCAAGAGCACGCTGCTCAATCTCATCGGCCTACTCGACCGTCCCAGCAGCGGCCGCGTGCTCATCCAGGGCCGGGACACCGCCGAACTGGACGAAGCCGCGCTCACCGCGCTGCGCGGCCGCATCCTCGGCTTCGTGTTCCAGTTCCACTACCTCATCGACGCCTTCTCCGCCGAAGAGAACGTGATGATGCCGCTCATGGCCGCCGCCGGCCGCCCCACCCCGCCGATGCGCCAGACCGCGCGCGAATTGCTCGCCGCCGTCGGACTGAAAGGGCTGGAACAGCGCCCGCCGGCCAAGCTCTCCGGCGGCCAGCAGCAGCGCGTGGCCATCGCCCGGGCGCTGGCCGCCGACCCGCCGCTGGTGCTGGCCGACGAACCCAGCGGCAACCTGGACACCGCCTCCGCCGACGAGGTGTTCGCCCTGCTGCGCCGTTTCAACGCCGAGCGCGGCACCGCCTTCCTGATCGTCACCCACGACCCGCGCCTGGCGGCGCGCTGCGATCGCGTGATCCGCATGGTGGATGGACGCATCGTCGAGGATCGCCAGGTACAGCCGGCGTCGTAGCGCCGATTCACCGCTCTTTCGCTTCGGGGTTGTCACCCCAAATGTCAGCCCAGCGTCATTTCACCAATCCGCGGTGGTGGCGGCTGTCGCCGCCGCCGCGCCAGCGAGGGGAAGGGAAATGGTCTCTCAGCAAGCGCTCGATTCGCTTCGCGCGGGCTTCCATGGCAAGGTTCTGTCCCCGCGCGATCCCGGCTACGACGCCGCCCGGACGCTGTTCAACGCGATGATCGACCGGCGCCCGGCGCTGATAGCGCAATGCGCGACGGTCGACGACGTGCGGCGCGCACTGCGATTCGCGCGCGGCCACGATCTGCCGGTTTCGGTGCGTGGCGGCGGCCACGGCGTGGCCGGCAAGGCGGTCGTCGACGACGGATTGATGATCGACCTACGCCTTATGCACGAAGTGCGGGTCGATCCCGACGCCCGCACCGCCACCATCGCCGGCGGCGCAACCATGAGCCATCTCGACCGCGCCACCGCCGCGTACGGATTGGCCACGACCGGCGGCCGCGTTTCCACCACCGGCGTAGGCGGCTATGCGCTCGGCGGCGGCGACGGCTGGATGGCACGCAAGATGGGTCTGGCTTGCGACAACCTGCTCGCGGTCGAGCTCGTTACCGCCGACGGCGAAGTCATCCAAGCCAGCGAGCGCGAGCATCCGGACCTGTTCTGGGCCTTGCACGGTGGCGGCGGCAACTTCGGGGTCGCCACCAAGCTCACCTTCCGTCTGCACGAACTCGACCGGGTCACCGTCGCGCTGCTGTTCTGGCCGCCGGAGGCGGCGCCGGAAGTTCTGCGCGCCTACCGCGACGTGATGGAGAAGGCGTCCGACGACTTCGGCGGCGGCAGCCTCTACCTCACGGCGCCCGAGGAGAGCTTCGTTCCGGACACCCTGGTCAACCGACTGGCGTTCGCCATCCTGATCGTATACGCGGGTACCGAGGATGCCGCGCGCGCCGAGGCGGCGCCGTTGTTCGCACTGCGGCCGCAGGGGCGATTCCTGGCCGAGATGGCGTACGCCGACCTGCAGTGCATGCTCGACGACCCGCCGGGCTATCGGAACTACTGGTCCGCCGAATACCTGGATGCGCTACCGGACGCCGCGATCGACCGCTACTGCGCCCGCGCGGCGGACATGATCGTGCCGTCGCCGTCGCAACAGGCCCTGTTTCCGCAAGGCGGCGCCATCGCGCGCGGGTCGGCCGACTACCCGATTCCCTGGCGCAACGCGCCCTGGTGCCTGCACCCGTTCGGCCTTTGGGCCGCCGCTGGGACCGCGCGCTGCGCGCCGACCTGATGCCGTGGGCCAGCGGCTCCGTCTATCTGAATTTCATCGGCGACGAGGGACAACAACGCGTCGTGGCCGGCTTCGGCGCCGGCAACTACGAGCGCCTGTTGCGCATCAAACAGCGCTACGACCCCGACAACGTATTCCGGTTGAATCACAACATCCGCCCCTTACGCTGACGGGGGCGGAGGAGAAGCACGCTGGGTTGGCTGGGCGTTAGCGCGTGAGCGGCAGACGGTGCGCGCGGCGTGCCTACGTGGCGAAACGCGCCGCGCTCATACCGGCGGCGCTTCGCTCAACGTCCAGTAGGTATTGATGGAACGCATCACTTCGACGAACTGGCGGTAGTCCACCGGCTTCTTCATGTAGCCGGCGATGCCCAGGTCGAAGCTCTGGCACTTGTCCTGCTCCTCGGCCGAGGTGGTCAGCACGATCACCGGGATGCGCTTGAGCTCGGGCAGCGACTTGATCGCCTGCAGAAACTCGATGCCGTTCATGATCGGCATGTTCAGGTCCAGCAGGATCAGGCAGGGGCGGTCGTTGGCCGGATCCTGCAGGAAGGCCAGGGCGGCCTCGCCGTGCTCCTGGTGGATCAGCGGGTTGGTGACCTTGATCTCCTTGAGGGCGCGGCGCACCGTCATCGCGTCGACCTGATCGTCCTCGACCAGCATGATGGGGCAGTGGGTCTGTCTCATTCCGGCTCCGATGCTCGCCTCAGGCCCTCACCAGGCACTTCGGCAGCGAGAAATAAAAGGTGCTGCCCTCGCCCAGGGTGGACTCCACCCAGACCCTGCCACCGTACATCTCGACGATCTTCTTCACCAACGCCAGACCGATGCCCGTGCTCTCGCTGCGGTCGCGCGGCTGCAGCGTCTGGAACAGCTGGAAGATGCGCTCCCAGTGACGCGGGTCGATGCCGGGGCCGTTGTCGCGCACGTGGAAGTGCAACATGCCGTCCACCGCCTCGGCGCCCACCTCGATTCGCCCCTGCGGCTTGTCGTTGTAACGGATGGCGTTACTGATCAGGTTCTGGAACAGCTGCTGGATGCGCGTGCGCTCGGCCACCACGGTCGGCAGCGCGCTCACCGTGATCTGAATATGCGGCGGCGGCGCCAACAGGTCGATGACCTCGGTCAACATTGGGTTGAGCGGCACCGCCACCCGCTCCTCCTTGATCCGGCCGACCCGCGAGTACTGCAGGATGCCGTCGATGAGCTGATCCATGCGCCGCACCCGGCCGATCAGCAACCGCATCTGCTCCTTGCCGTCGTCGTCGAACTTGTCGGCATAGTCGGCGCTGATCCAATCCGCCAGCGAGGCGATGGCGCGCAGCGGCGCCTTGAGATCGTGCGAGGCGATGTAAGCGAAGTTCTTCAGCTCCTCGTTGGCGGCCTCGACCTCGCGCAGCAACTGGGCCTGGCGCTCCTCGGCCTGCTTGCGCTCGCTGATGTCGCGGATGATGCCGGAGTAGCGGCGTTCCTCCCCCTCGCCGAACTCGGCCACCGCCAGATCGATGGGAAACTGGCTGCCGTCCTTGCGCAGGCCGTGCATTTCGCGGCCGATGCCGATGATGCGCCGCTCGCCGGTGCGATGGTAGCGCTCCATGTAGGCGTCATGCTCGTCCTGGTAGGGGCTGGGCATGAGCACGGAAACGTTCTTGCCGATCACCTCGTCGGCCTGGTAGCCGAACATGCGCTCGGCGGCACGGTTGAAGCGCTCGATGATGCCGCGCCGATCGATCACGACGATGGCATCCACCGCCGTGTCCACCACCGCCTGCAGCTGCGCTCGGTTGCGCACCAACTCCGCCGTCGCCTGCCGACGCCGCGACATCTCGCGCAGCACCAGGGTCATGAGGGCGATCAAGACCACCATCACCAGACCCAGCGTGAAGAAGAAATTGCGCATCACCAAGCCGCCCTGGCGCTGCGCCTGCTCGCTGTCGTGCTCGAGCAGCGACTGGTGCGTGTGCAGTACCGCGTCCACCGCCTGCTCCAGCGCACGCATCTCGGCCAGCCCAACGCCTTCGGCGAGCAAGCGCCTGGCGCCGTCGGGCTCGCGGTCCTGGGCGTCCACCACTTGCCTGAGCGCGGCGAAGCGGGCCTCGACCAACCGCTCCACCTGCTGGATCTGCGCGCTCAGCTCCGGATCGTCCGCCGCCACCGAACGCAGCTCGGCCAGGTGCTTGATCACCCGCTGCGCGGCGGCGGCGGCGCTGCGCCGGTAGTCGTCGTTGCCGGTGACCAGGTAACCGCGTTGCGCCGACTCGGTCTGGTAGACCGAGGACAGCAGATGCTGCAGCGGCAGCATCACCTCGGCATTGCGTATGCCCAGCCGCGACACTTCCACGAAACGGCTGGTGACGTAGTAGGAAGCGACACCGACGCTGGCCAGCAGCGCGAGCACCGTGGCGAAACCCACCAGAATGACGCGCTCGAACAGGAGCTTCTTCAAGACAGGATCCTTGCGTGGGGCCCGCCGCCCGCGGTTCAGGCCGCGGGGTCGAGGTACGCCTTGAGACGGCGCATGATGTCGAGATAGCCGAGCATGCCCATCGGCTTGATCCAATAGTCGTTGGCGCCCAACTCCAGCGCCCGGCGCTTGTCCTCGGCATCGTCGGAACCGGTGAGGATCACCACCGGCACGTCCTTGAGCAGCGGGTCGGAGCGCACCGCGGCCAGCACCTCGTGTCCGCTCATGTCCGGCAGGCTGAGGTCGAGCAGCACCACGTTCGGCCGCTTGTAGCGCTCGCAGTGGTGACGCAGCAGCTCGAGGGCGTGCTCGCCCGTTTCGGTGCCCACGATCTGCAACGGGATGGCGGCGGTCCGCTCCAAAGCCATGCGCGAGAGATAAGAGTCGGTGGGATTGTCCTCCACCAGGAAAATGGTGGACGTCGCCTCGAAATGGCTTCGTTGCTTGCTGACCATGTTGCCTATTCGAATTGGCCGGGAACGCGGAGTGGCCGCATATGGTAATGCAATAGCCCCCGACCTTGGCGATACGTAGAAGCCAACAGGCGTGCGCATGCCATGCCCCCTACCGGGAGGCGACGCACCACGAGCTAGGGCCTTTCATTCAGGCCAGCCGCGAGAAACGGCTAGTTCGTGTACAAGCTCGGTTCTCCGGGCGGCCGCGTCTTGAAGCGGCGGTGCGCCCACAAGTACTGCGCCGGCACGCGGCGGATGGCCTGCTCGAACACCTGGTTGATACGCCCGGCGTCAGCCACCGGATCATCGCTTGGGAAGTTCTCGAACGGCGCGCCGAAAGTCAGCTCGTAGCGACCATCGGCGGCGACCGAGTACAACAGCGGCAGCACGGCCGCGTCACCCATCCGCGCCAACCGCGGCACCGCCGCCACGGTGGCCGCGGGAATGCCGAAGAACGGCGCGAACACGCTGTGCTTGGCGCCGTAGTCCTGGTCCGGCAGGTAGAACACCACCCTTCCCGCCTTGAGTTGCCGCACCAAACCCCGCACGTCGTGTCGAGGTATGGCGCCACCGGCGCGGCGGCTGCGCCAACGTTGGGTCAGGTGTTCCACCACCGGGTTCTCATGCGGCCGGTATACCGCATCGAAGGCCAGGTGTTGGGACAGGAAACGGCCGGCCATCTCCAGGCAGGTGAAGTGACCGCAAAGCAGCAGTACCCCACGGCCTTCGGCGCGGGCGCGCTCCAGATGCTCCAGACCGTTCACCCGGCAGCGGCCGGCGAGCGCCTTGTCCGGCGCCCACCAACCGAGCGCGACCTCCACCATGCCGCGGCCGGTGTAGCGAAAGTTCGCGCGCGCCAGGGCTCGGCGCCGGCGTTCGTTCAGCTCGGGGAAACACAGTTTCAGGTTGGTGAGGACGATCCGGCGGCGGCGCGCGATCACCGGGTAGAGCGCCGCGCCGAGCCACTCTCCCAACCGCACGGCGATCGGCAGCGGCAGCGCGGCGATGAGCCGCAGCAGCCCCATGCCGAACCAGGACAGCCAGTAGCGCGGATGAGCCAGGTGGGAAACGGATACGGCGGGCGCCGGTGCCGCCGGGGAGGCCAGATCGTTCATCTCACTTCCTTGTGACAATGCCGTGCCGGACGGTGCCGCTCCTGGACACCGGGCGGGCGAGCCGCCGTCCTAAACTGTAGGTCGACCCGTCGGCTCGATTCAACCGGTTCGACATGATCGGCGCGTCCCAGGCTTCATAGCGAGGAGACCTCATGCCGCTGGGCCCCGCCCTGCTCGACGCGCTGAAACTGCTGGCATTGGCGGCGATGACGGTGGACCACGTCAACGCCGCCCTGTTCGCGCGCTCGATCGAGCAGCTGACCCTGATCGGGCGGATCGCCTTCCCGGTGTTAGTGTTCGCCGCCGCGTCCGGCGCGCTGCGCACGCGCTCGCCTCGTCGCTATCTGCGGCGGCTGCTGCTGTGCGCGCTGGTGTCGCAGCCCGTGTTCTGGCTGGCGCTGGACACGCAGTGGTGGCACCTCAACACGGTGTTCACCCTGCTGCTGGGAGTGGGCGCGGTGCTGGCCTGGCGCGCCGACCGCCCGGAATGGCTGGCGCTGCTGCTGCCGCCGGCCTTGTTGGTCGACTACGGGCTGGCGGGCGTCGCTGCCGTTCCCGCGGCGGCGATGCTGTTGGCGGACGCCCCGCTGCGACGCTGCGCCGGCGCCGTCCTGTTCGCCGTCGTCAGCCCTTGGCTGTGGTTCGGTCCCTGGCAGCTGACGGTCGGACTGGCGACCAGCGCCGCGGCGTTGCTGCTGCTCGCGCGCACGAACCGGCAGCGGCCGCCGGCCGGTCCGCGCTACGCCTTCTATGTCTACTACCCGCTACACCTGGCGCTGCTGGCGCTGGTCAAACGACTGGCGATGTAGGCCGTGCCGGACGCCGTCCGCGGCGACGGCGAACCCGCTACCAGCGAAACGCCAACGGCAGCTCGGGCCAGAAGCTGACCTGCATGCCCTGGCGGCCGTGGTCGAATACCAGTTCCAGGAAATGCCGCTCCCCCTCCTCCAGGCTCACCAGCCCAGCCCCTGCCAGCGCCCGCGCCGCGGCGGAAGGCTGGCCGAACGGACCGATCAGCCGCAGGCCGGTGATCTCCGCCAGTCCCGCGGGATGTTCGAGCGGCTGACGGTCGGCGCCGGCGGTGTCCGGCCGGCTGCCCCAGGTCTGGTACAGCCACATCGGTTCGTTCAGCGGCGTGTCGGCGATCAGCACATCGCGCGATTCGGGCAGATAGTCTGGGCGGTAGCTCCAACCCAGGAACGGCGCCGCCGGACGGCCATCGGAGCGGAAACCGATACCGAACGGCGACGCCTGGCCGGCGCGGCCGCTCCAGCGCTCCCACAAACGGGTCTGCGCCGCCGGGGCCTGCCGAACTTGAGCCGGATCGTCGACCCACAGCAGCTCCAGCACCGCGTTGAAGAAGAAGAAGCGACGGCTGCGGGTACCCTGCCCGGTGTGCTGGATAGGCGCGCCCTCGGACAGGCCGAAGTCCAGTAGTTCGCAAGCCTCGGCCGCACCTGCGGCCGTGCAGATGAAGATATGATCCAAGGTGATGGTCATGACCGTGCCCGTACCGAATCGAGGGACGCAAGCTTGCCAGAGGACGCGGGCGCTGGCGATGACGTTCAGTATCCGTTCAGGCGCCCCATCCTAGTCTGGGAGCCGTACGCAAGTATCCGCTTTTCAGGAGGATCGCCATGACCATAAGCAGCAAGAAGATCGGGGTCATCGCCTTCGGCGCGCTGATGGCGCTGAGCGTCATCGCCACCCCCGCCAAGGCCGGCGAGCGGCACGGCTCGCAGGCCGTGTTCATCGGCGTCTTCAGCAGCTCGGGGCACCATCACCACCGGCCACAACACCATCATCAGCATCGCCCGCAGCACCACCACGGGCCGCAGCACCACCACCCCGCGCACCGGCCGCAGGCGCACCACCACCATCATCACCACAACCACGGCAACCACTGGCGTCCCGCCCCGCCCAAGCCGCATTGGCAGGACCACGGCCATCGCGGCGGCGGCCAACATTGGCAGCGGACGCGCGGCTGAGGCTCCGCGGCGGCGGGCGCGAGGCGCCGCCGCCACCCCGGCCGCCGGAGGACTTACACTAACGGCCTAAGCCACTGCGTCAGAGGCCGTGATGGACCTGTTCAGCCAAACCACCCAAGCCGACAACGAGCCGCTCGCCTATCGCCTGCGGCCGCGGACCCTGGACGACTACATCGGCCAGGAGGCGCTGGTCGGACCGGGCAAGCCGCTGCGGCGGATGGTGGAAGCGGGCGTGGTGCGCTCGATGATCCTGTGGGGCCCGCCGGGGGTGGGCAAGACCACGCTGGCGGAGATCCTGGCGCAGGCCACCGGCGCGCGGCTGGAGCGGCTGTCGGCGGTGATGGCCGGCGTCAAGGACATCCGCGAGGTGGTGGAGCGTGCCCGCGCGGCGCTGGCTCAGCAGCAGAAGACCGTGCTGTTCCTCGACGAGATCCACCGCCTCAACAAGAGCCAGCAGGATGCGCTGCTGCCCCATGTCGAATCGGGGCTGTTCACCCTGATCGGCGCCACCACAGAGAATCCGTCGTTCGAGGTCAATTCCGCCCTGCTGTCGCGGGCGCGGGTGTACGTGCTCAAGAAGCTGAGCGAGGACGATCTGTTGCGGGTGCTGGAGCGCGCGCTGCGCGACAAGCACCGCGGGCTGGGCGAGCGCCACATCAAGGCCGATGAAGCGGTGCTGCGCATGCTGGCGCGCGCCGCCGGCGGCGACGCGCGCCGCGCCCTGGGGCTGCTGGAAACCGCCGCCGACTTCACCCGCCAGGAAGGGCCGTTGGAAGTCCTGGACGAGGATTCCGTGCGCGAGGTGATCGGCCACCAAGCCTCGCGCTTCGACAAGAGCGGCGATGCCTACTACGACCTGCTCTCGGCCATCCACAAGTCGGTGCGCTCGTCGCGCCCCGACGCGGCGCTGCTCTACATCGCCCAGTTCATCCAGGGCGGCGGCGACCCGCTGGACGTGGTGCGCCGGCTCGCCGCGATCGCCTCGGAAGACGTCGGCAACGCCGACCCCAAGGCGCTGCCGCTGGTCATGGCCGCCTGGGACGCCTATCTGCGCCTGGGCGATTACGAAGGCCAGCGCGCCATCGCGCACGCCGCCATTCATCTGTCGGTCGCGCCCAAGAGCAACGCGGTGGAACTTGCCTGGAAGGCGGCGCAGCGCTACGTGGCCGAAAACCCGGACTTCGAGATCCCGCTGTACCTGCGCAACGCTCCGACCAAGCTGATGGCCTCGCTCGGCTACAAGCAGGGCTATCGCTACGCGCACGACGAACCCAACGCCTATCCGGCCGGCGACTCGCACAACTGCTGGCCGCAGGAACTCCCCAAGCAGGACTTCTACCGCCCCACCGAGTACGGTCAGGAGAGGCGCTACAAGGAGATCCTGGAGTGGCGCCGCGCACTCGACGCGGAGGCGGAGAAGCGACGCTGAGCGCCGGCGGCGATCACGCGGGTTACGTTCTTCCTCTTTCTTCTTCCTCGACCGAGTCCAGTCCCTTCGATGCCGCCGAGCATCGCAGGGCATCCTTCTTCGCCTACGTTCTTGGCGGCAGCCCCCTACTCCCACGGCTCCCCAACCAACCCCACTATCTCCTTCCCGGTCGGATAGGCCCCGGCATTGACCGGTTTGCCGTCCGGCACTCCGCCCTCGCGGCCGAGGCCGATCGCGGGAGAATCGGGCCGCAGCCGGTAGTCGCCGCGCTCGGGGTCGACGAAGCGCGGATCGCCGACCAAGTCATTGGCCGATAGTCCGCGCTGGCTGCGCTTCCAGCTGCCGAGCGAGGTGAAGGTGTCGTTGCGGCCGTACAGGCCGACGATCACCTTCGGGTCGCTGCGGAACAGGTTGTAATCCATGCGCTTGATCTCGGCGGTATCGGGCTGGCGAGTGAGGAAGTCGGCGTGCTGGATCGGTCCGGAGCGGTAGAAGATGTTGTTGTAGATGTACAGACCTTCGCCATGCTCGCTGCCTTCGATGGCGCGCGAGCTGTAGTCGACGAAGGTGTTGTTGAAGATGTGCACGTCGCGCAGCTGCGTGCTCTTCTCGGTGGTGGTACGGAAACCGGAGTCGCAGCCGACCACGTTCTGGTAGTAGCGGATGTTCTCGGTCACGCCGTCGCGCTGGGTGTTGACCACCAGGCCGTAACGGCAATCGCGCAGCCGGTTGTTGCGGACGGTCAGGCCCGTGCTCTTGTACTTCTCCTTCACCCCGGCGATCACGTCGTAGATTTCGTTGTGCTCGATGGTGACGTCGTGTGTGTTGTAGGTCTTCACCGCCGAGGCGTTGGAGCTGGCGCCACTGTTGTGGACGTCGTACAGCTTGTTGTTGCGCACCAGCACCTTGCGCGCATTCTCGATGCGGATGGCCTCGGCGTTGTCGACGCCGTCGAGGTGGATGCCATGGACGATGTTGTTGCGGATCACCACGTCCTCCACCAGCGCGCCGGGATCGCCGTACACCAGGATGCCCTTGGGGCCCGGCTTGGGAATGACGAAGCCGTCGATCACCACGTGGCTGCGGTGGCTCACGCCGATGGCCGGATTGGTGGGCGAGGCTTGCAGCACGGCGGCGTGCGCCGGCAGCGACTTGAAGGTCACGGGCTTTCCCGGTGCGCCGGCGGGGATGTTGATCGCCGGGCGGTTCCAGGCGCCGCCGCTGCGCACGTCGTAGCGGCCGGCCTTGACGTAGACCGTGTCGCCCGGCTTGAGCGGCGCCCGCGCCGCCCGCTGCAGCGTGGCCCAAGGCCGCCGCTCGCTGCCGGGGTTGTCGTCGGAGGCGCGCGGATGGCCCTGGTCGACGTAGTACGTCGCCGCAAACGACGGACCGACGACCGCCAGCAGCAGACCGCAGACAAGCCAATGGAGTCGCTCTCGCACCCAGCGCATGACGTTCCCGCTTCCTTAGGTTTGTTGCAGTACCTGCCATAGGGACGAAGCCGGCGTGAGCCAATCCGGAAACCGCCGAGATGCGAAAACGGCGGCGGCCGGAAGCTCCCGCTCCCGGCCGCCGCCGTCGAATAGCCGCAAGGGCTCGATCAGTTCGGCATCACACCGATGATCTCCTGGCCGGTGGGATAGGCACCGGCGTCCACCGGCGCGCCGGTTTCCACGCCGTCGACCCGGCCCATGCCCGCGGCCGGCGAGCCAGCGGCGAGGTGGAAGTCGCCGGCGGCGGCGTCGACGAACATCGGGTCGCCGCGGCCATCGTGCGCCGACAGCCCATGCGCGGCTTGCCAAGCCTGCAGCGTGGTGAAGGTCTGGTTGCCCTTGTACAGGCCGATGACCACCTTCGGCTCGTTGTTCCAGAGGTTGTAGTCCATACGCTTCACCTCGGCCACGCCGTCCTTGCGGGTGAAGAAGTCGGCCATGCTGGCCTCGCCCGCGCCGCGGTAGAAGATGTTGTTGTAGACGTACAGGCTCTCGTTGTGCTCGGCGCCGTGCACCGCCTTGGTGGCGTAGTCGACGAAGGTGTTGTTGTAGATGTGCACCTCGCGGATGGTCGGCGACTCGCTCTCGGTGTCGTAACCGGCGCCGCACTGCACGATGTTCTGGTAGAAGCGCACGTTCTCGACCACGCCGCCGTTCTGGTTGTTGAGCACCAGGCCGGCCTTGCAGGCGGAGATGCGGTTGTTGCGCACCGTCAGGTTCTTGCTGCCTTCCTTCTCCTTCACGCCCGCCACCACGTCGGAGAACTCGTTGTTCTCGATGGTCACGTCCTGGGTGAGATAGGTCTTCACCGCCGAGGCGTTGGAGCTGCCGCCGCCGTTGTGGACGTTGGAGATGCGGTTGTTGCGCACCACCACGCCGTTGGCGTGCTCGATGCGGATGCCCTCGGCGTTGTCGTTGCCGGCGACGGTGGCGCCGCTGATCACGTTGTTCTGGATCACGATGTCCTGCACCGGCGCGGACTTCTCGCCGAACACGGCGATGCCCTTGGCGCCCGGATTGGCGATGGTGAAACCGTCGATCACCACGTGGCTGCGGGCGTACACACCGATCGGCGCGCCGGCGCCGGTCGCCTGCAGCACCGCCGCCTGCGCCGGCAGCGACTTGAAGGTCACGGGCGCGCCCGGCGCACCGGACGGCACGTTGATCGCCGGCTGGTTCCACACCCCGCCGTCGATGCTGTAGGTGCCGGCCTTGACGTACACCGTGTCGCCCGGCTGCAGCGGGGCCTTGGCGGCCTGTGCCAGGCTGGCCCACGGCGCGGCCTCGGTACCCGGATTGCTGTCGGAGGCGGCCGGGTTCTGCTGATCGACGAAGTAATCGGCGGCGAAGGCCGGCGCGGCGATGCCGGCAGTCATCAGGCCAAAGCCGACCATGGTGCGCTTGAGCAGCGCACGATTGCTGTTTCGCATGCTAGATGATCCCGTTTTTCGTGAATTGGCCGCCGGGGCTGCGCCGCTTCGGGCGCGCCGCACGTCTATGGAGGGCGGCTAAAGGATGATTCGGTCCGGTTAATTCGAGCCGTTTCGATTACAAGATCGTCAAGGGTTCAAACTTCCCTAAAGGACGAGCCGATCGAGCGAATGATCCTGAAGGTGCGTGGCGCCGTGCAGATCGGCATTCACAGGCGCCGCGTCGTGTCGGCAGCCATACTCCCCTATCGGCCGGACGGGTACCTTGAACCGGGTCACACTACAGGCACCCCCTAATGCGCACGGAAGTTGATGAAGATGCTGGTATTTCTTGCCACTAGCGAAGCTCGGTTCAGGGGCGGATCGGCGATATCGCCGGCGCTATGGACGCCGCAATCGCTCGTTATTGGCACTGCCTACCCCGGCTTTCACGACCGGTAACAGGTTAACTAATGGACAAAGAAAAGCCCGGACGGCATTGCCGTCCGGGCTAGCTTCACCCGAGAGGAGCCGATCGCGGGTTTACTGCAGGGACACGTACTTGGCGTTCTTGATCATCGCCGCCGGCGTCGGGCCGACCAGACCGCCCTTGTCGTCGATGTCGGTGACCGCGTGCGGGTTGTACTCCGCCGGCAGGGTCTTGAGCGCCTTGCCGAAGTTGGCGCGGATCGCGGCGCCGTCGGTAACGGTGCCGGCCTGCTTCATGGCCTCGACCGCCATGTGCAGGCCCGCGTAGTGCAGCGACGACTCGTGGGTCGGATCCTTCTTGTACAGCTCGCGGAACTTCTCGACGAAGCGCTTGGCGCTCGGAGCCTCGTCGCCGATCAGCGGCATGACGCCGTGGGCGCCTTCCAGGGCCTTGAGGCCGTCGGTGACCTTGGCCATCTCGTCCATCTTGGCCTGGTCCATGATCACGAAGCCACCCTTGAAGCCGAGTTCGCGGGCCTGCTTGACCACCAGCGCGGTCGGCTCGGACGCGCCGCCGACGAACAGCACGTCCGGCTTGGCGGCCAGCACCTTGGTGACGCTGCTGTAGAAGTCGGTGTCCTTGTTGTAGTCCATCGGATTGTCGATCACGACCTCGCCGCCGGCGGCGGTCCAGGCGGGAGCGAACGCCTTGGTCCAGATCTTGGCGTAGTCATGGTTGCCCGGGATCAGACCGACCTTCTTGCCATAGTTGGCCATGGCCGACTTCACGAACGGCTCGACATAGCCGAGGAAGGACGGCGGCATGCGCACGGTCAGCTTGTTACCGCGCTCCAGCACGTGCGGCACGCTGGTGTAGGACATGACCAGGAAGTTCGACTGCTCGTTGAACGCCTGCAGGGCGAAGGTGCCGCCGGTGTGGCCGGCGAACACCACCGGAGTCTGGTGCTCCTGGACCAGGCGCTTGCCGTTGATGCCGGCTTCGGCCGGGGAGTACTTGTCGTCGAGCACCACCAGCTCGATCTTGTACTTCTTACCGGCGATCTCCACGCCGCCCTTTTCGTTGAGTTCGTTGACGGCCATCTCCAGGCCGGTGACCGAGTTGCGACCGAACAGAGCCGCCGGACCGCTCAGGGGACCGGTATAGCCCAGCTTGACTACATCCTGCGCCGCCGCCGTTCCCGCGCCGACCAGCCCCAGGCCCATAGCCACGCCGGCCGACAGCCGGGCAAGACGTTTGTAGAGTCGCATGAATCTTGTTCTCCTCACGTTCTTATTCGATGACACATCGGTGTCGATTCCGGCCACCAGCGCAGCCGCCGGTATGTTTTACATGTTTACTCAAAAAGAGTCTAACAATAAAAACGTCTAACTTTGCGATACAAACTTTCTTATTGACACACCGGATATTCTTCGTTAGCCGACGCTAGCTACGGCACGACACGGCATTGGCGATCGAACGCATCGGAACGTGGTCAAATCAGCGGCCCCGGATACGTTGCCCTAGCAACGCCGGGCCCGGCATCCCGACCGGCACTTGACCTTCCCATCATGGGAAGGTGGATCATGCCGTCATCGTTCCGATAGTCAGGACTACAGCGACATGACCAGCCTCACCCTCGGTATCAAAGGCATGACCTGCGCCTCCTGCGCGGGCCGCGTCGAGCGGGCGCTGAAGAAGCTGCCCGGCGTCACCGAGGTCAGCGTCAACCTCGCCACCGAGAACGCGACCGTGCACGGCGACCGGCTCGATCTGGCCACGCTGCGCAAGGCGGTCGAGGACGCCGGCTACGGAGTAGCCACCGACACGCTGGATCTCGAGATTCGCGGCATGACCTGCGCCTCCTGCGTGCGCCGCGTCGAAAAGGCTCTGGGCAAGCTGCCGGGTGTGGAAAGCGCGACGGTCAACTTGGCGACCGAGCGTGCGCAGGTCACGTTGCTGCGCGGCGCGGCGAGTCCGGCCGATCTGATCGGCGCGGTGAGTGCCGCCGGCTACGAGGCCTCGCTCCCCGCCGCCACGGCCGATGCCGACCAAGCCGCGCCGCAACGGCGCACGCTCGACCGCGAACTGCTGGCGGTCATCGCCGGCGCGGTCCTGTCCCTGCCGCTGCTGCTGCCCATGCTGCTGGCGCCGGTCGGCATCACGTTGAACGTGCCCGGCTGGCTACAGCTGCTGCTGGCCACGCCGGTGCAGTTCGTGCTGGGCGCGCGCTTCTACCGCGCCGGCTGGAAGGCGCTGCAAGCCCGCTCCGGCAACATGGACCTGCTGGTCGCACTGGGCACCTCCGCCGCCTACGGCCTGAGCGTGTATCAACTGCTCACCGCTCATGGCCACGCGCAGCCGCACTATTACTTCGAGGCGGCGGCGGTGGTGATCACCCTGGTGCTGCTCGGCAAGTGGCTGGAGGCGCGCGCCAAGCGCCAGACCACCGCCGCCATCCGCGCGCTCAGCGCGCTGCGGCCGGCGCGGGCGCGGGTACGGCGCAACGGCGTCGACAGCGAAGTGGCCGTGGAGCAGGTGGCGGTGGGCGATCAGGTGGTGGTGCGCCCGGGCGAGCGCATCCCGGTGGACGGGGTGATTCTGCGCGGCGCCACCACCGTGGACGAATCCTTCATCACCGGCGAGAGCCTGCCGGTGGCGCGGCAGGAGGGCGACAAGGTCACCGGCGGCGCCATCAACGGCGAAGGCCTGCTGCTGATCGAAACCAGCGCGGTCGGCGCCGAGACCACGCTGTCGCGCATCATCCGCCTGGTGGAGAACGCCCAGGCCGCCAAGGCGCCGATTCAGCGCCTGGTGGACAAGGTCAGCGCGGTGTTCGTGCCGGTGGTGCTGGTCATCGCACTGCTGACCTTCCTCGGCTGGTGGCTGCACGGCGGCGACATCACTACCGCCGTGATCAACGCCGTGGCGGTGTTGGTCATCGCCTGCCCCTGCGCGCTGGGCCTGGCGACGCCGACCGCCATCATGGCCGGCACCGGCAGCGGCGCCCGCCACGGCATCCTGATCAAGGACGCCGAGGCGCTGGAGGTGGCGCACGCCGTCACCACCGTGGCGTTCGACAAGACCGGCACGCTCACGGTCGGCCGGCCATCGGTCGCGGCGCTGCGCGGCCATGGTATGGACGAGGTCGAACTGCTGCGGCTGAGCGCGGCCATCCAGTCCGGTAGCGAGCATCCGCTGGCGCACGCGGTGCGCGATGCCGCCGCTGCCCGTGGCTTGGCGGTGCCGGCGGCCGGCGAGGTGCGCGCCATTCCCGGGCGCGGCGTGGCCGCCACGGTGGAAGGACGCGAACTTCGGCTCGGCAGCCGGCGCCTGATGGGCGAACTCGGCGTGGACCTGGCGCCGTTGGCCGACGCCGCCACCGCGCTGGAGCGCGAGGGCCGCACGGTGTCGTGGCTGGCGCGGATCGGCGAACGCAACGAACTGCTGGGCCTGATCGCGTTCGGCGATCAGCTTAAGGACAGCGCCATCGCCGCCGTGCGCCGGCTGCGCGCGCAGGGCGTGCGCACCGTCATGCTCACCGGCGACAACCACGGCGCCGCCCAGGCGGTGGCGGCGCGGCTCGGCCTGGACGAGGTGCGCGCCGAAGTGCTGCCGGCCGACAAGGCCGCGGCGGTGACCGAGCTCAAGCGCGGCGGCGCCGTGGTGGCCATGGTCGGCGACGGCATCAACGACGCGCCGGCGCTGGCCGCCGCCGACGTCGGCATCGCCATGTCCACCGGCACCGACGTGGCCATGCACGCCGCCGGCGTCACGCTCATGCGCGGCGACCCGCTGCTGGTGGCCGACGCCATCGACATCTCCCGGCGCACCTATCGCAAGATCCGCCAGAATCTGTTCTGGGCCTTCATCTACAACCTGATCGGCATCCCGCTGGCGGCCGCCGGGCTGCTCAACCCCATGATCGCCGGCGCCGCCATGGCCTTCAGCAGCGTCAGCGTGGTCAGCAACGCCCTATTGCTGCGGCGCTGGCGCCCGGCCGCGGGCGCCGCCGAGCACGCCGAGCCGGCGACGGTCGCGCAACGCACGAGGACGGCATGAACATCGGCCAGGCCGCGAAGGCGACGGGCGTCAGCGCCAAGATGATCCGCCATTACGAGGCCATCGGCCTGATCGGCAAGGCCGACCGCAGCTTCTCCGGCTACCGCCGCTACTCGCCGCGGGATCTGCACACGCTGCGGTTCATCAAGCGCGCCCGCTCGCTGGGCTTCTCCATCGAGGAAATCGGCAAGCTGCTGCAGCTGTGGACCGACCGCAGCCGCTCCAGCGCCGAGGTGAAGGCGCTGGCGCAAAGGCATATCGACGACCTACGGCGCAAGATCGGCGAGATGCAGCAGATGGTGGACACGCTGTCGCACCTGGCCGATCACTGCCACGGCGACCACCGCCCCGACTGCCCGATTCTCGATGCCCTGGCGGAAGGCGCCATCCCGGACGGCGATACACCGCCGGGACGATGCTGCGAGCGCGAATAACGGATGGGTACGGCCCCTTAGTGGGGGAAGCACCCGGTCGCCATGTCGAGGTGATGCGCTTGGTGATGGTCGCCGCTAGCCATGAAACCGATGAAACCCAGTCCGCGAATCTTGGCGACCTGGCCCGGCTCGGACGCGGTCACCCGCAGTAGGACGGCGTCCTTCAACTCCCGCGCCTCGGTGCGCCACCCTTGCTGACCGTTCATGGCGCGGGCATGGGCCGGCACCATGCGCCGCACCGCCTCCAGCACCCTGCCCTCGCCGCCGACCCGCATTTCCAGGCCGCCGTCGATCGGCCGCTGCTCGACGCGCGCGTGCAGCGTTACCTCGTGCATGTCGATCAGGTGCTGGCGCAGCGCCTCCAGGTCGACCTTGCTCCAGTCGGTGCGCGGGTCGGCCTCGAGGCGGCGCACGATCTCCTGGATGGCGCCGAAGGCCGCCTGCCCTACCTGCATGTGCTGCGCGGCGTGGTGCTCGCCGTGCTGGTGATGACCATGGGCATGATCGTGCCCTCCGGCGGCCTGCGCCTGCATCGAAACGGCCAGGCTCAGCAGCAGCAACGGGCGGCACCAGTCGGAAGTGGGCATGCGTTCTACTCCTTGGTATCGATGGCGGCAGCCGTTGGCGACCATATACTCCAAACCGGCCCGAAGGGGCGCAACCGCATGCCGGTCGCGTTGGCGGTCCGACGCACCGAGCGATATCGCATCCGCCCACGCCGTCCGCGCTGGGTGGACCGCATGCACCATCTTCATCTTCAACCGACTTCCTCGCCCGGCGCCGCGGCGAGGGTGCGATCGATCACCTGGAGCGCGCCAACTCCGCCACGGCGGGATCGCTGCTCAGACCGGCCGGCAGCGTGAAATCGGGATCGCTCAGCGAGGCGAGGTCGAGCTGGTAACGCTCGATCACATAGCGGGCCATGTTGGCGATCTGCACGCCGTCGCTGGGCACACCGCGGCGACCGTTGGCCTGCCACAGCGCGTCGGCCAAGGCGAAGAAGTTGGCGCGGGCGACCTCGTCGGCGGGCAGCCACTGCAACTGCTCGCTCACATACCCGATAAGGCCGCGAATGATGGCGAGACGATTGGCCTCGTCAATGACCGAGTCGGCGGTTCCGTTCACATCGATGAGAGCAAGGCGGCCCAGGTCGTCGATGATTCGCGACAACTGATCACGCGTGGTCTGCGACAGCGACCCGTCATTGCTCAGAATGACGGCGGCCAGGACGACGTTGCCGCCAAGCTCGCGAAGCGCCCTGGCGATACGGGCGAACGCATCGCCCTCAGCGCGCAGCGTCGCCGCCAATCGGGTCAATTGCAGCGAAACCGACTGCAGCTTGGCCGACGTGGCCGGGTCGTCAAGCACGCTATCGGCGTCGAGACCGAAGCGTCGCGCGACCTCGTTCCGAGCTTGGTCCAGACTGAGCGACCGATCGAGCATTTCCTGCACGACCAAGGTCGACAGCGGCGTCACCACGATCGAACCGTCGCGCACCGGCGCCATCAGCGTCAGCTCTTGGAAACTGTAGCCAGTCCGCGCGTCGTGTCCGCCGCTGGCGATGACGCGGGCACCTTCCAAGCTCCCGGCCGAATGAGGAAGGCTGAAGCTACCGTCGGCGCCGCTGGACCGAACCGCGGAGAGCGCGGCGCCGGTCCGATCGACCAGTTTCACCAGGGCGCCGGCGATGGGCGGATCGGTCACGACACCGTTGACGGAGGAGCCGCCGATAGGGCCTGCGCCGATATCGGGGTCATTCCCGCCCCCACCGCAGCCCGAAACAAGAGTGAGCAACGCCGCGAGCAGCGCGGCGGTCACACATCGCAAGACTGGCATAAGCTCTCTGCGCCCCTTGTGTTCTTGGTATTAGGCGCACCCCGGAGTCGTTGGGAGACCGTAAGTGCATCACTGAAATCTTATCTTATGAGTGCGAAGGATTCGCCACAGAATGCGACACGGTTCTCATTCCTTCAGCCGCGGCGCGCTGGAGACGGTGCAAGCGGCTAGGCCGATGTCACCGCCGTCCTGTTCCCTCCTGCGCGACCACGGTTCCCGCCGCCTGTTTCGGCGCCGGCGCGGCCACCAACGTCGGCCGTAGGTAGCGGGGCGCGCCGAACACCACGCGATCGGCCGGCAGCGCCAGCTCGCGGCCGCCGAAGCTCACGAAGCCCAGCGCATCGCGCACGCCGCCGATCCGCAGCACCACCTGCGGCCCTCGCTGGGTGACGACGCGAACGTCCACCACTTCGCCGATATGGACTCCCTCCGCGTCGATCACGCGCGCGCCCTTGTAGGACCCAAGCCGCTGCACCGCGGGCGGCGCCGCCAGGTCCATGCGGCCGACGGCGCGATCGAGCGCGACCAGCGCCTGGCTCAGCAGCGGCAACGCCTGCTCGGGCGAACCGCTTTGAATGCGCCGCCGCGCCGACATGAGGCTGGTCAGCGCGGCGTCGAGCGCGCGCCGCATTTCGCCCGGCGCGGCATGGCGCGTCACCTCGGCGCTGCGCAGGGCCGCGTCCAGCGCATGCACCGCCTTGCTGCGCTTGCCGGCGGCCAACTGATCGGCGGCGGCGTCGGCGGACAGCCGCGCGCCGTCGATCATCGTCTGCAACTGGGTCGGGTCCTCCTGCGGCACCGGTACCGAGATCGCCTCCACCGGCAATCCCTCGCGGTAGGCGACCGAGCGGTCGACCGACACCAGCCCCGCCAGGGCAAGCAGAATCGCCGCCAGCACCCGCACGCTTGGCCGGAAGCGGCGCATGTCCAGCATGCCGTGCATGAGCAGGACCAGACCAGCGCCCGCCAGCAACCCCAGCTCGGCGAAGCCCCAGAAGGCGTAGCGCGCCGGACTCGGCTGCTCGCCGACCACCAGCGGCATCACCAAGCCGGTAACCACCCCTACCCCGGTCATCATCGCCGCGACAGCCAACGGTGCTACCCACGCGCGCCGCCAGCGACCTTCCGCCCGATACCCGGCGCCCGGCCGAATAAGCAACAGCGCGCACAGGTAGCCCGCCGCGAACTCGAACCAGAATTCCTGCCAGAAGCCCAGCCCCGCCAGCCGGGCCACGACCATCGCCGCCAGCACGCCGAGGCCGAGTCCGGCAATGCCGCGCGCCGCGGCCTGCCCGAACGCGCTTGCATCGAGCGCTCGCCGCCGCAACGCCGGCGCCAGCAATGGGAACAGCAGGGCCAAGGCCGGCCAAGCCGTGTCCGCGCCCGCTCGGTTCAACCAGACCGCCGCCGCGGCCGCCAGTATCAGCCACGGGATCACGAACCAGGGTTCAGCGAGGAAAGCGAGAAATCCGAAATCCATCGGCGCGACACATCCTTGGCGGTCAACCGAACAGGCCGTGGCGCGGCCCTGTCGCGGGAAGGCAGCGAAGCGGGCGCAGCCCGGCGCCCGGCGGGGCTACATGGCTGGCGCCGCTCTCAGCCGTCCAAGCCGTAGGGCTGCTCGCCGGGCGCGGCGATGGCCCGCCGCACCAGCAGGCTGCCGTCGAGCCGATACAACTCGGTCAGGGCCTGGCGATAGGTCACTACCGCCTCCACCTCGGCGATCTGCGCTTGCAACAGGTCGCGCTGGGCCTGCGCCACCAACAGTCCGGTGGAGCGGCCCTCGCGGAACCGCGCCTGCTCGGTCCGCAACACCGCCTCCTGCAGCTCACGCGTGGCGGCGCTGGCCTCGATCTGAGCCTGCGCGCGCTGCAATGCCAGATAGGCCTGGCGCACCTCCAGCGCAACCAACTGCGCCAGATTGTCGATGCTGGCCTGAGCCTGGCTACGCTGCAGCACGGCACCGCGCTGCGCGGCATCCGCCGCGCGGTTGCCCAGCGGGTACTCGAAGCGCAGGCCGGCCTGCAAGTCGTAGCTGTCGCCGTCGATCTCGCGGAAGGCGCCGCCGAAGCTATCGGCGTAACCGCTCTTGCCGAGCACGATGAACAGATCCAGCCGCGGCAGCAGGCCATTGCGGGTCTGGATGACCTCCAACTCGCCGCGGCGCAGCAGCAGCCTGGCCTCGTTGAGTTCGGCGCGCATGCGCAGCGCCAGGCGAACGTGGTCCTCCACCGGATCCAGGCCGCCGGTCGGCGCCCGCGGCTCGCTGCTCGCCCGCAGCGGCCGCTCCCAGCCGTCGGCCGACGGCACGCTCACCAGCCGCAACAGCGCCAACCGTTGCTGGGCGTGCTCGGCCTGGGCGTCGATCAGCTCCTGCCGGCGGCGCGCGACTTCGGCGCGCGCCGCCACCGCGTCGGCCTCGGGCAGCGCGCCCACCGCGATGCGCTGCCGGGTTTCCTCGAGCTGGCGCTCGGCGACCTGCAGCGAGTTCTCGAAAATGGCCAGGCGGCGCGCGCTCAGCACGTAGTCCCAGTAGGTCCGCTCCACCTCCGCCACCAGCGTCTCGGCGAAGCCGCGCAGCTGGTAGCGCGAAACCAGCGCCTGCAGCTCGGCCTGGCGCAGATCCACCAGGTTCGCCTCGCGGCTACGGCCCTGCAGCAGCGCCTGGGTCACCGACAGCCCCAGCCCGGCCGCGTGCTGCTCGGGGGCGCGGTCGGACTCGCTGCGCCGGAAGTCGGTGCTGAGCTCGACCTCGGTGCCGGTGGCGAAGCGCTTGCGCACGCCAACCTCGCCCTGGGTGTCGCGGGAGCTGACGGTGAAGCGCTGGCCGGTGGCGGTGGATACCTGATCGGAGCGGCCGCGGCCGAAGCTCAGTTCGGCGAAGGCGGTCGGGTCGAACGCCGCCTGCTCGATGGCGACGAAGGTGTCCTCGATCAGCGGGTTGAGCTGCTCGACGGTGAGCGCGCGGTTGTAGCGCAGCGCCAGCAACACCGCCTGCTCCAAGGACAGCACCAGCGGTCCCTCCGCCGCCACCTCCGGCAGGCGCGCGGCCTCGCCCGGCGGCAGCCGCAGCTCGAGCGGCAGTTCGAGCGTGCGCTGCAGCTCGGTCGGACCGGGCGCGGCGTCGGGCGGCTCCGCCGCCCGAACCGATGACAACAACAACGGCGCGAGCAGCAGCAATCGTTTCATGCGCGCCGCTCCCGGTGCAGCAGGGTATAGGCCACCGGCACCACCAGCAGGGTGATCAGGGTGGAACTGATCAGGCCGCCGACCACGGCGCGCGCCATCGGCGCCTGCGCCTCGGCGCCCTCGCCTATGCCCAGCGCCAGCGGCAGCAGGCCGAGCACGGTGGTGAGCGTGGTCATCAGCACCGGCCGCAGCCGGCGGCGGCCTGCCTCGCGCACTGCCTCGACCGGGCTCGCGCCCTCGTCGCGGTGCAGCTGCTTGGCCTGGTCGACGATGAGGATGGCGTTGTTCACCACGATGCCCACCAACATGATGATGCCGATGAAGGACTGCACGTTGAACGTGGTGCCGGTCAGGAGCAGCGTCAGCACCACGCCGACCGCCGCCAGCGGCACGGCCAGCATCACGATCAGCGGGTCGCGCAGCGACTCGTACAGACTGGCGAGGATCATGTAGACCAGGCCGATCGCCAGCGCCAGGGTCAGCATCAGCTCGGCGAAGGCTTCCTGCTGCTCCTCGTAGTCGCCGCCGAGCATGGCGCCGTAGTTGCGCGGCATGGGAATGGTGGCGAGCCGCTCCTGCACGTCGCGCACCACCTCCAGCAGGCTGCGGCCGGCCACGTCGCCGCTGATCTCGACGATGCGCTGCTGATTCTTGCGCTCGATGACCTGCGGCCCGCGCCGCTCTTCCACGCTGGCGACGCTGCGCAGCGCCACCGACCGGCCGTCGGCGCCGGTGAGGGTGAGATCGAGCAACTGCTCGGTGGACAGCTGCTCGGCACCCTTGAGCTGGACCAGAATGTCGAACTCCTGCCCCGCCTCGCGGTACTGGCCGGCGGTGCTGCCGCCGACCGCGGTCTGGATGGTGCGGGCGATCTGCCCCACCGACAGCCCCAGATCGGCGGCGCGCTCGCGGTCGATGCGGAACACTTGCTCGGGCACACCGCTCTCGCGGCTGACGCGCAGATCGGTGATGCCGGGCACGTCCTGAATCGCGCCGCGCACGTCCTCGGCCAGCTTGTCCAGGGTGGCCAGGTCGAAGCCGCGAATCTCGACGCTCAGCCGTTCGCCGGCGCCGCCCCCCATGCGCAGCAGGAACAAGCCCTGGCCGGCGCGGGTGCGGATGGTGGCGCCGGGTATGTGGGCGAGCAGCGGCCGCAGCGCGGCGGCGATCTCCTCGCTGGAGCGGCTGCGCTCCGCCGCCGGCACCAGCGACAAGCGGATCTCGCCCTTGGAAGCGTCGCCGGGCCGGCGGCTGGTGCCGCCGACGCTCACCGCCGAGGCGCGGGCTTCCGGCACGGCCTGGGCGACGATGGCCTCGACCTCGCGCATGCGCTGATCGACCAGTTCCAGGCGGGTACCGGGCGCCATCTCCAGGTTCACCCGCACCTCGGCCTCGTCGGTGGCCGGCATGAACTCACCGCCGACCAGCGGCACCAGCAGCAGGGCGACGACGAACAGCGTCACCGCCGCCAGCAGCGTGCTCGGCCGATGCCGCAATACCGCATCCAGCGCCCGCCCGTAGGCGCGCTCGACCCGGCCGAAGGCGGCCGCGCCGAACCGCGCCAGCGCGTTGGGCCGCGCGTCCGGCCGGGTCGAGCGCATGATGCGCGCGGCCAGCATCGGCACCAGGGTCAGCGCCACCACCAGCGAGGCCATCAGCGAGAAGCCCACCACCAGCGCGAACTGCTGGAACATCTGCCCGGACACGCCCTCCAGGAACACCATGGGCATGAATACCGCGAGCGTGGTGAGGGTACTGGCGATCACCGCGGCGGTGACCTGCTCGGCGCCGTCCACCGCCGCCGCCTCGACCGGCTTGCCCTCCTCGTCGCGCAGCCGGGTGATGTTCTCCAGCACCACGATGGCGTTGTCGACCATCATGCCCACGCCCAGCGCCAGGCCGCCCAGCGTCATCAGGTTGAGGGTGAAGCCGCCGAAGTAGATCAGCCCGAAGGTGGCGATCACCGAAATCGGGATGGCCGCCGCGACCACGCCGGTGCTGCGCAGGTCGCGCAGGAAGAACAGCAGCACCAGCACCGCCAGGCTGCCGCCGTACAGCACCGACCGGCTCAGATTGTCGATGGAGCGGCGGATGTAGGCGGAGGTGTCGATCACCGGCACCAGCGACAGCTGCGGATAGTCGGCGTTGATGCGCGCGATCTCGCGTAGCACGCCGTCGGCCACCGCCACGGTGTTGCTGCCGGACTGCTTGCGCACTGCCAGCCGCACGCCGGGCCGGCCGTTGATGCGGATGACGCGGGTGATCTTGGCGTGGGTGTCGCTGACCTCGGCGATCTGGTGCAGATAGATCGGCACGCCCTCGCGGGTGGCCACCACGGTATTGCGCAGCTCGTCCAGGCTCCGGAACCGCCCGGGCAGGCGCAGCGTGATCTCGGCGCTGCCGCGCTCGATGCTGCCGGCGGGCAGATTGACGTTGGCCTGCCGCACCGACTCCAGCACCTGATCCAGCGGCAGCCCCAGCGCCTGCACCCGGTCCGCCAGCACCCGCACCTGGATCTGCCGCTCCAACCCGCCCCAGATATCCACCGCCGCCACGCCGGGCACGCTCTCGATGCGGTAGCTGAGCTGCTCGTCGATGATCTGGCGCAGCTCGATCGGGTCGAGGTCGCTGGCCACGCCCAGGATCAGGATGGGGAAGTCGGCGGGATTGAACTTGCGCAGCTGCGGCCGCTCGGCCTCGTCCGGCAGTCTGTCGATGATGCGGTCGAGCCGGTCGCGGATGTCGTTGGCGGCGGCGTCCAGATCGGTGCCCCAGGCGAACTGGATGGCGACGTTGCTGCTGCCCTCGCCCGACTCGGAGGTGATCTCCTCCACCCCCGGCACCGCCGCCACCGCCTCCTCCACCTCGCGGGTGATCAGCTCCTCCATTTCCTCGGGCGAGGCGTTGGGATAGGTGGTGGAGATGCTCAGCGTCGGGTAGGACAGATCCGGCATCAGGTCGATGGGCAGGCGCGACAGCGCCACCAAACCCACCACCACGGCGATCAGCATCGCCATGGTGGTGAACACCGGGCGGCCGACGGTGAAGCGGGCGATCTTCACCGCCGGCCTCCGGCGGTCACCCGCGCGCCGTCGCGCAACAGATGCTGCCCCAGCGTGACGACCTGCCCGTCCAGCGCCGGTTCGAGGATCTGCACCAGGTCACCGTCCACCACGCCGGTACGCACCGGCACGAAGTTCACCGTCTCCTGCCCCGGCGCGAGCAGGAACACGCCGACCTGGCCCTCGCGCTGCGCCAGTGCCGTCTGCGGCACCACGGTGACATCGGCCAACTCGGCCAGCACCACGTCGACCTGCACGAACATGCCTGGCCTGAGCACGAACTCGGGGTTGGGCACGCGCAGCTCCACCCGCGCCTGGCGCGAGGCCACGTCCAAACGCGGCGCGATGCGCACCACCTCGGCCGGGAAACGGCGGTCGCCATAGGCCGCGGCGCTGATGTTGGCGCTCTGGCCGCGCCGCAGCCGCACGTAGTCACGCTCGACCACGTTCACCACCGCGATCAGCGGATCCAGCTCCAGCACCTGCACCACCGGCGTATTGGCGGCGATGGTGGCGCCGGGATCGATGAAGCGCTGGCTCACCACGCGGGTGTCGTCGCCCCCTTCCCACTCCGCCCGAACCTGGGTGTAACCCAGCCGTACCTCGGCTCCCTTGAGCGCCGCGCTGCGCTGCGCGATCTGCGCCTGCGCCAGCTTGGCCCGCGCCTGCGCCGCCTGCAGCTCGGCCTGGGCCTGATCCAGTTCGGCCTCCGAAGCGATGCCCTGAGCGCGCAGCCGGCGCATGCGGGCATGCTCGCTGCGCGCCAGCGCCAGGGCGCTCTCCGCCTCGTCGAGGCTGGCGCGCGCCACCGCCAGCTCGGCCTCGGCCTGATCGCGCGCTTGCACCGCCTCGGCATCGTCCAGGCGCGCCACCACCTGGCCGCGCCGCACGGTATCGCCCAGCTGCACCGTCACCGCCTCGACCCGGCCGGCGATCTTCGGCGCCACGTCGATTTGCTGACTGGCGTTGAGGGTACCGCTCAACACGCGTCGGTCCTGGATCGAGGCCCGCGCCACCGGCGCCAGCTCCACCGGCACCGGCCGGTCGGCGGCGGGGCCGTTGGGCGCGGCCGGACCGTCCGCGCCGCGCAGCCACCAGACGCCGACTGCGACCAGCAGCGCGGCTAGCAAGACAACGGCGAGCGCTTTCTTCGGAAGGGATTTCAAATCGACCTCATTCTCGTTTGGCGCAATCCATGATGCCAGGATGAGCCGTGCCGATCAGCCACGATCTGGTGGAACCGCCCGCGAGCTCACTCGAAGCCGCCGCCGATCCGCGCCGCCAGGAAGTCCACGAACAACCGGCTCTTGGCCGGCACATGGCGACCCTCGGGAAACACCGCGTAAATGTTCACCGGCGGTAGGACGTAGTCCGGCAGCAAGGACAGCAGCCTGCCCGCGCGCAGATCCTCGGCCACCGTGAACAGCGGCGAGCGCAGGATGCCCAGCCCGGCCAGCGCCGCTTCGCGCAGCGCCAGACCGCTATTGGCTTGCAGGCGGGCCGGCGCGCGCACCGTCACCGGCCCCTGCGGCCCGTCGAAACGCCAGTCCGTTCCGCCCGAGTGGTGCGTGAAGTGTAGGCAGTCGTGAGCCAGCAGATCTTCCGGCGTCGCCGGCGTGCCGCGCGCGGCCAGGTAGGCCGGCGCGGCGCACAGCACCACCCGGCTCGAGGATATGCGGCGCGCCACCAGCGACGAATCGCGTAGTTGGCCGATACGGATGGCCAGGTCGAAGCCGCCTTCCACCAGATCGGTAAGCCGATCCTCCATGGTCAGCTCCAGCCGCAGTTCGGGATATTCGCGCAGAAAGGCGGACAGCGCCGGCGCCACGTGCAGCAGGCCGAAGCTCATCGGCGTGACCACCCGCAGCGTGCCCTGCGGCCGGCCGCGCAGCCCGGCCACCGCATCCTCGGCCGCGCGCGCCTCGTCGAGCACGCGCACGACGTGGCGGTAGTAGACCCGGCCCGCCTCGGTCAGGCTGAGCTTGCGCGTGGTCCGGTGCAGCAGGCGCACCCCCAGGTGGGCTTCCAGGCGGCCAATCTGCTTGCTAACCGCCGACTTCGACATGCCCAGCCGCCGCGCCGCCGCCGAGAAACCCTCGGCCTCCACCACCGCCGCCAGCACCGCCATCGTGTCGAGATGCTCCAACTAGCCTCCTAGTGGAAACAATGTTGTTCCCAGTAAGCGAATTATCGCCGACATGGAAACACCTTAGCCTGGGTTCCGTTCGCTCATCCACCACACGAATAGCAAAGGAGCTCGCGCATGAAAGTCTTCGTTACCGGCGCCACGGGCTACATCGGCTCGGCGGTCGCCGCCGCCTATCGCCGTGCCGGCCATCAGGTGTTCGGCCTGACCCGCAGCATGGATCGCGCCGCCGCGCTGGAACGTCAGGAAATCGTGCCGGTGCTCGGCTCGCTGCAGGATCCCGCGAGCTGGTCGGCGGTCGCCGAGCGGGCGGCGGTACTGGTGCACGCGGCGGTCGACTACGAGACCGACACCATGGCGCTGGACCGCGCCGCGGTCGAAGCCTTGATCGCGCTGGCGCAACGGGCCGGTCAGGTTCGGACGCTGATCTACACCAGCGGCGTTTGGGTCTACGGCGACACCGCCATGGCGGACGAGTCGACCGCCCTCAACCCGCCGCCGCTGGTCGCGGCGCGGCCGGCTGTCGAACGCCGGGTGCTGACCGCGGAACGCGTCAACGGCGTGGTGATCCGCCCCGGCGTGGTGTACGGCGGCCGCGGCGGAATCCCGGGCGCTTGGTTCGCCGGCGCCGAGTCCGGCGCGTTGCAACTGGTCGGCGACGGCGGCAACCGCTGGGCCATGGTGCACGTCGAGGACCTGGCCGACCTCTACCTCCGTGCCGGCGAGCAGGCGGTGGGCGGCGAAGTGTTCAACGCCGCGGACCACTCCACCAGCTCGGTCGGCGAGCTGGTCGCGGCGGTCGTCGCCGCCACCGGCTATCGCGATCAGATCCGGCAGCTGCCGTTGGCGACCGCGCGGGAGCTGATGGGCGAATTCGCCGGCGGCCTGGCCTTGGATCAGCGGATCGATGCGAGCAAGGCCGCGCGCCTGCTCGGCTGGCAACCGCGGCATCGGGGTTTCGCGGCGGAGGTCGATCGCTACTGGCGTGCTTGGCGCGCCAGCCGTTGACGCGCGCGGGGGGAAGTTGACATCCGCGGAAGGTCGCATGGATTGCGACAGAAAGCACTATACAGACCGGTACGTTCTGTAGCAGAATAGCACCTGCACAGACTGGTCTGTCTTGCTGGCGATCCAGGCGATGCAGACGGTTGTACGTTTTCATACAGGGGCCTGCGCTTCTCCTCCCCCTGGGTTCTCCTCCCCCAATACTTTGCAGGCCCCTTTTTTTCTTTCCGCCGCCGATCACGCCTTGGTGCTGCACCGCAGCTCGCCCAGACCGGTCTGTCTCGCTACAGTACCGCGCATCGCTCGGAGGGATTGCGCATGGCTTTGAGTAAACGCGACCAGCTCCTGGAGATGGCGATCGAGCTGTTCTTCAAGAACGGCTGCCACACCACGGGCATCGATAAGCTGCTGGCCCAGGCCGGCGTCGCGAAGATGACGCTGTATTCGCACTTCAAGTCCAAGGAGGACCTGATCCTGGCGGCGGCCGAGCGGCTGCACGAGCAGGACATGGCGCGGCTGCGCAGCACGCTGGACGACCAGAGCAAGACGCCGCTGCAGCGCCACCACACCGTGTTCGACTACCTGGAAGAGTTCGTGAACCGGCCCGGCTATACCGGTTGCCCGTTCCAGAACATCGCGGTGGAGTTCGGCGACCTCGATCATCCGATCCACCGCATGGCCGCGCGCCACAAGCTGGAGGTGGAAGCGACAGTGACCGAGGCCTTCGAGCGGCAAGGCATCCCGCAGCCGCGCGCGCTAGCGCGTCAACTGCTGCTGCTGGTGGAAGGGGCCAAGTCGATGATCCAGGTCACCGGCGACCGCAGCTATCTGCAGGACGCCCGCGCCGCCGGCGAGCGTATCGTCGCCGAGGCGCACGCCCGCCGGCAGCCCCGCTCCTGAGGCCGCCGGCCGAGGCGGATCACTGGCCGGGGTCGGTCACGAACCCTAGCTTGTGCAGGCCGGCGCGCTGAGCCGCGGCCATCACCTTGATGACGTGCTCGTAATCGACCTTGCGGTCGCCGCGGATATGGATCTCCGGCTGCGGCTGCTGCTGCGCCACCGCCGCCAGCCTTCGCTCCAGTTCTTCCTCGCTGATCGCGTTTTCGTTCCAGTGCAGTTGGCCGTCGGCGGTCACCGACAAATTGACCGTTTCCGGCTTGATCTCGTTGGGCGTGTTCTCGGCCCTCGGCAGGTCGAGTTTCACCGAGTGGGTGAGCACCGGAACCGTGATGATGAAGATGATGAGCAGCACCAACATGACGTCGACCAGCGGCGTCATGTTGATCTCGCTCATCACCTCATCGTCGTCGAAGCCGTTGCCGAACGCCATCTCAGCCGATCTCCTTGCGCGGCTCGATCTTGCGCACCTCGGCGGGCATTGCCCGGGCCGGCGGCGCGCCGGTGAGGAAGTAGGCATGCAGCTGGTGGGCGAAGCGATTGAGCTTGCTCAGCACGCCCTTGTTGGCGCGGGTCAGGGCGTTGTAGCCGAGCACCGCCGGAATCGCCACGGCCAGGCCGAACGCGGTCATGATCAGCGCCTCGCCCACCGGGCCGGCCACCTTGTCGATGCTGGCCTGCCCCGACACGCCGATACCCACCAGCGCGTGATAGATGCCCCACACGGTGCCGAACAGGCCGATGAAGGGCGCGGTGCTGCCCACCGACGCCAGGATCGGCAAGCCGCGCTGCAGCCGTTCGGCGCTCTCGTCGATCGCGCCGCGCAGGCAGGCGGTGAGCCAGTCGGCCAGCGGCAGATCGCCGTGCAGGTCGTTCTGGTGATTATGGTGGTGGTCGCGCGCCGCCTGCCCTTCCTCGGCTAGATGCCGGAATGGGTTGGCCGGGCCGCCGTCACCGAGGATGCGCAGGCCCTCGCCGAAGCTCTGCGCGTGCCAGAAATCGGCCGCGCCGCGCACCGCGCGCCGCAGCCGCCACAGCCCCCAACCGCGCAGCACGATCACGGTCCAGGAGGCGATGGACATCGCCAGCAGCAGCACGGCGACGCCCTTGATGATCAGATCGCCCTGCTCCCAAAGGGCGGCAAGACCGTACGGATTGGTTTCCATGTAAGAACACCTCGATTGACAGCTATTGCCGTAGCGAAAACACGATGGGCTGCACGTACCAATATTCGATCGGCGTATTACCGCGCTTGGCGGGCACGAAGCGCCAGCGCTTGACGGCCTCCAGCGCGGTCTCGTCCAGGCGCGGATAACCGCTGGACGTCTTGATGCGGATATCGCCGACGGTGCCGTCGGGCAGGATCAGCACGTCCAGCAGCACCGTTCCCTCCTCGCGCGCGCGCCGCGACTGCCGCGGATAGGCCGGCGCCGGATTGTTGAGATGGGCGGCGTCGGCGCGCGGCGGCACCACCGGCGCGCCCAACGCCTCCTTGTCCTCGGCGCCCGGCGCCGCCATGGTCGGCGCGGGCGGCGGCGCGGCCTCCTCCACCGGCTCCTCGGCCGCCTCCTCCTGCGGAGCGCTGATCGCCCGCTCCGACGGCGGCGCTTCGACCGGCGGTACCGGTTTGGGCTTCGGTTTCGGCTTGGGTACCGGCTTGGGCTTGGG
>Ga0182741_1001403_pt1 | contig 31358 bp, 26 predicted proteins | sample eDN5th37CBELigOP_FD_128874 | JGI IMG/M metagenome (GOLD analysis project Ga0182741, IMG submission 128874) | Enriched Organic Plus compost microbial communities from Emeryville, California, USA - eDNA 5th pass 37_C BE-Lig OP (version 2) (version 2) ... | reverse complement strand
TGAAGACTGTGTGGGCCATGTCGAACTCCGCGAAAGCGGGGGTTGGGACAAAAAGAAAGGGCGCTTCGGAAAGCCGAAGCGCCCCATCCAAACGCGAGTGCTCGCGCGCGGTTAGCGCTTCGAAAACTGGAAGCCTCGTAAGGCTTTGATTTTACTTCGGTTTTCCGCGTCGAAAAAAGTTGTGAATGATCTGGAAAACCCATTCCTCGATTTGCCGCTCATCAGCCTGCCTCGCATAGCGTGCGATCCGAATGCACCAAAACGTTGAAGGGTCCCGCGCGCCTAAGGGGTGACAACGCTCACTAGACCTAGCGCTCGCATGTGCAGATGCACGGACCCGGCGTCGAGGTCAACGCGCTGCGCCTTCTTCGTAGCAAGACGTCCTGCCCCCGATTTCGAAATCCGCCCCAATTGCGCCGCCCGTTCGGGATCTGGCTGATCGACCTTTTGGGGTCTTCCTTCCCAGCGATTGAGGAGTGACGTGTCCCGTGAGGCGTGGGTCAGAGCGGCGCCAATCGTGACTATGCGCATCGGCCGAAAAGCGGACGGCGCTCGAGGTCAGCTCAAAGGGTCGCTCACGATCCAACGGGCTGGCTTAGGATGTTGGGAAGGTCGGCCTTCGGTCAGTGTGCCGCTCCTGCGGGTAAGTGGCTTTTGTCGTGCCTGCCGACTTGATCGACCAGGGTCTGAGCAGCTTGGTTCATTCCGACCAATTGCACCTCTGCGCCCTGACGCCGATACCGAAACACCACCTTGTCCACCGCAGCGACGCCGGTCAGGTCCCAGAGGTGCGTTTCAGTCATGTCGATCTCCACCCTTCGCGGATTGCCATGGTGCTCGAAGCTCGCGGCGAACACGTCTGCGGACGCAAAGAACAACTGGCCGCTGACCCGGTAGCGCAGCACGCCCTCCTCGGGCGTGTCGATCTCCTCGACGACGATGGTCTTACCGACTTTGCGCATGAAGAAGACTGCCGAGAGCAACACCCCCAGCACCACGCCTTTGGAGAGATCATGGGTGGCGACCACTGTCACCGTGGTGGCCAACATGACGATAGAAGACTGCACCGGCGTCGAGCGCAGCCTGCGCACGGAGCCCCAGTCAAACGTTCCAATCGACACCATGATCATCACGGCCACGAGTGCGGCCATCGGGATGCGAGCCACCCAGTCCTGAAGGACGAGGATCAGGAACAGCAGGAAGAGCCCAGCCCAAAACGTGGAAAGCCGCCCCCGCGCACCCGAAGTCACGTTGATGATCGACTGGCCGATCATTGCGCAGCCGGCCATGCCGCCGAACAACCCCGAAGCGATGTTTGCAATGCCCTGACCGCGCGTCTCGCGGTCCTTGTCCGACGGCGTGTCGGTGATGTCGTCGAGCAGGTTGGCTGTCAGCAGGCTCTCCAATAGGCCGACGAACGCGAGCGTCGCCGAGACTGGGGCGATAATGGCCAAGGTCTGCCATGTAAGGGGAACCGCCGGCAGGTGGAACACCGGCAGGGTTGACGGCATCTGGCCCATATCCCCCACCGTACGCACGTCGAGCCCGGTGAAGATTACGAACGCACTGATCGACACGATGGCGACCAGCGGCGACGGCACGGCATTCGTGATTCTGGGGAAGCCGTAGATGATGACCAACCCGCTGGCGACGAGGGCGAAGGTCTGCCAGTTGGCGCCGATCAACTCCGGCATCTGGGCGAGAAAAATCAGAATGGCGAGCGAGTTGACGAAGCCGGTCATAACGCTGCGCGACACGAACTTGATGTAGCGACCTAGCTTGAGCAGGCCGACGATGATCTGGATGAAGCCCGTCAGGATCGTTGCGGCAAATAGGTACTCGAGCCCGTGATCCTTCACGAGGGTGACCATCAGCAAAGCCATAGCGCCCGTGGCCGCGGAGATCATCGCGGGGCGGCCCCCGACGAAGGCGATGGTCACGGCGATGACAAACGAAGCATAGAGCCCGACCGCGGGGTCCACACCGGCGATAATCGAAAAGGCAATGGCCTCGGGAATGAGTGCCAAGGCCACGACGGTCCCAGCCAGCAGGTCGCGGCGGGGATTGGCGAGCCATTGCTGGCGCGCGGATGCAAAGATGGACAACTGAAACCCGAAAGAGGTTCGCCGGACCTGAACGATCAGTCGACGAATGTTTCCCGGCGGATCGGCGGCCAGGATAGCCACCCGCGACGTGGCGGGTCCAAGTTGGCCTGCCACCTATCCGACAGGAGCAGGCCGTGCAAGCCGGCCGGCGATCAGAACCTGTTCAAAGTCCAGCTGTCGCGCCACACCGCCATCGGTGACGTCGGCTAACGGGCAAGTGTACCGAAGGCCGCTAATTCAGCGGGGATGCGCAATTTGCAGAAATTGACTCTCGCCCCGGATGGAGGCTTTCCGGCCCTCGCTTCGCGCGCGCGTCACTCCCATGATCTAGTTGGACAAGGCCAATGGCAGGGCGACCCGAGTGAACGACGTGACGACGAACCTTTGGCTCATCGAAGGCCTCCCCGGCGCGGGCAAGACAAGCTTAGCGAAGGACATTGCAGAACAGCGCCAAGCCGAGGGCGCCTCAGCACGTTGGTGGCTTGAGGAAGACCGAGATCACCCCGTTCTGCCCGCCGCCCTCCGGAAACAATCTGCTGCTTCTAACTTTCCCGACCTTTGCCTGAATGCCTTCGCCCGCTTCATCGCCGTGGAGGAAGGAGACCTGATCCTCGAAGGCTCGGCGTTCCAGAGCACAGTGCGATTCATGTTTGCCAATGCCCGCGAACCGGTCGTGGTCAGCGACTATGTCGATCATTGGTGCCGTGTGGTCACGCCGGCGCAGGCTCGCCTTGTCTACCTCACCATTAGCCAGCCGAAGCCACACTTTGAAGACATCTGCCGAGTACGGGGCGCCGAATGGAGCCAGAAACTGATCGCCTATATCGAGCGCACACCCATAGCTCAGGCTCAACGTTGGTCAGGCTTTGAGGGATTTGTCGCCTTCTGGGAGGCGTACCAAGACCTTTGCCTGAACTTGCTCGATCGAATGACCATTCCGGTCTCGCGTTTGCCGGCAAAGCTCGGCGCCGACCATCTTCGATTGGCGGCGCTCTCGCACCTCACCGCCTCGGCGTGAGCCACCACGAAAATCGAGCCTCGCGGGTGCCGCTGGCTCTGTCTAATCGGCGCCAAGAGCGGAAATCATGGCTCCTCCGACAAGCAGACCTTTAGCCGGCGCGCCTTGCCATATGTTGCCGGAATAGGCGCGCTTAGAAACCGAGCGTCACCAGCAGCTTCGCGTCGATGCGACCGGCGCGGCGCATCTGCTTCTGGAACATCACCAGATATTTGAAGGTCGTGGGGCCATCGATCATGGAATGGATGATCGCCGCCGCCTCGTCGTCGCTAGCGAACTTGGTGATTGTGTCGCAGAGGTATTCTTCGAGAAGCTGGCGGGAATGTCCGTGAATTGATTGGTCTTGGTGGATCGCACAAGCGATCTCAAAGGTGTTCATCAGTTCCGCCATCTCGTAGCGGGACTTGTCAGCGTCAAGCTCGTTCTGAAATCGAGCCCAGCCTTGCCGGAAGCTGTCGTAAAGCGTCACTAGTGTGGCGCCGGAGGCGTTTCGGTCTGATCGTCTCATGGCAACAAGCGCCACATACAGCGCGACGACGGCAACGATCAACGATGCGGCGCTGAGGAGCAGCGTCGCCCAATCACTGGGGGTCATCGGCGCGGGTCGCTTATTTCGTTTTCTTCGGCGCAGGAGGTTTGGGGGGCGGAGCGCTCGCCTTAGCGGGAGACGGCTTCAGGTGGCCAGTCGTCAGACCGTCCTGAGCTATCCCCCGACGCATGAGATGGCTGGTTGTGAGGCTATGAAGGACCGGGCGTTTGTTGTTCATCTCCGTCTCACTTCTTGTCAGAGTCTGAAGAGGCCGGAGGTGTGGTCGGCCTCGGAAGCGAGGCCGGGGACGGCCGCAGATGGCCAGTGGTTAGCCCGGCCTGCTCCTTTGGAGGTGTCACCTTCAGATGATTGGTGGTGAACCCCTTCTGTAGGTCCAAAATGCGCTTCTCGGCCATCCTGCTTCTCGAAATGTTGTGTAGGTAGAGCCTCAGCATACCAAATGTAGCGAGCAAGACGAGTCCGTCGGACGTGCGGCGGCCTGATCGGCAATCACATCAGAGCCTGCTTCGCTGCAGTGGTGTGTCTTCTGCATAAGGCTGGCCCTTTGACTGGACGAACTGGATCGCCGCCTAGGGCACATGAACCTAGATTTCTCGACAGCCCGCCCAGTGTCCGCGCCGGGCGGGCTTCACTTATCGATCGTGTAGTTAGGCGTGTCGGCCCTTGCCGCGGCGACGTGCAGCGAGTTCCGTGCGGATCAGTTCCTTGAGGCGGTACTGCCAGTCTTCGCTGTGTATGATGCGATCAAACTTTGCATCGTTGTCGCGCAGCAAGTCCAGCCTGGACCGCTTGGACGCTTCGTCCCAATTCTCATAGAGGACGTATAGAGCGTTGCCGTACTGAAGGTTCTCGAAAACCACTAGGTCATCAGCGTACTTGGCTCCGAAATAGGAGCCGAACTGACCCGATCCCCTAATGTAGGCCTCAGGCTTGAGCGCCTGAAACGCCGCGGCCCGGTCGCGAACCACCTTCTCGAAGTCGGGCCGGCGGGACATCGCCGTAGGTTTGCCGATGAACCATGTCACCACATCGTCAATGGTGCCGGGCGGGAAAATGTCCCAGTCCAGCTGAATAGTGCGGAGGAAGTCCGCCTTGGTGGCGTCGCTCGCAAAGACACCGGCGACGCCAGTGTTCTCTTGAAGCAGGTTCAGGGTCCAGAGCAGCATCAGGTCGAACTCAGGCTGAGCCCGGCTCAGGATCGGGTGAACGTCGAATTTGACCAGCACTTCGTCCCGTCCGCTGTCGGACAGGATCGTAGGCTCGATTGCCATCCCTTGAGCTTCGAAGACCTGGTGCTGATAGACCTCGCGTTCCATGACGTGCATGTGGGTGCCGTAGGTCGCAGCGTCACCGAAGTTGGGCGTTTCGAACACGTACGTCTTCGTCACCATGGGCCAGTCGGTACGCTTCCGATCCCAGCCGTGGGCATTCCGCCGTGACCACTTGCCCGAAGTAGCAGGCGGCTGATACGGGCCACTCGCAGTGATCCCGCCGTCTGCGCTCACGCGTAGCCCCAGGTGTGCGTACAGGCCTGCCTGTATGTCCGACACCTTGACCTTCTTGACCGCCGCGACGGCAATCAGGTCGCTGGCGATGTTCGCAAGATCGTCGCCGATCTTGGGAGGCACCTTCAAAAAGTTCGACTTCCAGGGGAAACGCTTGGGTGCGGCAGAGTTGTGGTCAGTCAAGGGGGAAGCCTTGTGGTTGATGACAAGGCTAAGCTAGTGATCGCCGAACGCAGTTCAATGAGGCGCGAGTATTCTCTGTGGACGGTTGGCTGCGACATGGTCCCCAGACGCCGGCCTGGCGGGGCTAAGCTCGGGTTGGCACCCCAAAGGCAGACGTTCCCAACGTCTCCGTTGAGCCCAACTCTGCCTTTGGCCGTACTATTGGGACTTATGGCCGATGGCAGATCCTCCCGGATCGCTACGCATTGGCCGCAGCGGGACCCGACAGAGGACCGCATAGGAGATGGCCGCCTCACGCCCGTCACGCATTTCAGTCTAGAATGCCTAGTTCCCGCGCCCGAACCACCGCCTGAATCCGGGTGCGGACGCCGAGCACCTCGTACGCCTGCTCAAGATGCTTTTCCACCGTCCGTTGAGAGATACCGAGGATCTGGCCCGTGTCACGGGCGCTCTTCCCCTGCTCCGCCCACATCAAGCACTCGATCTGCCGCGGCGTCAGCATGGGATTGCTCGCGCGAAGAGAAGCTGACGCGCCATCAAGCTTGAGCACACGCATGGGAACACCCTGCAGTCGCGGACTTCAAGCCACACTACTTCAACAAGTCCCGTCGCTCAATTGCAACCTATCCTACAGATAGCGCCGAAAGGGTCCCTTCGCGGCTCGGCGGACCTCATCCGCGATCAGCGCTTCTTGAGCTTGAGCGTGCAGGTGACCGGCTTTGCAGATCGGTCCCGCGCGTCGGCGCATTCGCGGAGGTCATTCAGCTCATCGTCTTCCAAGCGGTGGACCAGCTGCACCGCCTCCAAGGTCCCAGGATCATGGAGGAATAGCAGACGCTGGCCTGCCTCCGCCTCAGGCAGAGCGAGGGTGGCTGCGGCGAGACGCTCCGGAATACGCCAGCCGCTGGGCAGAGATCTCGCCGCCGGCCCCGACAGCAGGACCCAAAGCAACACCCCCAGCACGGCGCCGCCGCCGACGAGGCGCAGTCGCCGGCGACCTGAGGCGGCATGCACCCGAAGGGCCTCCGTGGTCTCCGCAAGGAACGCCCTATCGCGTTCCAATTCGGCGATGGGTCTGGTGAGCAGTCGACCGGCGGCCTGGTGAAGGAGCTGACCGAGATGCTCCGCTCCGAGGCTCAAGGCGGGCCGTTCGCTGAGCGCCTCAAGGCTCGCCTGCACTTTGGCGAGCGACGTCTTCAAGGCGGCGAGCGTCGGACTGTAGTCCACCGCCGGCTGTTCGCGTTCGGCCGCCAGCCCCTCGATGGCGCGGCGCAGCAGTGCGACCTCCAGCCGGAGCCGCTCAAAGGCGTCGCTCGCCGGGTCGGGAGGCTGCAGGCTCACCGCTCCCGGCCCCGGTCTCTTTCGCGCTCCGGCACCCGCGACGGGTCCGGGCCGCGCTGGCCGATCTCGATGTGGCGCTCAGCAGCGCGCGTTAAAGCCTCCGGTCGGCCGCGCGCCGCCGCCACAGCCAGTGAAGGATCGCGAGTCAGCACGGCGTCCATGCCCGCCGCCAGTCCAGGACGCGCGCGGTCCAGCGCGCCTGCAGCCTGATCGAAGGCGACCTGCTGGTGCGGCAGAACCTCCAAGCCTGCGGCCTGCATTCGGTGCATGTCCCGCCAGGCGCGCGCGAAGGCCTGGGTTTGCGCCAAGTCTTGCTGGCGCGGCTCGCGAGGCGGCCCGATGGCGCTGGCCCCCAGCTGGACTCTCGCAAAGGGTCCACCGGCGCGCGCCTCCACGAAGCCGCGGCGCTCCGCAAAGACCTCCGGATAATCGAGCGTGGAGTCCTTCGCGCGCTCCCGCGCCAATTCCTTCGCCAGCGCCGCGTCGTCGGCGAAGGTCCCGCGGTCGAAGTGCAAGGTCACGGCTTCCCGATGCCGCGACAGCGCCACATAGGTGGCGTGCCGGTCCATGAAGCCGCTGGCCAGAACGTGCGTCCGGTCTACGGTCACGCCCTGCGACTTGTGGATGGTCGTCGCATAGCCGTGGTCGAGGTCGGTGTAACCCTTGTGGTCGAAGGCCACGCGACGGCCGTCGTCCAGCCGCACGCCCAGGCGCGTCTCCGAAATCTGCTCGATGGTCCCGAGCGTCCCATTCTTGACCCCGAGTTCGCGCTCATTTCGGAGGAAGACGATCCGCTCGCCCTCCGCAAACAGCCGCGCCCCGCGCGTGGTCTCGACGACCTGGTCGGGCCCCAGCGCGCCGGCCGCCCGCATGCGGCCGCGGGCCAGGCCATTGAGCGCGGTTACGTCGTCACGCGTGTAGGCCAGCATCACCTGCGAGGCGCCTGGCGCCTCCGTCTTCGCTCGCCACCATCCCGCCGCCGTGGCCGCTCGGGCGGCCTCCGCCGTCTCGTGCGCCTGGACCGCCCCGGCTTGCGCATAGGCCGATAGCGCCGCAACGGTCCTCCCGGTCGCCAGCTGCCGCGTCGCCTCGCGCTGCCATTCGACCTGCTGGCGGCGCACCTCTGTCAGCTCGTAGGCGCCGTGCCGCTCGGTCAGCGCCCGGAAGGCCGCGCCCGCCTCGATCGCCTGCAGCTGCTCGGCGTCGCCCACCAGCACCACCTTCGCGCCTGCCGCCTGAGCTTGACCCATGACGCGGGCGAGCTGGCGCGACCCGACGAGGCCGGCCTCGTCAACCACCAGCACGTCGTGCGGCCCCAACTTGTCGCGATCACGCGCCCAGGCATGCTCCAGACTGGCAAGCGTGCGCGACCCGATGCCCGATCCGCCTTCGAGGCTCTCGGCGGCCATGCCGGAGAGCGACGCGCCACGGACGCGATACCCCTGCCCTTCCCAGGCCTCCCGCGCCACGCCCAGGAGCGCGCTCTTGCCGGTTCCGGCGTAGCCGACGAGCAAGGCGAGGTCGCCGCGCTTGACCACATGGTCGAGCGCGTCGCGCTGCGCCGAGGAGAGGTCGAGACCCGCCGCAGCCGACCGCGCCAGGGCGGCGTCCTTGCCGCCGGCGCTCACCCCATGGCCACGCCGATCGGCCATCGCGTCCGCATCCCGCTCCAGTCCGCGCTCGATGCGTAGCATTTCGCGGCTGGTGAAGCGCACCTGCCCGCGCCCGTCGGGACCCAGGCGCACGAGTTCGTCGCAGGCCTGCACCTTGGCGAGCACAGCGTCGAACTGCGCCTTCCCATCGGTGTGCCGGTGCACGAAGCGGGCGAGATCGCGCTCGGTGAAGGTCGCTTGCTGGTGCGTAATCGCCGCCAGCGCGATCTTCGGTTCCGCGAGGATCCGCTCGCCATTGCGCCGGGCGATGGCGCGATGGTCCGACGCGCGCTCGGCCGCCTCGCCGTGCAGCTCGCGCCGCGCGCCCGAGGCCCCGATCTTGTTCTGCGGCTCCAGCTCGATGCCCTGGTCCTCGAGCGCGCGCGCATCGATCCGCGCATCGATCCCGAGTTCGGCGAGGCGCCGGTTCGCATGGCCGGCCCAGGCCTCGCGCCATGCCACCAGCTGGTCGGTCGCGTTCCAGTCCCGGACCTTGCCCCCGAACCCCTCCGCACCCGCCGAGCGCAGCGCCAGCATCACGTGGGCGTGCGGCTTGGCCTCGCCATCCGCCCCCACGTCCCAATGGACATTCAGATCAGCGACCATGCCCTTGTCGACGAATTCCCGCTGCACGAACGAACGGGCGAGCTCCACACCGTCGTTCTGCGAAAGCTCCCGCGGCAGCGCAAACTCGACCTCCCTCGCGAGCTGCGCATCCTTGCGGACCTCACGGGCCTCGACCTCGTTCCAAAGCGCCTGGCGGTCGGCCCAACGCTCCGGGGCGCCTCCCGGCAGCATGACCTCCGAGTGGACCACGCCGGCCTTGTTCGAGAAGTCGTGCGCGCGATCTAGCCGCTCGTCGTGCAGCCGGGACGCCGACCGGTAGGCCGCGGCCGCGACGGCCGACGAGCCCTTGGCCCGGGAGATCACCTTCGCCGAGAAATGATAGATCGCCATCGAGGCGCTCCACTTCCGAGCACGTCGCGTCAGCGACGTATAAGCGCGCACTCAGACCTTCGGCCGTGAGTGACGGGATCGCCATGCGTAAGCTTACCCATGGCGCCCGGACGAGCGGCCGCGCAGGGTTTCGTCTCCGTTCGATCGGAGGCGATGTCATGAAGAAGCCGCGCGACCTCGACGCCGAACTTCAGGCCCTGCAGCAGCGCGCCAAGGCGCTGAAAGGTCGCCGGGTCACCCAGTTCGGCGAGCTGGTGATCGCCACCGGCGCCGACAAGCTCGAGACGGAGGTGCTGGCGGGCGCGCTGCTCGCCGCGGCGAAGGCCGATGCGAGCACCCGGGAGGGCTGGAGGCGCTCGGGCGCCAGCTTCTTTCAAGGCCAGGCCCGGGTTGCGCCGCAGCCTGCAAGCCGCGGCGAAGGCCGCTCGACGGACGGCGGCGGCGCGCCACAGGGCTGAAGCGGCCCAGGCAAGGTCGGACACGAGGGCCTGGGTCGTGCAGCGCCGCGAACGCACCCGTCATCTGATCGAGCTCGGCGGCCTGGTCGCCAAGGCCGGCCTCGTCGAACTCACCGGGGACGATCGCGCCGCCCTCTATGGCGCCTTCCTGGAACTCGCCGACCGGCTGCAGGCAGTGGATGGCGACGGCGCGCGGCTCCTCTGGCGGCGGCGGGGCCAGCGCGCGTTTGCGGTCGAGGCGGAGCCCAAGGCGTGAGCCTCACGCTCAGCGCCCTCTGGTCAACCCTGTTCGGCGCGTTCTGGGGCAATGTCTTCGGCAACCTTCCCTTCCTGATCGTGCGCGATCACTTCGGCCTATCGCCCCTGGTTGCGGAGTGGATCATCCCGCTCGGCGCCACCGCGGCCGGCGGCGCCTGGGGCTATCTGCTCTGGCGGGGCCGCTATGGACCGGCCGGCCCGGTCACCACGCACGGCAGCGCACGCTTCGCCGATGCGCGGCGCGCCCGCGGGACCCTGGGCGGGCGGGACGGGCTGATCATTGGCCGCGCGCCCGGCGGCTGGCTGATGCGCTATGACGGGCCCGGCCATCTGATCACCTTCGCCCCGACGCGCTCGGGCAAGGGGGTGGGCGTCGTCCTGCCCAACCTGCTCACTGCCGATCGTGCGATCCTCTGCGTCGATCTCAAGGGCGAGAACGCCCGCATAGCAGCTCGCGCCCGGGCGCGGTTCGGGCCGGTCCATGTCCTCGATCCCTTCGGGATCTCCGGCCAGCCGGCCGCCGCTTACAATCCGCTCACATCGCTCGATCCGTTCGGCGAGGATCTGGGGGAAGACGCGGCGCTGATCGCCGAGGCGCTGGTCTGCGATCCGCCCGAGCAGGTCACCGAGGCGCATTGGAACGAGGAAGCCAAAGCCCTGATCGCTGGCGTCATCATGCACGTCGTGACGAATCCGCCGCCGGATGGCGCGACGCTGGCAGCCGTCCGCGATCTGCTGACCGCCGCACCCGCGCGCTTCGCCGACACGCTGAAGGCGATGCAGGCGAGCGCGGCTGCGGACGGCCTCATCGCCCGCGCCGCCAACCGTCATCTTGGCAAGGCCGACCGCGAGGCGGCCGGGGTGCTCTCGGCCGCGCAGAGGCACACGCACTTCCTCGACAGCCGCCGCATCGCCGACAGCCTGACGCGCTCGGACTTCGCGTTCGAGGACCTGCGCGACCAGCGCGCCAGTGTGTTCCTCGTCCTGCCGCCGGAGCGGCTCGGCACGCACGCCCGCTGGCTGCGCCTGCTCGTCGCCCAAGCCCTGCACGCGCTGGCGCATGCTCGGCCGGAAGGCGGCCGTCATGGCCCCGCCCCGGTCCTCTTCCTGCTCGACGAATTCGCCACGCTCGGGCGGTTGGAGCCGCTCGCCCAGGCCTATGGCCTCATGGCCGGTATGGCGTGCAGCTCTGGGCGATCCTGCAGGATCTGCACCAGCTGAGGGCTCTCTATGGCGAACGGCATGGGACCTTCCTCGCCAACGCCGCCGCCACCCAGGTCTTCAACGTCGCGGACTTCGACACCGCGCAATGGGTGTCACGCACGCTGGGCGTCACCACCGAGACGTACGTCGCCCACGGGACATCAAGGAACGCCGGCTCCACCTCCTCGCTGAAGGGCGGCTCCAGCTCCTCCGGCGAAGGCCAATCTTGGAGCGAACACCGCGTGCGCCGAGACCTGCTCACGCCCGATGAGGTCATGCGACTGCCAGATCACACGATGCTGGTGCTGCGCCCGGGCCGCGATCCGCTCGTCGCTCGCAAGGTCCGCCACTACGCCGACCCGGAGTTTGTCGGCCTCTACGACAGTTGAGGCGATCAGGGCTTCAGCGGCTTGGCGGCCTTGATCAGATCCGCCCAACTGTCGGGCGGATCGCCGCTCTGTAGCCGCCGGGTGAAGACCGCATAGGGATCGGTCTTGGAGCCTGCCTTGCGCAAGGTGCTCTCATCGTTCAGCCAGCAATAGATGATGACCTTCGCCTTCCCGTCCCAACGGAAGAACAGCCGGAAGCGGCCGAGGAACTTGACCCGGAACCAGTGCTTGTAGGCCCCGCCCAGGGTCGAGCCCTGGCGGAAGGCCTTGTGGCTGGGGTCGCCGGGGACCTCGTTCAGGACGATGTCGACCACCCGCGCCAGGAACTTGGCCTTCGGGTGCGTCCGCCATTCCTCAGGGTCGGCCGCCCGAAGCGCTTCCACCTCCGAGGCCAGGCTCGCGAGCTGTCGGTTGAACTCCTCGGTGGCCAGCAGGGTCCAGCCGTTCCGAACCGGCGCTGCGCCCTCCCCCATCGTCAGAGCGCGAAATCCGCCGGCAGCGCCTCATCGTCACGCAGCGGCTCGACCCCTTCGACGAGCGCCGTCACCTGCGAGAGATCGAGCGGCTGAACCTTGTGAGGGTTGGCCCTGAGGTCCGCCTCCATGAACGACAGGAACGCCCCCACGATGGGGTCGAGCTCGTCGGACTTCTGGCCCACGGCCCTCGGCGCCTCAACGGCCATCAGGACATAGCCGGGCGAGACCGACCGGACCATGACATCAGCGCTCAAGGCGAATTCTGGATGGTCGGTGAAGAACTGCTTGCCGAGGCGCACGGCCTTGGAGCTGCCGGTCGTCGTGACCTTGCCCCTGTAGGCGCGAGCCTCCGTCGTGCCGCCGACCGGCGCACGAGTTTCGAGACGACCGGTCGCGCCTTCACGGGACGCGGACCGTCGGGTGGGCCTGGTGGTCATGTCCTCTCGCTCAGACTTGCGAACTCAGCGTGCAATGTACGTATTTCCATACGTATATACAACCCGCCGGCTGCGGCGGTTCCGGGCGAGCGCGGCTCGGCGAGCTATTCCTTCAGCCGGATCGTGGCTCCGCCCGTCTCGTCTGCAGCGACAAAGACAACGCCCTGCTTCTCAAGCACGGCCTCCAAGCGAGTAAGCGTTCCGCTGTGAACCCCGCCCCGGCCGGATTCAAACCGCGTGACCGTCGTCGGGGACACGCCAGCCGCCTCAGCCAGTTCGCGAATCCCGAGCCGTAAAGCCGTGCGGGCCAATCGAAGCTGTAGCGGCGTGATGGACGGCACTCGCGATTCACCCTTGACGAATGTGTCACGTGGAGCCACTTTCCCGTCACCACGTGACAACTTCTGAGTTGGCGAGGCTCTGCCTGAGTCGCCGCCAAGGGTGACAATACATGCCCCATTCCCCGGGCGCACGCGAGCGCGCGCCCAGCCGGCGCGCCCTGATGAAGGGCGCGACCGCGCTCGCCCTGCCGATCCCTGCGGCGACCGCCGCCACGGCGGCCGACCCCGCCCAGCTGATCGGCGAACAGTGGTGCGCTCTGGAGACCGAGCAGCGCCGCCTGATCATCGTCTGGCAGAAGGTCGAGACTTGGCTCTTCAGGCACTGCGACTGGCCTAAGATCTCCGAAGAAGAAAGAGCCGCCGTGCCGGAAGCTGCGCAGTTGGATGCAATCAACGACCAGCTGGCTGACATCGACAAGGCCTATGACCGCCTGCTGCCAAAGCTGACGGGCACGCCGGCCACCAGCCGGGCCGGCGTCCTGGCCAAGCTCGATGCGCTGTTGTGGTTCTTGGATGTCGACGACCATCCGGACGCCCGTGTTCTGCTGCAGGGCTGCCGCGCGGATATCCAGCGGCTCTGGCGGTAGGCTCCGATGCCCCGCCCTCGCCTCTCCCGCAGCCGACGCTTCCTCGATCAGGCGCGCGCCTATGCCGAGGCGGCCGCCACCCTTGGCCTCGGCGGCGTCGGACCCGCCATCGTGGCGCCCTACTTCATGCTGGTGGCCCACAGCGCCGAACTGGCGCTCAAGGCGGTGATCGCCGAGGGCGACGCCGACGATGAGCAGCTCATCCTACTCGGCCACGACCTGCACCTCTGTCTGCGCTACGCCATCAAGGGCGGCCTTGAGGTGGGCCCGCCCGGCGGACCGATCGCCGCCGTCATCCGCGACCTGGCCATGCCGCACCTTGCCCAGGTGCTGCGGTATCCAGCATACCTCGCCTGGCCCCTGCCAGAGCCGGACCACGCGCTTGGGGCGCTGAGCGCCCTTCTCGCCCAGGCCGAAGCTGCCCTGGCCGCGCCTCGCCGATCCTAGTCCGAGGGCGCCGGCCTGCGGCGGCGCCCGGAAGCGCCGCCGCCTGAGAGCCTAATGGGTCGTGCGGGTGTTGCGGGACCACACCAGGCTGTAGCCGTCTTCGGCGTGCACAAGATTGGCGTAGATCGGGGCAAGCCGGAGAGGCTGAGGAAACTTCGCGGTGGGGATCAAGTGGCAGAGCAGCCATACGTGTTGACGTCGGTTTCGTGTACGATCTACACCGAGTGTACATCATACACGGAGCATCAGATGGTGGAGCACGAGCTGGTCGGCATCAACGAGATCGCGGCAATGGCGGGCGTCTCGAGCCAAGCGGTCACGAACTGGCGTACGAGGTCCTCCGACTTCCCCTTGCCGCTGAGCGAGCTGGCCTCGGGCCCGGTGTTCCGCAGGTCCCAGATTAGGGCTTGGCTCAAGCGGAACAATCGGAAGCTCGCCGAACTGGAGGACGGGTCCACGTTCTATGCGAGGCTGAAGAGCCTGCGGAACGACGACGAAGCGCTTTCCACCTGCATCGAGCGCCTGGTTGACCAGCTCGAGACCCAGGCGACCACCGACGGGCGTCCCGGCATGCTGCTCGGCAAAATCCAATCGGGGAAGACGCGGGGGTTCGTGGGCGTGATCGCCAAGGCATTCGACCGGGGCTTCGAGATCGCCCTCGTGCTGACGAAAGGGACGAAGACGCTTTCCGCGCAGACCGTGAAGCGCCTGAACGCCGACTTCGACGAGTTCATCGCGGACGACGAAATCCTGGTGCTCGATATCATGAACCTGCCGGGCAAGCTCACGCGCAGCGAACTGCGCCGCAAGATCGTCATCGTGGCGAAGAAGCAGGCCCGAAACCTCGACAGGCTCATCGCCTTCATGCGCGGACAGGAGGGCCTGCAGAACCGAAAGGTCCTGCTCATCGACGACGAGGCCGACCTCGCGAGTGTCAGGTTCGTCCGGAAGACCGGGAGCCAGACGGTCAACCAGGGCACCATCGCCGATCAGATCGACGAACTCCGGGGCCTTACCGCCGGGCTCGCCTTCCTGCAGGTCACCGCGACGCCTTACTCGCTGTACCTCCAGCCGGAAGGCTATGAGGACACTGCGACCGGCGGCGGGTACGTGTTCAAGCCCAAGCGCCCGGCCTTCACAGAACTGCTGCCGATCCACGGCGGCTATGTGGGCGGCGACCACTACTTCGGGGCCTTCGACGAGGACGACCCCCGTTCGAGGCTGATCGTGGAGGTCTCCGAACAGGAACAGGACGCGCTTCGGCGCCCCGACAAGCGCAGGATCAGCCGGGCAAACGTACTCGACACGGCCAACACCGAAGGACTGCGCCGCGCGATCACGACCTTCGTCGTCGCCGTCGGCGTCAGGCAGTGGCAACAGCGCGACGCCGGCCTCAAGCCGAAGAAGTACGCGATGGTCATCCACAACGACACGCAGCGGGCAGCGCACGCCTGGCAGGATGAGGTGATCGACTGGATCTTCGCGGCGATAGTGGCGGCGGCCGAGGACGAGCCGGACCAACTGCGCCCCATGTTCAACGAGGCCTATGACGATCTGGAGACTTCCGTCCTGGCGGACAAGGGACGCATGCCGCCGCGAGAAGAGATGTTCGACGTGTTCATCGACGCCCTGCAGAGTGACGACGTCGTCGTGGAGAAGGTCAACTCCGATACGGACGTCATGGCGTTGCTGGACGCCAACGCCGAACTGAAGCTGAGGACGCCCTATAACATCTGGGTGGGAGGCAACATCCTCGATCGCGGGATCACGATCCCCAACCTCATATCGTTCTACTATGGCCGCAACCCGAAGACGATGCAGGCCGACACGGTGCTGCAGCACTCGCGGATGTACGGCAACCGCAACCCGAAGGATCTCGCGGTCACCCGGTTCTACACCTCGCGGGCAGTCTATGACCGACTTTACACTATCAACGCCCTAGAGAACGCGCTTCGGACTGCGTTCGAGTCGGGGGCCCACGACGCCGGCGTGGTGTTCATCCAGTCGGACGCCAATGGTCGGGTGAGACCCTGCGCACCGAACAAGGTCATGATGAGCGAGGTCGTCTCGGTCTCCCCAACTAACCTGTTGCTGCCCACGGACTTCCAGACGCGTGGCGGGGCGCCGATGGCGGCCATCCAAGCGAAGCTGGAGAAGCTGATCAGACCGGAGTGGCGCGACGTCGGTCGGTTCGTTGAAGTTGACCGAGGGGTGGCCTTGGAGATTGTAGACACGATCCAAAAGAGCATGGAATTCGACTCCGTCGCATTCGAGTGGGACGCGCTGCGGGGCGTCATCGACTACTACTCGGATGCCGCGCATGGGGGGGACGGCAAGGTCCTGATCTGGGCGGAGACCGGACGGAAGCTCACCCGGGCAGGCTCCGGCGACAAGTCCGGCCGTTCCATCCTGGGTACGAGCCTCCGTCGCCAGGTGCTCGATGAACCACGGCGCAAACCTGCCTTGGTCCTGCTGCAGCAACAAGGCGGGCGTGAGCGCGGATGGACGGCGCACCGGTTCTGGTGGCCCGTTTTCGCGGCACCGACCGACGCCGAGCCCTGCGTATTCGCGACGAAGGTGTCCAGCTAGGACATGCCGTTCGACCTCACCCAACTGGGTTGGAAGGGCTTCCAGGACCTCTGCGCAGCTGTCGCTGCGGAGGTGCTGGACCGACCGGTCCAGAGCTTCCTGCCCGGAAATGACGGGGGTCGCGACGCCGCCTTCCTGGGGACGTGGCGGTCGGCGCCGTGTGGGTCGGCGAAGTCAACGATCCAGTGCAAATTCACTGCGAAACCCAGCGCTCGCCTGTCCCTGGCCAAGCTCAAACCCGAGCTCGCGAAGGTCGCAGACCTCGCCAAGAGGGGGCTGGCCGAGGACTACGTTGTGATGACCAACGCAGGCGTCACCGGCACGGCGGATGAGGCGATCTGCAAGGCCTTCGTGGAAGCCGGTGTCAAGAACTGCCAGGTGTTCGACGGCGAGTGGATTCTGCGGCAGGTGCGCGAACGTCCGCGGCTGCGGATGATGGCACCACGCGTCTACGGCCTTGCCAGCCTATCCGAGCTGATCACCGGCCCGGCCCAGGATCAGGCGCGCTCGATCCTGGCCGAGATGGGCGGCGACCTGGGAGCTTTCGTGCCAACGAGGGCGCACCAGGCCGCCGTCGAGGCGCTCGCCAAGCATGGCTTCGTGCTCCTCGTCGGCGATCCGGCTTCAGGGAAATCGACCATCGCGGCCACACTCGCACTTGGCGGGCTCGATGAAGGGTGCACCGGTGCGGTGCGTATCTCCGCGCCAGACCAGCTCGAGCTCTGGCGACCGGACCAGCGCCAGTTCCTGTGGGTGGACGACGCGTTCGGCGCGACCCAATATGAGCCGGCGCGCGTGCAACGTTGGAACGCCGAACTGCCCCGACTGCGGGCGGCCGTCCGCGATGGCGCTCAGGTGGTCTTCACTACGCGGAACTACATCTGGGAACGCGCCCGACACCAATTGAAGCTTGGCGCATTCGCCCTGCTGGAGGAGAGCCAGATTGTCGTGGACGTGCAGGCGCTGACCCAGCCGGAGCGCGCCCGCATCCTCTACAACCATGTGCGAGTCGGCGGGCATTCCATCGAGGTGCGGCGCAAGCTGAAGCCCCATCTCGCCCGCCTCTCCCATAACCCGCACCTCACGCCCGAGATCGCGCGACGGCTGGGCGACCCTTACATCACGGCAAAGCTCCCCATCCGACGGGCCGCGTTGGACCGGTTCGTGGACGAGCCGGTCGCCTTCCTGCGGGAGGTGATTGAGAACCTCAGCGATGCGGGACGTGCGGCCCTGGCCTTGATCTTTATGCATCCGTCGTCGGGCTTGCCGTCGCCCGTCACCGATGGCGAGGCACTTCGGACGGTCACGCGACTCACGGGCAGCACCCGAGGCGAGATCGCAAGTGAGCTCGAGGCGATGAATGGGAGCCTGACCCTCCTGGTCCCGGGGGAGCAGAGCGATCGCTGGGTGTTCCGCCATCCGACCATCGCCGACGCGTTCGCGGACATGGTCGCCGGCTCGCCTGAACGGGTTGAATTGTATGTCGCCGGCGCGCGTTCGGAACGCCTCTTGGTCGAGGTGATGTGCGGGCCCGACAAACCGCGGGGAGCAAAGGTCCGCGTGCCCACGGCCCTCTACCCCATGCTTGTGCAGCGGCTTCGCCAAACCAAGCTGGATCATGCTCTCAAGACCTTCTTGGCCACCCGCTGCGACGCCGCCTTCCTCGAGGCGTTCGTCACTGCCCGCCCCGAGGTACTGGACCTCTCCGGGAAGCTCTCTTCCTGGTTGGACGACAGCTCCGATGTCCCGGTCCTTTCTGCCCTGCGCCGTGCCGGGCTCCTTCCGGAGGATCGACGCCACCTCGCCGCGCGCCGGATCGCCGAACTCACCATAGAGGACTTCGACGTCGGGATCTTCACGAACGCCGACGTCCGGAGCCTGCTGACGGACAACGAGTTCAAGGAGGTCTCGGACCGTTTCAAGGCCGAATGGATCGATGACCTCCATGCCACCTTCCGCCATTGGAGGCGCAACTATTATGCCTCGGACATGCTCGGCCTAGCCGTCAGCTTCAAGGAAGCTCTCGACAGCATCGAAGGGGAGTTCTGCACGCCGGCGAACGCCGGCCAGTTCGTAGCCGTCCACGAGATGCTCGATGAATGGATAGCGGAGCTCGAAGAGGCCGAGGCATCCCCAACGCGCGCCGCATCAGGCCTCAGAGACGTCTCGGCGCCGGACGAGGTGGCGGACGACATCTTCGATGACATAGACACCTGAAATGCGCCGGGCGATCGGGTGGCGGGGTGATGCTTAGGCGGCCTGGCCCTCCGCCGCCTCCTCAGCAGCCTCGACTTCAGCCAGCGCGGCCATCCCTTCATGGAACGTCACGACCCGTCCTCGGCATCACGAGCAGACCTCAGGTGCGGGACACAAACGAGCCGTTCAGCGAAAGCAACGTCGAAGTTGAACATCAGATTTCGTTCCCGCCCACGCCAGGGACCTCGGGCGCAATCTCGTCAGGCCCAAAGCGCAGACCATCAGATGTGAGAAGCCAGATTTCCCCGCTGACTGTGGTGCTGAGCGCGTAGGCGCCTCCGCAGCGATCTAGCTGCGACACAGTAAAGGATAGTCCGTCTCGAAAGCCATGCGCGCGAAATTCCCGTTCGGCCCTGCATGAACATGAAGGGTTGAATAAGCAGGTGCGACCAACGTGCCGCGAGCCCAAGCGGCGGTACACCGCAATCGCGCCAAGTGCTGCGGAGGCGGCGAGCGGGTCAAGAAATCGAGGCACCGGCAATATGGCCGCGGCTCGGACGGCGCCGACGCAGGCGCGCGCAAGCCAGCTCATTCGATCGTTTTGATCGCTGTCCCCCATCGTACACTTCAAAGACGGGCTGAGTGTTGTTGCAGCCGAGATTAGTGCTCGACACCCGATAATCTTATCCGACGTGTATGACTCCATCGCCGCCGGAACTCACTGCGGCCGCGTGAAGCGCATCCGTTACGCCTGATAGGTTTCCTGGACTGGGAGCCCCCCTAAGCCCCCGCAGCCCGTCGACTTGGGCGTACGAGTGACAACGGCATGGACCACCCCGAGCAACTCGTACGATGAGTTGATATTTGCCGTGGCGATCAATGCCATGTGCCCTCCTCCACGCTGACGGTTTCACCGTGCCAGGAGCGACGATCAACCTCAACGGTTGATCTGCCGACTGCTTTCTACGTCACCGGGCAGAGGGTCTGCGCCATCAGCAGAAGTCGGCTACCTGCCTAGAACCAGACCTTGGAAGCCAGATCGGCTGAGGCCCGTTACGCGCACGCCGTGGCCGATTGGCGGCCCGGCGAACGTGGCATATCCTTGGGCATGACGCTGATCCTCTCGGCGATGACCGACCGCCTGATGTCCTTCTCAGATTGCCTGCTCTCACGTCAGGGAGTCCATCCCGACCAACTGCTCAGCCGGCCGATGAGCCTAGGTCCAGAGCATGTGGTGGTCGGCAGCCTTACGGCCGTCGGTCTCCGACAGAAGACTGTTCAAATCGATCCGCAACATCACGTCCTTTGGGCTGGACGTGAAATCGTGGCCTCCCATCTGATCCGTGCGCTCGATGAGGCCATCCTTGTAGATCCGGGCACGACCTTGGCCACTGTCATCGCGGAGTCGGAGCTTAGCGCAGCAGAGAGGGCAAGTATCTCCCTAATCTATCACCGTATCGACAGCGAGGCCGGTTTGCTGGCGCGGGAATTCCACAACTGCAAAGATACCATCTATTTGGACCAGAAGATCACGTTCGCCGGCACGGGTGACTTCCATTTCATAGATGACGTCTATCCAGAGTTCCCTTTTCCAGCGAACGACGACAGCGAGCAACTGTATCGCGCTTGGTTGCCTCGAATAGCCTACGCATTCGCCCTCGAAGCAGTAGGCCACGAGACCATAAACTTCGGCTACGGTGGTTGGTTCGAGCTATCGCGCGCGCTCATCGGTCGGTTGGAAAAGGTCCCCTATCTCATCAAATTCTGGGGTTGGAACGGCGAGACGCTCGAGTCGCTTCCATGCTTTTCGGCCTGGTATGTAGGCCATACCCTCTGTGTCGGACGGTTTGAGTTCAATCAGGGCATGGAAACTTGTGACGCCCAGCTCACCCAGATTCCTGACTTCTTAGGACGAGAGCCGTTGCCCTCGCTCGACGCAATTGCCGAAGGATTTCAGTTAGCAGCCGTCCAACTTCATGTAATCATCGAGCAACGAGGCCTACTTTACACAAGTCATCGGCCGGGAGATTGGCCGCATTTCGTTATTGATCGGGTCAACGGCTCACTCGTTGCCCATTTCGGACCGGAGCTGCGCGACGAGATCGAACAGATGATGCGAGGAAACCTGGCGCCCATTGCGCGCCCCTACACCTATCCAGACATCTGAGCCCGACGATGAGGGAGAGGTACAGGGTCTTCTGACCTGCGCCACCTGCAGACATTGACCTAGAGGCGAGGAGCCGACCTAACATCCATCCATGCAGCTCCCGTGGGACGAGCATTTCTTCGAGATTGTGTTGCCGGCATGGCAGGCCTACCTCGCCTCAGAGTTCGACCTCACCGCTGCGGTGAACGCCGGCGACGAGGCCGCGGCTGTTCGTGCGAGATATCGCGCATTGCGGGAGGGCGGTGCCGCCAGTTTCTATCTGCACCATTTCGCCGAGATCGTGCTGCGAGCGGGACCCCAGTGGCTACCCGGCGAAGTCAAGGACCTTCGAAGCTTGCGAGAATGGCTTGGACGCCACTGCACCGCTCTCCGCACCGATCAGCTACTCGATGACGTCCGCCTGTTGAGCGACGTAGCGGACGCGCTGAAGCATGCAGTCCTCACTCGCAACCCTCAGGACCGCCTGGTCGAAGCCAATGACGCCGTCCTGTTAACGGAGACCGGCTTTGGCGGGGGTGGCTATGGAGAGGGGAAGTTCGGCGGGGCGGAGCAGGTCATCATCCTCTCAAAGGCGGGCCGACGAGCGCTATCTGGCGTTCTGCAGAACGTCGTCGACGCCTGGCGCCGGGGCGCGGGGATTGACCTGCCGCCCATCGGAGAGCCCTGAACCGGACCGCTTAGCATCATCACCAGATTTCGGCCTCCCGCCGCCAAAATCGACTTTCCCACGCGAGGATAAGCGTCCGGCTACCGAACAAGCGCAGGTGGAATCGACATCTGGGGATACCACAAGCGCCCCTTGTGATGGCGGAGTCAATAAATACTGTGTGCACATGCGAATTCGAAGTCTTCGCCAGAGGAATTCGCAGTCCAGCGTGGATTTTGGACTGTATCACAGCCAGTGTGGCTTCTGCTGATGGGATGCTTGTGGCCGCCCATCATGCTGGAGGTTTGCTAGGCATCCTTGCTGGGTGTACGTGGTGGTCAGTGATGGTGCCGCGGTGGCGCCTATGGGCATATCAGCGGGTCGGTGACTTGGGACTGCTCGAAGAGCTTCCGGTTGCTGACAACCTGGTCTGGCCAATAGGACATGTGCTCACACGTACTGAGCTTCGGGCAGGTTCGCTTGGTGAGCAACTCCGCGCATATGAATCTCCCATGCTGCAAGGCCGATAATCACATTGCGCCATCGCACCGCCAGGTCGCCGCAGAGCCACGCCTTAAGGTCGACGATAGGGCGGTACCCGCCAGGGGACTAAGCCGCTCGCGCGGCAGGGGTGAGTGGCACACGCGGTGGTGATCAGCCGGCGGGCGACGAGGCCGGCCCATCTTGTCTGAGATCAGGGGTCCATCCCCTCAGACAGGAGAGATCCCCATGACCCCGCTACGCCAGCGGATGATCGAAGACATGAGCATCCGGCAGTTCGGGCCCAAGACCCAGCAGGACTACGTCCGTGTGGTGGCGGACTTCGCCCGGTTCCTGGGCCGCTCGCCGGACCAGGCGGAGCCTGAGGACCTGCGGCGCTACTAGCTGCACCTGGCCGCCGAGGGCGCCTCGCCGGCGAAGATGAACGCCGCGGTGTCCGCCCTGCGGTTCTTCTTCGGGGTGACGCTGACGCGAAGCGGCTTCGGCGAGCGGCTGGCCAGGGTGCGCAAGGAAGACCGGCTACCAGAGGTGCTGAGCCCGCAGGAGGTGGCGCTGCTGCTGCACTGTGCGCCCAACCCAAAGCACAAGGCCGCGCTGAGCATCGCCTATGGCTGCGGCCTGCGGGTCTCCGAGATCGTCCGCCTGAAGGTCGGCGGCATCGACTCCGAGCGGATGCTGATCCGCGTGGAGCAGGGCAAGGGCCGCAAGGACCGTTATGCCATGCTATCGCCGGACCTGCTGGAGCTGCTGCGCCGCTGGTGGCGCTCGGCCAGGCCAACGGGCTGGCTCTTCCCTGGCCGAGACCCGGGCCAGCCGATCACCGCGCGCCAGCTCGACCGCGGCTACAAGGTTCTCTATGCCCGGCTCACCCAGGATCACCAACGACAGGTGTTCCGCCCCGATCGCCCCCTTCGGTAGGGTTCGGGACTGACCGGCAGGGTCGTCCACCTCAGCGTGCGTCGGAGGTACATGGCGAGCGGGTGCTCACCCCGCGCGAAGTTGGGTCGCCTGCAGCGCTTCGCGGGCGGGCGCGTTGTTGCGCACCTCGTAGGTGACGCCCTTGGGCGCCTCCGAGATCAGCTGGACCACCGTGCAGGGCAGGCGCGCCGCGGTGAACTTCCGCTCCAGGAACTCGGTCTCGGCGCGATCATGGCTGGACATCATCACCTGGTAGCCCTCCAGCTCCACCAGGTTGCGCATTACGTCGGAGAAGGCTGCAGCGTGGATGACGTCGTTGTGCTGCAGAGGGTCGTCCAGCAGCAGGGCGCGCCAGCGGGACCAGGGATAGTAGGCGCTCGCGCTGCAGAGAATGCTGAAGCCATTCGCCGCCAGCTGCCCTTCGCTCAGGATCAGCCGCGGATTCACTGGACGGTCCACTGCCGGAGCGCCACTCTTGTTCTTCTCACGCAGGCGGGTGTTGAACTCCGACCTGTCGGCGTAATAGTCCGCGTTCAAGGCGACGGACGTCCCGGGATCGGTCAGCAGCGCGTCGTTGAACGCGGCGATCAGCTCGTTCAAGGGCTCCAGGAAATCCTCGGAATAGGACTGGGTCGCGTCCTTCAGCCGCTCCGACAGCCCGAGGATGGCGTTCTGGACGGTGACCACGTGCTGGGCGCTGGCGCGCGCGGCGTCGACGCCCGTCAGGAGCGTGAGCCGATGAGCCTCGACCGTCTCCCCCTCGCTCTCCTTGGCCACCGCCCGCCGCAAATTCTCGAGCTCTTCCTGTTGCGAGGTGACCTGCAGCGCCTCCGCCAGCCGCCGCCGCTCGGTCTCAAGCGCCTCCACGGCGCTGCGCCGGGCCTTCAGGTCCGCGACTTGCGCTTGCAGCCCGCCCTGGCCGGGCGGCGGAGCTAGGCCCTGCGCGGTCCAGAGGGCTGTGAAACGCTCGAGCTCCAGCCTCAGATCGGCGTGCGCCTGTTCCTTGCCGCTGATCTGGCCGGCGAGCTCGACGCTGGTCGCACGGAGCGTCGCAGCCGCTTCCGTCGGCGCAACCAACGCCGCCCGGGCCCCTTCCAGGGCCGCAAGCACCTGATCGCGTTCCGCCTGGGCCTGCACCGTCAGCTCCTGCAGGGCGGCAGGATCCACGCCCTCCTCGCCGAGCCGCACCTGGTAGCGCGCTTCCGCCGCTGCGCGGTCCGCCTCGACCCGCCCCCGCTCCGCCTGCAGTTGCTGGAGCTGGGACTCGAATTTCTGGACCTCTTCTCGCCGCAGGGTGCGCCGTTGCTGCCGCTCAACCGTCAAGGGCTCCTCTGCGGCGACGGCGCGGCGGGCCCTCTCCAGGTCTCCCGCCGCGGAGGCGCGGCGCGCCTGCGCCATGGCGAGCAGGTCGGCCGCGGAATCCACGACCTCCAACTTCGCCGAGAGCAGATCGCGCAAGGCGTCGAGCGCGTCTTGGGCGTGGGCGACCTCGCTTTCGGCGGCCGTAAGCCCGGCTTGGGCTCGCCCTGCACCGACCAGTTTCTCCTGAGCTTGACCCTGGCGTTGCTTCGCCTCGTCGAGGCTGCGCTCCGCCTGGGGCAGCCTCTCGTCCGTCTCCTTGGCCGAAAGCTCGGCGAGCCGCTTCAGCTCGCCTTCCGGGAAGGGCGTGCGACAGACGGGGCAGTCGAGGTCGTGATCGGTCAGGTGGGCGGCCAGGCTAGCGACGGCTGAGGAGATCAACCCGGCCCGGTCCCGCCGCTCCTTCAGATCCGCTTCAAGGGCCTCCACATCCTTCGCCGCGTCGTCGGCCGCAGCTTCGAGAAATTCGCTGTCGATCGCCTGCACCGCGTCCGATGCGACCTGACGGCGGGCCAGGGCCGTCTGCAGCGCGGCTTCAAGCTCCGTGAGCGGCGAGGCCTCGCTCACGATCAGCTCCGCCGCCACAAGCCGCGCCTCGGCAACCGCCAAGGCGTCCCTCGCCACCCGCCAGGCGGCGAGTTCGCCCTCGACCTCGGCCAGACCCTTCCGCGCCGCCTCGAGCCCCAGCTTCGCCTCGTCGATTGCTGTCTGGACGGACGACGCGCGAGCCTCGGCCTCCGTCACCTCGCGCAGGTCGGATTGGGCGCCCAGCATCAGGCTGATCCGCTCGCCCAGACGTTGCGCCCGATCCTCGTGCTGGCGGCGCTCCCGGGCCAGTTGGTCTGCGCGGGCGACCGCCGCTTCTAGAGCGGTCTGGTTCTCGCGAAGACGGTCCTGGAGCGCCTGAAGCTCCTGCGCTACGCTCGCCATGCGAGCTTGGGTGTCGGCGTACTGCCCGGGTAGAGCTCCCACGCCACCGAGCGCGCCCAACCGCGTTTCGATCGCGCGCTGGGCCTCCACGATTAACTCCGCAAGCTGGACGAGGTCCGCTGAGAGCTCCGCCGGCGGCTCGATGTGGGCTGTGCCCCGGTCGACCTCCGCCAGACGCCGCCGCAGGCCGGCTGCGGCCTCGACGATCTGCGCGCGAGGCAAGGCGCCCGCCGCGGCTGCCAAGCCTTCGAGGCGACGCAGCCGCTGTATCAGCGCGTCCCACCGAGCCAGGCGGCCCTCCGCGTCGCGGAGGTCCGCGGCGGCGACGTCCACGCGCCGGTTCAGCGCGATCGTCGGCGAGCGACCGCGGAGACGCTTCCAGATCTTCTCCAGTCGCTCGACGCCGGAGGGGCCCCGCAGTGTCTCCCACTGTTGGCCCGACTCCCGGGACATGAACCGCTGATCAGCGCCCTGGCCGAGGAAATGAGTCAGGGCCAGGTAGACGCTGAGGTCCTTCACATCTTCGCGCCAATCGGGACTGACCAGCAGGGCGCGGACGTCCTGCGGCGGCGTCCCGACCGGGCCCGAAGCGTTGCCGGCGCGTTGGACCGAGCTTTGCCCGAATTCGAGGGTCACGGCGTGGGAGAAGGGCTCGGCCCCCTCACGGGTCAGGTAGACGGCCTCGGTGTCGTTGCGCCGGGTGTGCTGGGCGAGCCGCTTGACCACGGCGGTCAGGCCCCACTCCACGGCGTCGAAGAAGGAGCTCTTCCCCAGGCCGTTGGGACCGCTGAGGATCAGGGCGCCCGGCCGGTCCGGTAAGTCGAGCTGGAAGTCACCGAAGCTGCGGAAATTCCGCAGGCGGACCTTGGTGAGGTACTGGCTCATGGCTTTGGCTCCGGCCAGGCCTCAATCAGGGCGTCCACGAGAGGGGGGCCGTCTTCGAATTCGTCGTCGGCGGCCAGCTTGAGCCAACGGTCGAGGACCTCCGCCGGTATGCTGAGGTCGCCGGCCACCGCCACGACGGCGCTGAGGCGGTCGAGCTGCCCGGCGGGTTGCGGCGGCAGCGCCTTCCACGGCCGCGCGAGGAAGGTCCGGCCCACGAAGGCCGTAAAGGTCGCCTCCCGCTCGTCCGGGGCCGTCGGCGGAGTCCAGACGAGCTTGCGGGCCACGCGGTCATCCCGCTCCACGGCAAGCGCGAGCGCGCGCCACTCCGGATCGTCATCGCTGCCGGGCGGCCCCTGTAGCCAGAGCTGCAGATCCAGCGCCTGTTCGGTCGGCAGGTGCGAGCGCGCGACCACGCCCTGGTTCCGATATCGACGGACCGTCTCCCGCACCGACGCCACGTCCGGGATGTCGGGCAGGACACCGAGCAGCACCGGATAGCGGCCGATTACCAGCCCCCGGACATGGAGGGGAAGATGCGCCCCCTGCAGGGTCTCCTCGCCCGCGCCGCCCCTGAAATGCTGGAATCCGAGCTCGGGACGCGGTTTGCACTCCAGGCCTGCGGCGTGGGCGGCAGCGGCGATGCGTTCCTCGAATTCGACCAACAGATTCGTCATGCCTGCGTCTCCTGCTGGTCGATCTGCGACAGCCACGCGTCCTGCCGCTCAACTTCTGTCCGGGCCAGGTGCTGGCTCACCGCCTCGGCGCCGCGTCTGAGGGCGGCCATCAAGGCGCCGTCGGCACCAACGATCATCTTGCCGCCGCCAGCCGCGGCGTCCAGACGCGGCGCGCCCTCACCGATGTCCCGGAACGAGCGTTCGGCGGCGTCTTCGATAATGGCCGGTGCATTGAGCTCCGAGAGCAGGACGATCTCGGTCTCCCAGGCGTGCTGTGCCGCGCGGGCGGTGATCGCCTCGCCTTCGATGAGCTCCGCGCCCGTCGCGTGGATTCGCGCCAACTCGCGTCCCGCCGCGTCGCGCCGTTCGAAATTGCCGGGCGCATCCCCGCGCGGGGACGACACGGGCCAGGCGTCCGCGGCCGCGAGGGTGAGGACCATGGTCCGGACCAGGTTCGGCAGCCGGTGCGGTCCGACCAGGACCTGGCGGTCGGTCTGCTCGCCATGCCCATCCTCGACGGCGCAGGCCGCGAGGCGGAAGAGACGCGCCAGAAGCGAGGGATCGCGTCTCAACCGCTCGAGCCATTCCGTCCAACGCAGGCGCATCGCGTTCCGAAGCGTCGGCTCGATGCGCCACGCGACCCAATTCGCGGGCTCGGTCCCGGTGGCCAGATACTCCGACAGGTGGCGGTCCAGCTCGCGGAGCAGCCAGGCGTCCATCGCCGCGTGCAGTTCGGCGGCCAGCTGACGACCGTCCACCTCTTCCATAGCGCATACGGCGCCCGCCAGGGGACCCGTCAGCGGCGCCTGAACCGCCTGTGCATGGGGCGAGCGCCGCGTCAGGCTGGTGAGCCAGGCGGTCCATCGCGGATTGTCGCTCTCGATCCGGACCTGGCGGGCGTGGATTGCGAACCGTCCGAGAGCGCAGGCCAGCGCGTCGAGCTCGTCGGGTCCAGCAAGAAGCTCGAGCCGCAGAGCCCGCTGAGGTTCGCTCCACCATTCGAGCAGCGTCTCTGGCCGCACGTCGCCGCCCCATACCACACGGGCAGGGCCGGTCAGGCCGACGCGCGCGCGGCCGGGCTGTTGGGCCAGAGCGTCCTGCAACTGCCGGCGCGGGACCGGCAGGTCCGCGGTCGTCATGGCGCGGTCGAGCGCCGCGCGCGCGTCGTCGTTCAGCCTGGGCGGCTCCCGCCGCGCGGGATCCGCCTCGAGCCATCGCTCGTGCTCGGGCTTGTACGCGTCGCGAATCGCTGCGAACGCCCCGAACGCCTCGTCCTTGGCCGCGCCGTGCCGCACGAAGATGTCGTCGGCGTCGAATGGCTCCCCTCCCCCGACGCGATACTGGCCGTAGGGTAGTCCGATCGCGCTGACGCGTCCGCCCAGGTGCTGGATGGGATGCTCTGCGTGTTCGGACGCCCGGAAGAGCAGGTACACCAACAGGCGGTTGAGGGTGGAGGTGTAGGGCTCCAGGAAGTTGGCCCCTTCCGTGTTGAACACCACCTGCACCCGATTACGGAGACGCTCGGCGATGACGTCCAGCAACCCGTCGGCCTGCAAGGTCGGACCGATGTTCTCGTCATAGGCCTGCATGTAGTCGAAGCCTGGGCCCGCCCGATCCGCCTGGGCGTCGATCTCCAGCAGCTCGTCGGTCAGACGGTGGATTTCCGGCCAGTTGGTGACCAGCTCAATGAGCTGGGTGTGGTCGAAGTCCCTTAGGACGGCTGCGCATAGGTCGATCAGCCCGCCGTCGCCCCCGCCCGTGACCAGCAGGCGGGGAACGTGGTCAGCGTATCTGGGGCCCTGCGGCACGCCGGCGTCGCTCCAGTACGAGCGCCAGGGCGCCCCATCCAGCGCCCGCTCCCTGCCGAAGCCGATCGTAAGGAACACAGCATGATAGAGGGCGGAGGCCTCCCCGTCGGGGCTCTGGTGATGGACGCGATAGGCCGAACCCTGCGGTTCGATCCGCGTCACGTCGTGCAAGAGGTGGAGGCTCACGTTCTGTTGCCAGACCTGCAGCGTGCCGAACTGGCGCACGATCTCGGCCGCGACCGCACGCGCCGGCCCCTGGCCCCAATCCAGGAACGGAAGTCCCGCCCGCTCGTCACGGGCCACCGAGCGCGGCCATTCGTAGATGTGCGGGTGCAGGTTGCGGTCGCCGCAATCGCGCTGGAGGTGAAGCGGGTGCTCCTCCCGCTCGAACACGTCCACCACCGCATTAGGGATCAGGAGGCTGAGCCCTGACGCCACGGCGAGCCCCGCGGCGCCGGCCCCGATGACGGCGAAGCGAGTTCGATTCTTCAGCACGTCGTTCGCCGTCAAGGCGTGGACGAGATTGAAGCCCCGCACCTGCTGCGAGAAGAAGGTGATGCGCCTGTCGTAGGACCCGACGACATAGACATACGGCCAGCCCGGCACGGTGGCGGCGTCGATGGGCTCGAACGAAGTCATCGCAGATGAGCGCCTACAGCCGCCGCATCTGCGGGACCGATCCGGGCGCCGCCCGGTCCATCGAAGGACCCGATCTAGGTTGCATGCCTCACCATATCGCACTTAACGCGCATCGGAAGGCCTCCACTTGATCGCGGGTGCAGAGACATGCTTGCTTGAGACACCCGCCATGGCTTTTGGAGTAATAGGCAGGCGATAGGTCGCCCCGCTCTAAGTTGCGCCTGCTTAGAGTTCCTGAGGCTCGGCACCGAGTCGGTTGAGAAACGGTGCGGCGAAGCTCAACCGGCGGCTGCAGAGAGGACATTCCGACCGTCGCCTCAGAGTCAGAACTGCGCCTTGATAACCGGCGGCAAGGAGGGTGCCGATCAGCAGACCTTCCGAACTTCGGCTTCGAGCCCAACTCGGTCCTCACACGCGGCGATGAGCTTTTCACCAGGAAGCGCGCCCGAGGCGGGATTCACGATTGGGCCTCCCTGCCCCAATCCGCACCGCCCCTACGGGCGGCGCTTGGAGGCCGCCATCTTCATGGCGGCAAGAACGAGGCGTCAGCTGACGCACTCGCTGGGAGCCGAAACGAGCTACGCCTTGGCCTTAAACTTCTTTGTCCGCAGTTCCTTCGCCTGCATCACCGTGAGGACGTGACTGTAGTGCTTCTCGATGTAGGTGATGGAGGTCCCCATGTTCTTAGCGAGGACGTGGATCGGAATGCCCGAGAGCAGGCATTGGGTGCAGTAGAAGTGGCGCAGGCTGTAGACCGTCCGCCGCTTGCCCCAGCGGTCGTCCAGCAGGTTCAACCGCGACAGGATGCTCGCGAAGGTCTTGTTGAAGTTCTCCACTGGCTTGCCATCCCATCCGCCGAAGACCAGGTCGTCGGGCGCGCTGTGCCGCGATAGCTTCCTGAGCCGATCCAGATAGGTCTGCGTGCCCTCCCGGCAAACGACGGTGCGGGCGCCCGTCTTGGTCGTCGGGGCCACCTCCACGACCAGCGCCGGCTTGTTCTCGGCGTCCTTCTCGATCCGCAGGTCCCGCCAGCAGAGTTGCCGTGCCTCGTTGGGGCGAAGGCCCGAGTTCGCCATGAACAGAAGATAGTCGCGCAGCAGCTCGCGCTGATAGCGGTGCATGGCGTTGGGCCCGGACCGGTGCAGCCGACCGCCGCCCTCCCCGGCGCCTGAGACCATGTCCTCTTTCACCCAGTCTCGAAGGAAGGTGTAGATCGTCTTCCACTCGGCCTCGTCGAAGGTCGGCCGGCGCTCCACGCCCTTGGTGTGCTTCACCTTGGTGGCCTTGACCCAGGGCTCGCGCTTCACGAAGCCGATCCGCTTACCCCAGCGGAAGATCTGCCGGAGCATGCCGGCTTCCATGTCCAGGGTCTTCTGTGCGGGGACCTTGACGGCGTTGGCGGGGATGTCCTCATCGCCGTCCCACCGGTCGGGATTGTGGTAGTTGATCCGCCAGTCCCAATACCGTTCGACGAAGGCGTCCGGCATGTCGTTGACGCGGGCCTCGCCGAAGTACGGGTTGAAGTACTTCTCCGCCATGAACTTGTGCAGGCGTTGGCGGTGGACCGACAGCCCGGACTCGTGGGCCGCGTAGAAGCGCTTCCACAGGTCCTTGAACTTGAGGTTCCCCGAGACCCGCACGTCCATGCCGAGCTTCTGTTCGGCGCGGAGCTCATAGAAGAGGTCTTCGGCCTGGTTGAGGGCCGTTGGCAGGTCACGGGTCTTGAGAGAGCGGATGACGTAGCCGCTGACGCCAGGGACCTTCAGGCGCGCCTGATAGACCTGCTGCTTGGTGTCGCCGCGGCGGTAGACCATGACGGCCCCGTCACGGAGGCGGTGGACCTCTTGATAGAAGCTCCCAGGCATCGCGCCTCGCCAATTCCTGTGAAGGAACTGTGCAAAACGCTAACTGGAAACAGCGGGAAATACAACCGCTTGTAAGTCATCTGTGAATGGCAAAACAGGCGCCTAACTTGCGTTAAGCGCCTGTTTTTATTGAATAAATTGAAGCGTCGGAGTTAGCGCTTCGAGAACTGGAAGCTGCGTCGGGCCTTGGCGCGGCCGTACTTCTTCCGCTCGACCACGCGGCTGTCGCGGGTCAGGAAGCCGTGCGGCTTGAGCACCGGGCGCAGGGCCGGCT
>Ga0182741_1001400_pt1 | contig 31437 bp, 30 predicted proteins | sample eDN5th37CBELigOP_FD_128874 | JGI IMG/M metagenome (GOLD analysis project Ga0182741, IMG submission 128874) | Enriched Organic Plus compost microbial communities from Emeryville, California, USA - eDNA 5th pass 37_C BE-Lig OP (version 2) (version 2) ... | reverse complement strand
TCGGGATTGAACCGCCTGCCGATGCGGGTTAGCTTTGATCCTTCGGACGGGACGTGGCGCAGCCCGGTAGCGCACCTGAATGGGGTTCAGGGGGTCGCCGGTTCAAATCCGGCCGTCCCGATTGAGGTAAACGAAGGCCCGACACCCTCCAGGGATGTCGGGCCTTCGCTGTTCGGGTTGGTGCAGGATCACCGCGTACCCTCCCCGCGCGCGGCCTGCGCCTCACGCGCTGCCCGCAGCGCCGTGGGGTTCCACCCATAGCTCAGTGCGAACGTGATGGTGTTCATGTTGACGCCATCATCCTCGTCGTTGACGGAGTTCCCCCAGCTGCTGGTCAGGCGGAAGGAAGGCGTGATCTGGTAGGCGATGGTGAGTCCGACCGAGATCGCGGACTGTGCATTGTCCTGGGACACGCCATCCACTGTGGTCGCTCCGCCCTTCTGCCAGATGCCGTCCGCTGACAGCCAGACCTGCTCCATAAGATCACGGGTGAGGTGTACCTGCAGATTGAAAAGCGGGTCCTGCTCGGTGCGCATTCCGCCATCTTCGACAGTGAAGAACGAAACCGACGGGAAGATTTCGAGTGAAGTCATTCTGCCCGGATTCCCGCGGCCGAGCGTCTGTACGAATGGGAACCCGAGGCGGAACATCCAGCGATTCGTGCCGATGCTGGCCGGCTCATCCTCGTCATAGCTGCCGAGCGGAGCTGTGATCCAGACGTTGAAATCCGCACCGTGCGCTGCCTGTACGATGCGAACTCGCGCACGTCCATCGCGGGCCCACCGATGAGGTTGATGTCCCACGACAACACCGGATCCGCCCGTCCTTTCGTGGCGATGTCGACCGCGACCGGGCTCACGCCCGTCGTGTGACCTGACATGGTGCCTGCCGGGAGGGCCAGCGTCACCATGTTCGTGCGGCCAAGCAGTCCGAAATACGCCGTGTAGCTCGCGATGAACACGGTCGACTCGATCACGGCCCCGGTTATGGGCAGGTCGGTATTGAAGCCAACGTTCCCCGTATTGATCTGGAAGGTCGTCGTCACTGCGTGTGTATCTACCGGCTTCTTCCAGTAGGTGCGGGCGCCGTCTCCACGCGCCTGGGCGTGCACGGAGGATGCGCCGACGAGCAGCATGAGGCCGAGAAGACTGCCAGCCAGCATCCGCTCCGTCCCCCGCGGCGCCGAGTGGTAGTGGCGAGCCCGCGACGCGCGACGGTCGTTCTCTGCAGCAGTCAAAGCGTTCATCGCCCGAAGCGCCGTGCGCGCAGGTTGATGTTCCGCGTTGCTACCGGTGCATCCGCCGCATGCGCGAGTGTGATCTCGTATGGAGCGGATCTTCCGCGTAGTACTCGAAGTTGCGTCCGTTGCGAGGGTCGCGCGCGAGGTTGATGCCGCCGGCGAGCATGATGTTGAAGCCTCGGCTGCGTGCTTCGCGCCCGATGCGGACTCCACCCTCACGCGCGATCTCGGGATTGAACGTCGCGCCGATCAGGATGGACGCCGGGAACGCGGTTGCGCCGGGGTCGTCCGGGCGATAGCCGGGGTTCGTGACACCCATGCTGGCGTCGCTGCTCTGCAGCGCGGGGATCCCGAGCCGGGGCACGCCGGGCGTATAGCCCGCGCTCATTGCCACTTCCGCGGGAATCAATGCATGGCGGTCGAGTCCGATGACGGGATTCCCACCCATTACGCTGATGATGAGGTTGAAGCGCTCCTCGTCGGTCATCAGCGCTTCGGTCTCGATGGCGCGGGCGGCTGCGTCACTACGATCACGCGCGTCAGGAGCGGGCTGCTGCCCCTCGGTGCGATGTGCTACATGGAGGGTGAGGAGGATAGCCAGCCCGAACCGGGCGCGAGTCACGAGTCGTGACGTGAGGCATCCTTGTTGATGCCCGATCCATCGTACCGCGGGATTCGGGACGAGGCCATTGGACCATCGACCATTGGACTTGGGGATTACTCGGGGCGGTTGCGAGGAAGGCTTGAATCAACGAGGTCGCATCGATATCGACCGACTGCAGTTCGTTGTCACATGACCGATACACGCTTCGTTGCCACCTCCACACCACATGGACTCCAGCCACTCGAACGTGCGTGACGACCGATGATCGCCGGCGGCCGTGGCGGGATCGGTCGTCCGCGGCGGCACTGCGGATTGCAAGGCGTGTGAGCGATCCCGGCGGCCGCGTGAACGAGGCCACCTCGTTCACCTCGTCGAGGTCCGCGAACGCCTGTGCGCCGCCGTCTCACCGCACCCGGATCGTCTCCCCCTCTTCCTGCTGCTGATCCGGCGCCGTCCTCCTGCTCTGCTGCTCGGGCGGCTTGCCGAAATTGAACGTGATGCCGACGCTCACCATGCGTGACGTGTAGCTCGAGCGACTGACCTGGACGTGCGTCGCGTCGCGCGTGGTGCTGTCGTAGCTGTACAGATCGAGCGGGTCGCTGATGCTGAGCGAGATGCTGCCCTTGTTGTCGAAGAGCTGCTGACGCAGCGAGATCGAGGTGAAGAGGTAGCCGGACGCCCTTCCCTGCAGGATCGACTGCTCCGGGAAGTAGTTCGCGTATATCTGCGACGTGAGCGACTCGCGCAGCTTCATGCCGAGGTTGCCGCCGAGCGACCACAGGAATGCGGCGCGTCGCTGCTGGCCGGCGATGTTGGTGCCGTCGCGCTCGTCGCGGTACACGCTGAACGACGTCGAACCGGTCACGCGACCGGAGGGGGGCAGCGAGATGGTGAAGCTCGAGCCGTACGCCTTGCTCGATGCCGCGTTCTCCCAGCGGGTCGTGGCCACGCCGTCCTCGTCGACGGTCCGGATGCGTTCCCACACATCCGTCGAGTAGCGGTAGTATGGCGCGATACGCAGCGTGCCGTACTTGCCGGTGATCGTTCCGTCGAGGGTGATCGACTGGGTGTAGCTCGGCCGCAGATCCGGGTTGCCCGTGTAGATGTTCAACGGGTCGGTCACCGGGATTGCGGGGTCTAGGTAGTACGGGTGTGGCCGGCTGATCCGCTTCGAGTACAGCAGCCGGATCGTGCGGCCCGGCTTCGGCGTCCACGAGACGTTTGCGCTCGGGAAGAGCGTGTTGTAGGGGCGATCGAACTCGTCGCCGGTCACGAGTGAGTGGAACTCGGTCTCCGCACGCTCCGCGCGCAACCCGCCCTGGATGCCGACCTCGCCGAACGTGCGCCCCCAGGTCCAGTAGAGCGAGTGAAAGATCTCCTCGAACTCGAAGCCGGTGAAGATGCTGTTTGCAGGATCCTCGTCTTCGGGTGTCGCGAACACGAGCATCCGGTTGTCGCCGCTCTGCTCCCGCCGCCACGCCTTGTAGCCGATGTCCAGGCGGCCGCCGAACAGCGGTGTGAAGTAATCGGCCTGCAGGGACAGCTGACCGTCGCCAACGTCCTGGTCGTTGTCCCTGACCTCGTCCGGCAGTGTGACACGCGCGCCATCCTGTACGTACATGTGGCGCGTCATGTACATCCGGCTCTCGTGCCCGCCGTCGGTCCAGCGCGCATCGACCGTGAGCTCCCGCTTCTGCTGCTCGAACACCTGCTTGAAGCCGGCGCCGAGGTTGTAGCTGTGCCAGCCCTGGCTTTCGTCGGATGCGCGGTCGTAGCGATCCAGCTCGACGTTGCCGTTGTCGAAGATGCCGTAGTCGGTGACACCGCCGCCGCCGGCGGTGCTGCTGTACATCCACGCGTTCGACCAGAGCGTCGCCTGTCTGCCGACCTTCAGCTCGGCGGTCCAGTCGAGGTTCCATCCGCGCGAACGGTTGTCGCGCGTGGAGCTCTGCTCGATGATCGTGACCGGCTCCGCCAGGAGGTTCTCGCGGCGGTCATACGACGAGAACTCCACGTCGTACCGGTTGAGGCCCCCACCTGCGAACAGCGTCAGGCGCCCGCGCTGGTAGTTCAGCCGCCCGTTCAGGAACTGACGGTTGCGTGTCGATGCATGCGCGGAAAGACTGCCACTGAGTCCGAGGTCGAGATCATCCTTCAGCACGATGTTGACGATTCCGCCGAGGCCCTCGGGGTCATGTCGCGCGGACGGATTGGGCATGACCTCGACCCGCTCGATGCGATTGCCGGGAAGCTGCTCCAGGAAATTTGCGAGCTGCTCGCCGCGCAGCGGCGCAGGTCTGCCATTGATGTGCACGGCGACCGGCCGGTTCCCGCGCAGCTTCACGTTGTTCTCGACGTCGACCTCCAGCTCGGGGACCGCGCGCAGCACGTCGACGCCGGTGCCTGCATCTGCGACCGGCATCGAGGCGGTGGCGTACACGGTGCGGTCCGGCTCGATCACGACCCCGGAGCGCTCCGCCGCCGCGACGACGGCATCGAGCTCGACGGCACTGACTTCCAGCGCGATCCGGCCCAGGTCGACGGCGGGCGAGCCCGCGCTGAGCGTGATCGTCTCGCTCTCGCGTGGCCTGAAGCCGATGAAGCTCACGCGGATGCGGTACTCTCCAAGCGGCAGTGACTCCAGTGTGAAGCGGCCCTGCGAATCCGTCATCACACCCGTAATGACCGCGGAATCCGCAGCGGTCCTCAGTGTGATCGCGACGTTCGCCAGCGGCGACGACTCCGGATCGACAACCGTGCCGCTGATACGGCCGGGCCCTGCAATCTGCGGCACGTCCTGCGCCCGGAGGCCGTGCGGCGCCAGGCCCGCTGCCAGCAGCGCGACAAGGAGAGATGCGAGTTTCATGAAGCCATTCGCTGCGTAATACGACCGGAGGCTCCCCGCGCGCGAAGGCACTCCAGCCGCTCGCGCCGCGACGAAGGACAACTTTCAGGTGACGGACGGTCATCCATCCGTGATGGCAGGTACCCAAAGCTGCCCCTCTGGAAGGCGCCGGCGCAAGGCTCTCATGGGGGATTCCGGCGGTGCCGGCCCGACCGCAGTACATTGGCGTATACAATTACGCATCGGAATGGATGTCCTGACCCGCGTGGCACCCCGATGTGCCTGCGCATGCAAAGCGCACCGGCGGGTCCGATATCTTCGCGCTACCCGTAACCTTTTCCCGCTCCGGAGCGATCATGACCCGCGTGTCGCTGCGCTCGTTTGCCTCGGTTACGCTGCTCCTGTCCCTCACCGCGAGCGCTGCATCCGTGGCGCGCGCACAGGTCTCGACTGCGGTCACGGCGCGCCGGGCGCTCGCCCAGCCCACGCTGTCGCCCGATGGTGCCGAGATCGCGTTCGTCTCCGGCGGCGACATCTGGGCAGTGTCCGCGGACGGCGGCGTCGCGCGACTCCTCGTGAGTCACGAGGCGAACGAGTCACGGCCGCTGTACTCGCCCGACGGGACGAAGCTCGCGTTCGTCTCGAATCGCGGTGGCAGCGACGATCTCTATGTCCTGGACCTGGGCACGGGCGCAGTGCGGCGCCTGACCTGGAGTGACGCAGCAGAGTCGCTGGACGCATGGTCACCCGATGGCCGCTGGCTGTACTTCACGACAACGGCGGGCGACATCGGCGGCATGACGGATGTGCAGAAGGTGAGCGTCGATGGTGGCACGCCCGTGCTCGTGTCGGGCGATCCGCACACGCCCGAATACTTCGCCGCTCCGTCGCCGGACGGCCGGCGGATTGCGCTGAACGGGCGGGCACGCATGGGCTTCTCGCAGTGGTGGAGGAACGGCCACAGCCACATCGACCAGGCGGAGGTGTGGCTGCTCGAGCCCGGCAGCCCGGCCCGCTACACGCGACTCTCCGAGCCAGGCTCAAAGAATCTGTGGCCGCTCTGGGCGGAAGGCGGCCGCGCCGTCGTTTACATGTCCGACCGCAGCGGCGCCGAGAACCTGTGGATGCAGCCGGTCGACGGCGGCAGTGCGCAACAGCTGACCTCATTCGCCAGCGGCCGCGTGCTCTGGCCCGCCATCGGCAACGGCGGGCGCACCGTTGTCTTCGAGCGCGACTTCGGTATCTGGCGCCTCGATCTCACGCCCGGCGCCGAGCCGCGGCCGCTGCAGATCACGCTGCGTGGCGCCGCGCAGGGCCCCGCTGCCGAGCACCTCTCGCTTTCGTCCGGCTTCTCGAACCTGGCCCTCTCGCCGGACGGGAAGAAGGTCGCGTTCATTGCACGCGGCGAGGTGTTCGCCGCACCGGCGGATGGAAGCGCACCGGCACAGCGCGTCACGTCGACGCCCGCAGTCGAGGACGAGGTGACGTGGGCACCGGACTCGCGACGCATCGCGTACACATCACGCCGCGGCGGTGCACCCCGTATCTACCTGTTCGACTTCGTCACGAACGAGGAGCGTGCGCCTGGTGCCGGTGAAGGCGAGCAGGCAACCCCGCGCTTTTCGCCGGACGGCAACCGGATCGCCTGGGTGCGCGACGGCCGGGAGCTCGTCGTGACCGATCTGCAGAACGGGAACGAGCGCGTCGTCGCAGTGGGGCACCTGTGGAAGGCGCCGTTCACGTCACCGCGCCCGCTCGCCTGGTCACCGGATGGGCGCTGGCTCGCGTACTTCGCGGTCGACGCACGCATGTTCACGAACGTGCACGTCGTGGCGGCGGACGGCTCACAGCCTGCCCGACGCATCAGCCAGCTGGCCAACTCGTTTGCGGGGAGCCTGGCCTGGTCGCCGGACGGCACCGCACTGTATTTCGACACGCAGCACCGCACCGAGAACGGCCAGATCGCGCGCATCGACCTCGTTGCGCGCACTCCGGAATTCGTGGAATCGCGCTGGCGGTCACTCTTCGAGGAGGAGACCCCGGCGGAACGTGACGATACCACGCGCTCGCGCAGCGGCTCGCGGGCGACACGCGACAGCGCTGTAGGCGCCGTCGTCGTCGACATCGATTTCGAGGGCATTCACCGCCGGCTCGAGCTCCTGCCGCTCGGCGTGGACGCGGGGCCGCTGGCGCTGTCGCCGGACGGCAAGACGATCGTATTCCAGGCGAGCGCGGAGGGACAGACGAACCTGTATTCCTTCCCGCTCGATCCCCTCGCCGATGAGCGACCCGTCGCACGGCAGCTCACCTCGACGCCGGGTGGCAAGGGACTGCCATACTTCACGCCCGACGGCAAAACGATCGTCTACCTCGATCGCGGCCGCATTCAGTCCGTCGGCGTCGACGGACAGAACACGAAGAACATCCCCGTGAACGCCGAGATGGACGTCGAGTTCGACGCGGAGAAGCGGGAGGTCTTCGATCAGGGGTGGACCTACCTGCGCGACCACTTCTACGACCCCGCGATGCACGGCGTCGACTGGCAGGACGTGCGCGCGCGCTTTGCACCATACGTGGCGGGCGCGGAGACACGACAGGAGCTCGAGCGTCTCATGAACCTGATGGTCGGTGAGCTGAATGCCTCACATCTGGGGCACACCGAGCCGACCGGACGAAGCGCCGAGACCGGTCGGATCGGCGTGAACCTGGAGCCCGGCCCGCTCGAGCAGGGTGTCCACCGCGTCGCTTCTGTCGTTGCGCTCGGTCCTGCGGACGTCGCCGGTGTGCGCGCTGGCGAGTATCTGCTCGCCGTGAATGGCCAGCCGCTCCGTGCCGGCGAGAGCCTGGACCGGCTGCTCGAGCGCACCGTTGGCGATCGCGTCGAGCTGCGCGTCGCGCCGAGCGCCGACGCCCGCAACGCACGCACGGTCGTCGTGAAGCCGGTGTCGACCGGGGCGGAAGGCGGGCTGCGCTACCGCGAATGGGTCGAGCACAATCGCGCGTACGTGCACGAGATCAGCAACGGCCGGCTCGGCTACGTCCACATGGCGGACATGGGCTGGCCGTCACTCCAGCAGCTCATCGTCGACCTCGATGCAGAAAACTTCGGGCGCGACGGCGTGATCATCGACCTGCGCGGCAACCGCGGCGGGTTCGTGAATGCGTACGCGCTCGACGTGTTCGCACGACGCGGCTACATCACCATGGAGATCCGCGGCTTCCCCGTCGCGCCCGCGCGCAGCATCCTCGGCCAGCGCGCACTGGAAGCACCCACGGCACTCGTCATCGACATGAACAGCCTGTCCGACGCCGAAGACTTCACCGAGGGCTACCGCACGCTCGGACTCGGCCCGATCATCGGCGAGCCGACGGCCGGGTGGATCATCTACACGTGGAACCTCCAGCTCGTCGACGGCTCCACCTTCCGCATGCCGCGCAGCCGCATCCGTGGCGCGGCCGGCGACGACATGGAACTGTATCCGCGCCCGGTCGACGTCCACGTCGTCCGGCCGCTCGGCGAAGGGCTGGGCAACGGTGACCGCCAGCTCGACGCGGCCGTCAGGGCCCTCCTCGGCACATGAGTTGTAGCCGGCGCCGAAAGGCGCCGGCTCCTCGAGGCGTACTCCCGTTGATGCCGACGCCGGCCCTGTGCTCATATTTGTCAATAACTTCATTGACAAATCACGGGTCGCCAGGCAATGATCGAGGAACTACCAGCACGGAGGTGAGGGATGGCCGATGCGGCCGGAGGTGGCGGCGGTGTGGACCTGGCCGGCGGGATCGCGCTGAGTGAGCTGGCCGAGGGCGTGCCCCTGGCGGGGCGACTGGGCGAGGATGAGATCCTGCTGGTGCGCCGGGGCAGCTCGGTCCATGCCATCGGCGCGACCTGCACGCACTACGGCGGGCCGCTGGCGGAGGGGCTCGTCGTGGGCGACACGGTGCGCTGCCCGTGGCACCATGCGTGTTTCTCGCTCGTGACGGGTGAGGCGCTTGCCGCCCCGGCCCTGAACCCGGTCACGACGTGGGCGGTCGAGATCCGCGACGGCCGCGTGCACATCGGCGCGAAGCAGGAAGCGGCGCCGCTCTCCTCGCGCGGGCGCTCGCCCGGCAAGCGACCTGACCCGGTCGTGATCGTGGGCTCCGGCGCCGCGGGCAGTGCTGCAGCCGAGATGCTGCGGCGCGAAGGGTTCGATGGCCGAATCGTGCTGGTCGATCCCGATCGGGATGCGCCGTACGATCGGCCGAACCTCTCGAAGGACTACCTGCAGGGCACGGCGCCCGAGGAGTGGATCCCGCTGCGCCCGGACGGCTTCTACGAGGAGCACGGGATCGAGCGCATTCCCGCGGGCGCGGGCAGCATCGACCGCGACCGTCGAGTCGTGCTGCTCGAGTCTGGTGTGGCGCTTCCCTACTCTGCTCTGCTTCTCGCCACCGGCTCGACGCCACGGCAGCTGACTGTTCCGGGCGCCGAGTATGAGCACGTGCACACGTTGCGCTCGCTTGCCGACTGTCGCGCGATCATCGCGCGTGTGGAGAAGAGTCGGTCCGTGGTCATCGCCGGAGCGAGCTTCATCGGGATGGAAGTCGCCGCCTCGCTGAGGCAACGCGGTCTGGATGTCACCGTGGTCGCTCCGGACCGGGTACCCTTCGAGCGCACGCTGGGTGCGGGACTGGGTGCCTTCCTGCGAGACCTGCATACCGCGCGCGGCGTCGGCTTCCGTCTCGGCCGCACGATCGCGCGCGTCGATGCCGCGTCCGTGGTGCTGGATGACGGCGAGGAGCTCGCGGCTGATCTCGTGATCGTGGGTGTGGGCGTACAGCCGAACACAGGGCTTGCCGAAGGTGCCGGCCTGGCCGTCGACAACGGGGTTCTCGTCGATGAGTACCTCCGCACGTCGGATCCCTGCATCTACGCCGCGGGCGACATCGCGCGCTGGCATGATGCACGGACAGGACGCCGCATCCGGGTGGAGCACTGGGTGGTCGCACAGCGCCAGGGTCAGACGGCGGCGCGGAACATCCTCGGCCGGACCCAGCCGTTCACTGACGTACCGTTTTTCTGGACGATGCAGTTCGATACGAGCGTCCGATACGTCGGTCACGCCCCGTCGATGGACGAAGTACGAATCGAAGCAACACAGGACGGCGATGCTCGCACGTACCGATACCTTGCCGATGACACGCTGCACGCCCTTGCAACGATCTCACGGGACAGGCTGAGCCTCCAGGTCGAAGCGGAGCTCGAGGCGGAGCTTCGAGCCGCGGCGGGTGCGCGATGAGCGGTGGCAACGTGGTAACAGCACTCCATCCCGCTGCAATGAACGGTGACGCGTGGGCCGCGTCGAAGGCGCACCGGGCACAGCGTGCAGCCGAGCTCATCCACGAGCTGTTGACCGTGCTCGGCGAGGATCCGGAACGGGAGGGTCTTCGCAGCACGCCCGAGCGCGCAAACGCGGTGCGCTGCAGTGGCTGACGCGCGGATACTCGACGTCGCCGGAGGAGGCTGTCGGTCCCGGCATCTTCGAGGAGCGCCATGACTCGATGGTCCTTGTGCGCAGCATCGAGCTGTACTCGCTGTGTGAGCATCACATGCTCCCGTTCTACGGACGGGCCCACGTCGCGTACGTCCCGAACGGCCGCATCATCGGCCTGTCAAAGGTGGCGCGCCTCGTGGACGTGTTCGCCCGCCGGCTGCAGGTCCAGGAGCGGCTGACGGACCAGATTGCTGATGCGCTGGAGGCTGTACTCCGCCCGCGCGGGGTTGGTGTGATCGTCGAGGCGCAGCACCTCTGCATGATGATGCGCGGCGTGCAGAAGCAGAACTCGATGACGCTCACCAGCGCGCTCCGTGGAACCTTCGCGGACTGTCAGATGACGCGTGACGAGTTTCTGCGGCTGGCGACCGGCCGGCCCTGACCCCTTCCTCCGACAGTTGGGACGAGCTGACAGAACTTGCCCGGCCCCGTTTCTTCCGCGGCCCCGGAAATGCACGGCGCGATGCGGGGGGATGGCTCCCCGTATGTCTTACCAGGGAAGTGGAGGTACAATGAGGAAGAGCCTGAAGGTGGTGGCCACCGCAATCGCCGGACTGTTCGTGCTCACATGGTCGGCCCCGGGTGCGTCTGCCCAGTCCGCGGACGAAGTCTACGAGCTCGTGCAGGTGGACGGGAACGCGCTGCCGGCAACGGTCGCCGATGACGACGAGGGTTGCGTACAGGAAGTGATGTCGGCCACGTTGACGCTGGCCGCGGACAACACGTGGCGGATCGAAACGCACAAGCGCGAGGTGTGCGGTAACGATGCGGAGGAAGATCGTGACACCGAGACCGGGCGATTCACGGTCGATGGCAACACGATCGCCTTCGCCGATGACGACGGCACTCCGGAAGACTCCGACGAGAACGACCGCGCGGCAGCGCCTGATCTCGAGGACCTGCTGACGGCCACGCGCACGCAGGATGGGCTCGTGGTCACGCTCGATGATGGTCGCACCAAGCTGACGTTCCGACGCCGGTAGGAGTTTCGCCGCCGCTGTGCGGCGGCCCGGTCGAATTGCGCTGGGGGAGGCGAGTGAGGTGAGGCGGGTCGGAGCAGCCGACTCCGCCGGCGGCCGTGCGCCGCCGGCGGTTGGCTGTTAGAGTCCTGTCATGCGTACGACCAGCCACTGGCCAAACCGATGCGGCCTGCTGCTCGCGCTGGTAGCACTGGCGAGCTGCACGGCACACGCCCCGACCGCGGGTCCCGCCCTTTACGAGCACGAGCTGCCCCCCGGCGTCATACCGCACGCCGACTGGCACGACACGCCACCGCTGGGTTACGCAGCCGACGCGACGCGTCGCAACCTGCGCGCTGGTGACGAGCTCGCATTCCGCGACATGCGAATCACTGTCCTGGCGACGGACGTGGACGCCACGACGACCCAGTCTCCGGTCGACGTGGTTCGCCTCCGGCTGCAGCGCGGTAATGCGAGCGAAGAGCGGACCGCGCGGGAGGGGGAGGCGTTCAACTGGAACGGCTACCACATCGCGGTCGTTGCCGTGTACGGGCCGGGCGAGCTGGGTGCCGGCCTCGTTGCGCTCGAGCTCGCCACCGTCGCGTCGCTGCCGCCTCATGTCGCGCAGTCGACGGTTGCCGGCGGTGCCGAGATGCGCCTGCGCATTCCGCATCGCATCACGCACGTAACGCTGCACCATGTTGGAAGCGCCCAGCCGCTGCGTCCCGAGGACGACCCGACCGCGAAGCTTCGGGGGCTACAGGCATGGGGCGCATCCGATCGCAACTGGTGGGATGTGCCATACCACTTCCTGATCGACCTGTCCGGTCGCGTCTACGAGGGCCGTGACTGGCGGTACATGGGCGAGACCAACACCGCCTACAACCCGTCCGGCCATTTCCTGATCAGCGTCATCGGCAACTACGGTTTGCAGGAGCCGACGCAGGCGCAGATCGACGCGATCGCAGGCCTCATGGCGTGGGCCGTGGAGCGCTTCGATGTGCCGCTCGATCGCATTGGCGGTCATTACGACTATGCGGAAACGAGCTGCCCCGGCCAGCACCTGCGCGCGCTTCTCGAGGACGGCACGTTCCGCCGGATGGTCGAGGAGCGACTCGGGTCCTGAACGGGTGCAGGCATTGCATCCGTGGTCGCGATTTCCCACGCCCGTGACGCGCCGGATGACAGACCTGCCTGACGGAGGACACTCGTGAAACGCTGGAGGACGGTTGCAGGCGCTGCAGTAGGAACGGTGCTGGCGGGGAGCGCGGCGGCGATCGGGGCCGGCCGCGCAGCGTGGTACCGCCAGAGTGCACGCGCGCTCGCACGCCTGCGCGGTGCAGCACTCGCCGGGCCGCCAGACCCGCCCATTCATCCCTCGGAGCTCGAAGCCCTGCCCGACCCGGTACAGCGCTACCTGAGGATGGCGCTGCCCGAGTCGGCCGTGCGGCCCGCGATCGTGCGCGTTGTGTGGAGCGGCGAGTTCCAGAGCAGGCCGGCCGGAGGCTGGGCGCCGTTCACTGCGGTACAGACGTTCACGACGGTCCCGCCCGGCTTCGTGTGGGACGCCTCCATCCGTATGCTGCCGCTGCTCCCTGTCCAGGTGCGCGACAGCTATATCGCCGGCGGGGCGGCGATGAACGGCCGCCTCGCGGGGATCCTGCCCGTTGTCAATGAGTCCGGTAAGCTGGAGCTCGCGCGAAGCGCACTGACGCGCTGGCTCGGTGAGGCGGCCTGGTTCCCCGCGGTGCTTGCGGGTGAGCCGGTGACGTGGGAGAGCGTCAGCGAGCACGTCGCGCGCGCGACCGTCACGGATGGTGCGGTGCAGGCATCGGGCGAATTCCATTTCAACCCGACTGGCGAGCTCAGCCGGTTCACCGCGGAGCGCCACCGCGCGGTCGACGGCGAGAACGTGCTCACAGGGTTCGAGGGCCGCTACTTCAGCTACATCCGATGGAACGGCGTGATGGTGCCGGCGCGCGGTGAAGTCGCCTGGCTGCTGCCGGAAGGCCGCTACCCGTACTGGCGCGGCACGGTCGAACGCATCGAACACGAGCGTTGAGCCGCTTCCACCTCAGCACGGACGACTGCGAGATCCTCATCGCGCGTGAGCTGCGGCGCGCGGGGATCGAAGTGGGCGGACTCCGTTGCAGGCAAGGATCGCTGACTGCATCCGACGATGGCTGGCGGTGCGAGCTCACTGGCACGCTCGAGGCGTACGGCCACCGCTGGAGTGCGCTCGTCGCGTGCCACAACACGACAGGCGTACTCTCCGCCGCCCACGTCGAGCACGCCCACCGCTGTGCGACCGCAGCCCGCGCTCGGAGCACCTTCGTCGTCACCACGGGAGCGTTCGATCAGGAGGCGATTGCGCGTGGGCATGAGCTGCGCGTCGGACTCCTCGAGATCGTCGACGCGCAACCCGTGCTGCTCGAGGCCGGGCTGATCCAGCCCGGCCCGCTGCCGACGTGGGTCCCGGAATTCACCGTGCAGCTCGTTTCGTGCGTCGAGGGACGCGTTCGGCGTCGCCTGCCGGGAGCGAACGAGCCCGAGCTGATCCTCAGGGAGCTCCGGCCGCTGACCTGATGCGCCCCCGCGTTGCGTGCGAAGAGCGCGCAGGCCGCAGTCTCGCGGTGAAGGCAGAGGAGACGGCCCCGCAAGGTCTCGGCATCCGGAGGTAACGTGCGCCGGCCGGCAATGAGCCGCGCTCACTCCGATTCCAGGACCTCGCCTGCCGGTTCGAGCTCTGCGATCCCTTCGACCGCCCGCGTCTCACCGCTCGCACGGATCCGCCTGCGCACGTCCACGTTGCGGCGCATGACCTCCGGGTCGCGCCACGGACGCTCGTGATGGAGGTGAAGCACGGGTGCGCGATGCCGGATGCGCAGCGGTTTCACTCCGAGGTTCTCGAGGCGATCGCCCAGCGCTGCGTCCTCACCGCCGTAGCCCATCGACGCGTCGAAGCCGTTCACCGCAAGCAGGTGGCTGCGCCACGTCGACGCGTTGTTGCCATGCCAGCGCGCAGGTGTGGTCGTGACACGATCGAGCAGTGCACCGAGGTACGGTCCCGACCAGCGGAAGACGCGGCTGCCCGGCCGGAAACCCTGCGCAATGAGCCAGCGCAGGCGCGTCGCCCGGCCGGTCCTTACGTCATCCGCCGTTATGCGCTCGCTGACTCGAGCAGGCAGCTTCACGTAGCCGCCAGCGAGGAACCGGTCGGGCCGGGCGAAGCGGACGTGTGTCTCCACCAGGCGCGGGTGCGGAATCGAGTCGCCGTCGGAGAAGATCAGGTACTCACAGTCCGTTCGCAGAATCGCGCGGTTCAGGATCTCGTTCTTCCGGAAGCCGCGGTCGGTGTGCCACACGTGCACGATGTCCATGCCGCTCTGCGCGCGTACGCGGTCGATCGTTGCACGCGTCTCGGGGCCGGAGCCGTCGTCCGCGACGACGACCTGCAGGTCGGGCCACGTCTGCACGGCGTAGCCCCAGAGCGAAAGCTCCAGGGCGTGAGGCCAGTTGTACGTCGACAGAATGACGGCGACGCGCATTGCGACACGCTCGGTGGCACATTCGGAATGGGTGTGAACGAGCAGGAACCTAGCGGATGGTATCGGGCTCCGCGATGCCGAACGGTGCCCATACCTGCGCGGCGCCCTCGGCCATGGCGCGGCGCAGGTGGAGGCTGACTGGGCTGTCGTACGTGAGGCGCCCGGTGTCCGTTGGCGCGCGCAGATCACGCACGACCGCACCCGCGAAGATCTCCGCGTTGACGCGCTCGGCTTCCTCGAACAGCGCGCGCCGATCCTCCTCGCTACGGGCGCAGGCCCACATGAGCGGCAGGCCGAAGAGCAGCAAAACGTGCCAGCGCCTCCCGGCCGTGGGCACCTGCGCCCGCGTGTGCTCCTGTCCAGTCGCCCGCTTCACGTCTGCACCTCCCGTCGCTGCGCGTCATCCGACGGCGCTCCTGCCGCGAGCCAGCCGCGGAAGGCCTCGACCTGGAGCGCGAAGCGCCACTCCTCGAGGATCGAAACAGCAACCGCGCGCAGGCCGCCGTTCCCATCGCCGGCGTCCAGCACGCGCCGGAAGAGCCACTCCTCGAACTGGTCGGCCGGCGGCGCCTCCTCGATCGCCTGCTCGAGCAGATCCCGCTTCATGGCCAGCCCGATCGCATCCGGCGTCGTGTTGCGCTTACGGCGACGTCGGCGCCCTTCCGACGCTTCCAGCGCCGCGATCAGCTCGCGGCAGAACGTGGCAGGCGTGAGTGCATTCATGGTCAGCTCACGATTGCGCGCACGGGTGCGACCCTCACGCGCACGCGAAAGCCGTCGTGCTCGGGGCGACGAAAGCCGCGCTCGGTCGCAGCGATGTCCAGTTCCAGCGTGCGCGCGTCTTCCAGAAGGAGCGAGTCGGATGGCGCACCGCGCAGCACCGCGCGCGTCTTCCAGTAGGAGCTGCAGCTCGTGCACGTCTCGACCCAGCAGACCTGCCCGGCCGGCCCGTCCGGCACGAGCGAGCCGAGCTTCGCATGATCCGTTTCTCCGCAGTATGGGCACAGCAGGACGCGCGTCTTCCAGCCCGCCCCGCAGCGCCCGCAGCGGAGCTGCCGGGCGCGGTCCAGGCCGAGCGCCTCGGCCGCGAGGGGCAGCGCGCCGCAGACGAGACAGTAGCGCTCGCTCCATACGGCGTCGTTGCCTGCGAGCGTGCGCGCAGCGGCGTGAAGAACCGGCAACACCGCGATCTGCGACGCAGCGCGCAACCGGTTCACGTCCACTCCCGCCTGATCTGCCAGCGTGGTGAGACACTCGTCGTCCTGGGCGATCGCGACCTCCATCAGTGCAGCCACGTCGAGGGCGTCGAGTCCATCCCGGACGCCGGGCGGAAACGCGGCGGCCAGCACCGCGCGCACGTGACCACGCGTTGCGGCCGGGTCGAGCGGGATCGTCGCGCCGTGCAGCAGGGGGGCGGTGGCCTCGCGGTGCGGTGCCTGCAACGGCGCAAGGCTGCGCCACGGATCGAGCTGCAGTGCATCGAGCGACACGCGCAGCGGCAGGAGCCAGGGCAACAGCTCGGGCCGCTCCCGCTCGAGCTGCTCGCTCAGCTCTCGCGCCGCGGTTCCGTTCCGAACGGCATTACCGGGTCGGGACATTCCACATCCGTCATGCGACAGGGAGTATCGTGATACGGCTCTGCGCCCTGGTGGATCTCGACGATCACATCGCGGTTGCCGACGTCCGCGCCGGGTCCACCGCCCCGTTCGCGGGTCGCTTCCGGGCTCGCGCACGCGACCCCCGCGAACAGCACGATCAGCGCGGCTCTCATGGCCAGGGGACGGTCGAGGTCATCTGTATTCCCGTGTGCGGCCCCTGAATCGTCTCCGATCCGATGAGTATGATGAAGCGCAGCATGAACCCGCCGATCAGCACGAGCACGGCTCCGACGGCTATGCGGTTCCCATGCAGTCGCTCGCCCATGAAGTCCGGCCTGAGATGGAGCGTGAGTGGTATGAGGATGCCGAGGACGACGACGAACAGCAGGAGCACGATGCCGCGCCAGCTCAGCCACACGCTCGCGATGCTGCCGAGCGAGAGGAGGAAGAAGGCGAGCACGACGAGCTCCAGAATGAGCGCCCAGCCGTCGAACCAGGCCAGGAACTCGATGGTCGATGCATGTGCACCGGATTCGCGACGCCAGAGTGCGAGCAGGATCAGGGTCGCGGCAGCCGTCGAGGCGGCGGACGCAAGGAACAGCACGCCGAGGAACTGCGTATCTGCCCAGATCGGTCGGTTGGTCACGGCCAGCAGCACACCCGTGTAGCTCGCGACGAAAAAGCCGAAGGCCGCGCCCACGAGGGCGAGCACCTTGCCGAGCGTGCTGTCGAAGAGCACGCGCAGGCCTCGCCAGCGGATGCGTCCCTCGTCTGCGAGCGCGCCGATCGCCGAGGCCGTCGCAATCCCGCCGAAGAAGAAGAGCGCCCAGGAGCCGATCGACATTGGTGACCACGGCTTGAACGCCGGCAGCGGGAAGCGCTGCGACTGGAAGAGCATGTGCCAGAAACGCAGCGGCTGGTGCAGGTCAATGATGAGCAGCAGCCCACTGATGATCGCGCCGAGCGCGGCGACAATGTAGCCGATCCGCACGACCGGACGGTCGTACGGCCTTCCCAGCCAGTGCAGTGCGGCCGCGATGAAGTACGAGCCGCCTGCAATACCGCCGATGAAGAAGTACGGAATGATGTAGAGCGACCACTCCGGCGACGCGGTGAACCAGGTATCGGGCAGCATCGCGGCTCCTCAGGTCACGACGCGCGGCGGCGGCGGGACGTCGTCGTCCGGCGCGGGCGGCACGTCATCCTCGAAGTGGGTTCCGGCCATCTCGTCCATGCGACGCTTGCGCAGCCCGATCGCGGCGAGGGCGCCGAGCGCGGCCGCACCGGCCACTCCGAGAGCGGAGTTGCTCGCCAGATTGCGACTCGGGAGCTGCGGGTTGCGCGGCAAGCCGTACACCTCGGGCTGGTCGACGAGCAGGAAGAACGCGTTCAGTCCGCCGAGCGGACCGTCGGGGTCGGCGCCGTACAGGTACGCATCCGTTGCGCCTTCGGCGCGCAGCTGCTGCACGCGCTGCTCCGCGCGCTCACGCAGCTCTTCGATCGTGCCGAACTGGATCGAATCGGTCGGACACGCTTTCGAGCATGCCGGCTCGAGGCCAACGCTGATGCGATCGTAGCAGAGCGTGCACTTCTGCGCCGTGCCCGACGCCGGATTCATGTCGATCACGCCGAACGGGCACGCTGCGATGCATGCCCGACAGCCGTTGCATACGTCGGACTGGATGACGACGGTGTCGAACTCGGTGCGGATGATCGCGCCGGTCGGGCAGACCTCCAGGCAGCCCGCCTGCACACAGTGCTTGCACACGTCGCTCATCAGCAGCCACCGGCCATTGTACGCATCCGGGAACTGTTCGACGAACTTGACGTGCCTCCAGTGAATGCCGTCGAGCCGGCGCGTGTTGTCGTAGCTGTCACCCGACATCTCCCACTCACCCCCGCCCGAAGCCGGAAGCTGGTTCCAGTTCTTGCACGCGACCTCGCACGCCTTGCAGCCGATGCACACCGTGGTGTCGGTAAAGAAGCCCATCGGCTGCGCGTTCGGTCCGGCATGCCAGTACATCGGGCCGGTTGCGGCCACGGTGCCCGGCGTCGCCGAGTGCGGTGCAGTCTCCGTCGCGGGGGCGCTCGGTGATCCGCTGCGACCGGTCTGGACCGCAGCGGTGTCCCGCTGTGGGGCCGGCTGCTGCCTGGCGGTGTCACCGCCGCTCGCGGGCTGCTGGTCACCGAGCAACGCCGCGAGCGGATCGGTAACACCGAACTCCGGGCCGTAATAGTGCGGTCGCTGCGGTCGCGTCTGACCGAGAACGGGGAGTGAGCGAAGCACGGCCATCAGGCTTTCTCCACGTTGCAGACGAACGCCTTGCCCTCGTGAATCGACACGTTCGGATCGCCGACGAAGGACGTCAGCTCGTTCACGACGTCACCTCGCGCGAGGCCCATCCAGCCCCAGTGCCAGGGCATGCCGACGTGATGAATCGTTCTGCCGGCGACCTGCATCACGCCGATGCGGTTCGTGACCAGTGCACGGGCCCGGATGCGCGCACGCGGTGTCGAGACGAGAACGTGATCCCGGTTCGCAATGCCCTTCTCGCGTGCGAGCGCCGTGCCGATCTCGATGAACAGCTCCGGCATCAGCTCCGACAGCCATGGCAGCCAGCGGCTCATCGAGCCGGACAGGTAATGCTCGGTCAGCCGGTACGTCGTGATTACATAGGGGAACTCGGGATCGCCCGCCGCCACGATCGCATTGCCGGGCCGCCGCCAGTGCTTCAGCACGGGTGAGTTCTGCTGTCGCGGATACAGCAGGTTCGGCACGGGCGACTCCATCGGCTCGTAGTGCACGGGAAGCGGCCCGTCGACGAGCCCTGCCGGCACGAAGAGCCAGCCCTTGCCGTCGCCCTTCATGATGAATGCGTCCGTGCCCGACAGGGCATCGAGCCCGATGCCGTTCGGATCGCCCGGATCACTCGGCGCCTTCGTCGCCGCGAAATCGGGCACGTCGTAACCGGTCCACCGCTCGCCGTCCCACCACACCCAGCGCTTGCGCTCGCTCCATGGGTTGCCATCGGGATCCGCGGACGCGCGGTTGTAGATCACGCGACGGTTCGCGGGCCAGGCGTAGCCCCAGCCGAGGTGCGCACCGGGCTGGTTCGGAGGGTCCGGATTCCGCGCGGCCGTCAGGTTGTTGTCCGGTGACGGGAAGCAGCCGCAGTAGATCCACGACGCGCACGTGGTCGAGCCGTCGTCGCGCAATGCGGCGAAGCCCGGGAGGTGGTCATTCGGCCTGCCCGTGTAGTAGCCGTTGATCTCGCGCAGGATCTTCGCGGCATCCGGCTCGCCGGGGTAGATCGCCTCGGTGCCCGGATCGGGGTCGAAGTCCCAGAGCGTGTTCTTCCAGCCCTGATCGCGCGGCAGCGTGCTGCCGGCGTACGCCTGCTTCAGCCGCTTCGCGAGGTTGTGGTAGAACCAGGTGTCCGTGCGACAGTCGCCCGGCGCCTTCGCGGCCATGAAATGCCACTGCAGCATGCGCTGCGTGTTCGTGAAGGAGCCGTCGTACTCGGCGATCTGCGTCGACGGGAAGAAGAAGACTTCAGTCTGGATGTCCTCGACCTTGATGCTGCCGTCCTGCACCTCGGGCGCGGCGTACCAGTGGGTCGCCGTTTCCGTCAGCCAGTTGTCCTTCACGACGAGCCACTCGAGACGACGGAGTCCCTCGCGCTCCAGGCGCGCGTTCAGCGACGTCGCGGGATTCTGCCCGACGCAGAGCATGCCGCGCACGTTGCCGTCCGCCATCGCGGAGAACATCGCCATGTGCGAATGATCGCCCAGGATCTTCGGGTGCCAGTCATAGCCGAAGTCGTTCGCGGGCGTTGCTGCATCGCCGTAGAAGGACTTCAGGTAGGACACCATGAATTTCGGCGTGTTTGCCCAGTAGCCGCCCGCCGACGTCTCCGTGCGCAGGTAGTCCTCCAGCGTATCGTGCTGCTTGAGCGCCGAGGGCGCCGACATGTAGCCGTGGATGCTGTGATAGAGCGTCGGCACGTCGGTCGAGCCCTGGATCGCGGCGTGGCCGCGCAGTGCCATGATGCCGCCCCCCGGACGACCCATGTTGCCGAGCAGGAGCTGGAGCAGCGCGGCGCAGGAGATCGTCTGCACACCGTTCGTGTGCTGCGTCCACGCGACCGCGTAGGCGAACGCGCTCGTCCGGTCGCGGCCGGAGTTCTCGAGCAGCGTTTCCGCGACCCGGATGAACTTCGCGCGCGGCGTGCCGCAGATCTGCTCGACCATCTCCGGCGTGTAGCGCGCGAAGTGCCGCCGCACGATCTGCAGCACACAGCGCGGATGCCGCAGCGTGGGATCGGTCATGGCGGGCGGCGCGCGGAGCGAGCGGACGAGATCGTCGTAGCCGGGACCGAACTGCGATGTCGGACCACCCTCCCGCTCGGCCTGCCCGTCCGGTACTTCGCCGGAGCGGACGGTCGCCGCCGGCCGGCCCGACGCGAGCTGTCCTGCCGTGCCCTCTGTCTCCCCGGGCCGGCCCGCACCCCGGTCATACTGCCACGTTTCCGGATTGTACGCGCCGACGAATGCATTGTACGGCCACGCGTCCGGCTCCGTATACTGCATCAGGCCGGAGAAGCGGCCGTCGAGGTCCTCCGTATCACGAAAGTCCTCGTTCACAAGCGTCGCGGCGTTCGTGTAGTTGAGGACGTAGTCCCGGAAGAAGGGATCGCTGTTCCAGCGATCACTGCTCATCACGTAGTTGATGAGCCCGCCGAGGAAGGCGATGTCACTGCCTGCGCGGATCGGCACGTGCAGGTCCGCAACGGCACTCGTACGCGTGAAACGCGGGTCGACGTGGATGATCTTCGCGCCGTTGACCTTCGCCTTCATCGGCCAGCGGAATGCCACCGGATGGCACTCCGCCATGTTGGAGCCCATGATGACCAGGCAGTCCGTGTGCTCCAGGTTGCGCGGGTACGTCGTCGCCGCGCCTCTACCAAGCCGTGTCCCCAGACCGGGGACGCTGGAGCTGTGTCATATCCTGGCCTGGTTTTCTATCGCGACGATGCCCAGCCCGCGACAGAATTTCTGCGCGACGTGGTTGAACTCGTTGTCGAGCGTTGCGCCGCCCAGCGCGAAGATCGACGTCGTGCAGTTCACGAGCTTTCCGTCAGGCAACCGCTCGATGAAGGTTTCGTCGCGTGTGTTGCGGATGAGCTCGGCAACGCGGTCCATGGCAGCTTCCAGGTCCATCTCCTCCCAGCTGGTCGCGCCCGGGCGCCGGTGCAGCACCTTCTGCGGTCGGTTCGGGTTCTTGTGCAGCTGGTAGATCGCGGCGCCCTTCGGGCACAGCGTGCCCTCGTTGTGCGGTGAGCGCGGATCACCCTCGATGTTGATGATCTCGCCCTCGCGCACGTGGATCAGCGTCGCGCACCCGACCGAGCAGAAGGGACAGATGCTCGGGACCGTGTGGCTGTCACGGATTCGCAGTGCCTGCGCGCGCGCACGCGCAGGTGTGAGACTGACACCGAATGCCGCGACTCCACCGATGGCACTGGCCGCAGTGGAGAGCTTGAGGAAGGAACGGCGAGTCAGCTCCATACGGGGATCCTCGCGTCAAGAAGGGTGGGGTCGGACCGCTGCAAACAACGGACCCTCGGGCTGATGGGGCCCGGGCCTGAGCCCGGTCCGGGCCTCCGTCAGAAGTTGTAGACGCCGCTCAGGATGATCTGGTTACCCGTCCGCTCCTCCGGCGCGGCCAGCCAGTCGGTGCGGCTGTGCAGCCATTCCAGTCCGAAGGCAAGCTGGTTGGCCTGCCAGCGGATCATCGGCATGAGCTGAATGCTGCGCGTGCGCTCCAGGGGAACGCCGTCCTCGTCCTCGTCGTCCGGGTCATCCGTGCCCGCGAACGCCCAGAGGCTCCAGGTGTCCGTGAGGCTCACGCCGGCCTGCGCCCACGCGCCCCAGCCACCCACATCGCGGAACTGCACGATGTGGCCGAAGTGGTGCCCCATCGCCTGACCCAGCCAGGCGTTTCCGTGCAGCGTAAAGCGACCGGACGCGACGCGGGCGCCGATGACGCCGGCCCAGCTGTCGAGATCGTCGGCGACGTCGGAGACGCCCACTCCATCGATGTCCTTGCGATCCCAGTGCCCGGCGAGATACGCGCCCCAGGATGTCCCGCCCCTGGAGCCGCCGGCGAGGTCGATACGCGCCTCGAACTGCGGCAGTCCGGCCTCCCCTGCACTCGCGCCGTCGTCCGCCGTGGCAGGCTCGTCGACCCATGAGTTCTTGTAGACGCCGAGCCTGAGCTGCGCCGTCGTCCCGGCCCGGGGACTCGTCAGGTAGTGGTGGAACTGCGCGCCGAGGAAGCGCCAGCCGATATGCCCGCCGGCGCCCCAGCCGAGCGGGAAGCCGATGCGCGAGGTCGAGACGGGCAGGTACCCCCAGGTCAGCGAGAAGTCCTGGCCGAAGCGGAAGGTGCTGCGGCCATTCGTCAGCTCGGCCCAGGCGAGTCGCAGGCGGGGGATCGGCTGCTCGTCGCCGAAGGCACCGCCCGAAGCGAACAGCCCGAAGAAATCAGCCTCGACGAGTGCGTTCGCACGCCAGTCACCCACGACCTCCGGGCCGTTGAAGCCGAGCGTCAGCCGGACATTCCGCGCGTCGCCGCCGTGCCACCACGCATCCTCCTCGATGTCGTCCGTGACGAACTGCGCCTTCTGCCCGTTGCCAAGGCCGAAGTTCGCGTCCTGCATGAACATGCTCACGCCGACGATGCCGCGGATCGTAATCGTCTCGTCGCCGCCCGGCTTCACGTCCTGGGCGACTACTGCGGGTGGGAGGGTGGCCGTCACGATTGCAGCAAACAGCAAGGGAGTCCGCCTCATCTGCGCCTCCTGGAATCGTGGTCGTCACGCGGCCGCGCGATGCTGCAGAAATGGAGCCAAGGTGAGGGGGTCGAGGTGCGGATCGAGGGAATCGCGGGATCTCCGGCCCGCGCTTGACCTCCCGCTGATATTACCGCACCGTAATATGGTAAGGGAGGCATGCGATGATCGTACGACGCTTCTACGACGACAAGCTGGCGCAGGCGAGCTGGCTGGTGGGATGTGGCGCGAGCGGCGAGGCGCTCGTGGTGGATCCGAACCGAGACATCGACCAGTACCTCCGTGCTGCGGAGGAGGAAGGCGTGCGGATCACGCATGTCACCGAGACGCACATCCACGCGGACTTCGTCTCCGGCTCGCGCGAGCTCGCCTCACGTACAGGTGCGCAGCTGTACCTCTCCGGCGAGGGCGGCCCGGACTGGAGCTACGGCTACGCCGAGGCGGCCGGCGCGGTGCTGGTTCGGGACGGCGACACGTTCAATGTCGGCAACGTCAGCATCCGCGTGATGCACACGCCGGGGCATACGCCGGAGCACATCGTGTTCATCGTGACCGACGGTGCTGCCGCGGACCTGCCGATGGGCGTGCTGACCGGTGACTTCGTGTTCGTTGGCGACGTCGGCCGGCCCGACCTGCTGGAGCGTGCGGCAGGCTTCGCCGGCACGATGGAGGCCGGAGCGCGGGACCTGTACCGCTCGCTGCAGCGGTTCCGGAGCGAGCTGCCCGATTTCGTGCAGCTCTGGCCCGGCCATGGCGCGGGCAGCGCATGTGGCAAGGCGCTGGGCGCGGTGCCGCAGAGCACACTGGGCTACGAGAAGCTGTTCAACATCGGCCTCGCCGAGCAGGACGAGGCGACGTTCATCCGCACGATCCTCGCGGGTCAGCCCGAGCCGCCGAAGTATTTCGCGGAGATGAAGCGCATCAATCGGGACGGGCCACGCGTGCTTGGCGGCTTCCGGCTCCCGCCGCGCCAGCCGGAGCACGCGGTTGAATCGCTGATCGAGCGGGGCGCCGTCGTCGTCGACACGCGACCCGCTGCTGCATTCGGTGCGGGGCACATCCCCGGCACGATCAACATTCCGCACAACCGCAGCTTCACGACATGGGCAGGCTGGCTCGTGCCGTACGACCGCGAGTTCTACCTCATCATCGATGGCTCGAGCGCGGCGTCCGTGGAATCCGCCGTGCGTGACCTGGCGATGATCGGGCTGGACCGGATCGCGGGCTGGTTCGACACCGGTGTGATCGACGCATGGCGCGCGCAGGGCCGACAGACCGGCTCGATCCCGAGCGTCGATCTCGGTCACGTCGAGAACGTTCTTCAGGACGGCAGCGCTCACGTGATCGACGTGCGCGGAAGCGCGGAGTGGGAGGCGGGCCATCTGCCGGGCGTGCCCAACATCCCGGTCGGCTACCTGGCGGACCGACTGGACGAGATTCCGCGTGATCGCCCCGTCGTGCTGCACTGCCAGACGGGTGGCCGCTCCGCGATCGCAGCGAGTGTGTTGAAGGCGAACGGCATCAGCAACGTCGTGAACTATGCGGGCGGCTTCGCCGAGTGGCGAGCGTCCCGGCGGCCGGTCGAGCGCGCGACGGATGCCGTGGAAGCGACTGCATGAGCAGCACGCGCGGACGCAGCCGTTCCCGCCGGCAGCGAGCGGACGGCCGCTACGAGCTGACGCCGGGACTCCTCGAGCTGGTCGCGGAGCGGTTCAAGGCGCTCGGCGAGCCCGCCCGTCTCAGCATCCTCAACGCGTTGCGCGAGCGCGAGCTGAGCGTCTCGGAGATAATGGACGAGACGGGGCTGGGACAGGCGAACGTCTCCAAGCACCTGCAGATGCTTCACACGCTCGGATTCGTCGAGCGGCGGCGTGACGGGCTGTACGTGTACTACCGCATCGCCGACGACGACATCTTCCGGCTCTGCGACATGATGTGCGGCAGAATCGAGCGGGAGACGAGAGAGCGCGGCCGCCTCGTAAGCTGAGACGGCCGCGTCGGTTTCAGAAGACCCAGCGCACCCCTACCACCGGCATTGTCGGCAGTGGCGAGAGCGGCTGCAGCTCGCTGAGCGGATCCTCCCGGAAATAGAACAGTGCGCCACGACGCGCGAAGGCATTGATCACCTTCGCGTACGGCGTGATCCGGACCCTGCGGCCGTTGAGCCGTACCCCGAAGTCTCCGCTCAGTACGGCGTCGACGCGCATGTACGGCCCTTCCTCGATGGTGGTGAGGGTCTCGGGCTGCGGTTCCTGTCCGATCAGCATCGCCGGGCGGTCCAGCACGATGGACGTGAGCGGCACACCCGCGCCGTACACACCGGCAACATCGAACTGCAGCGGGCCGCGCCCCGTTCCCGCGCCCAGGAAGGCGAGGTGCTGCGGCTCGCCCGCCGAGTCGAGCAGGGCGGGTCGTGCGAGCAGCGAGTAGCCGCCGCTGATGCTCGAGCGATCCTTCACGAGCGCCCATGACAGCTCGAGACCCGGCACGAACTCCGATTCCTGCACGCTTCCCGGCAGGTGCTGCCTCCGCAGGAACCCACTCGCCTCGAGCGCGAACGCGCTGCCCCGGTGCGAGACGCGCAGCTCGTACTGCGTCGCGAGCCGCGTCGGCGTCAGCAGCTCACTGATCGCTGCGGCTGCGACTCCCGGCGTGGATTCGAGCACGCCGACCTGCGAGTAGCGGCCCGCCGACAGCGTTGCCGTCGTGTTGCCGTTGCCGAGCCACGTCAGTGCGAAGCGCGGCAGCATGTGTGCGCCATCGTCCGATTCGACGGTCGCGCGCAGCCCCGCATGCAGCGAGACGCGGCGTGACGGCTGCCACACGACGTCGCCGAACGCGGCCGCTGTCGATGCATGCGCGGAAGCACACGGCAGGAGGTCCGTGCAGGACACCGGCCCCTGTGCGTCAGGGTAGAGCGGGTCGAGGCTCGCGCTGCTGCGGCGGTCGAGCCAGAGCTGCTCGACCTCGACGCCGGCGGTCACGCGCGCGCTGCCCGCCTGCCAGCCGTTCGACGCGGAGATCGCCGTGCGATCGACCGTCGCCCTCATCCGGCCGTCCGGCGCAGAGAGCAGCGGCAACTGTACGACGCCGCGGCTGTACGCAATGGACAGCAGCGGCCCCGTCCCCGGCCGCTCCGAGCCCCAGGACAGCGCGGCCGCGAGGTTGTCCCACGCGGCTGCGTCGTTGCTCAGGTCGCGAGGGATACTGACGGTCTCGCGGGTGCCGAGTGCGATCGCGCGGAACGATGTGCCGTCCCCGGTGCGCCACGCGCCACGCACGAGCGCGTCACTGTACGCGTACTCGAACGGGTCCTCCGTGATCGCGCTGACCGCCTCGTCGTTCACGCGCCGTGCTGCCGCGGCGATGGAGCCATCGCCCAGGGGGACCTCGAGCCCCAGCCGGCTCGTGAGCAGGCCGGCCTCGCCCCAGGCACGCACCTGCTCCGCCGGGCCGCGCGTCATGTACTCGATGATGTAGCTCGTGCCGCCGTCGTAGCGTGCCGGTGCGCCGCCCGTGTGCAGGTCCGCGCGCGCGAGCAGCTGCGACTCGATGGGCGGCAGGATCGCACCGAGGTGCAAGGGCGCGTTGATCGCGACGCCGTCGATGAGTACGCGGCCGCGCTCCGCAGCCGAGCCCCACACGTTGAGCGAGCGGCCCGGCGCGCCACCCGGATCCGATGACGGCTCGCGCGCCTCGGCCTGGACCAGATCCCGCAGTGCGGCCGGGACGGCGGTGCGCAGCGCGCTGTTCCGCCGCTGCTCCATCTCCGTCAGCAGCGAGTCGGCACTGCCCTGCGCGCCGACCGACTGGAGCGCGCGGGTGGCCGGAACGTATACGCGCGTGACGGGAATCGGCTTGACCTCGAGCGGCACGTCGACGACTACCTCGCTCGCGCTGCCGAGCACGACGCGCAGGTCGACGCCCTCATAGCCGGGATGACGGACGACGAGCCAGTACTCGGCGGGCGACAGGTCGCGGAAGGTGTACGCGCCGGTGTGATCGGTGAACACCTCGAGCTCCCGGCCATGGCCGTACACGCGCACACTCGCGTTCGTGACGCCCTCGCCCGACTGGATGTCGAGGACGCGCCCGCGAAGCTGTGCACCCGCCGCAGCGGCGGTCGTAAGCAGGTACAGAATGGAAAGAACGAGAACACGCAAGGATCAGCGTCCCGTGTTCGTCACCTCGATGATCACGTTGAGGTCGGGTCGCGTGCGGACGATCTCACCACGCGCCAGCAATGCGGCCTCCACCCCGTCCACCAGGACGCGCGCTTCCCGCACGTCCGCCGGCACGCCCACGGTCAGTGTCGTACCGGACTCCACCACAGCCACCTCGATCACGCCGTCACGTGCAGTGAAGCCGGGCGCTTCCCCTGCACTGTACTCGACGTTGACGTCCTGCCTCTGCTCGAACGCGACCCGGATGCGCGTGCCCTCGACTGCGCCCGTGAGTGCGATCGAGACGGAACCATCGACGGGCCGGACGGCGACTGCGCCGCTCGCCGTACCGGCGCCTTCAGGGATACGCTCCGCGACCGGTCCCGGTTCCGTGAGTACCCGCTCGATGACGGCCGGTGTCACGATTGCGGCGGCAGCAGCCCCCGCAACGAGGACCAGTCCGGCTGCCCATCGCAATGCTGTCTGCCGCGCGGGCGACCGGACGGGCTGCGCGCGGCGCGCGCGCAGCGCGCGGTGCTCCACGAGATCGATCGTGGCCTCGGGCTCCGCAGGCGGATCGCCCGCAGTCGCCGCGGCGCCGGCGGCGACCGCGGCGAGGGCTCGCTCCGCGAACTCGGGGGAGTCCCATCTGGCGGGCTCCATCGCGTCGACCTGCGCGAGGGTGAGTGCGACCTGCGCGCGACTCTCGACGATCGTCGCCAGCCGGGCGGCGCACTCCGCGCACGACTCGAGATGAAGGGCTGCCTGCCGCTCCTCGGCCTCGATCAGCTCGCCGTCTGCGTAGGCAACGAGCGTCTCCTGCGACGCGTGTGTCATTCCGTAACCTCCTCGAGATACGCTGCGCGGAAGCGCTGCAGCGCTCTGCCGATCACGACGGAGACCGACTCCGCCTTCACATGCACGATTTCCGCTATCTCGCGATGCTTGAAGCCCGACTCACGCAACACGAGGACTTCACGGTCACGCGGCGAAAGACGTTCGAGTACGGCGCGCACCTGTGCGACCGACTCGCTGCGCTCGAGTGCCTGCTCCGGCGTCTGTGGTGCGTCGGTATCGATCGGGATCTGGCGGCGACGCATCATCTCGGCGCGTCGCGCGTGGTCGCGCACGAGGTTCGTCGCGACCCGGTACAACCAGGCTCGTGGGTTCTGCATCGGCTTGTCCGGATCCGCACGCAGCAGGCGCATGAGTGCCTCCTGCGCCATGTCCTCCGACAGGTCCGGATCGCCGGTCAGTCGATGCACGTAGCGCAGCAGCTCGCGATGCCACCGCATCAGGTCCGCGGGGCTGAACTCGACGGCGGCAGCTACGGCCTTCACTGCACTACGATCGTGCGGTGCGCGCTCACTGGCTCCTCCCATGCTGCATCCCCATGCCGCAGGCGACGTCCCTTGACGCGCAGGGTGAACTCCCCTGGCGTCGCGATCGTGATGCGCACGTGGTGCTCGAGGTAGAGAGCCATCTCGGTGCAGAAGGTTGCACCCGAGTGAACGTCGGTCGGGATCAGGTCGAGGCCGCGTTCGACGAACCGCGGCCAGAGGCCGGCGGCGCTCCAGCAGCCGTTCATGCCGATCGTGGTGACAACGACGTCGAAGGGCACGCCCGCACGGACGGTGTCAGGCGTCACGAGCACACGCGGCGGTACCAGTACCCCCGTGCCCGGCGGAACGCTCCAGTTGACGGCGGGGTCGCCGTCGCCGATTACGTACGGCCCGCCGTACTCGACGACCTGGAGCACTCCCAGCTCCTTGAGCTGCTGGACCGGGCCGACCGGCTCCGAGCAACCCGCCGTCGCCAGCAGTGCCAGTCCCACGATTGCGTTCCGTCCTGCCTGCATCCTGTCCTGCTCCCGTGATTCTGACGGACGTCATGCTGTGTCCGCAGGGATAGGACGTTACAATCGCCGTGAAGCCAACACCCGGACCGCACCCGGACAGGTCCAGTCAAGGGCTGCCGAGCCGCGTGAATGCGGTGTGGGACCGCACAGGGGTGCGACGCGGGCTCGCCGCGTGCGGAGCCGTGCTCTGACCGCGCTGTGCGCGGGCAGCGGAGCGCGCGCTGCGCGCGTTACACATGCAATAGCGGCCTGTACATTCTGCAAGTGGTTGCAATGTTGGGATTTGCGGGCCGAGTACGTCCCATGAACCGGAATGAGACGACAGCCGCGGATGTCGACCGTTCCGAGAAGCAAGGACGGTGCGGCACTGATCGCTGCGCCGCGCCAATCTGAACCGGAGGGAAGCAGACATGATCCGTAGCATTCGCAGTTTCTTCGGCGGTAGCACAGCGGGGCGTGCCGTGATGGTTGCCACCGCCGCGCTCCTGGCGACCGCCTGCGACGACGACGACCCGATCGATCCGGGCCCGTCGCATACCTGGGCCGCGGAACTGGCTGGTGAGGGTGAGTACGAGGGCATCACGGGCGAGGTCGTAGTCACGGCGAACACGGTCGCGTTCAGCGCGGACATCGAGATCGCGGGTGCCGAGCCTGAGACGGTGTTCTCGTGGGGCATCTTTGCGGGCACCTGCGACGACGTGGGCAATCGCGTCGGCGCGGCGTCGCTGTACGCGGACATCGAGACGGACGAGAATGGCGCCGGCGCGGAGAACGCGGAGGGCACCGGCGGCATGATCTCGGGCGACGACTACATCGTGCAGCTCACGACGGAGGTCGAGGAAGAGGACGTCGTCGTGGCGTGCGCCGAGCTGGTCGAGGAGGACTGACGGAGCGTGGCGGTGCCCGGCCGCACCCTGGGTCGGGCACCTGCCTGCCTCGCTACTGCCGCCACCGGTGCAGTGGCGCGTCGAGCACGGCGTTCTGTACGGCGTCTGCGACGGCGCGGCGCAGCGGGACGTGCAGTGAGTTGTTGCGCGTCGGGTTGACGCGGTTCGTCAGCAGGATCACGAACAGCCCGCGCTCGGGGTCCATCCAGATGCTGGTCCCGGTGAACCCGGTGTGACCGAACGAGCGGGGCGAGAAGTAGTCGCCTGCACTGCTCTGCTCGGAGGGCGTATCCCAGCCGATTGCGCGGGACGAGTGCCCGTTCTGTCGCGCGGTCCAGCGCGCAATCGTTTCCGGCTCCAGGATCTTCACACCGTTGTAGGTCCCGCCGTTGAGCATCATGTGAGCGAAGACGCTCAGGTCGCGCGCCGACGAGAAGAGTCCGGCGTGGCCCGCGATGCCGCCGAGTGCGCAGGCGTTCTCGTCGTGCACGATCCCGTGCACGTGCCGGTTGCGGAACACCGTGTCGACCTCGGTGACCGCGATACGACCGAGCAGGGAGTGCCCGGGCCGATAGGCGGATGTGCACGTGATGTCGTCGGGCAGACCGACGAGCAGCAGCGGGTTGAAGCCCGTGTCGCGCATGCCGAGCGGCCCCCAGATGCGATGCTCGAGGAAGCGGTCGAGCCGCTGGCCGGTGATTCGCTCGATGATGAAGCCTGTGAGGATGAATCCCCAGTCGCTGTAGATCGAGCTGTCGCCCGGCGCGTAGGCGAGCGGCTGCGCGTTCATACGCTCGATGAACTGGTACTGGCCCCGACGCTCGCGCCAGAGCGGCGCACCCGCGATGAATCCCGCGCTGTGCGTGAGCAGGTGCCGCACCGTGATGCCCGCCTTGTCCGGCGCATTGAACTCCGGCAGGTAGTCGCGTACCGGGCGGTCGAGGTCGAGCCACCCTTCCTGCTCGAGGATCATCGCGGCCGTGGTCGTGCCCACCACCTTCGTCAGCGATGCCAGGTCGAAGATCGTCGAGTCGTTGACGTTGGGTGAGTACGCAGGCTGATCGATGTGCCCGTAGCCGCGCAGGTGCACGAGGCGCCCCCAGCGACCCACGGCGAGCGATGCGCCGGGCGCTGCACCCGCCGCGATCGCTGCCTCCATGATCGAGTCGAGGCGCGCGTTCAGCAGCGGATCCATCCCTACGTCCTGTGGTCGCGCGGCGACGAGCACGGCGGTGCCCTCGAGGCGCGACGGTCCCGGTGGTGCTTCCGTCGCAGGAGCGCCGGTCGGAGCTTCGGGCTGTGCGGGTGCGGTGCGCGGCGCGCTTGCACAGGCTGCCGCGAGGAGGA
>Ga0182741_1001397_pt1 | contig 31473 bp, 33 predicted proteins | sample eDN5th37CBELigOP_FD_128874 | JGI IMG/M metagenome (GOLD analysis project Ga0182741, IMG submission 128874) | Enriched Organic Plus compost microbial communities from Emeryville, California, USA - eDNA 5th pass 37_C BE-Lig OP (version 2) (version 2) ... | reverse complement strand
GTCTGACCATGGAAGAGCTCCTCGTCGCCGCTCGCGTCATCGTCTCGCTCGGGGCGGTGCTCGGCCTGCTCCTGTGGCTGCGCCACAGCATCCGCAAACGTCAGGGCGGCGGCAAGCCCTCGACGGCGACCGCTTCGGGCCCCGCGAAGCTCGTGGCGCTGCTGCCTCCACGGTCCGCGGGAGCGTCGCGCGCGCGGACCGAGCGGATCGAGGTCGTGACCCGCGCCGGGCTCGGCGGAAAGGCGCAGCTCGTGGTCGCCGAGTACGGGGGGATCCGGTACATCCTCGGGGTCACCGAGCGCGGGATCAGCGTCGTGGACACGCAGGAGGTCGCACCGATCGGGTACGGCGCGCTGCAGGGCATCTCACAGACCGGCCGGGGGGAGGGAGTCGGGCGCACGGACACCGGGGGGATCGAAGTCCGCAGCCTGACCCGCAGGGCGGCTCGCGGGTTACCGCGAGCCGCCCTGTCGCGATAGTCGGCGGGGAGCACGGATCGCTCGACACCCGGCTACGGATAGGCCACGCCACCATCTCCGGAGTGCCGTCTTGCCCGCATCCGCCTCGACCGCCGCGCCGACCGCGCGCGTGACCCGGCGGACGGCAGCCGTGATCGCCGCGGGGCTCGGGATCGCCGTCGTCCTCGTGCTCGTCCAAGCGGGCGCCGGCCATGCGGCCGCCCCGCCCGTCGACGACGGCGGCGGGAGCGTCACGATCAACGGCATCGACGGGACGCCGTCGGCGAGCATCACGACGCTCCTCGGCATCACGGTGCTCAGCGTCGCCCCGGCGCTCCTGCTCATGATGAGCAGCTTCACGAAGATCTTCGTCGTCCTGGCGCTCACCCGGAACGCGCTGTCGCTGCCGTCGATCCCGCCGAACCAGGTGCTCGCGGGGCTCAGTCTCTTCCTGACGCTGTTCATCATGTGGCCGGTGCTCACCGACATCAATGAGATCGCCGTCACGCCGTTCACGGAGGGAGCCATCGACTTCAGTCAGGCGTTCGATCTCGCGCAGGTGCCGCTCAAGGAGTGGATGCTCGGCTACACGCGCGAAGAGGACATCGCGCTCATGCACCGCGCGGCGCAGATGGAGAACCCCGCCGACCCGTCCAGCGTCCCGCTGTACACGCTCGTGCCGGCGTTCATGATCAGCGAGCTGAAGGCCGCGTTCCTCATCGGGTTCGTCGTCTTCGTGCCGTTCCTCGTGATCGACCTCGTGGTGGCCAGCGCTCTCATGTCGATGGGCATGATGATGCTGCCACCGGTCATGATCTCGCTGCCGTTCAAGATCCTGCTGTTCCTCCTCGTCGATGGCTGGGGCCTGGTCGTGACGGCGCTCGTGCAGTCCTACGGGAGCACCGGATGAGCCCCGAATCCGTCATGGACATCGGCCTCGCCGCCCTGGTGGTCGGCGCCAAGCTGTGCGCACCGCTGCTCATCACGGCGCTCGTCGTCGGCTTCTCCGTGTCGCTGCTGCAGTCGATCACCCAGGTCCAGGAGATGACGATCTCGTTCGTGCCGAAGCTCGTCGCGGTCGGGATCGCGCTCCTCGTGTGCGGGCACTGGATGATCGCCGAGATCATCGCGTTCACGAACGACCTCTTCGCGAAGCTCCCGTCTCTGTTGAGCGGTGCGCCGTGAACATCCCCGTCGACTTCGTGTGGCTCGAGGCGACCGCGCTCGCGTGCGTGCGGATCACGGCGTTCCTCGTGCTCGCGCCTCCGTTCAGCCACGCCACGGTTCCCATGCGCATCCGCGCGATGCTCGGCGTGGGGCTCGCGCTCGCCGTCTCGCCGGCGGCCGCAGCCGGCTACGAGCGGCTCGACACGGGCGCGTTCCTGCTCGCCCTCGCAGGCCACGCGGTCACGGGAGCCCTGCTCGGATTCCTCGTGCTCGTGATCTTCAGCGCGATCCAGGGCTCCGGTCACCTCATCGACACGTTCGGCGGCTTCCAGCTCGCGCAGGCCTTCGACCCCGGCATGGCGATCAACGGAGCGCAGTTCACGCGGCTGTTCCAGATGACGGCGATCGTGCTGCTGTTCGCCTCCGACGGGTACCAGCTCGTCCTCGCGGGTCTGATGCGGTCGTTCGACGCCGTCCCGGTCACGGGGATGATCGACCTCGCCCGTCCCGCCGACGTCCTCATCGGCGCCGCCGGGCAGATGATGCTCAGCGCCGTGCAGATCGCCGGACCGCTTCTCATCGTGCTCGTGCTCGCGGACGTCGGCCTGGGCCTGGTCACCCGGGTCGCGCCCGCCCTGAACGCGTTCGCGATCGGCTTCCCCCTCAAGATCCTCCTGACCCTCACGCTCGTGGGACTCGTCTACATCGCGCTCCCCGGTGTCGTCGCTGCCCTCTCGCAGGACGCCGCCCGGATGCTCGTGGGGGTGAGTCGATGAGCGACGCCGACACCGGCGAACGGACCGAGAAGGCGACTGATCGGCGCCTGCGCGAGGCCCGGAAGAAGGGTCAGCTCGGGCGCAGTCAGGACTTCACGGCATGGATCTGCATCGCATCCGCCGCGATCATGATGCCGTTCACGATCGGCGCGGCCGCACAGGTGCTGACCGAGCTGTTCCTCCGGGTCGCGCAGGTCGCGCAGCACCCGACGAAGGTGAACGCGGCGGAGGCCCTGAGCGCGGCGATGGCCTCGATCGGCGGCGTCCTCCTGCCGATGCTCGTCGTCGTCCTCCTCGCGACCACCGCGATGGCGGTCGCGCAGGGCGGCATCCACCTGCGCGGGGTGACTCTGCGCGTGGAGCAGTTCGACATCGTCGCGGGCCTGAAGCGCGTATTCGGCCGACGCGCGCTGTGGGAGGGCGTCAAGGCGCTGCTGAAGACGGTCGCGATCGGCGCGGCGCTGTGGATCGTGGTCTCAGGTCTCGTGCCCGTGCTGATGGACAGCGGACGCCACAACGTCGCGTGGCTGATCGAACGGGCGGGGGAAGGTGTCGTCGCGCTCCTCCAGGTGGCGGTCGTCGTCGGCGTGCTCCTCGCGGCGATCGACGTGGCCGTCGTGATGCGACGCAACCGCAAGCACACGCACATGACGAAGAAGGAGGCGAAGGACGAGCACAAGAAGAGCGAGGGCGACCCGCTCGTGCGCGCTCAGCGCCGCTCCCGCCAGCTCGCCCTGAGCCGCAACCGCATGATCGCCGCGGTCGGCGACAGCGACGTCGTGCTGCTCAACCCGACGCACCTCGCGGTCGCGCTGCGGTACGAGCCCGGCAAGTCCGCGCCGCGGATCGTCGCGAAGGGCGCGGGCGTCGTCGCGCAGAAGATCCGTGAGCGCGCCGAGGCGGCCGGGATCCCGATGGTCCGCGACGTCCCGCTCGCCCGGGCGCTGCATGCGGCATGCGACATCGGGCAGGAGATCCCCGAGGAGCTGTACACCGCCGTCGCACAGGTGCTCGCGTTCATCGAACACCTCAAGCGCAGGGGATCCGCGCGCGGCACGCACACGATGCCTGCGTCGAGCACGAGGAGCCGCGGCCTATGACGGATGCCGCCGCACATGTCACGGAGAGAGACGAGAGGTCCGAGCCATGATCAGACAGCTGCTGTCGAAGGCGACCGTTCCCGTCGGGGTGGTCGGGATCATCCTGCTGCTCATCGTCCCGATCCCGACTGCTCTGCTCGACGTGCTCATCGTCGTGAACATCTCGTTCGCGCTGCTGATCCTGCTCACGGCGATGTTCGCGAAGAAGCCGCTGGACTTCTCCGTCTTCCCGAGCCTGCTCCTGGTGGCGACGCTCTTCCGGCTCGGACTCAACGTCGCCTCGACGCGCCTCATCCTGAGCGAGGCGCACGCCGGGCAGGTCATCCAAGCGTTCGGACAGATCACGATCAGCGGGTCGCTCGTCATCGGTGCGGTGATCTTCCTCATCCTCACGGTGATCCAGTTCGTCGTCGTCACGAAGGGCGCCGAGCGTGTCGCCGAGGTCGGCGCGCGGTTCACCCTCGACGCGATGCCCGGCAAGCAGATGGCGATCGACGCCGACCTGAACGCGGGGCTCATCACCGAGGAGGAGGCCCGCCGGCGGCGCGCTGAGGTGGCCGCCGAGTCCGACTTCTACGGTGCGATGGACGGCGCCTCGAAGTTCGTCAAGGGCGACGCGATCGCGGGAATCGTCATCGTCGTCATCAACTTCGTCGGCGGCATCGTCATCGGCATGGCCCAGCGGGGCATGGACATGGCGGATGCCCTGCAGAACTACAGCATCCTGACCATCGGCGACGGCCTGGTCACCCAGATCCCGGCGCTGCTGATGGCGGTCGCGACGGGCATGATCGTCACGCGCGAGAACACCGAGTCCGAGATCGGGCAGGCGGCGGGTCGCCAGCTCATGCAGTCGCGCAACGCCCTGCTCATCACAGGCCTCGCGGCCATCGCGATGGGACTGATCCCGGGTATGCCGTTCATCGCCTTTCTCGCGATCGGCGGCCTGCTGCTGTTCGCGGCGGCTCGGGTCAAGGCGAACCGCGCCCGCAAGGCGGCCGAGCTGGCCGAAGCGCAGGCGACCGAATCGGCGGATGCCGCGGCCGACGGCCCCGACGAGCTCATGGAGCGCATGCGCGTGCATCCGCTCGAGATCTCGCTCGCACCCGACATCATCGACCTCGCCGCGGGCGGCGCGGGCGACCTCCTGACCCGTGTGAAGTCGCTCCGCCGCAAGCTGGCCCTCGAGCTCGGCATCATCATGCCGCCGGTGCGGACGCGCGACAACGTCGAGCTTCCCGCCGAGACCTACGCGATCCTCATCGCCGGCGTCGAGGCGGGCCGGGGGAGCGTGCCGCGCGGACACGTGCTCGCGATCGGCGCGGATCTCGACCAGCTCCCCGGCAGGCGTGTGACGGATCCGGTCTTCGGACTCGAGGGCAAGTGGGTGCCCGCCGAGCTGTCGCACGCGGCCGACATGGCCGGCGCGACCGTCATCGACCGCGCGAGCGTCATCATCACGCACCTCTCCGACCTCGTGCAGGCGCAGGCCGACCGGCTCCTGTCGCTCGAGGACGTCCGGCAGCTGACGGAGCACCTGAAGCAGACGCATCCCGCGACGGTCGAGGAGCTCACCCCCGCCGTTCTGTCGCTCGCGGGCATCCAGAAGGTGCTGGCGGGGCTGCTCGCGGAGCGCGTGCCGATCGTCGACCTCGCCCGCATCTTCGAGGCGCTCGTGCTGCGGGGAAAGACGACGACCGAGATCCCGATGCTCATCGAGGCAGCTCGCACAGCCCTCGGGCCGGCGATCGCCGCGCGCTTCGCGGAAGACGGGCGGATCCGGGTGCTGATGTTCGACCCCCTCCTGGAGCAGCAGCTTCTCGAAGGGATGCGCGTCGTCGACGGACAGCCGCAGATCGTGCTGGCACCGGATGCGACGCTCGATCTTCTCGACAGCATCCGTCGCACGGTCGACGAGCTGGACCAGTCGGGGCCGGAACCGGTCCTCGTGTGCGCACCGTCGCTTCGCCAGGCGGTGCGGAGGATGGTCGCCACGCAGGTGCGGGGCCTTCCCGTGCTGTCGTACGACGAAGCCGCGGCGGGCGGCTTCGCCACCGACGTCGTCGGGGTCGTTCGGTTGTCGCAGCCCGCGCTCCCAGGTGTCAATTCGTGACTGTTCCACTCGTATATCAGCGGATATCGGCTACGGTGAACTCAGGACGAGCGCGGCGCGCTCACGCCATGGAGGGCGGACGAGATCATGCTGGTACTCACACGACGAGCGGGCGAGAGCATCCTGATCGGCGACGACATCACCGTCACGATCCTCGGTGTCACTCCCGGCGGGGTGCGCGTCGGGATCGACGCACCCCGGGACATGCGCATCCACCGTGCCGAGATCGTCGTGGCGGTGAGCGACGAGAACCGCGGCGCCGTGCAGTCGTCCTCCGATGATGCGGCCGAGAGCGCGCTGCTGAGTGCTCTCGGACGCCGCGCGGAGGCGGATTGACGGCAGCGAGCGGAGGGCGGGAGGGTTACGTCGGATGAGCGCTGTCGCGATAGTCATGCACGTGACGGGCGACCCCGTCGCCAGACTTCGATCCGACGAGGTGACCGCCCGTGTCCGCTCATGAGCTGAGCATGCATCTGATGCGAGAGCGCGAGATGCTCGAACTGCTGCTCTTCAAACTCGACGTGCAGCAGATGCTCCTGGCGACCGGACGCACGCGCTGGATCCCGCAGACCGTGAGCGAGATCGAGCGCGTGCTGGCCGCGATGCCCGTGACCGCGCTCACGCGCGACACCCTCGTCGTCGCAGTCGCCGATGAGTGGGGCGTTCCGGACGCCACCACCCTTCGCGAGCTCATCGACGCCGCGCCGAGCTGCGCATGGCGAGAGGTGCTGAACGGGCACCTCCAGGCGATGCTCGGCCTCGCCGCCGAGATCGGCGAGCTGAAGAAGCTCAACGAGCAGCGCCTGCGCACAGCGCTCCGCGTCACGCAGGAGACGATCGCGGGCTTGGGCGTTCCCACCGGAGAGTACGACCAGTCCGGTGACGTCGTCCGCGACGACGGCGGTTCCCGACTCCTCGACACGAAGGTGTGAGGTCCACCGTGTCGACCTTCTCCGGCATCCGTCTCGCCGAGTCCGGCCTGGCCGCCGCCCGCATGGGCATGAACGTCACGGGGCAGAACATCGCGAACCAGACGACGGTCGGCTACACGCGTCAGCGCGTCGAGCAGACGCCCGTGCCTGCGCCCGGTCTGACGGGCCTGTGGCCGACCGTGCTCGCCGTCGGGGGCGGTGTCGGTGTGACCGCGATCGCTCGGCTGGGCGACGAGGTGCTCGATGCGCGCGTGCGGGACGCGCTGTCGGCCTCGGGGTTCTGGAGCGCGCGCGCGACCGCGGCGAGCCGGGCGGAGGCTGCCATGGCCGAACCGACCGAGGACGGTCTCGCCGCGACCCTCGACCGCTTCTGGGCCGGGTGGTCGGACCTGGCCAACGACCCGGATGCCTCGGCCGCCCACGTCGTGCTCACGAACGCCCGCGTGCTCATCGGGCAGATCGCCGCGGGGTACCAGTCGGTCGCGAATCAGTGGTCCGGGCTCCGTCAGCAGGTCGACCGCCAGATCTCCGATGTGAATGCGGCGGCGGAACAGGTCGCGGTGCTCAACGGGCGGATCCGCGACGCGGTGCAGTCGGGGCGCAACGCCAACGAGCTCATCGACCAGCGCAACCTGATCGCCCAGCAGCTGTCGACGACGGTCGGTGCGACGGCCGCCGTCGAGGCGGACGGCACGCTCACGGTGCGCGTCGACGGCAACGCGCTGGTGTCGGGAGACCGCGCTCGGCGCCTCGTCGTGGACGGTCCGGTCGACATCGCCGACGGGGGTCGCGTGACCGTCGCGTGGGCGGATCGGCCCGGCGTCGCTGTGGCGGTCACCGGCGGCACGGTCGGCGGCACGATCAGCGCGCTGGCCCCCGAATCCGACGGAGGCTCGCTCGCCGCGGTCGCGGCAGCCTACAACCGTGTGGCCTCCGGGCTGGCGACGGCGGTGAACGACATCCACCGCACCGGAGAGACCTCCGCCGGCGCCCCGGGGGGCGACTTCTTCGCACTGAACCCCGCCGGCCCCGCCGCGCTCGGGCTGAGCGTCGTGCCGGAGGGCATCGACGACCTCGCCCTGGCCGCGCCCGGCGCGGGTGCGCTCGACACGACGATCGCCGACCGGATCAGCGCGCTGAGCACGTCCGCCACGGGTCCCAGCAAGACGTGGTCGACGTTCGTCACCGGCTTCGGCGTGAGCGTCGCAGGCGACCTGCACCGCGCAGACATCGCAGACACGGGCGCCGTCGCCGCGATCGCGGCCCAGCAGTCGACCGCGTCGGTCGACGGTGACGAGGAGACGATCGACCTCCTCACGTACCAGACCGCGTACCAGGCATCCGCCCGCGTCCTCACCGCGATGGACGAAGCGCTGGACGTCCTCATCAACCGAACCGGCCTCGTCGGCCGCTGATCGTCCTGGAGCCACCATGATCGGACGGATCACCAGCAGCACGATGACCCAGCAGACGCTTCGCACGCTCCAGGCGAACCTCGCCGAACGGGACCGGCTGCAGAACCAGGCCACTTCGCAGCGCGCCTTCCGAACGCCGAGCGAGGATCCGGCCGCCGCGGCGGCCGCTCTCGGCGTGCACAGCGAGCAGGCGCGCGTGGCCCAGTACGCGCGCAACCTCAACGATGCGATGGCATGGGTCACGACCGTCGACACGGCGCTCGGCGCCGGCATCGACCTGCTCAACCGGGCGCGCGATCTCGTCGTGCAGGGCGCGAACTCGGGAGCCCTGAGCCCCACGGCACGCGACGCGATCGCGGCGGAGGTTGAGAGCATCAGCGCGGGCATGCTCGCTCAGGCGAACACGACCCTCGCGGGGCGCAGCGTCTTCGCCGGAACGAGCGATGCGGGCCGGGCCTTCGAGCCCGGAACCTTCACCTACAACGGCACGACGGGGAGCGGTGTGCAGCGGCGGATCGGCGACAACGAGACGGTGCGCGTCGACAGCGACGGCGCGGAAGCGTTCGGCGAGGGGGCCGCGAGTGTGTTCGCGCTGCTGAACGACATCGCCGCCGAGCTGCGGGCGGGCGACGACATCGGCCCGAGGCTCGGTGACATCGACGCGCGACTCGAGAGCATGATCGCCGCACGCGGTGCGACGGGGGCGCGGCAGTCCCAGATCGAGCGCACCTCGGCGCAGAACCTCGCCGTCTCGATCGACCTCGAGGCGCGCCGGGCCGAGGTCGAGGACGTCGACAGCCTCGAGGTGCTCATCCGGCTCCAGTCGGCCGAGCTCACGTTCCAATCGGCGCTGCAGGTCACCGCCCGGGCGCTGCAGACCAACCTGCTGGAGTTCCTGCGATGACCGTGACAGCCGCGGACCTCGTCGAATTCGCGTCGCCGCCGTTCGGCCTCTCGCCGCTCACGTCCTTCGCGCTCGACCGCATCGACGGCGCCGAGGGCCTGTACGCGCTGCGCGCCACGGCGGACGCGGTGCGGCTCTTCGTGCTGGACGTCGGGTCGGCGGACTTCGGCTATCGCCCGCCGCTCACTGACGGCATCCGTGCCCAGATCGGGGCCGCAGAAGACTCCGACGTGCGCGTGTTCGTGGTCGCGAATCCCGCCGACGACGGCGTCTACGTCAACCTGCGTGCGCCGATCGTGATCCACCGCGAGACCGGATGCGCCGCCCAGGTGATCCTCGACGATCAGAGCTATCCGCTGCGGGCGCCGCTCGTCGCGCCTTGACGCACAGATGCGGTGATATACGAGGCGATAATCAAGCATCGTCACCTTTATCAGCGAACTTTGCCATCGACGCGGTATCCTCGGAGTCAGGACGTGACCGCACACCGACCACGGCACGTCGTTCAAGTGGACAGAGCCCCGGTCTGGGTTGAGTTTTCCGGGGCTCACGTACCGCTCGCACCGGCGAGCAGCAGGGGATGGCAGGTATGAGCACGATTGCAGGGCTCGAACAGGGACGCGTGAGCAAGAGGGAGTTCGTGCAGCGCGTTGCGCGGCGCGGCAAGCTCCCGCTGGGGGTCACGCAGCAGGTCTATGACGCATTCATCGAGGAGCTGATCGATCTGGTCTCGAAGGGGAACAAGGTCACTCTCACGGGATTCGGCAAGTTCTACCCGCAGGAGCACAAGGGCCACCGCGTGCGATTCGCGGACGGCGACGGCTCCGCCGAGATCGACGACTACACCGTGCTGAAGTTCTCGGCGACGCGCGCCGTGAACCGGAGCGTCGCGGGTTCCTGACGACGAAAGCTCCGGCCGTACGGCCACGAAGAAGCCCCGGGAGAGATCCCGGGGCTTCTTCGGTTCGACCCCCCTGGCCGGTCTCAGAACGCGTCGAACGCGTAGGTGTTCGGCCCGACGAGCGTGAGCGAGACGCTCACCGGCAGATCGTCGGGAGTCTCGTCGTACTCGTCGAGCACATCGGTCTTGTGGAGCGGGAGCTGGATCGACCCGTCCTCCTCGAACACGAGATCGCGCGGGAGGAAGGAGATGTACAGCGAACGCTGCTTGCTCCTCAGCTCGAGAGTGCGCTGGTCATGGACGCGCTCGAACAGGTTGAGAGCTGTCTCGCCGGCGAGGCAGCTGCCATCGGCGAAGCGCGCCTCGACCCGATAGTGGCTGGGCTCGATGGCCTTGATGTTGAGATCGTGGACGATCTCGGAGAACTGCGCGGTCGGGCTGTTGAGTTCGAAGGCGATCGCCCGCAGGTGGTCGTAGTTGAGCCGAACGCGGCGCGAGAAGAGCGCGGCGCTCTGGACCTCGGATGCCGGGGCCTCTGGCGCCTGGTCGCTGAGGTACTGGCGGACCTCGTCCGGCCCGGGGTAGTCGAACCGCATGTGGTAGTGGAAGCGGCCCGGGCGGTTGACGATGTACTGGCTGACATCGTGCACGTCGTTCACCGTGACGCAGTAGATGCGCTTGACCTGCGACATGCCGTCGAACAGCGAGAGGAACTGGTGCTGGCGGTTCACCTCGCCGTGGTGGAGCTGGCGGCCGTTGGGGAAGATCTTCTCGAACTCGTCGAAGATGATGAGGCACTCCTCGAGGCTGTCGAGGAAGTCGGCGATGCCGTCCGCGTCCTGCGTCACGAGCACGACCGGGATGCCGCGGGCGATCGCCTCCTGCCCGACCATGCGCAGGAAGAGGGACTTGCCCTGGCCCTTGTCGCCCGACAGCAGCACACCGAGGCTGCGATCGGTCCGCTCGTACGAGCGGAAGATCTTCTCGACCTTCTGTTCGCGCTGCCCGTAGACGCGCTCGCCGCCGGCGGTGAGGTTCTCGACCCTCAGGAGGCTGAAGCCTTCCTTGCCGTCGAAGTGAACGCGGTAAGTGCCGAGCGGAAGAGACGCGTGCGTCTTGACAGAGGAGTCGTAGACGCGGATGCGAGTGCCTGTCTCAACGTATGTGCTTGCCACGAGCGATCTCTCTCGATTCTCATGAAACTCTCATCTACCGGTCCGGAGACAAAAGTATCGGGAGCCGAGAAAATTCGCATTTTCACCTCGGAGTGTTGAGGTGAACTTGCGGAAATCCTGCGAAACGAGATGAAAAGCGAGGTCCTGGTCAGATCCAACGCCGCACGCGGCGCCGATACGCCTCGTACTCCTCGCCGAACTTCGCCGCGAGATAGCGCTCCTCCGGAGCGATCGCACCCCACCACAACGCCGCGACCCCGACCGGGGTGAGGACGAGCGCCCAGAAGGACGGCCACACGACCGCCGATCCGACATAGAGGGCGACGAGCCCCAGGTACAGGGGGTTCCGGCTCACTCCGAACGGGCCGCGATCGAGGATCGTGCGCGTCGGGTCGCCGGGGAGCAGACCGGTGCGCGCGCGACCCATGAGCCACAGCGCCCATCCGTTCCAGAGCACGAAGGCGACGATGAGGGCCGTGCCGACGACGCGCGAGGGACTCTCCGGCAGCGGGATCGGGTCGCCCCACGCCCACGTGATGCCGAAGCCCGCGAGAAGCGGGATACCGAGCGCGACCGGTGGCCAGATGCGATACGCGGGCGCGTCGGCCATGCCCGAAGTGTACGTCTCCGCCGCCCCGGGCGCGCCCGCGGACTCAGCCGCAGTTCGGGCGGCAGCCTCGCTGGGTGGTCGCGTCGACGAGCACCGTGCCGATGTCCGTCGGCTGCAGCGCCTGATACGCCGCGCCGTCGGTGGCGGCGGCGATCTGCTCCAACGCGGCCTGGTCGGTGTCGGGGCCGTAGCCGATGGCGATCACCGCGACCGGCTTCGACGGATCCCGCAGCTTCTCGAGCTCGGCGAGGAGGCCGGGCAGGTCGAGGCCGTCGTCCTCCTCGTTGTAGCCGTCGGTGTTGAGCAGGACGAGGTTCACCTGCCCGGGCACGTACGTCTCGCGCATGTACTTCACCGCCGCGAGGACGCTGTCGTACAGTCCCGTCCCACCGCCCACGAATCTGTCGAGCGAGTTCGCCGTGTCGATCGTGAGCTGCTTGTGCGCCAGGTCGCCGAGCGATCCGAACGGCACGATCTCCTGCCAGTCCTCTCCTCCGTTCCGACGGCTCGAGAAGACCCAGATGGCGAGCGAGGACTCGTCCGACATCGAGTTGATCGCGCGCGCGGCCGCCTGCCCGAACAGATCGATCCGGCTCAGGCCGGCCGTCGCCGGCTGCGACATCGACCCCGAGACGTCGTTGAGCGCCAGCATGCGCGACGGCGCCGTCAGGATCTCCCACGTGCGCAGCGCCTCGGCCTGGTTCGCGCCGTCGGCGGGCTCGGCTGCGGTGCTCGGGGCGCCACCTCCGTCGGTGAGCGGCGCGCCCGAGGCGGAACGCAGGCCGTGCTCGGCGAGCAGGTCGCTCGCGGCGGCGATGGCCGCGCCGAGCGAGTCGACCGCCTCGCGTGCGTCGGCCGAGGCATCCGCGAGTGTCACGAGCGACAACGTCACGGTGGGTTTCACGTCCACGGGGTAGATCGGGACAAGGGGAGCGGCACCGCTGTTGGCGTACAGGGCCTGTTCGGTGGTGATGGCGACGGTGGGCGAAGTCGCGGCGGATGCCGCGGCGAGGGCGTCGTCCGTGGTGGGAACGACTGCCTGGGCGTCGAGGCCGAGGACGAGACCGGTGAACGCCCGCGCGTCGCTTCCGACAGCGGTCTGAAGCGCGAGGAGGGCTGCCGCGCTCGCCGACGCCGACGACGGATCGGGCAGCACGGGCGCGACCGCGCCCTGTGCGAGGCTCCCGAATCCGGCTTCGGCTCCGAGGGCGCGCGCGGTGGGGTCGGTCGCCGCGAAGACGACCGGCGTGGTCGCGATGGGGTCGCTGACGACGAGCTCGGGGGCATCCGAGCCTGTCAGCTCGCGCTGGCCGGAGATCCGCGCCGGCCACATCGACGAGTCCGGCACCCACACGTCGAACCCGGGTGCGGTTCCGGCTGCCAGGGCGGCGGCGGTGACCGCGCTCTCCTCAGTCGTGATGGTCGTCTGCGGGCAGTCGGTCCGATCGCCCGCCATGTCGGCGACGATCGCCTCGATCGCTCCGGCGGCCACGGGGTCGGCCGTGATGCTGAGACTCGCGGGCAGGCACTCGCCCGCGACTGCGGGTTCCGGCGTCTGAACCGGCTCGCCGGCGGCGCCGCGGATGAAGATGACGCTCAGCACGACGACGAGCGCGACAACGACGGCGCCGGTGACGCTCATGAGGATCATCGAGCGCCGGCGCCGCTGCGCGGCACGCGCGGCCGCACGCGTCCGGACACCGCCGGTATCGGTGCTCGGCTGCGTTCGGTCCACATGCACTCCGATGGGGGTGGGTGGGGGAGCCCGCTGCTGCGGGAAACGGCGTCGTACCAGGGGGAATACGGCGTCGGACGACGGGGGGATACTCCAGGGGAGTCTAGGCGACGGTCACCGAGACCCGAAAAGGCGGTCCTCACCGCCGTCGCACCCCTGGGGCGCGCCCTCCGATCGAGCCGCTCGATCACTGCAGAGCTCGCACCTCGACGCGCGACCTCACGGCGCGCGAGGCGCGCTCGGCCCACTCGATCGCCGTCGCCTCGTCAGGCGCCTCGATCACCCAGAAGCCACCCACGTATGCCGACGCCTGCACGAACGGCTCGTCGAGCACGCGGACATCGCCCGACGACGCGTCGACCGTCTTCGCGGTCAACGGCGGGTGCAGTCCGCCCGCGCAGCGCCACGCGCCGGAGTCCTTCAAGGCGGTGTTGAGCTCCTCGACCGCGGCGATCACCGCGGCCAGCGCGCCGACTCCGTGACGGGCTCGCGGTTCCTGATCGAGTTCGAGTCCTCGCGCGCGCCCGTGTGCCCGAGAACCTGCAAACCGTGCGGATCTGAGCTCAGCGTTGCGTGTCTTCGGGGACCTGCCCGTCGGAGCCGGCCAGCTCGCGGTCCTCCGAGTCGCGGCCGCCCCGCACCGCGCGCCAGAGCACGAACACGCCGGCCGCGATGACCAGCACGGGCCACACGTAGTTGAGGAGGACGAACCACTCGCCCGCGCCGAAGAGAATGACGACCCCGACGAGCGTGAGAGCAGCGGCGGGCACCCACGCCCACGCGCGACGTCCGGCGCCGCCGGGCAGCAGTGCGACGAGCGCGAACGTGATCGCGAGCCCGAACAGGAAGATCGCACCGGCGATCGACGCGTCCACGACTCCCGTCACGCCCGCGACGACGGCGACCGTGAGGAGCGCACCGGCCGAAATGAGCGCCCACCACCTGGCGGTGTCGCGCAGGTAGACAGCCCAGAACCCGAAGCTCAGCGCGCCAAGGAACGCCACCCCGGTCCACCGGCCGGCGCCGTTCGCATCGAGTTGCATGACCGGCACGATCGCCGCGCCCGCGAGTGCGCCGCCGGCAATCGCCGCCCACCAGGCGGGCCGCTCGGCGAAGAACACGTACCAGAAGACCCCGCCGCCCACGGCGAGGAGCGCGGCCCAGAGGAGGGCGGGAGTCCTCATCACGCCGGTCGCCTCCAGCAGGAGCAGCAGTCCGGCGACGAGGATCAGTGCGCCCAGCATGATCTGGACGGGGAGGCGTCTCATCATCACGCCTCCCGACTCAGGTCTGCGCTCCGGCGACGGACCCGACAGGCGTGCCGAGCTCGTCGGCGATCGCATCCGCCCAGGCGTCGATCTCATCCCACTCGCGGAAGTCGCCGTCCGGCATCAGGTCGCGGAGGGCCGGCATCCACACGACCATCCGGTCGGCGCCGCGCAGCTGCTCGTGGTCGTACGCACCGCGGAACACCTTCGTGCCGCGCGGGAAGAGCAGTGCCTCATATTCGGCGAACTGCTTCGGCTCCGCCTCCTTCAGCACATCCTTGCCGTCCTTGTCGATGACGTCCGTGCCGAGCGGGCCGCTCGCGAAGAGCCAGACAGGGTGCGTCGAGAGCTCGGCGGCGTGACGCTCCACGAACTTCCTCGCCCCTTTGCGCCAGTTGAAGGCGTACACCGCCGAGCCGACGACATAGGCGTCGAATCCGGATGCGTCGTCGATGTCCATGCACGAGCGGACGCTCACCTCGTGCCCGCGCTCCCCCAGGCGGTCGCCCAGTCGCTCGGCGATGCCTCGCGTCGCACCGTACTTGCTCGCGTAGGCCACCAGGATCCTCATGGTCGTTCCCCCTCCGTCGGTCGGAACCTCAGCGACTCACGGTAGGCGGGCGCGGCCCGCGCGCGAGGTACTAAGGTCCCGCGGTCACGCGTATCCTGACCGGCAGCGTCGACCCACACCGAAGGAGGTGCGCGATGAGCGCCGTTCCCGCCCCGTTCACCACCGAGGACTTCCGGACCCGCATGGAGCGCGCCGTGGAGGACGCCGTCGCGGAGGGGCTGGACGGCCTCCTGGTGACCCCCGGCCCGGACCTGCTGTGGCTCACGGGGTACACGCCCACGGCGATCACCGAGCGGTTGACGATGCTCGTGCTGAGCGCCGACGCCGAGCCGCGGATGCTGGTGCCGACACTCGAACGGCCTGACCTGGACTCCGCGGTGGGTGCACCCGCGCTCTCGATCAGCGACTGGCGCGACGGGCAGGACCCGTACGACGTCGCAGCGGGGCTGCTGCGGTCGGGAGCGCAGTACGCCGTGTCGGACTCGACGTGGGCGATGCACCTGCTCGGGCTGCAGCGCCGGGTCGCCGATACGCGGTACTTCGCGATCAGCGATCGACTCCCGATGCTGCGCGCGGTGAAGGATGCCAACGAGCTCGCGCGCCTGGAGGCGGCCGGCGCCGCAGCGGACGCCGCGTTCGAAGAGATCGTGGGCGTCTCGTTCGCGGGGCGGAGGGAGACGGATGTCGCGGCCGACCTCGCACGCCTTCTGCGAGACTTCGGCCACGAACAGGTCGACTTCACGATCGTCGCATCGGGCCCCAACGGTGCGAATCCTCACCACGATGCCGGTGAGCGCACGATCGCCGAGGGCGACATGGTCGTGATGGACTTCGGCGGACTCATGCAGGGCTACGGCTCCGACACGACGCGCACCGTCGCGGTCGGCGAGCCCGCCGCGCAGATGCGCGAGGTGCACGGCATCGTCCGCGCGGCCCAGGAGGCGGCGTTCGAGGCGGTGCAGCCGGGCATCGCGTGCCAGGAGATCGACCGCGTCGCTCGACGCGTGATCACGGATGCGGGCTACGGCGACGAGTTCATCCACCGAACCGGTCACGGAATCGGCATGACCACGCACGAGCCGCCGTACATGGTCGAAGGGGAGGAGCGCCCGATGGTTCCCGGCATGTGCTTCTCCATCGAGCCGGGCATCTACCTCGCCGGGCGGTTCGGCGTGCGCATCGAGGACATCGTCACCGTCACGGAGAACGGCGGACGCCGGTTCAACCACACGTCCCGCGAACTCGTCATCGTCGGGTGACCGTCCCGATGCCGCATCACTACGAGGATGTGCCCTCCGCGGGCACGGTTCGGCTCGCGACCGATGTGTCTCACTACCTTTCCGAGGGGCCGGTGTGGGACGGCATCCGCGACCGGATCCTGTGGGTCGACATCATGAGCGGCACCGTGCACGCGGGTCGTCTCAGCCCTGACGGCACCATCCGGGCCGAGGAGCGGTACGACTTCCCGGATACCGCCGGAGCGGTCGCCGTCGCGGCGACGGGGGAGCTCGTCGTCGCAGGCAGGCATCGCCTGTACTTCCGGTCGGTCGACGGCGCGGTCCGCGCAGGGCCGGAGCTCATCGCGGGACAGGACCGCCGCTTCAACGACGGCAAGCCGGACCCGCGGGGACGCTTCGTCGTGGGCACACTGGGTCCGGGGGGCGGGGAGCTGCTGATGCGGGTCGACGGCGACCGGGTGAGCGTGCTCGACGACGATCTCACCCTCTCGAACGGACTCGCGTGGTCGACGGACGGCAGCCGCTTCTACAGCATCGACACGTGGAGCAAGCGCATCCACGTGCGCGAATACGACGCCACCACAGGAGCGACCGGTCGCCGCGAGCTCTTCGCGGAGTTCGAGCACGGTTCCCCGGACGGGATGACGACGGATGCCGAGGACCACCTCTGGGTCGCGATGTGGGGTGAAGGGTGCGTCCTGCGCATCTCGCCGGGCGGGCGGATCGTCGCCCGCGTAGACGTCCCGGCTCCGCACACGACGTGTGCCCAGTTCGCCGGTCCGGACCTCGACACGCTCGTCATCACCACGGCGACCGAGCACCTGTCCGCCGAGCAGCTGCGCGCCAACCCCCTTTCTGGCCGGCTGTTCACCGTCAGGCCGGGAGTGCGAGGCAACCCGCCGTACCTCTGGAACGGACGGGGGTCCGAAGCAAACTCGCCCTAGTGGTGGAAGACGTGCGTCTCACCCTCCGCCGGCATCGGCGAGGTGAGGCCGTCGAGCCAGGCCGTCTCGGTGCGGATGTCTTCGAGGAGCTCACCGGCGAGGTCCATGCTGAGTCCGTTGCGGACGACGATGCGCTGCACCGTCATGTCGGCGAGGTCGTCCGGCATCGGGTACGCCGGGACGAGCCAGCCCTTCATCCGCAAGCGGTCGGACAGATGGTAGAGCGACCAGTTCTTCGTGTGGTCCGGCTTGAGCCGCCACGCGAAGACGGGGATGTCGGAACCGTCGTTCCACAGCTCGAATGCACCGATCCCGGCGACGCCCTTGGAGAGGAAGAGGGCTACGTCCTGCGCGTCCTTCTGCACCTGTGCGTAGCCCTCGCGCCCCAGCCGCAGGAAGAGGTAGTACTGCAGCACGACCTGGGCGCCCGGCCGTGAGAAGTTGAGCGCGAACGTGGGCATCTCCCCGCCGAGGTAGCTGACCTTGAAGACGAGGTCGTCCGGAAGCCACTTCCGCTCGCGCCACACGACCCAGCCCACCCCCGGGTAGACACCGCCGTATTTGTGACCCGATGTCGAGATCGAGTGGACGCGCTCGAGGCGGAAGTCCCACACGAGATCCTGCTGCAGGAACGGCGCGATCATCGCGCCCGACGCCCCGTCGACGTGGATCGGGATGTCGAGACCCTTCGAAGCCTGGATCTCGTCGAGCGCCTTCGCGATCTCGGCCACCGGCTCGTACATGCCCGTGTAGGTCACGCCCATGATCGCCACGACGCCGATCGTGTTCTCGTCGACGTACGACGCGAGGTCGTGGCCGTCGAGCACCTTGTGCTCCTCGCTGATCGGCACGAACCGCGGCTCGACATCCCAGTAATTGCAGAACTTCTCCCAGCACACCTGCACGGCGGAGCTCATCACGAGGTTCGGTCTGTCGGTCGGCTTGCCCGCCGCTCGGCGCGCCTTCTGCCAGTTCCGCTTGAGCGCGAGACCACCCAGCATGCACGCCTCGGACGACCCGGTCGTCGACGTGCCGATCGCCCCGGCGGTGCTCGGGGCGTGCCACAGATCGGCCAGCATCCGCCAGCACCGCTCCTCGATCGCCGCGGTCGAGGGGTACTCGTCCTTGTCGATCATGTTCTTGTCGTACGTCTCGGCGTAAAGGCGGTTCGCCTGCTCGTCCATCCAGGTGGTCACGAACGTCGCGAGGTTCAGCCGCGCGTTGCCGTCGAGCATCGTCTCGTCGTGCACGATCTGATACGCGGTCTCGGGCAGCATCTCGCGCGCGGGGAAGACATCGTGGTTCCGGATACTCGCTTCGCCGGCGCGCGTGAACACCGGGGCGAGCTCGTCCCTGTACTCGGCCATGGCCAGACGCTACTGAAGCCGGCCCCCTGCGGGAAGAGCAGCAGACATGACGGATGCCGCGCCGCTTACGACGCAGACCGCTGGTCGCCCTCAGCCGTCGCCCAGTATCGCGGTGACGTCGGCCTGCACGAGCACGCCCGAGTCGAGGTCGGCCTTCACGACGTGACGGGCCGGACGCGACGACGGGTCGGGGAAGAGTTCGAGCCACTCGCGATTGAGCGCGGCACGGTCGCGATAGTCCACGAGCCACACGGTCATCTTCACGATGTCGTCGGGCGTGCCGCCGACCTCTGCCATGAGCGCGCGCACGTGTCGGAAGATGTTCGCGACCTGCTGGTCGAGCGTCACCGGCAGTTCGCGCGTCTCGGGGTCGCGGCCGGTCAGCGCCCCCGAGAACACGAAGCGACCCTTCCGGCTCGCAACGGGGATGGGATTGTCATGTCCGAAGCCGGGCAGGTCAACCGATTCGCGATGGCTCATGCGGGTGCCTCCTCCGCCGATCGTAGCCGGGGTCCGTAACGCCGTCCGATCGCCATGGCGCATAAACCGAATCGATGCGCAGCATAAGCGATCTCGGCTTCACCGATACGCCGTGGCCGCGGTTCGATGACGGGGAACGAAGGAGTTCCATGTCCAGTACCACCACACCCGAGGCATCCTCCACCACCACCCGCCGCGCCGGGGCTCTGCAGGGGATCCTGCTGCTCGCCGGAAGCTGCATGCCCGTGCTCGGCTCCGTGCTCATCACACCCGTGCTGCCGCAGCTGTCGGAGCACTTCGCCGGTGTCCCCGGCGCCGAGGTGCTCGTGCCGATGATCGTCGCGATCCCGGCCCTCGTGATCGCGATCTTCGCGCCGTTCGCGGGGCAGATCGTCGACCGGCTGGGGCGCAAGACGCTGCTGATCATCACGATGTTCGCCTACGCGCTGGCCGGCACGGCGCCGGCGTGGCTCGAGGACCTCAACGCGATCCTGTTCAGCCGCGTGCTCGTCGGCGTCTGCGAGGCCGCGATCATGACGGTCTGCACCACTCTGATCGTCGACTACTTCCACGAGCCGAAGCGGCGCAACAAGTACCTCGGTCTGCAGACGGTGACCACGACGCTCGCCGCGACCGTGTTCATCGCCCTCGGCGGCGCGCTCGGCGTCTCGGGCTGGCACACGCCCTTCTGGGTGTACGCGATCAGCATCGCGATCGCCGTGCCGATGATCTTCGCGCTGTGGGAGCCGAAGGGCGACCCGACGGATGCGCACGTCGCGCAGGGCGTCAAGGTCCGCACGCCGTGGCGGCGCATCTGGGTGCGCCTGCTGGTGAGCGTGTTCGGAGGCTTCAGCTTCTACGTGCTGATCATCGAGGCGAGCTATCTCGTCGTCGGCACCGGCGTCGCCGCCACCGACACCGGGATCATCGGCGCGGTCGCCGCCGTCGCCTCGCTCGCGACCGCGATCGGCGGCATCTCGTTCACGCGCATGGGCAGGCTCCCGCACAGCGTGCTCCTGCCCCTCGCCTTCGGCCTGCAGGCGGTCGGCATGCTCGTCATCTGGTTCGTGCCGGGACTGGTCGGGATCATCGTCGGTGCGATCATCGCGTCGTTCGGCTCCGGCCTCCTGCTGCCGTCGCTGCTGACATGGGTGGTCGCTCCGACCGCGTTCGAGGAGCGCGGCCGCGTGACCGGCTGGTGGACGGCGGCGTTCTACCTGGGTCAGTTCCTGACCCCGATCCTCATGGGAATCCTGGGCGGCGCGACGGGTGCGCTCGCGGTCGGAGTCGGAATCGTCGGCATCGCTGCTGCGATCGTCGGGCTCGCCGTCGGCGCGGCCCTCCGGGCCCGGGCACGGGCGTCCGTCGACGCCTGACCTCAGCTGCGCGCGCTGTTCGCTGCATCGGCGAACAGCGCGCGCATCCATTCGTGCTCCGGGTCGCGATCGTGAACCGGATGCCACCACAGCGCGTTCTTGATCGGCGTCGCATCGAACGGCGGCTTGTGCAGGACGATGTCGCCGGAGGCGCTGATGATCGGTGCGAGGCCGGCCTGCACCAGTCCGAGCCGGTCGGTGCCGGCCACGTAGAGGGGGAGCGTCAGGAAGCTCTCGACCACGGCCGCGATATGCGGCTCGATGCCGAGCTGCTGCAGTTGCCGGCTCGCCGACGTGAAGGCCGTGCGCGACTGGTAGGTGAACACCCAGGGGGATTCGGCGGCGAGCTCCATCGTCACGCCGTCGACGGCGCGCGCGTTGTCGGCCGAGGCGACGACGAGCCAGTCGTCCGCGCTGAGGTCGGCGTACGGAAGATCGTCGAGGAACCCGTGAGGCATGAGCAGTCCGTCGACGTACCGCAGGCGGGTGTCGATGTCGTCGATGATGGCGGGGTTGTGGAGCATGAACCGGAAGCGGACGCCCGGGGCCCGCTCAGCAGCGAGGCGCGAGACGGCCCGGCCGACCGTGGCGAAGCTGTAATCCGACCCGTAGACGGAGAATTCGCGAGTGGAGCCCTCGGGCGACCAACCGGCCTGGGAGTCGAAGACGCGACGCGCAGCCTCGAGCGCCGCCGACGTGTGCTCCGTGAGCCGGATCGCGAGCGGCGTGAGCTCGTACGAGTTGCCCCGACGCGCCAGGATCGCATCCCCGAAGTGAGTCCGCAGGCGGGCGAGAGAGGCACTGAGCGCCGGCTGGCTCAGATGAAGTCGCTGGGCCGCTCGCGTGACGCTGCGCTCAGTGAGCAGGGCGTCGAGCGCGACGAGCAGGTTGAGGTCGAGGCGTGAGAGCGGAGGGCGGTCGGACACGGCGTCGTGCTCCTTCGCGGTCGGTCGGTGTGTCGTCCCAGCATATAAACACGGGTGATGCTCTTCATCGCCGAATTCGGCTTCCCTTATGGGGAACGGCGACGGAGGGTGGATCCAGGGATCACACCCGGAACGCTTGATGGAAGGGATCGAAGATGATCAAGCTGCTCTCGCACCTCTCGTACATCGCCGTCACGTCGCCTGACGTCGAAGCCTCGGTGACCTTCTACGAGGAGCAGGTCGGCCTCACCGTCGTGGACCGCGTCGACGGCGCGGTGTACATGCGCTGCTGGGGTGATTACTACGCGTACTCGCTCGTGATCGTCCCGGGCGACGAACCGTCGCTGCACACGATGGCCTGGCGCACGACGAGCGCCGAGGCGCTCGACGAAGCCGCGAAGCGCATCGAGGCCGCCGGGGTCCAGGGAGAGTGGCTCGACGACGTGCACAAGATCGGGCGCGCGTATCGGTTCACCGGCCCCTTCGGCCACTCCATGACCCTGCACTGGGACGTCACGCGCCACCAGGCGGGCGGCACGGAGGCCTCGATCTTCCCCGACCGCCCCGAGAAGCGGTCGAAGGTCGCCGGCGCTCCGCGGCAGCTGGACCACGTCACGGTCGCCGCGAGCGACGTCGACGCCTTCGTGAAGTGGTACGTCGACGTGCTCGGCTTCCGCTTCATGGCCCGCACCGTCCTCGACGAGGCGCCGATCTCGGTCTTCTCGGTGCTCACCACGAACGAGAAGTCGCACGACCTCGGCGTCGTGCGCGACGGCTCGACCCGCGCCGGACGCATCAACCACTACGCGTTCTGGGTCGACACGCGCGAGGAGCTGCTGATAGCCGCCGACACCCTCATGGAGAACGGCGTCGCGATCGAGTACGGGCCCTCCATCCACGGCATCGGCGAGCAGAACTTCCTCTACTACCGTGAGCCCTCGAGCCTGCGCATCGAGCTCAACACGGGCGGCTACCGCAACTACGTCCCCGACTGGGAGGCGAACACGTGGCGGCCGTCGCAGGGATCGAACAACATGTACCGCAACGGAGCGATGCCGATGTCGATGACGGAGTCGTTCCCCGCCGCCGACGGCCCGAGCGCGACGGAGGAGGGCGTGCCCGAGGAGATCCGCGCGGCGCTGCTCAACCCGCACGCGAAGCACGGCCAGGGCTGAGGCAGAGACACGATGGCGACCACGACACCCGCACCCTTCGCCCTCGTCCGCTTCCGCGACGGCGAGGCGATCCGGCTCGGACTCGCGGCGGGCGAGCGCGTGCGCGCGCTCACCCCGGGCGAACTCGGAGCGCCGACGCTGAACGACTTCCTCGCGGCGCCCGACTGGGATCGCCTCGCGTCTCTCGCGGAGGGCGACGGCGCGTGGCATCCGCTCGCCGGGGTCACCCTCACCGCACCCGTCGAGCCGCGGCAGGTGCTGCAGACCGGTGCGAACTATCGCCAGCACGTGATCGAGCTCGTCGTCGCAGGGCTCACGCAGGACTCCGACCGGACGCCGGAGGAGGCGCGCGAGTTCGCTGCGAAGCTCATGGACGATCGGAAGGCGAACGGCGAGCCGTACTTCTTCATCGGGCTTCCCGCGTGCGTGGTCGGCGACGACGTCCCGCTCGTGCTGCCCGCGTACAGCGACGTGCACGACTGGGAACTCGAGCTCGCCGTCGTGATCGGACGCGAGGCGTTCCGCGTCTCTCGCGAGGACGCGCTCGATCACATCGCCGGCTACACGATCGTCAACGACATCACGACCCGCGACCTCGTGTTCCGTCGGGACATGAAGGAGATCGGCACGGACTGGTACCGCGCGAAGAACGCCCCCGGCTTCCTGCCCACCGGGCCGTTCCTCGTCCCGGCGCCGTTCGTCGACGGTTCGAACCTCGAGGTGCGCCTCGAGCTCAACGGCGAGGTCATGCAGGACGCGTCCACGAGCGATCTCCTCTTCGACATCCCCGCGCTCGTCTCGGGGGCGTCGCAGAACATGCCGCTCCTGCCGGGCGACATCCTGCTGACGGGCTCGCCCGCCGGCAACGGACAGCATTGGAAGAGGTTCCTGCGCGACGGGGACATCATGACGGGGACGATCGAAGGACTCGGCACGCAGGTCGTGCGCTGCGTCGCCGAGGGAGGCTGACCGGCGCGCTGCGTGCGCGACCACGAGACGAAACGACACCAGAACAGGGAGGTTCTGAGAATGACCGAAGTGAAAAGAGTCGCCGTCGCGGGAGCCGGCGCCGTCGGCCTGGCCGCGGCGATCCAGCTCGCGAAAGCGGGCGTCGAGGTCGATGTGCTCGAGGCCAAGCCCGAGCTCACGGCGCTCGGCTCGGGCATCTCGCTGCAGGGCAACGCCCTGCGCGTGCTCGACGCACTGGGCGCCTGGGACGACGTCCGCGCCGCGGGATTCGCGTTCGAGGGGCTCAATCTGCGCGCGCCCGGCCCGGGGGCGCCGATCGTGGCCGAGCTGCCGGACGTCAAGACCGGCGGTCCCGACTACCCGGCCGGGATGGGCATGCCCCGTCCCGCGCTCGCTCAGATCCTGCTCGACCACGCGCAGCGCGCGGGTGCGAACGTCCGCTTCGGAGCGAAGGTGACCGGCGTCGCCGAGACAGCGGATGCCTCGGTCGAAGTCTCCGTGAACGGAGAACCCGCGGGGGCGTACGACCTACTGATCGGTGCGGACGGCCTCAATTCGACCGTCCGCGAGATGCTCGGCATCGAGACGAAGCCCGAGCCGAACGGCATGGGCATCTGGCGCGCGTTCGTGTCGCGCCCGGCCGAGGTGCAGCGCACCGAGCTGTACTACGGCGGCCCTGTCTACATCGCCGGCTACACGCCGACGGGCGAGGACACGATGTACGCGTTCCTCGTCGAGAAGGCGCAGGACCGGTTCGGCGTCTCGGACGAGGAGGCGACACGCATCATGCTCGAGGAGTCACGCGCGTACGACGGTCCGTGGAACTCCATTCGCTCCGACCTCGAGAAGGGCGCGCACGCGAACTACACGTGGTTCACGAAGCACATCGTCGAGGAGCCGTGGAACCGCGGCCGGGCCGTCATCATCGGCGACGCCGCCCACTCGTGCCCTCCGACGATCGCGCAGGGCGCAGCACAGGGCCTGGAGGACGCCCTCGTGCTCACCGAGCTGCTCACGACGCGCGATGCCGTCGATCAGGACCTGTGGGACGCGTTCCACGCGCGGCGCCTGCCGCGGGCCAAGGCGGTGGTCGAGGCATCCGTCCAGCTCGCGCAGTGGCAGCTCGACGGAGACCGCGACGCCGACGCCGGCGGCCTCATCTTCGGCATCGCCCAGCAGATGGCGCAGCCGGCATGACGGTCGTCGACGTCCACGCGCATCTGCTGCTGCCGGCACTGCATGCCGAGGTCGAGCGACGCGCGCCTGAGGGGGTCGCACAGGCGGCCGCCCTCGAGCTCAAGCGCCACGGTCCCGAGAGTCAGCGCATCTCGGGCGCGATGGTCGGCGCGCGCATCCCGAAGCTCACCGATCTCGCCGTGCGCCTCGACGACATGGACGCTCAGGGCGTCGACCGGCAATGGGTGAGCGTGTCGCCGAACCACTTCTACCCGTGGGCGCCGGAGGGCCTCGCGGTGTGGATCTCGCAGGAGGCGAACCGCCTCGTGGCCGAGCATGTGGCGCAGGCGCCCGATCGGCTCACCGGCCTGGGCGTGGTGCCGCTGCAGCATCCGTCCCGCATCCTCGAGTGCGTCGACGACGCGATCCTGGGACGCGGGCTCGCGGGCATCGAGATCTCGTCGTTCGCCGGCGATGTCGAGCTGTCGGACCCGCGGCTCGAGCCGATGTGGGCGCGGATCGCGGAGCTCGGCGCGGTCGTCTTCCTGCATCCGTTCGGGTGCTCGCTCGACGAGCGCCTCGACCGCTTCTACCTCGCGAACACGGTGGGGCAGCCGGTCGAGAACGCGGTCGCGCTGTCGCACCTGATCTTCGCGGGCGTGCTCGACCGGCATCCGACGCTCAAGATCGTCGCCGCGCACGGCGGAGGCTACCTGCCCACCGCCATCGGCCGCAGCGACCATGCGTGGCGCGTGCGTCCCGAGGCGCATGGGTGCGAGCACGAGCCGTCGTCTTACCTCAAGCGGCTGTGGTTCGACACGGTCGTGCACGATGCGGGGGCGCTCCGGCACCTCATCGAAGTCGCCGGCCCGTCTCAGGTCGTGCTCGGAAGCGACTACCCGTTCGACATGGGGCTCGAGGATCCCGCCGCGTTCGTGCGCGGCGCCGGCCTCGACGACGAGACGACCGAGCGCATCCTCGGCGCCAACGCCGCGGCCCTCCTCGAGACGAGGGTGCGGGCATGAGGATCGCGCGCTGGACCGACCCGAGCCGCGGGGGAGCGGTGGGCGAGGGCTTCGTCATCGACGATCGCGTCGTGCCGTTCCCCGACGGGCTGACCGTGGCCGACGCGCTCGCGCGCGGACTGGCCGAGACCGCGGCGCTGCATGAGCGGGCGGCGGATGCCCCGGGCACACCGCTTTCGGACGTGCGGCTGCTCGCACCGCTCGTCCCCGCCTCGATCCGCGACTTCGTCGCGTTCGAGGAGCACGTCGAGGGTGTGAGCGCCGGAGTCGAGGGCAAGAGCAACGTCGCCGACGAATGGTACGAGGCGCCGACGTTCTACTTCACGAATCCGCACACCGTCTCGGGCCCGGGGGACGTGGTGCGGCCGCCGGTGACCGAGCGGCTCGACTTCGAGCTCGAGCTCGCGATGGTGATCGGGGCTGCGCCGGGCGTGGGCGAGTCGAACCTCACGGCGTCGGAGGCGGCATCCGCCCTCTTCGGCTACACGATCATGAACGACTGGTCCGCGCGCGACCTGCAGGCGCGCGAGATGAAGGTGCGGCTCGGCCCGGCGAAGGGCAAGGACTTCGGCATGACACTCGGTCCGTGGATCGTCACGGCCGACGAGCTGGAGCCGTTCCTCGACGAGGAGGGGTTCCTCGCGGCGCGCGCCGAGGCGTGGATCAACGGGGAGCGCGTCGGCGAGGACCTGCTGTCGAACGCGGGGTGGCCGTTCCCCGAACTGGTCGCCTACGCGTCGCGCAACTCGCGGGTCGTCCCCGGCGATGTGCTCGGCTCGGGCACGGTGGGCAACGGCGGATGCCTCGGCGAGCTGTGGGGCCGCAACCGCGCGCTCACCCCGCCGCCGCTCACCGAGGGCGACGAGGTGCGGCTTGTGATCGAGGGGATCGGCGAGCTCGTCAACACGGTGGGAGCACCCGTGCCGGCGCCCGAGGTGCGTCGGGCGCGGCCGCGCCCGCGCAATCGCCACCGTGACGGAGCGGCAGGCGAGGGGAGTGGATCTTGACGAACGACGAGCCGCGCCTGGAGAAGGTCGCCGACGGAGTCTGGGCGTACGTGCAGCCCGACGGCGGCTGGATGGTCAACAACATGGGCGTGATCGCAGGCGACGTCGTGACGAGCGTCGACCTGACGTCGACCGAGCGCCGCACGCGCGCCTACCTCGGCGCCGTCGCGGACGCCACCGGGCGCGAGCCGCGGCGCGTGGTGTTCACCCACTCGCACCCCGACCACTGCAACGGCGCCTCTCTCGTGCCGGAGGCCGAGATCATCGCGCACCGCTCGGTCGCCGACGACCTGAAGCGTCCGCATCGGCTCGCCGCCCACATCTTCGAGCCGTTCGAGCAGGGCGACACGCGTCCGCGCGTGCCCACGCTCGTCTTCGACGACGGCGTGACGCTCGATCCCGCCGGGATGCGCGTCGAGGTGCGGCATCCGGGCATCCGCGCGCACACCCCTGGCGACTCGTACGTGTGGCTGCCCGAGCAGCGCGTGCTGTTCACGGGTGACCTCGTGTTCAGCGGCGGGACGCCGTTCGCCCTCAGCGGCTCTCCCTCGGGCTGGCTGCGTGCGCTCGAGCAGATGGCGGCGCTCGACCCCGTCACGGTCGTGCCGGGGCACGGCGAGGTGGGCGGTCCGGAGCTCTTCGAGCCCGTGGCCGCGTATCTGCGCTTCCTCATCGCCGCCGCCGAGGACGCCCGCGCTCGCGGTCTCAGTCCGCTCGAGGCGGCTCGCTCGCTCGACCTCGGCGAGTTCGGTGGGCTCATCGAGCGGGAGCGCATCGTCGGCAACCTGCATCGCACGATGGCCGAGCTCGAGGGACGTGAGGCCGACTTCGCCGCCGCGTGGGAGGACATGTACGAGTACAACGGGCGCAAGCCGCTCTCGTGCCACGCGTGACCGCGCTCCGGCAGAGGTGACCGTGCGCTCCGCCGACTACGCCGAGCGCGGCAGAACGGTGAGCACGCGCTCGATGTAATCGCGGAACTCGGCCATGAAGTCGCGCAGGAACGCGGCGGTGTCCTCGGCGAGCACCTCGCCGTCGGGCGCGAAGACCTCCGGAGTGAAGTGGATGTACGCCTCGGGCGCCGTCATCTGCCGCGCGTTGCAGAAGCTGAGGACCGCCCGCAGGCTCTGCTGCGCGACGGCCGTCCCGATCGCGCCGATCGACGCGCCGATGACGGCAGCCGGGATGTGGTCGAACGAGTTCTGGCCCCACGGGCGCGAGGCCCAGTCGATCGCGTTCTTGAGCGCCCCGGGAATCGAGCGGTTGTACTCGGGGGTGACGAAGAGCACGGCGTCGGATGCCGCGATCGCGTCCTTCAGCGCCGTCGCCTCCGGAGGGTAGTCCTCGTCGTAGTCCTGGCTGTACAGCGGCAGATCGCCGATGGGGATCTCCGTGAACTCGAGATCGTCGGGTGCGAGGCGGATGAGCGCCTTCGACAGGATCCGGTTGATGGAGGTCGACGAGAGGCTGCCGACGAAGTATCCGACTTTGTATCCGGCCATGGTGGCTCCGTTCTTCGAGACCGTTGCTGCCGGGTCCAGCGTCCGTCGCCGACCGCGTCCCGGGAACCCCATTGCGCTCGCCGCGGGAACGTGTTTCCGCCGTGCGCGAACTCGGGCCGCGGCATCCGCGTCAGGTCGACACTTGTTCACGTGGACGATCGGGAGGCTCTCGACGCGTACTCCTCGACGGTGATGCGCGTCGCGCAGACGGTGCTGCCCTCGCTCGCGGCGGTGAGCGTGCGCACACGGCAGGGGATGGGCGCGGGCAGTGCGTCGGTGATCAACGACGACGGCAACCTGCTCACCAGCGCGCACGTCGTGGACGGCGCGAGCCGCGTGGAGCTCGCGTTCTCGGACGGCGCGGTCATGTCGGCATCCGTCGTCGGCGCCGACCCGCTCTCGGACCTGGCTGTGCTCCGGGCGGAGGGCGAGACGCCGCCGCCGGTGCGGCTGGGCGACGCGTCGACCCTCGGCGTCGGTCAGCTCGTGGTCGCCCTCGGCAATCCGCGGGGTCTCTCGGGCAGTGTGACGGCGGGCATCGTCTCGGCGCTCGGGCGCTCGCTGCCGACGCGCGCGGGGCGTGTGATCGACGAGGTGATCCAGACGGATGCCGCGCTGAATCCCGGCAACAGCGGAGGCGTGCTCGCCGACAGTGCAGGACGTATGGTCGGCGTGAACACGGCGGTCGCCGGCATCGGGCTCGGGCTCGCGGTGCCCATCAACGCGACGACGCGCGAGATCATCGAGGCGCTCCGGACGAACGGACGCGTGCGACGCGCGTGGCTCGGCATCGCGGGAGCCACCGTTCCGCTCGGGCCGGACGTGGCCGCGAAGGCCGGGGCGACCGCCGGCATGCAGGTCGTGTCGGTCGTGCCGGGAAGCCCCGCGGCGGTGGCCGGAGCCCGCGCGGGCGACATCGTGCTGTCGCTCGACGGCGTCGCGATCGCGGACCCCACGGCCCTTCAGCGGCGCATGGTCGAGACAGCCATCGGGCGGCGGATGGAGATGACCGTGTGGCGCAACGGAGCCCTGGTCGACGTCGTCGTCGAACCGGAGGAGCTGCGCGTCTCGTGACTCGCGCCCGCCTCGTGACTCGCGCTCGCCTCGTGACTCGCGCCCGTCTCGCGCGCCCTTGATGAGAGGCGCATGCGAAACGCGCCCGCAACCGCGCGGTCACGTCACGGCGGCGCGGCGGGCGAACCTCGGCTCGCGCCAGACCTCGGTCGTGAGGATGTCTTCGAGCGCCGCGACCGCGTCCCATATATCGACGTGCGAGACATACAGCGGCGCGAAGCCGAAGCGCATGAGGTCCGGTGCACGGAAGTCGCCGATGACTCCGCGATCGATGAGTGCCTGCATGATCGCGTAACCGTCGGGGAATCGCAGCGACACCTGGCTTCCGCGCTTCGCGGGACCCCGCGGTGTGACCACTTCGATGCCCCACCGCGAGAGGCGTTCGTCGGCGAGCGACATGAACAGGTCGGTGAGTCGCAGGCTCTTCTCGCGGACCTGGGCCATGTCGACGTCGGCCCACACGCGCAGGCTCGCTTCGAGGGCCGAGATCGCCAGCACCTGCGGCGTCCCCACCCGGAATCGCGTCATCCCGGGCGCCGGCGCGTACTCGGGGGCGAAGTCGAACGGTCGCGCGTGTCCGTTCCATCCGGTGAGCGCCGGCCGTGCGGCGCCATGGTGCTTTTCGGCCGCCCACAGGAACGAGGGGGCGCCGGGGCCGCCGTTGAGGTACTTGTACGTGCAGCCGACCGCGAAGTCGGCATCCGCCCCGCTGAGGTCGACGGGCACCGCGCCCGCGCTGTGGCACAGATCCCATACCATGACGGCGCCCGCCTCGTGGACGCGTCGCGTGACGTCGGCCATGTCGTACATGCGGCCGGTGCGGTAGTCGACGTGCGTGAGCACGACGACAGCGACGTCGTCGTCGAGCACCTCGTCGAGCGTCGGACCGCTGTCGTCGATGAGCCTGCGTTCGAGCGGGGTCTCACCTCCGAGGAGAGTCTGCACGCTCTCGAGCACGTAGAGATCGGTGGGGAAGTTGCCCTGCTCCGACACGATCACGCGCCGATCCGGCCGCAGGCGCGCGGCCGCGACGGTCGTCTGGAAGAGACTGGCCGAGGTCGTGTCGCCGATCACGACCTCTCCGGGTGCGGCTCCGATGAGCGGCGCGATCATGTCGCCCACCGTGCGCGGCTTGTCGAACCACCCCGCGTCGTTCCAGCTGCGGATGAGACCGTGTCCCCACTCCTCGGCGATCACCCGCTGCACGTGCGCCGCGGTGTCGCGCGGGAGCGGGCCCAGGGAGTTGCCGTCGAGGTAGATGACACCCTCGGGCAGGGCGAAGCGCTCGCGAAAGGGCGCCAGCGGATCGGTCGCGTCGAGCGCCGCGCACGCGTCGCGGTCGAGGCGTCCGGTGTCGAACGAGGGGGCGGTCATGATCGGGGCATCCGTTCGCTGAGAAGTGGGGGTCGGGGAACCTGCGTCCTCGACGGGTCGCTCGCCCGACGGGTAAGGATACTGCTCGCCACGCGCGAACGGTCGGCGCCCATGTCGCCGGCTGGGCGTATCGTGAAGCAGTCCCACCGGGGCGATGGTGAGCCGGGAAGTCTGGTCGGCACGTTCTTGACACATGCGACCGAAAGGCAGGCCATGGGTGCACAGCTCATCGTCCGGGGCGATCAGCTGCCGGTGCTGCAGCAACTCGCCGTGACGCAGGCGTCGGGGCTTGAGCCGCCGCGCGCAGTGGTGTGGGGCGCCGACCTGCGGGACGCGACGTCCAAGCGCGATGCGCAGAAGCGGCTCGTCGCGCATTGCCGTGACGTGGCGGCGGTGGCGGCGGCGCATCCGCGGCTCGCGCACGTCTTCGTCGCCTACTCGCACGGCGGGGTCGTTGCTGCGGGCGGATGCCTCGCGACGGCCGCCCGCGCGGCCGCTCGACTGCACGCCGAGCTGGAGCGCGCGAGGGGGCGATACGTCGAGGTCGTGCTTCTGGATGTCACCGGATGCGAGGACGCCGACACGCTCGAACGGCGCGTCACGCAGGCGATCGCGACTCCGGCAGGGGTCGCCGGCGACGTCGCACTGGGGTGGACCGACATCGTGGACTCGTCCATCCACGCCGCCGCCGCGCGAGAGCTCTGCTGAGGCGCCG
>Ga0182741_1001394_pt1 | contig 31528 bp, 35 predicted proteins | sample eDN5th37CBELigOP_FD_128874 | JGI IMG/M metagenome (GOLD analysis project Ga0182741, IMG submission 128874) | Enriched Organic Plus compost microbial communities from Emeryville, California, USA - eDNA 5th pass 37_C BE-Lig OP (version 2) (version 2) ... | reverse complement strand
TTCTGCAGCCACCAGAGCGGCCTCGCGCCGCCCATGGCGGACAGCCGCCCGCCGCGGTCTGCGTCAACCAGAGCGAAACCGACCGGCAGAGCCAGAGAGCAGCTTCAATCACCCCAGAGCCCGTCCAATGATCGCGGAGTGGCTCGGCTGTGCCTCGCGCTACGGTCCAGCCCGGTTTCAGGCTCGTCCGCCACAAAGACGCCATTGCGCCACGTCAGGGCGATTTCCGCACCCGTGGGGCCATAGTTCGCCTTCATGGTGCGCAGCACCCGGGCATCGGGGTTCGGTTCGTCGTCGCCCTGGATCACCCGTTCCAGATAGAGCCGCGACCGCACCGAATTGTGCCAGCCGGTGCTGCCCGACATGCCGGTGCCGTTCTGGATGCCCGACAGGGACGGATGCGCCAGCAGCACCACGGCGCAATCGTGCCGGATCGCCAGCCCGTGCAGCATGCCGATGAACTGCCGCGCCTGCGCCCGGTCGTTCTCGTTGCCGGGGAACAGGTCCGCCAGCGTGTCCAGCACCACCAGCGCGGGCGCCAGATCGGTCAGGAAGGCGTCGAGCTCGCCGAACAGGTCGGTGGCCTTCTGTTTCCCGGTGCGGGTGTCCAGTTCCGTCAGCAGCGCGTCTTCGCCCGCCAGGCTGCGCAGGGCAAGCTGGTCGAGGTCGGCGAAGCTCGCCTCCTCGGCATCCAGCACATCGGCCAGGCGGCGGTGCAGCTCGTCCTCATCGTCCTCGGCCGAGACGAATAGGGCACGGCCCCCGGCCACGGTCTTGCCGAGCCAGGGCTTGCCGAGGGCGCAGGCGGTGGCGAGTTGCAGGGCCAGCAGCGATTTGCCCGTGCCGCCATCGCCGGTCAGCAGCGTGACCGTGCCCGAGGGGATCAGGCCAGGCACCAGCCAGTTGCGCGCCGGCACCTCCTTGCCGTCCAGCATGGTCGCGGTGAAGAATTGGCTCTTGCGGGCTTTCGGATCGGCGCGCTTGGCCTTCTCGGCCGCGAAGTTCACCACGGTCGGCCCTTCCTTCGGCGGGCCGCCCGGTGCATTCGCCATTTCGTCGCAGGGGGGCGTCAGCCATGACGCGCCCCTGTGATGTAAGCCACGAAGGACCGCTGGTCGTCCTCGGGCATGCCCTCATGGCAGGCGAGGCAATATGCCTTGCGCTCGGCCCGGCTGGCATTCGTCACCCACCAGCGCGCCTCCCGCATGAGGTCGATCAACAAGGACTGCGGCCAGCCGGGGCGCAGCTGGTCCAGCAGGATTTCGAGGAAGGGAACGCGATCCTCCGGCGCGCAATTCAGCAGCGCCGACACAAGTTCGCTTGCCGCGATCTGCCGTTTCAGGTTATGGTCAAACCAGCTCCAAAAGCTTTTCAGATCGGTCCCGGTTGCGCCCGCCAGCGCGCCGGGATTTTCTTTTGCAGCACCGGAAATGCTATTGGAGCCCGCGCCTGTAAGCTCTTGATCTTCAATAGCGGGGCGGTTTGGATCATTCTGGCTTAGTGGATTGATATTAATGGCTTCCCGGCGTCCTGGCGGGGTCGTCATTCTTCCGAAGAGCATTTAATATCAATGGATAGCCAAGAATGTCTCGCCCACATTCGAGGTGCAGACCTGCAGTCCGTTGGCGATCGCCCGCCATGGGTGCAGGGCGGCTGGCCGATATCCGCCGCTCCGCCGGAGCCGAGGTTCTGCTTTCGTCCCCGCTTTGATATGCTCCCGAAAGCTGCATTTTATGAGATGAGTTCTCGCGAGGCGGATACCGACCATGTCCTTTGCATCTGCAAACGAACGCTACTTCGTCAGCCTGGTCAACCAGGCCCGTCAGGCCCAGGGGCTTCCTGCCTTGTCCATCGAAAAACGGCTCAACGATTCCTCGGAAGGCCATAGCCGCTGGATGCTTGAGGCGGATGTCTTCTCGCATACCGGCCGGGGCGGCTCGTCCTCGCGCGAGCGGATGGAGGCGGCGGGCTTCGATCTGGCGGGCAACTGGATGACGGCCGAAAACATCGCCTATGTCACCATCCAGGGCGAGGCCGACCTGCGCGACGAGATCCGCCAACTGCACCAGAACCTGATGAACAGCCCGGGCCATTACCAGAACATCATGAGCGATGCCGCCTTCATCGGCATCGGGCTGGAGGTCGGCTATCTCACCGTGAACGGCCGCGACTACAAGGTGCTGATGGCGACGCAGAACTTTGCCGATACCGACGGACAGGTGCGCGTCGATACCGGCAGCTTCACCCGCGTTGCCAATCCCGGTGCGGATCTGTCGATGCAGTCGCGCGCCGATTGGCTCTCGACCTTCAACGGCGAGGTTTTCGTCACCCCTGGCCCGGCGCAAAGCACGCCGCGCAACGACGATTATCGCCTGACGGCGCGCAACGATGTCGCCTCGGCCGGGAATGGCAACGACTGGATGGATGGCAAGGGCGGCAACGACACGCTGAACGGCGGTCCCGGCAATGACCGGATCATCGGCGGCGAAGGTTTCGATTCCCTGCATGGCGGCCTGGGCAACGACGTGCTGCAAGGCGGCCCCGGCAACGATACCCTGGCCGGCGCCGAGGGGAACGACCAGCTGCGCGGCGAGACCGGCAACGACCTGATCTGGGGCGGCATGGGGCAGGATCTCATCTTGGGCGGGGTCGGCCAGGACACGCTGGACGGCGGTGCAGGCAATGACCGGCTTTGGGGTGAGCCGGGCAACGATCGCCTGGTCGGTGGCGACGGGAATGACACGTTGATCGGGGGCGCGGGCAACGACGTGCTGATCGGCGGGGCAGGGGCCGATGCCTTCATCTTCCACGACGGCCATGGCGCCGACACGATCAACGGATACCAGCGCGGCATCGATCGGCTGCTGATCGACGATGCCAGGCTGGACGCGAACCCGGCTGCCTTCATTCGCGACCACATGCAAAAGACCGCGAATGGCGTGGTCATCGATTTCGGCGACGGCGACCGGATCGTCATCAACGGCCAGAACCTGACGGTGGCGGGGGTGGCGGACGACATATTCGCGATCTGACCGCCTTCCTTGGCGGGACCGGCCGAGGTTCGGGCCGGTCCGGAAAACCGGGGGTCAGGCGGCGACCGGCAGCCTGACGGAATCGGCCGCGCTACGCGCGCGCGTGCCGCAAGCCGCCAGCAGATAATGCTGCAAATAGCTGCCGGCATCGCCGGTCAGGGATCCGCCCAGCCTGGGATTGATCTCGAATATCTTCGGCTTGCCGTCCACTTCGCGAAAGTCGATGCAGCAGGCACCGTTCGCGAACCCCACGGTATCCAGGATTTCCGTGAACAGATCCCCGTGGCGCGTTCCGTCCCGCCATGCCAGATTCTGGTGGCCGGTATTGATGCCTTTCACATGCGGCATGTCCGGCATATCGAATATCGCCGTGCGGGAAAAAACGATCCTGCCATCGCGCATCAAAAGATAAGCGGATAGTTCGACGGTTCCCGGAACATATTCTTGCAGGAATTCCTGGTCCGGATCGTAAACCAATGGTGCATCCTGGCCGATGCAGCAAATACGCGACAGCTTGCCCCATTCGTCCTTTCGCCGCTTGACGATGATGGGCTTGCCAAGCGGAAGAGCGGCGGGATCGCCAAACATCGCCGGGATATAATCGCCCAGGCCGGCAGCGGCCATGAGCCGGTTGAACGCAAGCTTGTCATGGCAGTTTTCCTGCGCAGCGGAACTGGGGAACAGGGCGTTGAACATGTCGCCCCGGATCCGCCGTTCATCCAGGAAATCCCGATCCCACAGGGTCAAGGGAACGACGGCGTCATAGCCGGACAGATCGGCATGCCGAAGATCCGCCATCTGGCTTTGGATACCGACGGATTGCGCGCTGCGCTCCAAAGCGGCCGACCAATCGGCCTTCATTCCAAACAGAACACTCTTCACAACAAACCTCCCAGACAATCGATAACGGATTGCAATCCGTCAAAGGGACAATCGGAAAACGAACAGACCCAGTGTTGCCCGACAGCTTTCCGCATGAGAAGCTGCCTTTTTGGGCAGCTGTTCCACCGGGCAAGCTTCCAATTCGCGCACCGTGCCGGTTATTCTTGCCGGGAATGCGCTGCGCGGCATGGCATTCCAGATCGGGGCGATGACGGGTGACGGCGCTGCCAACCGCGCGGGCGCCGCGCCGTCCCCTGCATTGTCGCACCATCCGCCCGATTCCCGAAAAGGGTTAGCCGGGGTGCGACAACGATACGCAGGCAGGATATGCCGCGGCTCCCGGCTCCCGGCTCCCGGCTGCCGAAATTCCGTGCCAGATGACGCCGATGCGATCCGGCGTGACGAAACCCTTGCCCCCCGGCCGGGTTGAGACCCGATGAGCATGAAGGAGGAAAGAGCCATGCTGAAACGCAGTTTGACGACCGCCCTGGTCGGCGGCAAGGCCCTGGCGCTTGGCGCCATCATGGGCTCCACGGCGCTTGCGCAAAGCGGCGAAGTGATCGAAGGCGACACGACCGTGATCGAGACGCCCTCGGGCAATACCGCCATCGTGCCGGGTGCAGCGACCGAGCCAAGCACCCCCCTGGGCGCGGTACTCGAGCCGGGCTACCCGTTGCTGGAACAGCTCGACAATGACGAGGAAATCGCGCGAACGCTGGTCTCGCAGGGGTTCACCGACGTGCATATCCTGCGCGAAGGCCCGATCCTGACGATCAATGCGCAGCGCGATGGCCGGCCGACGGAGCTGGTTTACAGCATTGCCAATGGCAGCCTGATCTCGGTGGACGGCGTCGAGCTCCGCCCGGCACCGGATGAATCGGGCAAAGGCGGCCCGGCTGCCTCTGAAACGGAAGCTGGCTCCGGCGCCGGTGACGAAACCGGTGCGGACGGGGATGGCACGGATGACGGGGCCGAAGGGGATGCGGAGGGCGAAACTCCGGGTTCGGACGGGGCCGACAGCGGCACAGACGGGTCGGGCGAAGGCTCGGACAGCTCTGATGGCGGGTCCGATGCGGGCTCGGACGGCGGTGAAGGCGACGGCGATGGCGAAGGCGGTGGCGAAGGCGGCGAGGGCAACGGCTGATCCTGCGCATGGGCAAGCCAAGCCCCACCCTGCGGGGCCGAGCCTGGGCCCGGCCCTTGGAACCACCCGCGGGGCTGCCCCCTGATCGCACGCTGCGGCGTGCAGGCTGCCCCGGGGCTCTGCGAAAAAAAAAAGCCCCGCCGAGGCGGGGCTTTTCGATGCGGGCGCGCTCAGTTGCGCTCCTTGTCCACCATCTTGCCTTTCGAGATCCAAGGCATCATGCCGCGCAGCCTTTCGCCGACCTTCTCGATCTGATGCTCGTCGTTGATGCGGCGGGTCGCCTTGAAGAAGGGCTGGCCCACGGCGTTCTCCTGCATGAAGTCGCGCACGAACTTGCCGGTCTGGATGTCGGTCAGCACCGCCTTCATCCGCGCCTTGGTCTCTTCATAGGGCAGCACGCGCGGGCCCGAGACGTATTCGCCATATTCGGCGGTGTTCGAGATCGAATAGTTCATGTTGGCGATGCCGCCCTCGTAGATCAGGTCCACGATCAGCTTCACCTCGTGCAGGCATTCGAAATAGGCCATTTCCGGCTCGTAGCCGGCCTCGACCAGGGTCTCGAAGCCCATGCGGATCAGCTCGACCAGGCCGCCGCACAGCACCGCCTGCTCGCCGAACAGGTCGGTTTCGCATTCCTGGCGGAAATTGGTCTCGATGATGCCCGAGCGGCCGCCGCCGATGGCCGAGCAATAGGACAGCGCCAGGTCCATGGCCTTGCCGGTGGCATCCTGGTGCACCGCGACCAGGCAGGGCACGCCGCCGCCCTTGGTGTATTCGCCGCGCACGGTGTGGCCCGGCCCCTTGGGCGCCATCATGATCACGTCCACGCCGGGCTTCGGCTCGATCAGGCCGAAATGCACGTTCAGCCCGTGGGCGAAGGCGATGGCGGCGCCTTCGCGCAGGTTGTCATGCACGTATTTGCGATAGGTCTCGGCCTGCAATTCGTCGGGCATGGTGAACATGATCAGGTCGGCCCAGGCGGCGGCCTCGGCGATGCCCATGACCTTCAGCCCCTCGGCTTCCGCCTTCTTGGCCGAGGCCGAGCCCTCGCGCAGCGCCACCACGACGTTCTTGGCGCCGGAATCGCGCAGGTTCAGCGCATGGGCATGGCCCTGGCTGCCATAACCCAGCATGGCGATCTTCTTGTCCTTGATCAGGTTCACATCGCAGTCGCGATCATAGTAAACGCGCATCGGAAACTCCCTCCATTTCGCTGAGGGGTTTGTAACAGGCGATTTCCTGGAGATGTGTGCATTTTTCACGTTCAATGCGACTATATCGTTATGATAATGTGCAGTTCACGATAAAAGTGAAAAAATCATGCTCGACGCCACCGATCGCCGCATCCTGCGCCAGCTTCTGGCCGATCCCGAGATCCCGAACGCCCAGCTGGCCGAGCGGGCAGGGGTCACGCCCGCAAGCCTCTGGCGCCGGCTGGAACGCATGCGCCAGGCCGGGGTGATCCGCGCCACCCTGACCCGCATCGACTGGCGCAGGCTCGGCTACGAGGTGCAGGTCAGCCTGCGCTTTACCCTCGACAAGACCCATCCCCGCGCCTTCGACGAATTCATCGCCGCAGCCCGACGCGTGCCCGAAGTGACCGAGATCCAGACCTTCCTGGGCTCGGTGGACCTGCGGCTGTCGGTGATCGCCCGCGACATGGCGCATTGGCAGCAGCTTTACCGGGAAAGCATCCTGACCCTGCCGCATGTGGCCGACAGCGATGCGCTGATGCTGGTCTCGACCATCAAGGATGTGCAGGAGCTGCCGCTGTGAGCTTTCAGCCAGACGCCACCGACCTTGCGATCCTGCGGTTGCTGGCCGAGGATGCGACGCGCGGCGCGGCCGAGATCGGCCGGGCCCTTGGCCTGACCCAGCCCGCGGCCTGGCGGCGTATCCGGCGGCTGACCGAGGCCGGGGTGATCGCCGGGCGCCGGGTGGTGGTGGACGAGGCCGCTCTGGGCTTCGGCGTCACCGTGTTCCTGGGCATCCGCCTGGCGGTCAAGGGCCGGGTCAGCCTGGAGGATTTCGAACGTGCGGTGACGGCGATCCCCGAGGTGCAGGTGGTGCAGCACGTGCTGGGCCAGTTCGACTACCGGCTGCGCATCCATGCCCGCGACATCGCCGATTTTGAGCGCATCCTGCGCCGCCGCATCATGACCCTGCCCGGCGTGGGCCAGGTCGAGGCCAATGTCATGCTTTCCGAAGAGCGCCGGCCGGGGCCGCTTTAGCCCGGCGGCCCCGCATCGCGCATCCGGAAAGGCCGGCTGTGCCACAGCAATGCGTCCGGGGGGCTCGTGCCGCATTCGCTGGTGCGGGCCGCGCAATTGGCCCAGTTCGCCGGGCCGGGTCCGAAAGCCAAGGGCGCCTGGTCCTGCTGGACTATGGCGCCCTTGTCAGCTTGACGGCCCCTCCCGGCCGGCAGGCCGGTGCCGGCGCCGCCGTCAGGGGCCGATGACCCGGCAGTTTTGCTGCCGCGCGGCGATCCGGCCGCAGGCGAGTTCGGCGGTTTCCCGGTTCATCCCGACGAAATTCGCCTCAAAGCCCCGCTTGGTCGTGGCCACGCGGCTCAGCGCGCTGCCCAGGGCGCCGCTTTCCTGAAGCGCGGTTTTCAGCAGCATTTGTTCGGCCTCGTATTGCGACCGGAACAGTCCCAGCGAGACGCCCCATCCCTTGCCGCCCGCATCCGATCCGCGGGCCACGATCTCGGTCGGCTCCGGCGCGGCATCCTCCTGAGGCTCAAGCGAGGCGAGGATGATCGTCTCGGACCGCTGGGTCGGCGCAGGCGAGGCCAGCAGCGCCATGCTTTCCGGCTGCGGTTGGGTCGCCTGCACGAACAGCGAGGGCGAGCCCGCCGCCGGCGCGGAAAGCCCGGCCGAACGGTCGTCGCGCGGCGCCGGGGCAGGGCGGACGGCATTCACCGGCACGGCCGCGGGTTCCGAGGCATCGCCTTCTTCCGGCCGGGCCTCGGGCCGGGCGGCGCGGGCCAGCAGTTCGGGATCGGCCGCGACATTGGCGAACTGGCCGGTGCCGGGCTTGCGCGCCGGCCGGGCGCTGGCGGCCAGGGTGCTGCCGCTGCGGGCGGGGGCTGGCGCCGCCGCCTGGGCGCGCGAGACCGCGGCCGAGATCGCCGCCGGCGTCACCACCGCCACGGTCGAGGCGCGGGCCACCGGGCGGTCCGAGCTGGACAGCCGCACGTTCGCCGCCTGTTGCGGCTCGGTGCGCGCGACCTGCACGGTGCGGCGCACCTTCTTTTCGGCCACCAGCTGCGGCGGGGCGGGCTTCACCTCTCGCACACGGGTGGGGGCCTTTCCGAAGCCGGCATCGAGCAGTTGGGCCATGACCTGGTTGCGATGCGCGGTCGAGGTGCCGCCCAGCACGGTTGCGACGATCCGCTTGGAGCCCCGCTTGGCCGAGGCGGTCAGGTTGAACCCCGCCGCCCGCGTATAGCCGGTCTTGATGCCGTCCGCGCCCTCGTAGCTGTCGAGGAAACGCTTGTTGGTGCTGGCGACGGTGGCGATCCCCGCATCGGCCGAGCGGCGCGAGAAGATCGAGTAATATTGCGGGAAATCGTAGAACAGCCGGCGCCCGAGGACCGTCATGTCGCGCGCCGTGGAATAATGCCCCTCGGCCGTCAGGCCGTTGGCGTTGCGGAAATGCGTGTTGCGCATGCCCAGGGCGCGCGCCATCTGGGTCATCTGCGCGGCGAATTTCGCCTCGGACCCCGCCAGCCCCTCGCCGATCACCGTGGCCGCGTCATTGGCGGATTTCACCGCCGCCGCGCGGATCAGGTAGCGCAGCTCGATCCGCTGGCCCGGCTTCAGCCCCAGCCGCGAGGGCGGCTGCGCGGCCGCATGGCTGGACACCAGGAACTTGCTGTCCAGCCGGACCTGTCCGCGCTCGACGGCGCTGAAGGCCATGTAAAGCGTCATCATCTTGGTCAGCGAGGCCGGATGAAGCCGCGTATCCGCGTTCTGCGCATAGATTTCCTGCCCGGTGCGCGCATCCATGACGAAGGCCGCGAAGGGGGCGGCGGCCACCGCCATGGGCAATGCCCAGGCGAATAGGATCATCAGTCCCAAGCGGACTTTTCTGGTGATTCTGCTCACTGTCCCGGTCTCTTCTGCCTCTGAGGGTCCGTTCATTATGCGGGCCCTTCATTAATGAAATGACAATAACACGCATTCCCGTGTTCGGAAACCGCAAGTTTGTGCCCTTGCCGCGCAATCTGCCGCAGGTTGCCGGCGCTTTCGCCTCTGCCGCGGGGGCGGGGCTTATCAAGCGCGGGGAAAGGCTCTATATTCGGTCCCAGAACCGTCCATATCCTGATACGAGCGTCGTGACCAAACCGCAGATGACCAACCGACCTGGGGACCGCGAAGAGGTCGAACTGGGGGTCAAGACCAGGCCCCGCACGCAGCGGCCTCCGATGTACAAGGTATTGCTGCTGAACGACGATTTCACGCCGATGGAATTCGTCGTGCATGTGCTTGAGCGGCTGTTCAACATGAACCACGCCCAGGCGATCGAGATCATGCTGACGGTTCATCGCAAGGGGGTGGCCGTCGTCGGCGTCTTCTCGCACGAGATCGCCGAAACCAAGGTGGCGCAGGTCATGGAACTGGCCCGCCGCCAGCAGCATCCGCTGCAATGCACCATGGAAAAAGAGTAGAAATTGGCTGGATCACGGCTGGAACTTGTCTTTGGCGGCACGCCGCCCGAAGGGCGCATGCTGCTGATCGGCGCGGGCGCCGCGACCGATCTTGACCCCTTCGACCCCGCCCGCGTGCAGATCGTGCAGGGCTTTTACCCCGATCACCGGGCGCTGAAGGCGCGCGGCTACGACATGGCGACCGAGGCCTCGGGCGATTTCGACGGCGCCGTGGTCTTCCTGCCGCGGGCGCGGGCCGAGGCGCGGGCGCGCATCGCCGAGGCCGCGGCGCGGCTGGCGCCGGGCGCCTCGCTGTGGATCGACGGGCAAAAGACCGACGGCATCGACGCGGTGATGAAGGAGATGCGCGCCCTGGCCCCGGTGGACGAGGTCCAGTCGCGTGCCCATGGCAAGATCTTCCGCGTCACGCTGCCCCAGCCGGGCTGGCTGCCCGAGGGCTGGGCGGCGCAGGATCACCTGGCCGCGCCCGGCATGGTGACGCGGCCGGGCGTGTTCTCGGCCGACGGGCCGGACCCGGCGTCGCAGGCGCTGGCGGCGGCGCTGCCCGAAAAGCTGCCGACCCGCATCGTCGATCTGGGCGCGGGCTGGGGCTGGCTTTCGGCACAGATCCTGGCCCATCCCGGCGTCGAGCTGCTGCACCTGGTCGAGGCCGATGCCGCGGCGCTGGATTGCGCGCGGCGCAATGTCACCGATCCGCGGGCGCGGTTCCATTGGGCGGATGCGCTGGATTTCCGCCTGCCCGAGCCGGTGAACGGCGTGATCATGAACCCGCCCTTCCACGAGGGGCGTGCGGCCGACCCGAGGCTGGGCGCCGGCTTCATCCGCGCGGCGGCGGGGCTGCTGACCGGGGCGGGGCGGCTGTGGATGGTGGCCAACCGCCACCTGCCCTATGAGCAGGCGCTGCGGGAATGCTTTGCCGAAGTCGCCGAGCTGGGCGGCGATGCGCGCTTCAAGATCCTGACCGCCTCGGGAGCGCGGCGCGGCACTGCCGGGCGCCTTCAACCAAAAGGCCCGCAACCGAAAGGCCGGAAAAGATGAGCCTCTCCATCCAGGGCAAGACCGCCATCGTGACCGGCGCCGCCCGCGGCATCGGCCTGGCCATCGCCCGGCATTTCGAGGAGGCAGGCGCCAATGTCATGTTCGCCGACAGCGACGAGGCGGCGCTGATGACCGAACTGGGCGAACAGGCGGCAAGCGAAGGGCCGGTGCGCGCCTTTGCCGGCGACTTGGGGCAGAAGCTGACGCTCGCGAACCTGGTCTCGGCCACCATCGACGCCTTCGAGCGGGTGGATATCCTGGTCAATGCGCATCGCATGGTGCAGGGCTGCGACCCGCTGACGGTGAACGACGAGCTGCTGGGCGACATGCTGCGCCAGAACATGAGTTCCGGCCTGCGCCTGTCGCAGATGGTCGCCAGGCGCATGATGGCCCAGGCCGATGAGGCGGGCGAGGCGAGCGAGAACGCCTTGCAGCACGGCGCCATCGTCAATGTCACCTCGCTGGCCGCCGATTGGCCGCAGCCGCAGATGCTGGCCTATTCCATCGCCAGCGCGGCGCAGGCGCAGGCCACGCGCTCATTGGCCTCGGCTCTGGCGCCCAGGCGGATTCGCGTGAACGGCGTGGCCTTTGCCAGCATCATGTCCAACAACCTGCAACTGAAGCTGCGCGAGGATCCGGGCCTGCGCGAGCGCATGGTCGCCGCCACGCCGCTGGGCCGGATTGCCGGCGCGGACGAATTGGCGGCGACGGTGCAGTTCCTGGCCAGCGAGGCCTCGAGCTTCGTGACCGGCCAGATCCTGCGCGTCGACGGCGGCCGCAGCCTGGGCGACCCGCTGGCGCCAGGGGTCTACTGAGCCCTATTTGCCCTCTTCGGGGTAGGCGGCCTTGCAGGCATCGACGGCCGCGCGGGCGGCGGGGGCCAAAGCCTGCTTGCGCGCCAGCAGGTTGTCGCGCTTGCGTGCCTCGGCCGCCGGGTCGATCGGCACCCGGTAACGCTCGGTATCGGCAACGTCGCGCAAGCAGGGACGATAGCCCAGCCGGCGGTTGCCGTCCTTGTCCAGCCAGACATAGCGGCAGTCGTCCCATTGGGTGCGCATCACCGTGCGCTCCTCCCAGGCATAGCCGCGCGCCAAGTTGGCCTCGACCTCGGCCAGAAGGTTCGAGACGGTGCGATATTCGCGGGTGTTGCGGCTGATGCATTGCTCTTGCGGGGTTCCGCAGGATGCGACAACCAGAACAGGCATCAGGGCAAGCAGGATGTTGCGGGTCATGGCCGGGATCTCTAGTTGTTTCGCCCGAAGCATAAGCCCGCCCCGCAGGCGGGGCAATTCACGAATGCGGAGGCAAGCCCATGGAAATGCACGATGAGCGACAGAAGGCCGCGGCCTGGTTCCGCGAGCTGCGCGACCGCATCGTCTCTGCCTTCGAGGCGCTGGAGGATCGCGGCCCCGCCAATGCGCCGGCCAGCCGTTTCGAGATCCGCGAGACCAAGCGCGGTGAGGATGGCGGCGGTGGGCTGATGTCGGTGATGCGCGGCGGCCGGGTCTTCGAGAAGGTCGGCGTGAACTGGTCGGCGGTGCATGGCGAGCTGTCGGCCGCGGCCCGGCAGGCCATGGCGGCCCGCGGCGTGCCGGGGGTCGAGGGGGATCCGCGCTTCTGGGCTTCGGGGATCAGTCTGGTCGCGCATATGCAGAACCCGCATGCGCCGGCGGTGCACATGAACACGCGCATGTTCTGGACGCCCGGCGCCTGGTGGTTCGGCGGCGGCGCCGACCTGAACCCCTGCCTGGAATATGCCGAGGATACGGCGCATTTCCACGCCACGCTGAGCGCGGCCTGCGCCCCGCATGGCGCCGATTACTATGACCGCTTCAAGGCCTGGGCGGACGAGTATTTCTTTGTCCCGCATCGCGGCCGGGCACGGGGCGTCGGCGGCATCTTCTATGACGACCTGAACACGGGCGACTGGCATGCCGATTTCGCCTTTACCAGGGCGGTGGGCGAGGCTTTCCTGCCCGCCTTCCTGCCGCTCGCGGAAAAGCGCATGGCCCAGCCCTGGGGCGAGGCGGAAAAGGACGCGCAGCTGATCCATCGCGGACTTTATGCAGAATACAACCTGGTCTATGACCGCGGCACCAAATTCGGCCTGGCGACCGGCCACGACCCCGAGGCGGTGCTGATGAGCCTGCCGCCCATGGCGAAATGGGCCTGATGCCGGACTGGCCGGATCTCTACCTCATGCGGCACGGCCAGACAGTCTGGAACGCCGAGGGGCGGTTGCAGGGCCGGCTGGATTCGCCGCTGACGCCCCTGGGCGAGGCGCAGGCGCGGCGGCTGGCCTGGCTGGTGCGCGACCTGCGCGGCATGGCGCGGCTGGTCAGCACCGCGGGGCGGGCGCAGCAGACGGCGCGTATCGCCTTTGGCGGGCAGGGCTTTGACCTGGACGAACGCCTGCACGAAATCGACATCGGCGATTTCAGCGGCCGGCTTGCGTCGGAACTGCAGGCCGCGCATCCCGAAGCCTTCGCCCGCGGTCCGCTGGACTGGTATGACCTGGCACCGGGCGGCGAGCATTTCGCCGGGCTCGAAGCGCGGGTGCGCGCGTTCCTGGACGATCTGGACGGCCCGGCGCTGATCGTGACGCATGGCATCACCCTGCGCATGCTGCGGCTGGTGGCCATGGACTTGCCGCTGGAGCGGCTGGCCCAGATGCCGGTCAGCCAGGGCGGGCTGCACCTGGTCAGCCGCGGCCGGCACCGGATGTTTCTTTGACGCCTGTCAGGATTTCGGCGGCAAGGGGCGGGCAGGGTTGCCGACGACGGTCGCGCCGGGCGCCACGTCGCGGGTCACGACCGCGCCGGCGCCGACGATGGCGCCGTCGCCGATGCTGACGCCAGGCAGGACGATGGCGCCGCCGCCGACCCAGACGTCATCGCCGATGGTGATGGGCTTGCCCCATTCGACGCCCTTGGCGCGGCTGTCGCGCTCGCGCGGGCGATCCTCGGTCAGCAATTGCACGGCGGTACCGAACTGGCAGCGCGCGCCGATGCGAATCTCGCAGATGTCCATGAAGAAGCAGCCGTAATTCACGAAGCAATCCGGCCCGAAATGGATATGCTTGCCGTAATCGACGTGAAAGGGCGTGCGGATCACCGCACCGTTCCAGGTGCCCAGCAATTGCGTCAGGGTGCGGGCGCGGGTCTTGTCGCCGATGATGGTGGCATTGTAGTCGCGCATCAATCCCTGCGCGGCCTTGCGCATCGCCACCAACTCGCCATCGCCGGGCTTGTAGGGCCGGCCGGCCAGCATGTCCTCGCGCGCGGTCAAATGAAGCCAAGCTCCAGGCGGGCTTCCTCGGACATCATGTCCATGCCCCATTGCGGCTGGAAGGTCATCTCGACATCGACCTGCTTGACGCCGGGCAGCGGCTCGACGGCATCGGCGACCCAGCCGGGCATCTCGCCCGCGACCGGGCAGCCGGGCGCGGTCAGGGTCATGACGATGCGCACGGCATTCTCGTCATTGATGTCGATGGTGTAGATCAGCCCCAGGTCGAAGATATTGACCGGGATTTCCGGGTCGTAGACCGTCTTGCAGGCCTCGACCACGCTGTCGTAAAGGGGATGGTCCGTCGTCGAAGGCGCGATCAGCGGGTCGCCCTCCTTGAGATTCTCGGTGCTCATGCGGCGTGTCCTGTAAAATCTTGGCAATGATATAGGACTTGTGCCATCCGGGGTCCAGAGCCGCTTAGAAGCGGAAGTTCAGCCGCCGCGCCACGCCGATGCTGATCGAGGGCTGGCTGCGGGTCTGCACCAGCGGCGAATCGCCGGCATCGCCCAGCAGCCGGCCATAGGTCAGCCGCCCCATCAGCGCCGTATTGGGCATGAATTCGTAACGCGCCTCGACGCTGATGCGGGCGATATAGGCGCCGCCGTCGGGGTTGTGGACCGGCTTGCCGCCGGCAAGCGATTCGCCTTCGTCCACGCCAAAATAGGTGCCGGTGAAATCCTGGTCGCCCAGGCCCAGCTCGGCCCCGGTCCACAGCGTCAGCTGGTCGCTGACCTCATAGCGGTATTTCGCGCCCAGCTCGCCCACCACGCCGTGATGGCCGCCGAAACCCTTGCGGATGGCGCCATAGCTGGTCATGTCGCCCATGCGCCAGGACAGCTTCACCCCGAATTCGCCGGCGCGGCCGATATCCTCCATGCCGCGCAGATCCTCGTGATCGCTGGAATCGCGCTTGCCGATATAGTTCAGCGAGGGCAGGACCGAGATCCCGTCCTTCTTGCCGGCATCGGCATCGCTGTTGCGCAGGATGATCCAGGGCGAGGCGTCCAGGTTGTCCGAACCCATGAACTCGGGACTGTATTTCACGCCCAGCCCGGTATCGACCGAAAGCCCGCGCCCAAGCCCCAGCGACTGCGCCGCGGCGGGCGAGGTCAGGGCGGTGGCGGCAAGAAGCGCAAGCGCGGCAATCCGAGTCATGGCGAATCCTTATCAAATCGCCCGGCACCCTGCGTCGAAACCCGGCGCCAGGGCAAGCGGAGTCTGGTGAATTTTACACAATAATTCGCGGCTGTTGCGCTCAGGCCCGCTCGGCTTCCTCCAGCCGTTCCAGCGCCTCCATCCACAGCCCTTCGGCGCGCTGCATCGCCTCGCTGGCCTCGGCATGCTTGCGGCCCCAGGCTTCGGCCTTTTGCGCGTCGTCATAGGTTGCCGGATCGGCCAGGATGGCGTCCAGCTTTTCCAGCATGGCGGTCAGCTTGCCGACCCGCTCCTCGGCGCGCCTGGCCTCGGCGCGCAACTCCAGGATCTTTTCGCGCGCGGGGCGTTTCGGCGCCGGTTTCGCCTCGGCTTTCGGCTCGGGCTTTTCCTCGCCGGCCAGCAGCATGCGGCGATAATCGTCCAGGTCGCCCTGCCAAGGCGAGACGCCGCCCTGGTCCACCAGCCACAGCCGGTCGGCCACCAGATTCAGCAGGTGCATGTCGTGGCTGACCAGCACCACGGCGCCGGTATAGTCGTTCAGCGCCTCGGTCAGCGCCTCGCGGGATTCGATGTCCAGGTGGTTGGTCGGCTCGTCCAGGATCAGCAGATGCGGCGCGTCGATGGTGGCGAGCAGTAAGGACAGCCGCGCCTTCTGCCCCCCGGAAAGCTGGCTGACCCGGGTCTCGGCCTGCGCCTCCATCAGCCCGAATCCGGCCAGCCGGGCGCGCAGCTTTGCCGGCGGCTCGTCCGGGCGCAGCCGGCGGACATGGGCGATGGGCGTCTCGCCCAGCTCCAGCTCATCGACCTGGTGCTGGGCGAAATAGCCGATGCGCAGCTTGCCCGAGCGCGCGATCCGCCCCTCCATCGGCTCCAGCCGCCCGGCCAGCAGCTTCGAAAGCGTGGACTTGCCCTGGCCGTTGCGGCCCAAGAGCGCGATGCGGTCGTCCTGGTCGATGCGCAACGCCAGCCGGCGCAGCACCGCCCGCCCGTCATAGCCGACCGAAACCCCGTCCAGCGAGACGATGGGCGGCGACAGCTGGTCGGGCTGCGGAAAGCCGAAGCGGTGGAACTTCGCCTCTTCCGGGGCGGTGATCGGCTCCATCTTCTCCAGCATCTTGATGCGGGCCTGGGCCTGGCGGGCCTTGGTGGCCTTGGCGCGGAAACGATCCACGAAGCTTTGCAGATGCGCGCGGCGGGCATCCTGCTTTTTCGCCTCGGCGGCTTGCAGGGCGCGCTTCTCGGCCCGGGTCCGCGCGAAGGTGTCGTAGCCGCCGGAATAGAGCACCAGCTTGCGATCTTCGAGATGCAGGATATGGCCGACGGCGCGGTTCAAAAGGTCGCGGTCATGGCTGATGACGATGACGGTATGGGGATAGCGCTGCAGATAGCTTTCCAGCCACAGCGCGCCTTCCAGGTCCAGGTAGTTGGTGGGCTCGTCCAGCAGCAAGAGGTCGGGCTGCGAAAACAGCACGCCTGCCAGCGCCACGCGCATGCGCCAGCCGCCGGAATAATCGGCGGTCGGCCGCGCCTGGTCCTCGGTCGAAAAGCCCAGGCCGCGCAGGATGGTCGCGGCCCGCGCCTCGGCCGACCAGGCGTCGATATCGGCCAGCCGGGTCTGGATCTCGGCGATGCGATGGGCGTCGGTAGCGCTCGCGGATTCGGCCAGCAGCGCGGCGCGCTCGGTATCGGCCGCCAGCACCGTCTCCAGCACGCTGGTCGCGGTGCCGGGCGCCTCCTGCGCGACGCCGCCGATGCGGGCGCGGGGCGGCAGGCTGATGGCGCCGCCGTCAAGGCCCAGCTCGCCCCGGATCAGCCGGAACAGCGTGGTCTTGCCGGCGCCGTTCGGGCCGACCAGGCCGACCTTGTGCCCGTCCGGGATGGTGGCCGAGGCATGCTCGAACAGCGGCCGTCCGGCGATGGAATAGGATATGTCGTCGATGCGCAGCATGCGCCACCGCATGGCGCAAGCGGCGCGCCCCGTCAATGCCGTCATCGACGGCCCGCGCGAAGGAGGGGGCCGCGCCGGCTTTTCAAGCGCCGTCGCCCATGCTAACGGGGCGCGGATTTCCGGGCCACCTGCGGCCGGAACAAGGAACCGGAACAAGGAAAAGGACGACCGACATGGCCATCGAACGCACGCTCTCGATCATCAAACCCGACGCCACCAAGCGCAACCTGACCGGCAAGATCAACGCCAAGTTCGAGGATGCCGGCCTGCGCATCATCGCGCAGAAGCGCATCCACCTGTCGCCCGCCCAGGCCGGCCAGTTCTACATCGTCCACAAGGATCGCCCCTTCTACGGCGAACTGGTCGAGTTCATGGCCTCGGGCCCGGTCGTGGTGCAGGTGCTGGAAGGCGAGAACGCCATCGCCAAGAACCGCGAAGTGATGGGCGCCACCAACCCGGCCAATGCCGACGAGGGCACCATCCGCAAGGAGTTCGCTCTCTCGGTCGGCGAGAACTCGGTCCATGGCTCGGACGCGCCGGAAACCGCCAAGGAAGAAATCGCCTTCTTCTTCTCGGGCCTCGAACTGGTCGGCTGAGCCCCGGCTTCTTCGTTCCCCAAATACCCAAAGGAAAGGGCCGCCCATCGAGGCGGCCCTTTCTCCTATTGCCGCTTCGCGGTCAGCTCGAAACCGATCTCGACGCCGAATCCCACGGTGCTTTCATCGGCATAGCCCGCGCCGATGCCGAAATCGCGGCGATCGACGCGCATCTGCCCCTTGGCCTGCGCCACGTCACCCTGAAGCGTCAGCTCGAAGGGCAAATCGGCCTCGACCGTCTGGCCGGCGATGGTCAGCCGGCCCTGCGCGGCATGCGGCTGGCCCTCGGCCGGGGGCGGCAGGATCTCGGCCTCGAAACGCGCGGCTGGATGGGCGGCGGCATTCAGGAAATCCGGGCCCTTGGCCGCGTCGCTGATGGCGCCCAGCGTCAGCGAGGCGATGTCGACATCCACCGTCACCCGCCCGGTCTGGGTCTCCGGGTCATAGGCGATATCGGCCTGCCATTGCCCGAACTGCCCCGTGACCGCATTGCCGGCCTGCATGACCTCGATCTCCAGCGCGCCCTGTTCGACCGCCCAGCCCGATCCGGCCGCGGCCGCAGGGGCGGATGCGGTGGCGGGCATCTCCTGCGCCTCCGGGGTGTCGGCCGGGATGAAGGCGACCCCCACCCAGACCACCAGCCCCGCCAGGGCGGCCAGGACATGCGGCAGGAGGCCGGGCTGCGCGGCCGGGGGCTCGGGCGCGTGCTCGGGATTGCCGGCCATGCGGCGCATGGTGCCGTCGCGGTCGATGATCGCGTGCTTCAGCGCCCCCGCGACATGCAGCAGGATCAGCCCGGCCAGCAGCCACCAGCCGAATTCGTGGAAGGCCGCGAAACGCCCGGACAGCGCCGCGTCCTCGGGAACGAAGGGCAGGCGCTGGCCGAAGGGCCAGAGGATGCGGGCAAAGCCGCCCGGCGCCGCGGAATGCAGAAGCCAGCCCGACAGCGGCATGACGACCATGCCGATCCACAGCGCCCAATGCACGACCTCGGCGCCGAAGCTTTCCAGCCGCCGCTCGGGATGCAGCGGGCGCGGCTTCGGCTGGGTCAGGGTCCACAGCAGGCGCAGCGCGGCGAGGGCCAACGCCGCCATGCCCACGGTCTTGTGCACGGAATAGGCGGTGAAGATCGCCTGCAGCTGCGTTTCCCCGCCATCGGGCAGGTTGTCCGCGTAAAGCCCGATGGCGATGGCGGCCAGGATCAGCACCGCGACCGTCCAGTGGAACATGCGGGCGACCCAGCCATAGGCGCGGGCGGTATTGCTGGCTTTCATCGGATTTCTCCCATCGCTTCGCGCCAATGGCGCCGGCAGAGCGAGACATAGGTTTCATTGCCGCCGATCTGCACCTGCGCGCCCTGGTGCAGCACGCGGCCGCCTTCGTCCTGGCGTATGACCATGGTGGCCTTGCGCCCGCAATGGCAGATGGTGCGCACCTCGCGCAGGTCGTCGGCCACGGCCAGCAGCGCCGCCGATCCGGGAAACAGCCGGCCGCGGAAATCGACCCGCAGCCCGTAGCACATCACCGGCTGGCCAAGGTCGTCGGCGACGCGGGCCAGCTGCCAGACCTGCTCCTCGGTCAGGAACTGCGCCTCGTCGACGAAGATGCAGGCGGCGCCGCGGCCCCGGGCCTGGATCAGGGCGAAAAGATCGGCTTCGGGGGTGAAACCCAGCGCGGATTCGGCGATGCCGATGCGGCTGGCGATCCGGCCGGGGCCGGCGCGGTCGTCCAGCGCCGCGGTCAGAAGCAGCGTCGCCATGCCGCGTTCGCGGTAATTGTAGGACGCCTGCAGCAAGAGCGTGCTCTTGCCGGCATTCATCGTGGAATAGTGAAAATAAAGCTTGGCCATGCCGGCACATAGCCGCGAGGGCCGGGGGGTCGCAAGCCGCCGCGACGGGGCGGCGGCTCACGTTTGCGCGTATCGCGGCGGGATCAGGCCCGCTGCGCCGTTTTCGGCGCGCGCGAGGGGCGCCGGGCCGGGCGCTTGCGCGCCGCGCCTTGCGCCGGGCGGCCCGCGGGGCCGCCGCGTTCGCGGATCTTGGCCGCCTCGAAGGGCTCCTCGCCGCCGACCACGGCGATCTTGGCCTTCATCGCCTTCTCGATGGCGCGCAGCTCGCCGATCTCGGCGGGCGCGCAGAAGGCGATGGCGCGGCCGTCGCGCCCGGCGCGGGCGGTGCGGCCGATGCGGTGGACGTAGTTTTCCGGCACGTTGGGCAGGTCGTAGTTATAGACATGCGCCACCTCGGGAATGTCGAGGCCGCGCGCCGCCACGTCGGTCGCGACCAGAACCTTGGTGTCGCCGGCGCGGAAGCTGGCCAGGGCACGCTCGCGCTGGCCCTGGCTCTTGTTGCCGTGGATCGCGGCGACCTTGTAGCCCCATTTCTCCAAAAGCTTCGACAGCTTTTCCGAGCCGTGCTTGGTGCGGCCGAAGACGATGGCCAGCTCGTCCACATGTTTGGACAGGTATTCCGCCAGCAGCGTCGCCTTGTCGCCCTGGTTGACGAAATGCACGCCCTGGTCGATCTTGGCTGCCGCCTGGCCGGGCGGGTTCACCGCCACGCGCAGCGGATCGTTCAGGTAGCTGTCGGCCAGCTCCTCCATCAGCTTCGGCATGGTGGCCGAGAACAGCAGCGTCTGGCGCTCGCGCGGCAGCATCTTGGCGATGCGGCGCAGCGCGTGGATGAAGCCGATGTCCAGCATCTGGTCGGCCTCGTCCAGCACCAGATACTTGGTCTGCGACAGGTCGATGGCGCCGCGCTCGATCAGGTCGATCAGCCGGCCCGGCGTCGCGATCAGCACGTCGACGCCGCGTTCCAGCCGCTGGACCTGCACGTTGATCGAGGCGCCGCCGACGACGCGGAACTGCCGGATCGGCGTGCCGATGGCATAATTGTCGATGTTCTCGGCGATCTGGGTCGCCAGTTCGCGGGTCGGCGCCAGGATCAGCGCCCGGCAGGTCCGGGGCTCGGGCTTGCGGCCGATGTTCAGCAGCCGGGTCAGCATCGGCAGGCCGAAGGCCGCCGTCTTGCCGGTGCCGGTCTGGGCCAGGCCCAGGAGGTCGCGGCCGGCGACGATGCCGGGGATGGATTTTTCCTGGATGGGCGAGGGGGTCTCGATGCCCAGGCCCGGCAGGTTGATCGCCACGCGCGCATCGATCCCCATGCGGGTGAAGGCGGTGTCGATATCCGGAATGGCGCGGCGGATGAATTTCTCTTCCGGCTCGGCGCGGTGACGGCGGTGGTTGGTGTTGGGCTTGTCGTTGCGGAAGCGCGGCTTGCCGCCTTGCTGGGCGCGGGGATTGCCCGAACGGTTCGGGCGGGTGGTCTCGTTGGTCATGTCGTCTTTCGGCCAGGTCGCCCGCGTATCGGCGCGCATGGCTGGGGCCGTGCGGATCGCACGGCAGGTTGCGAGGGGCGGGCGTGGATACGGTGATGCCCGCAGCCTCCCCGCGTGAATGGGAAACTGAAAATCGGTGCCGACCTTGGCGCAAGGGCGCCGGCTGCTCACGCGGCAGCGGGCGGCAACTTGTCGCAAATGAGGGTTCGGGCGGCGAAAGTCAAGCGCGGTCTGCGGAATCCATCCAGATCGTCACCGGGCCGTCATTGACCAGCGACACCTGCATGTCGGCGCCGAAGGAGCCGGTCTCGACCGGGAGGCCGAGCGCGCGCAGCGCCTCGGCAAAGCGCAGATACAGCGCCTCGCCGCGCTCGGGCGCCTCGGCGGTGGAGAATCCGGGCCGGTTGCCGGTGCTTGTGTCGGCGGCGAGCGTGAACTGGCTGACCACCAGCACCGCGCCGCCGATGTCCTGAACCGATCGGTTCATCTTACCGGCCTCGTCGCGGAAGATGCGCAGCTTGGCGATGCGCGCGGCCAGTTTCGCGGCCGCGTCCTCGGGGTCGCCGCGCATGGCGCAGACCAAGACCAGAAGGCCGGGCCCGATGCGGCCGATGCTGCGGCCCTCGACCGTGACCTCTGCCTCGGCGACGCGCTGGACCAGCGCCCGCATGTCAGCCGCCCAGCATGATGCCAAGGACAACCAGCATCAGCCCCAGGACCGAGGCCGCGAGCGCCGCCATGTTCACCGCGACGACCTTGCGCATGGCGGCGCGCATCTGCTCGTCATCGGCGATCCGTGCCTTGGCGCGCGCCGCGGTGACGATGCACCATGCCAGCGCGACCAGCCCGATCACCGTCAACCCGGTTCCGCCCCAGATCAGCCCGTCCCAGATCGTCATGTTCCGCCTCCGTCTGCCAGCGACGGCCTAGCGGCGATTGCGCCCGGCCGCAAGACCGCCTAGACCCGCGGCGGAAAACACGCGGGATGGGGTGCCGCCGGCCTTGCGCCGTGCGCATCACGGGCCCGCAGCAGCAAATGGAGCAGCAAATGGATTCGTATCAGGTGACTGCGGACGAACTGCGTCAGTTCGTGGAACGGATCGAGCATCTCGAGCAGGAAAAGAAGGATATCTCCGAGCAGATCAAGGAAGTCTATGCCGAGAGCAAGGGGCGCGGATACGACACCAAGGCGCTCAGGGCCATCATTTCGCTAAGAAAGAAGGACAAGGATCAGGTCGCCGAGGAAGAGGCTGTGCTGGAGATCTACAAGCAAGCCTTGAACATGATCTGAAAACCTTGGCCGGGCGCGGTTTCCTTGACCCGATCCGCCCGGTCGTTCCATGCGCTTCGTCTTGGGATGCGCATTCTTCAGGCGGAGTTTTTGTTTACATAATCATAATTATCGAAGAAATTCGACCCTAGGGGTGGATTCTATTCTAAATCGCGACAAGCCATGGTTTTCAGGCAGTTGCAATTCACGGAGAACCCCTTTTGGCCTCGCATCTCAGCTTCGATGAGCGCCGCATCATCGCGGCCATGCTGCAACGCAAGCTCAGCGTTGCGCAGATTGCCGCGCAGCTCGGCCGGCACCGTTCGACCATTCATCGCGCGATCCGGCGCAATTTCTGGCACGATCCCGATGTGCCGATCGCCAATGGCTAGTGGCATATGAACGCGCAGCAACTCGCGGCGTCTCGGCGCTGTCAGCTGTCAGCAGCGCAAGCTGGTCCGGCATGATGCGCTGCGGCTGCCGGTGATCGACCGGCTGCGCGCGGGATGGCCGCCCGAGCAAATCGCCGGTCGGCTGCGCCATGAAGGCCACTGCGAGCGGATGTGCCGCGAGACAATCTACCGCTATGTCTGTTCATCTGAAGGCCAGTTCCAGGAACTGGGCCGCTTTCTGCCGGAGCGGCGCCGCAAGCGGAAGGCGCGCCATGCCCGCAAGGCCACAAGCCTCGTCTTTCCAGAATGTTGCATGATCCGCTACCGCCCTGAGGCCGTGAGGAGCAGCCCCGGACCGGAAGCAGAGGCCCGCGGCCTGCGGCGCCGGAATGCGTCACCCGGCCGGCGAAGGCTGCCTCGGCGGCACGGTTGGCGGAACGCCCCATATCCGCGGCGCGTCCCGCATCAGCATCCGCGCCTCGATCAGGTCGAGGCGCTGGCGCGCGGCTTCGATATTGCCCGCGGTTTCGTCCAGAAGCTTGTGCCACAGGCGCAAGGCGGAAACCGGGCTCCAAGGCAGCGCCGCCTGCGCAAGCCAGCGGCGCAATTCCGGGGGCAGCCGGTCGTATTGCGCGATCGGGCAGCGCCTGCGGCGGCGGCGCAGCGAGGTGGCGAGGTTGCCGCGCATCAATGGAGCCTCCGGGCCTCGGCCGGCTCCACCATGGGGTCAAGCGCCAGGAACAGCCGCACCTTGCCGGTTCCGGCGATGGGCGGGGAACGGTGCAACAGCCCCGTGACCTCCATGCCCGGCCACGAGGCGCCGCGCAGGACCGCGACTTCGCCGCTGCGCATCGCGCCGGCCCGCACGATCCGGCCGTTTTCATCCTCCAGCCCGAATTGCGTTCCCGGCCCCCGATAGGTGCAAAGCAGCCGCGCGGGTAGCTGATCGACATGGAACCGGCGGCAGGCATCCGTCGTCACCGCCTCGAAGCGGATATGCATCAGCGGGTTGCGCATGATCCGGGCAAGCATCAGCGCCAGCGCCCCGATGTCGCTGGCCAGCAGGTCGCGCATCGTCCCGGCGGGCAGGCCGGACAGGTCGCAGGCGGCGTGGACGCCGCGCTCGATCGTCCGGAAATCGGCCACGGCACGCAACGCGGGCAACTGTCCGGGGGGAATGCTCTCGATCCATTCGGCAAAGCCGGGCGAGCGATTTCGCCGCCAGATCGCCGCCCCGACCCCCGGCCGGGTTATCTGTTCCAGTACGAGCCCGCTGGAGGATTCGAGGATCCCCCGCGCCTTGGCGGCGCCGGGGTGCGGCATTTGCGGGATTGCGGTATCGGTCTTTGCCATGCGTCCGGGTTTTCCCTCCTGGCTGTGTCGCCTCGTTTGCGGCGGGGGGCATTCTGCGCCCCTACCCCTGCCCTTGCGGTCGGCGCCCTGCTCAGGCGACGCGGCGCTGGCCCCATTGCGGGAAAGGATCGGGCAGCCCGGCCCAGGCTTCGGGCGTGAAGTCCCGAGCCTCGACCAGGGCGTCGTCCAGAGCCTTGGTGATTGCCGCAGGGTCCATGCCCGAGCCGATGAAGACCAGTTCCTGCCGGCGGTCGCCCCAGGGTTCCTGCCAGACCTTCCCGATGTCTTGGAGGGAATCCGGGTGGGTGGGCCAGCGATCCCGCGGCACCGAAGCCCACCAGCCCCCCAGCGGCGTCACGCTGGACATCGCCCCGGCAAGGCTGAACTCGACCGCCCAGCCGGGGCGCGAGGCGATCCAGAAATGCCCCTTGGCGCGGATCACGCCGGGCAGGTCGCCATTCAGCAAGTCATGGACCTTCTTCGGATGGAAGGGCTGCCGGGCGCGATAGACGAAGGACGAGATGCCGTATTCCTCGGTCTCGGGCACATGCGCGTCGAAGCCGTAAAGCTCCTTGGCCCACATCGGATGCATATGCGCCCTGTCGAAGTCGAAAAGCCCGGTATCGAAGATCGCCCCCGGCGCGACGCGGCCGAAATCGGTCTCGACCAGCCGGGCGTCGGGGTTCAGGGCGCGGACGATCTTGCGGGCCTGGTCCAGCCGGACCGGCCCCGCCGCGCTGACCTTGTTCAGCACCACCACATCGGCAAATTCCATCTGGTCGGTCAGCAGATCGACCAGCGTGCGGTCATCCTGGTCGCCCAGGGTCTCGCCGCGGTCGGCGATGAAGTCGTGGCTGGAGAAATCCCTGGTCAGGTTGACCGCATCCACCACCGTGACCATGGTGTCGAGCCGGGCGACGTCCGACAGGCTGGCGCCGTTCGGATCGCGGAAATCGAAGGTCGCCGCCACCGGCAAGGGCTCGGCGATGCCGGTCGATTCGATCAGGAGATAGTCGAAGCGCCCCTCCTCGGCCAGCCGGCGGACCTCGACCAGCAGGTCGTCGCGCAAGGTGCAGCAGATGCAGCCATTGGTCATCTCGACCAGCTTTTCCTCGGATCGCGACAGTTCTGTCCCGTCGCGCACCAGATCGGCGTCGATGTTCACCTCGGACATGTCGTTGACGATCACCGCGACGCGCCGGCCCTCGCGGTTGTTCAGGACATGGTTCAGCAGCGTCGTCTTGCCCGCGCCCAGAAAACCGGACAGGACGGTGACGGGCAGGCGGCGATCTCTGGCGCGGGTGCTGGCTGGCATGGTATCCCTATATGTAATGTTATTACATTACTTTTATAGCCGGGATCGCCGGGTTCTGCAATGCCCCTGTTCTTGCCCCCTCCCCCGCCTCGCCGAACAGCCGCGCCGCCTTTTGCCAGGGCAAGGCGGGCGCAAGCCTGCCTGGCACGGTGGGTTTCATGCGGTGCGGTATTCGGTGCGGTTCAGAACGGCGCCTGGACCAGGCGGAACGCCGTTGCGATGGCGAAGATCGCCACGAGGCCACCGAAGGCGATCTCGGCCAGGCTGGCGATGACCGAGGCGCGGCCAAGGGCCGGAAGCGAGACATGCACCCCGCGGCGCAGGGCGACCGCGGCGACCGCGGCAAGCCCCGTCACCATCATGGTGCCGATCCCCATGACATAGGCGCCGGCGATCCCGATTACGTCCAGGTCGAAGCGCCAGGTCAGGATCAGCAGGAACAGCGCCCCGGTGCAGGGACGCAGGGCCACCCCGGCGACCAGTGCGGCCGCTTCGCGCCAGGAACGGGCTGCCAGGACGTCCTGGGCATCCGGGACATGGGCATGGCCGCAGCCGCATGTTTCGGAATGCGCATGGCCGTGCCGGTGCCGGCCGGCGGCCAGCCTGCGAAACCCCCGCCAGCACAGGATGATACCCAGCGCCGCGATGGCCGCTGCCGAGAACGGCTCGAGGCTGGCCGAGGCGCCCTCGACGCGATCGCGCGCGCCGCCAAAGATCCAGACGCCCGCATAGACCACGGCCACCGCCACCGTCGCCTGCGCAAGGCTGGTGATCGCGGCCAGGCTGACCATGCGCCTCATCGGCACGTCGGTGGCAAGGCCATAGGCGCCGATCAGCGCCTTGCCGTGCCCCGGCCCCAGCGCGTGCAGGAAACCATAGGCAAAGCAGATGCCCAGGAATGCCGTGACCGCGCCGGTTTCACCGCCCCGCAAGGCCCGCGCCAGCGCATTCTGATAGTCGCGCTGCCAGCCCACCGCCATGCGGGCGACGCGATCATCCAGCCCGGTCCAGAGAACCAGGCCGGCGGCCACGGCCAGCGCAAGCAGGGCGATCAGGACGGCCTTGCGCATTCCAGCCTCATGTCGTCGGCGAAATCGCCGCCCACATCGGGGTATTTGCCCTGGTCCATGATCTCGTCATTGGTCAGCTTGGCCAGTTCGTCGCCATATTTGCGCTGCGCGGCGGCGATATCGGCCTTTTCGATCTCGACGCGGCAGTCGTCCCGGCCGCTGATTTCAAGCGCCCCGACCAGATCGTAGAAGGTGTAATAGGTCGGGTCATAGACCTGCAGTTCGATCCGCTCATCCTCGGGCCGGATCCGGTCCAGGAGCGCGCGGATATGGGTCACGACGATCCTGCCCTGCTGATAGCGCACCGCGACCTCCTGCGGTCCCGACAGCGCGACAGGATTGCCGTCGCGGGTCAGGTAGAGATCGCCGGCGAAATCCTCGGGCCAGTCGCTGAACATGGCGGTCAGGCGGGCGATCTCGTCATCCGTCAGCACGCCGTCGCCGTCCTGGTCCATTTCCATATCCTCGACCATCAGCATCGAGGAGAAGTCGTCGAAGGCCCAGACCACGCTGACGGCGCCCAGCCTGCCCTCGCCGTCGAAGCGGAAGGTCAGCCCAGTGTCGATGAAGACATGCGGATGCGCCTCGGCCCCTGCAAGGGCAAGGATCGACAGCAGGGACAGCAGGACAGGCCGGAGGCAGCGCATGAGGCATGCCTTATGCCGCGGGGATCGGCCGAGGCAAATCACAAAACCGGCGTTCGGACGCCCCTTGCCGATGCGTCGCGGCTTTCACCCCTGCTTGGCCCTCGCCCCTTGTCGGATTTCCGGCGCGGCAAGGGAAACCGTGAACGACATGCCTTGCCTCCCCGGTTTGGCAATGTAATAACATCACGAAAATTCGAATCCGTCATCCCGCGATACCAGGAATTGCCAGGAAATGAGCCCCTGCACGGCCGGCCAGCCGCTGCGAGCCGCCGATTCATCCCGAACCCCATGAAGGAGAAACCATGTTCAGACATCTCGCGGGCGCCAGCGCGCTGCTGCTGATCCTGGCCGGCGCGGCCGCCGCGCAGGACCACGATCACGACCACGAGGATGTGACGCTTTACCGTGTCTTCGTCGGCGACCATGAAAAGGGCCAGGTCACGGCGTTCGACCTGTCCGCACCAGACCATCGCTGGACCTTCCCGACCACCGGCCAGGCCAAGCTGTATTCCGTGGCGGGCGGCGCGGTGGTCGCCGCGGTGCAATCCGATGCCGATACGGTGCAGTTCATCCGCAGCGGCATCTCGCTCCATGACCACGGCGACCACCGCGACATCGAGGTTGTCGATCCCGCGGCCATCGACGCCAGCCTGACCGGCCCGCGGCCCTTCCACCTGGTCGATCACGACGGCAAGGTGGTGCTGAACTACGACAATGGCGGCTATGCCGAGATCCTCGACGGGGCCGCGCTGGCCGAGGGCAAGGTCGAGCCGGTCAAGTTCCCGCAGGCCCGCGCCCATCACGGCTTCGTCACGCCTCTGGGCGACAGCTGGCTGTCCACCGTCGCTTCGGACGAGAAGGTCGAGGGCGACGCCTCGGTGCCGCGCCTCGGCCTGCAAGCCTTCGATGCCGAGGGCAGGTCGGCGGGCGAGCTGGCCACCTGCACCGCGATCCATGGCGAGGCCTTCTCGGGCGCCTATCTGGCCGCCGGCTGCAAGGAGGGCGTGCTGACCGTCAGGGCCGGGGCGAGCGGGCCGGAATACAGGCTGCTGCCCTATCCCGCCGAGCTGCCGCAGGGCGTGACCACCGGCACGCTGCTGGGCTCGACCGGCATCCAGGTGTTCCTGGGCAATTACGGCCCCGACGGGCTGGTGGTCATCGACCCGGTGGACGAGCCGCATTACCGCTACATCAAGCTGCCCTTCCGCCGGGTGGATTTCGCGCTGGACCCCGCCAAGCCCTCGACCGGCTACGTGCTGACCGAGGATGGCAGCCTGCACCGCATCGACCTGCTGAAGGCCGAGATCGCCGCCGGCGCCAAGGTGACCGCGCCCTATTCGATGGACGGGCATTGGAACGACCCGCGCCCGCGCATCGCCATGGCCGGCGGGGAAATCCTTGTGACCGATCCGAATGCCGGCCTTGTCCGCCGCATCTCGGCCGAGGATCTGACGGAACGCGGCACCGTGCCGGTCGGAGGCGCGCCCTACACCATCGCCGTGACCGGCGGCAGCGGCCTGACGCATTGACCGCGACGCGGATTGCGGAAAAAGGGGGCGGTTTCCCGCCCCCTGCCCCCTGCCCCAAACCTGCCCGCGGCCCTTCAGCCGATCCGGCCGCCGCCCTGTTTCGTGATCGCCACCACCGCCGGGCGCACCGGCATGTCGTCGCGGAAATCCGGCCAGCGGGTGGACAGGTCTTCGTAATAGGACGGCCGGCCGTGGCCCTCCCAATCCTCGCCGCCGTCGCCCGGATGCTGCACGGCGACGAAAAAGGTGGTCAGGTCCGGCGTCGGACAGGGCCCGCACATCTCGGCCCCGACCGGCACGCGATAGAACAGCCGCGAGGTGCCGCGCGCCGCGCCCTCGACATCCACCGCCCAAAGACCATCCGTGCGCCCGGTATCCGAAGGCGAGTTGCCGTCGGTCGAGACCCAGAGCCGCCCGTCGCTGTCGATGGCGCAATTGTCCGGCATCCCGAACCAGCCGTTCGCGGTGGTCGCGGTCGAGAAGGTCGCGCCCACCTCGGCGATGGAGGGATCGCCGCATTGCAGCAGGATCTCCCAGCTGCCCTTGGTCGCCGCCAGATCGCCCCCGTCCTCGAGGATCTCGATGATATGGCCGAAAGCATTGTCCACGCGGGGGTTGGCGGGGTTCGCCTCTTCTCGCTTGGTGTTGTTGGTCAGCATGACATAGGCCCGGCCGGTCTCGGCATTGGGCTCGATATCCTCGGGCCGGTCCATCGGCGTTGCGCCCAGCAGGTCGGCGGCGCGGCGGGTTTCGATCAGCACGTCCGCCTGGCTCGCGAAGCCGTTCTCGGCGGTCAGCGGTCCCTGGCCATGCACCAGCGGCAGCCAGGCAAAGCTGCCGTCCTCGTCGAAGCGCGCGACGTAAAGCGTGCCCTCGTCCAGCAGATCCAGGTTCGCGGCGCGGTCGTCCGGGTTGTAACGGCCGGCGGTCACGAACTTGTAGACATAGTCGAACCGCTCGTCGTCGCCCAGATAGAAGACGACGCGCCCGTCCTTGGCCAGGGCGCTCGCCGCCCCCTCATGCTTGAAGCGGCCAAGAGCGGTGCGCTTCTTCGGGATCGAGTTCGGGTCCATGACATCGACCTCGACGATCCAGCCGAAGCGGTTGGGCTCATTCGGTTCCTTGCCGATGTCGAAGCGGTCGTGGAACTTGCCCCAGGCATAGCTGTCCTCGGGGATGCCCATGCGCTTGTAGTTCTCGGTCTCGGGGTGGCCTTCGGGCAGCGCGCCGGTGAAATAGCCGTGGATGTTCTCCTCGGCCATGATGTAGGTGCCCCAGGGCGTGACGCCGCCAGCGCAGTTGTTGATCGTGCCCAGCACATTCGTGCCGGTCGGATCCGCCGCAGTCTGCATGCGCGCATGCCCGGCGGCCGGGCCGCGGATCTCCATCGGCGTCTTGGCGGTGATGCGGCGGTTCAGCGCCCCGTCCAGCACCGGCTGCCATTTGCCGTCTACCTTGCGGATCTCGATCACCGTGCCGCCATGGGCGGCCATCTCGATGTCCACGCGCGCCTCGGTCGCCTCGGCGACGGCGATCTTGCCGTTCTCGACGGTGACGATGCCGGGGAACATCAGGTGTTCGTTGGTATATTCGTGATTGACCACCAGCAGGCCGCGGTCATCGGCGCCGTTCAGCGGGATGAAGCCCACGAAATCGTTGTTATAGCCGAACTGGCGTTCCTGCGCGGCTTCGGACTGGTTCAGCGGGTCGAAGTCCGGCGCATCGGCAAAGACCTTGTCGCCCCAGCGCAGCAGGATGTCGGCGTCATAGCCCTGGGCGACGTGATGGTCGGCATCGACGCCGGCCGTCACCTCGGGGAAATCGAAGGCCGAACCTTCCGGCGCGCCTTGCGCCCTGGCCTCGTCGGCGGCCAGCAGGGCGAAGGGGCTGACGGTGGCCGAGATGGCGGTCGCGGCCATGGATCCCTTGAGGAAGCCGCGGCGCGAGAAGCGGGCGGCGATGATCTCGCCCATGGTGCGGTTGTCGGTCGGGTTGTGGCCCGGTCCGTCGGCCTCCTCCAGCTGGCTGGTGCGGAAGACATGGCGGGAAGGGTGTTGCTCGGTCATGGGACGCTCCTGGCTGATGGCGCGGCCCCGCAAGAAGCCGGGGCTGCCCGGCGTTCCATAACCGGCCAGTCTGACCGAAAGGTGACAGCCCGGCCCGCCCCAGCCGGGCCCTTGACCTTTCTGGGGCAAGAAGCCCTATTCTTTCGACCCGTATCCAGCTGAGGAGGGTTTTCCCGTGAAGCTCCACATCCCCGACATTCCCCGCGGCGCCTGCGCGTGCCCGGCCGGCTTGGCCGTTCTCCGGCCGAGCCCCGCGCGCCCCTCGACCCCGAGGAGGTTCGGATGAACAGGCTGACACCGATCCTTTTTGCCGGCGCGGTCGCGATCTCGGCCGGGTTTGCCCTTGCGCAAAGCGGCGATGGCGACGGGCACGGCCATCACATGGACGCGGGCCATGCCGACAGCCCCTCGACCCAGGCCTATGTCGCGGCGATGGACAGGATGCATGCCGATATGATGATCGAGCATACCGGCGATGCCGATGTCGATTTCATGCGCGGCATGATCCCGCATCACCAGGGTGCCATCGACATGGCCAGGGTGGTGCTTGAGCACGGCTCGGACCCCGAGGTGCGCAAGCTGGCCGAGGAGGTCATCAAGGCCCAGGAGGCCGAAATCGCCATGATGCGGAAATGGCTGGAGGATCGCGGAAAATAACTCGGTCCAGGCCCTGGGGTCGCGGCGCTCCTGGATGCCGGCGGGGCCGAGCAGCATGGCATTGGCATGGCTTTCGGCACATTCGCGCTGGCGGCGGCATCGCCGGTCCGCCTGCGCCAGCACATGAGCGGCGCC